>Ga0209415_10004741_pt1 | contig 24826 bp, 20 predicted proteins | sample PeaSoiSIISIP2007_FD_187696 | JGI IMG/M metagenome (GOLD analysis project Ga0209415, IMG submission 187696) | Peat soil microbial communities from Weissenstadt, Germany - SII-SIP-2007 (SPAdes) (version 2) | ecosystem: Environmental > Terrestrial > Soil > Wetlands > Peat | place: Germany... | reverse complement strand
AGGTTGTTGGTGGTCAGTGCCATGAACATCATGGCGATGAAGAGCTGGTACATGCTGTGGAACAGGCGCATGCGCGGCGCGGTCATCTTGCCGTGCTCGCGCTCGATGCGCATGTAGGGCCGTGAAAAGAGCGAGGTGGTAAAGCCCACCAGCGCGGTCAAGGCCACCAGAAAAGCGTTGAGCGGATCGATGAAGAAGCGTTCGCCAAAGCCCAGCACCGGCGTGCCCAATATCACCTCGGCGGTGAGCCAGAGCGCGGTCGCGAGGGTGGCGGCACTGAAGGCGACATTGATCTCCGGGCCGCGATCGCGGTGGCCATAGAGCGCGAGCACCGCGCCGCCGGCGATCGGCACCAGCAGGGTGAGGAACAGGGGCAGCGTGGCGGGCACCCTCACTCCTCCCGCAGCCGCTCGAGATGGCGGATGTCCAGACTGTCGAACTGCTCGCGGATCTGGAACATGAACACCCCCAGGATCAGCGCGCCGACCAGCACGTCGAGCGCGATACCCAGCTCGACGATCATCGGCATGCCGTTGGTGGCGGAGGTGGCGGCGAAGAACAGGCCGTTCTCCATCGCCAGGAAGCCGATCACCTGGGGGATCGCCTTGGCGCGCACGATCATCATCATGAAGGACAGCAGGACGCAGGCCAGGGCGATGCCCAGCGTGGAGCGCGCGATGGACAAGGAGAGCTGGGCGATCGGCAGGGCCAGGTTGAAGGCGAAGACCACCAGAACGATGCCGATGAGCATCGTCGTGGGAATGTTGATCAGCGGCTCGATGTCCCAGCGCACGTCGAGCTTGTCGATGACCCGGTGCAGCAATATCGGGATGACCACCACCTTGAGCACGAAGGTGATCGCGGCCGAGTAGAACAAATGCGGCTGGTTGGTCAGGTAGGCGACGGTCACGGTCGCCAGGACCAGGGTCGCCCCCTGGATGGTGTACAGGTGCACGAGGCTCAGAATGCGGCGCTGCGAGATCATCGCAAAGGAGACGATGAGCAAAAACGCGGCGTACAGGTTGATGCTTTGGCTGAGCAAGGCGCGCATGGCTAGGCTTCGAGCAACTGGTGCACCATCAGGCCGATGACCGCCAGCAGGAACGCGGTGGCGAGAAACTCGGGCACGCGGAAGATGCGCATCTTGGCGCTGGCGGTCTCGATCAGCGCCAGGCTCACCCCGCCGATGGCGAGCTTGAACACGAGCATCGGTACCGCGTAGAGCATCGCCAGCGGCGTGTCGATCTCCGCGATGCCCCAGGGAAAGAACAGCGCCAGGCCGATGCACGAATAGGCGAAGAGCTTGAGCGCTGCGGCCCATTCCATCATCGCCAGGTGCCGGCCCGAGTACTCCAGGATCAGGGCCTCGTGGATCATCGTCAGTTCCAGGTGCGTCGCCGGGTTGTCCACCGGCACGCGCGCGTTTTCCGCCAGCGAGACGATGGTGAAGGCGATCCCGGCAAATGCCAGGCTGGGTTCGAGCACGTAGGTGCGGTGGGTGATGGTCTCGACCATGTTGGCCAGCGAGGTCGAGTGCGTGATCAGCGAGGCGCAGAACAAGCTCATGAGCAGCGCCGGCTCGGCCAGGAATCCGATCAGCATCTCGCGCCGGGCACCCATGGTCCCGAACGCGGTGCCGATGTCCATGGCCGCCAGCGCCAGGAAGGTGCGTGCCAGTGCAAACAGCCCGACCAGCGCGATGGCATCGGCCGCGCTGGCCAGCGGCAGGTCGGTGGAGATCGTGGGCACGATGGCGCAAGCCAGCGTCATGCAGCCGAACATGACGTAGGGCGTAATCCGAAACAGCGGCGAGGCCGAATTGGCGACGACCGACTCTTTGTGGAACAGCTTGTGCAGCACGCGGTACGGTTGCGTAATGGGAGGGGCCGAGCGGTTTTGCAGCCGCGCGCGCCACTGGTCGACCCAGCCCAGCAGTAGCGGCGCGGCCGCCAGGGCCAGGGCGACCTCGAGCAGCTGCGCCAGGATGCCGGTGCCGGTCACGTTCATAGTCGCACCAGCATGAGCAGCACGACCAGGGTGACGAAGCTGTACAGCAGGTAGATCGAGATGCGTCCTTGCTGCAGCAGGCCCACCCCGCGCGCCACCGTGTCGACCAGGCGCCCGATCGGCAGGTAGACGCTTTGCCAGAAGCGGTCCTGGATCACCACGCGATAGTGCGGGCGCGCGTCAAAGGGCGAGGGCAGATCGCGGGTCAGGAGAAAAAAGGGCTCGAAGATCTGCCGGATGGGCTGGCCGAAACCCTCGGCGGTATCTTGCATACGAGCGGTCCCGCCGGCGTAGCCGCAAGCCCAGGGTGCGGCGCGGCGCAAGGTGCCGCGGTATAGCCGGCGTCCTATCAGCAGGCCCAGCAAGGTCCCGGCGGCCGCACCGGCCAGGAACACGATCGGGCTGTAACTGGCACGCTCCACGCCGATCGGTGCCAGCAGGAGCCAGCCGTTGGCGTGCACGGTCTGCGCCAGCCCGCTGCCCACCAGGCGCTGGGTTACCCGGTCGACCATATCGATGAGCGGCACCGGAAAGAGTCCCATTGCCAGGGAGCCCGCGGCGAACCATGCCAGGCCCAGCCGCTGCCAGCCGCCGGCGTCGTGCGCCTGCAGCAGTTTTTCCTCGCGCGGCTGGCCGAGAAAGATCACCCCGTAGAACTTCACCATGGCATACCCGGCCAGGGCCACCACCAGCGCCACGGCCGCGGCCACCAGCGGAATCAGCATGTCGAGGAAGGAGTTGGGCAGGGCGGTGGTGAACAGGAAGCTTTGCAGCAGCAGCCATTCGGAGACGAAGCCGGCCATGGGCGGCAGTCCCGAGCCCGCCAGCACTCCGACCAGCACGAGCCACGCCACCCAGGGCATGGAGCGGATCAGTCCGCCGAGCTTTCCCAGGTTGCGCTCCCCCGTGGCATGGAGCACGGCCCCGGTACCGAGAAAGAGCAGGCTCTTGAAGAAGGCATGCGCGAGCACGTGCACCAGGGCCGCGCTCAGCGCCAGGGCCGCGAGGTTCATCATGCCGTAGGAGCGGAAGATCAGCGCCAGCCCCAGGCCGGTGACGATGAGGCCGATGTTTTCGATCGAGGAGTACGCCAGCAGGCGCTTCATCTCGGTCTGCACCGTACTAAACACCACCCCGAGCAGCGCGCTGGCCAGGCCCAGTGCCAGCAACACCGCCCCCCACCACCACAGACCCCCGTGCAGCAGGTCAAAAGTGATGCGCAGCAGCCCGTAGATCGCGGTCTTGAGCATCACCGCGCTCAGCAGGGCCGAGACGGGCGAGGGTGCCGCCGGGTGCGCCTCCGGCAGCCAGACGTGCAGCGGCACGAGGCCCGCCTTCGCGCCGAAGCCGAAGACCGCAAAACCGAAGGCGATGGACAACCAGACCGGATCCAGGTGCTGGGCGCGCAGGTTGGCAAAGGTGTAGTCGCCGGTATTGGCCTGCATGACGCCAAAGCAAAGCAAGATGGCGATCGCGCCGATGTGCGCCAGCAGCAGGTACAAGTAGGCCGCGTGGCGCACGCTGGCGACCCGGTGATTGGCCGTGACCAGGAAAAAGGACGAGAGCGCCATGGTCTCCCACATCACCATGAACGCATAGGCATCGTCGGCCAGCGTGACCATCGCCATCGCCGCCAGGAAGATGTGGTACTCCAGGCACATCAGCCCGGGCGGCGTTCCTTCGCCGGCGCGGAAGTAGCCGGCGGAGAACATCGAGGTGCCGAAGGCGCCCGCGCCGATCACGACCAGGAAAAATGCCGAAAGGGCGTCCAGCCGCAGGTGCATCGGCAGGCCCGGCAGGCCGATCAATAGTTGCGCGACCTCCGGGGTGTCGAAGATCGCGTCGAGCGCCACGCCAGCCAGGGCCAGCCCCAGCAGTCCGCCGAGCGGGAACAAGCGCCGCGCGACGAACCTTGTACGCTTGAGCGCGAACAGCGCCCAGATCCCCAGCCCCAGCCAGGCGGCGACGATGACCAGGATCCAGTCGATATGGATCATCGTTGCGGTGCCCGATACTGCAGGCGTGGCGGCAAGAGCGGTGTAGGAAGCATTCGGTGGCTGTTTCGCGCTCCGCCGGCCTTTGCCAGGCAGCGCGCGAAGTGCGAAGGATACTAGGACTGGTGCGAGATGCCGTTCGAACCGGGCAAATGGCGCCGGATCCACGCTGCCCGTGGGAGCTTTGGACCGGGCGCGGTAACGGCGACGTCACCGCGCGGTTCGGCGGAACAGGGATAATGCGCGGTTGTCTTGAAAACGAGGAGCAGCTTTGGATTTCCTGCTAGCGCTCAAAGCCACGATTCTGGGCATCGTCGAAGGCCTGACCGAGTTCTTGCCGATCTCGAGCACCGGACACCTGATCGTTGCCGAGGACCTGCTCGGTTTTCACCTTGCCAGCCTGGAGGCGTTCACGATCGCGATCCAGGCGGCGGCGATCCTGGCCGTGTGCTGGGAGTTTCGCCACCGCCTTTGGCAGACGGCGATGAACCTTGGCCATGATCCCAAGGCGCGCGCGCTGACGCGCAATGTCGTCATTGCCTTCGTGCCGGCGGCGGTGGTGGGCGTGCTCTTCAAGCACCTGATCGAGGTGGTCCTGTTTCACCCCATCCCGGTGGCGACGGCCTGGGTGGTCGGCGGGTTCATCATCCTGGCGGTCGAGCGCGCGCACAGCCGGCGCGAATACGCCGAGCGCGTGCAGTCCATGGACGACATGAGCTGGCGCGATGCCCTGCTGGTGGGCTGCGCGCAATGCGCGGCGCTGATCCCGGGCACGAGCCGGTCGGGGGCGACCATCATCGGCGGCCTGATCCTGGGCCTGTCGCGGCGCGCCGCCACCGAGTTCTCTTTTTTCCTGGCGATCCCGACCATGTTCGGCGCCACCGTGTACTCGCTGTACAAGGCGCGCGACAAGCTGCGCGTAGAGGACCTTGGCGTCTATATGATCAGTTCGGTGTTTGCGTTCATCGCCGCCCTGATCGCGGTGCGCTGGCTGCTGCGCTACATCGCCACGCACGATTTCAAGGCCTTTGCCTGGTACCGGATCGTCTTCGGCGGGGTGATCGTTTTGACCGCGGCGCTTGGCTGGGTGGACTGGAGCAATAAAGGGGACTAGCCGCCCCTTCGCTCGAAGACCAGATCCCAGACCCCGTGGCCCAGGCGCGTGCCGCGCGCGTGGAACTTGGTCGTCGGCCGTTCGCACCAGGGGCTGCGCGGCCACGGCGCGTAATCGGCGTGCAGGTTGCGCAGCCGCGGCTCGTGCGAGAGAACATCGAGCATCTGCTGGGCGTAGTCTTGCCAATCCGTGGCGCAGTGCAATATGCCGCCGACTTGCAGGCGTTGGGCAAGCACGCCCACGAAAGGCTGGGCGATGAGCCGGCGCTTATGATGCCGCGCCTTGGGCCAGGGGTCGGGGAAGAACACGTGCATCGCGTGCAGGCTGGCGGGCGCGATCATCGCGTGCACCACCTCGACCGCGTCGCCCTCGATGAGGCGAACGTTTTTCATTCGGGCTTCGTGCACCCGGCGCGCCAGCGCGCCGATGCCGGCGACAAAGACTTCAACGGCCAGAAAATCGATCTCGGGGTGGGCCTGGGCGATGGCCGCCGTCGTTTCCCCCATCCCGAAGCCGATCTCGAGCACCAGCGGGGCGCGACGGCCAAAAATCGCCACCGGATCGATCGGCTCCCGCTGAAGCGGGATGGCCAAGGCCGGCGCCAGCTCGTCGTAGGCGCGCCGCTGCGCCGCCGTGAAATGCCCGCGCCGCATGGCAAAGGAGCGGATGCGCCGCTCTCGCGGGCCGGTGACGCCGGGCTGGTCCGCTATGCCTGAGCGCCCTTCTCGGGATGTTGCGTCCATCGCGCCAGTGTACCCAGCGGTTGCGGGGGGAGCCGTACAATTGCATCTTGGCGCGGACCGTTCGGTTCGGCCGGATTACCACAGCGCCCGGGCCCGGCGGCCTCGGTCCGGATTTCCTAACCGCGTATGGCAACTAAGGTGCGTTATGACCATCAATTTTCTCGCCCCCAAGTTCCTGGTGCTGTACGTGTTCGTCTTCTCTTCCTTGTACATGCACTTCCGCGGCCGGTTGCGCTTGCCGATCCTGCGCCAGATCGGCAATCACTCGACCCTGCTCGCCCCCTACAACGTGCTGATGTACGCGTTCTCCGCGGTGTCCACGCGTCCGTACCTGGACATGAAGGACTTCCCCGACATGGCCATACTGCGCGACAACTGGGAGACGATCCGGGACGAAGCGCGGGTGCTGCTCGGCGGCGGCGGCCTCAAGGCGGCCAGCGATCACGTCGACATCGGCTTTAACTCCTTCTTCCAGCGCGGTTGGCGCCGTTTCTACCTCAAGTGGTACGACGTGCCGCCGCCCTCGGCCTTAGCGCTGTGCCCCAAGACCGTGGCGCTGTTGCAATCGATCCCCTCGGTGAACGCCGCGATGTTCGCGCTGCTGCCGCCGGGTGCGCGCCTGAACGAGCACCGTGACCCCAGCGCCGCCTCGCTGCGCTACCATCTCGGGATCATCACGCCCAATGACGACAACTGCTTCATCAACGTCGACGGCGAGCCGTATTCCTGGCGCGATGGCAAGGACGTGATGTTCGACGAAACCTACCTGCATTTTGCCGAGAACCGCACGGACCAGACCCGCCTGATCCTGTTTTGCGACGTCGAGCGCCCGCTGCATACCGCGCCGATCCGCGCCTTGAATCGGCTGTTCGAACGGGTCTTTCTGCGTGCCGCGGCGACGCAAAATGACGAAACCGAAGACATCGGCTGGATCAACCGCGCCTACAAGCCCATCGGCGTGCTCAAAGAATGGCTAAAGCGCGCCAAGCATTGGAACAAGCAGCTCTTCAATGCCTGCAAGTACGTGCTCATCGCCGCGCTGCTGTACTGGATCTTTCTGTCTTGAGGACGGCTTTTGGCCCGGCGGTGCCGCAAGACGGCAGACGCGATCCGGGCGCCCGGCTAGGGTCGCTCGGAAGCGGACGGGAATCCGCAACGCAAGCCATGTACGAAGCGTTTTACGGCCTTCGTGCCAACCCCTTCGAGCTCGATCCGGACCCAGCGTTCTTCTTTGGCAGCAAGGGCCATCAGCGCGCCCACGCCTATCTGGTGTACGGCGTTTCCCAAGAGCAAGGGTTCGTTGTTATCACGGGTGAGGCCGGTGCCGGCAAGACCACTTTGGTCTCACTGCTGTTGACGGAACTCGATCCTCGGAAGGTGGTCGCGGCGCAATTGGTCAGCACGCAGCTCGATGCCGAGAACCTGCTGCGATCGGTCGCCGTTGCCTTTGGCCTGCCGCTCAAGCCGAGCGGCACGGAAAACCTGCTGCGCAAGATCGTGGCCTACCTCCTCGGGCTAGTGCGCAGCGGCAGGCGCGCCCTGCTAGTGGTCGACGAGGCCCAGAACTTGACGCCCCGGGCCTTGGCAGCGTTGTCCGAGTTATTGAATTTTCAGCTGCGAAATCGCGACCTACTGCAGTGTTTCCTGGTTGGCCAGCCGGAGCTGCGCCAGTTGATACACGCCCCCTCGATGCAGCACTTGCGCCGGCGCGTCGTCGCTTCCTACCATCTGGGTCCGTTGGAGGAATTTGAGACGCGCGCCTATATGGAACACCGGCTTGCGCACGTTGGCTGGACGGGTGATCCGGCGTTTGACGAGCAGGCATTTGCCCCACTTCACCGGGCGACGGGAGGCGTACCGCGCCGGATCAACTCGCTGTGCGAGCGCCTGCTGCTTGCGGCATTTGTTGCGCAGCAGCACCTGATCGGGCCGGCAGATGTCGAGGAGGTCGTCGCCCAATTGCGTGAGGAACCGGGAACTGATGCGCAGGCCTCGCCGATGCTGGCCGCGCAATCCGTGCCAGGGCCCGCGAGCGCGACCTCAGAGCTGGACGCCATGCGCTCCTACATGGTCTCCTCGATCACCGCGCGGCTCGACCGGCTCGAGCGCAATGTTGCGACCCTGCTCAACCTGGTGCAAAGACTTCCGGGCGCGAAAGCGGCAAGCCGGCCGCCAGGCGGACCGGCACGCGTTGGGAAAGGCTGGCCCCCTCAGCCGTGAATGGCCGCAGCCGGTTCCGGACCGGCGAAAAGTGAGCCGCCGCAAAGCGTACGCCGCGGCGCAGCAACCTGCGTACATTTCGTGATGCTGTTCGTGCGAGCCCTGATTGACAGCGAGGACCGGTATCCGGATAAAGCCCTTTCAAGCAATGAAATGCCGGCCATTGTCACGGTAATCTGAGTCTGCGCTTCGCTCAGAGCGTCGTTTACAATCCCACATTCGTGCGATTCATTGAATAGTTGGGGGGCATTCGCGGCTGGATTGGGCTGCGCTGCGCCCGATTCGGAAGGGTTCCTGCGTGAGCATCATCGAACAAGCCGCACGTCGCCTCGAGGAGCTGCGCCGGGCCGGGATCGGGCCTGAGCCGCTGCCAATTGGCGATCCGGCAAAGCCGGCGGGCGGGCCGACGGTGGTCCCTGGGGAAACCCATGGCGGCAGCGTTGCAATGCCCGCGATGCCCCGGCTGGCAAAGGTGGGCCGGCCTGGCGCCGAGGCTGCGCAAAATGCCCCGGAAGGTGCCCCCCCGGTCGAGCTCGACTTTTCCCGGCTTGCGGCAAATGGCCTGTTGACCCCGACGGCGCCTCGCAGCCGCCTGGCCGACGAGTTCCGCGGCGCCAAGCACGGGTTGCTGGTAAATGTGCGCGGCAAGTCGGCGGGGCCGGTGAAGCGCGCCAACTGCATCTTGATCACCAGCTCGGTTCCGAGCGAGGGCAAGACCTTCACCACGATCAACCTGGCCATGTCGATTGCAAGCGAGGTCGATCTGCGCGTGCTGCTAATCGATGCCGATGTATCCAAGCCCTCGGTGCTGGATCGACTCGGCTTGCCTTTTCGTAAAGGCCTTATGGACCTGCTCACCGAGCCGGGACTGTCGCTCGCCGATGTGATTCTGCGCACCAACGTGGACAAGCTGTCCTTGCTGCCGGCGGGGAGCGCCAACAGTCACGCAACGGAGCTGCTGGCCAGCGACGGCATGACCCGCCTGGTGGGGGAATTGGCGGCGTACGATCCCAATCGGGTCGTCCTTTTCGACGCTCCGCCGCTGCTCGCGGCGCCGGAAACGCGAGCGCTGGCCGCGCAAGTGGGTCAGATCGTGCTCGTGATCGAGGCGCAACGCACGCCCCGGAACACGGTGACCGAGGCGCTCGAGTTGATCAAGGATTTCCCGGTAGTGATGACCCTGCTCAACAAGGTGCATGGCGGGGCTGGCGCGGGCTACGGGTACGGCTCTTATGGGTACCACTCGGAACATGGGTTCCGTTGAAGCGTCGTCGGTTCGCCCGCCCGCGAACCGGGATCGGCGCGGGTTCTGATCGCTATGTTCGAGTCGTTCTTCGGGTTTTCCGCAAACCCCTTTCAGCTCAACCCGGACCCGTCGTTCTTCTTCGAGAGCAAGGGCCACCGAAAGGCGTACGCGTTTTTGCAGTACGGTCTTTTCCAGGGCGAAGGTTTCATCGTGATCACGGGCGAGATCGGCGCCGGCAAGACCACGCTGGTACGCGCGCTCCTTGGGCACATCGATCCCAAGAGCGTGGTGGCGGCCCAGCTTGTCAGCACCCAGCTCGACGCCGACGACCTGCTGCGCGCGGTCGCGATTTCCTTCGGCCTGCCGGTGAAGGACGCTGGCAAGGCCGAATTGCTGGCCGGTCTCGAGGCCTTTCTGACTTCGCTGGTGCCACAGAGGCGACGCGCGCTGCTAGTAGTCGACGAGGCACAGAACCTGACGTCGCGTGCGATGGAAGAGTTGCGCATGCTGTCGAATTTTCAGATCGGCGATCGCGCACTGCTGCAAAGCTTCTTGATCGGTCAGCCCGAGCTGAGGGATCTGATGCGAACCGCGTCGATGCAGCAGTTGCGCCAGCGCATCATCGCTTCCTATCACCTGGGGCCGATGGAGCCGGACGAGACGCGCGCCTACGTTGAGCACCGGCTCAAGCACGTCGGCTGGAAGGGCGACCCGTCGATCGACGCGCAGGTATATCCGGCGCTGCACGAAGCAACGGCCGGCATTCCCCGCCGCATCAACTCGCTATGCAACCGGCTGCTGCTCGGGGCCTACCTCGCCGGGGAACACCGGATCGACGTCGCCAAGGTGGAAGCGGCCATTGCCGAACTGCGGGACGAGTTGGGCGAGGAGCTGGGTGGCGCGCAGGTCCCATCGCAGAACGGCGAGACAGCGGGCGTGCCGGGAAATCGGCCGCCCGTCGAGGGGGAACCGGCCTGGGGGAGCGTGCGGCCGCTGGTACTGGCGTCGATTGCCGCACGTATCGACCGGATCGAGCGCAAGCTCGACACGGTGCTGGTGGCAGTGCAGGACGCCGTGCGCGGTGCCCCCGCAGTTCAGGATCGTGCTCCGCGAAGCGGTGCCAGTCGACGGCCTCGAGCTTGAGGTCGGCGGCTCGGGCGAGCCACAGCAAATCGCCGGGCCCTTGCTTGTTGCGCCGGCCCGCGCCCCCACTGTGCTGCACTGATCGGCTTTGCCGCTGCCGCTTGCCGCTTCGCGTGAGCCGCAAGGCGGCGACGAGGCGAGCATGGGTGGGTGGTTCTTTTTGCTCCGAGTTACGCCGGGCCAGCAGGCGGCAGGAACCACTGCGCGGCCTGCCCGATCAATTCGTAGATCGCGAGCGAACTGTTCCGGAATGCCGAGAAGTTGGGGCAGACATCTGCCCATCCGCTCTCATAGTGTGCAGCCGGCACGCGTAGCGGGGCCGGAATTACGTGCATGCCCGCGGCTACGAACTCCTTTAGCGCGCGGCGCATGTGATTATCGTCGGTCACCAGGACGATCGTAGTGATGCCGGCCGATTTTAGTATCGGGGCCGAAAATTGCGCGTTTTCGCGCGTGTTGCGCGAGCGCGTTTCCAGCCATCGGGCGGAGAGACCGTAATCGTCGACGACCGCCTTTTGCATCAGTTCCGCCAAGGAGGTGGATTTGCCCGTGCCAACGCGCCCCCCCGAGAAGAGCATCGGCAGCCCGGTCTGCCTCGCGAGTCGCGTGCCGTAGCGCAGACGCTCCAGCGTCAGGTCGCCGACGCTGTAGCCTTCGCCGTATTCGGGCGCGATGCGCGCTTCGGCCGCGAGGACCACGATCGCCTCCGCGGCGCCTGCGCTGCCCGTGGCAATGGGTGGGAAATCTCCCGCCGCCCGGGTCAGTACGCGCTCGACCAGGGGCATCGAGAGAGCCAGCAGCAGCAGCGTTCCCGCCCAGGTGAGCGTGCGTCCAAGCACAGGTCGGCGGGGCGTCAGCAACAAGCCGGCCGCGAGCAGGATGACCAGGATCCCCGGCGGCACCAAAATCCAGTGGGCGGCGGCATGCAGGGGCAAGCTCAGGTCGGGCCACATCACGTTCGACAATGATATTCGATCGGTGGCTTGCCCCGGGGGTCCTTGGTCAGGCGCTGGTTCGAAGCGACCAGCCGGGCGCCGACCACTCGTGATGCGAACAAAACAAGGGGTCGCAAGCCGATCAAATCGGCGTTTACCTCACCGCCCTGTTTTGGTACAAATTGCGTGCTCCGGCCAGTGGGCCATAGTGCGCCGCGTTCGGCGCGAAGGGATGGACCGAATACGGAGCCAGCAGGTATAATTTGCGCTTTGTCAAGGAGTTGGCGCGCATAACGATCCTTCCGTCTGAAGGACCGCCTGCGGCAGAACTTGGCGCGACTCACAGACGTGTCCAATCGCGCGACAACGATTGGGGTGGTGACCGCCCGTCCGCCCAAAGTTGTCGATGGCCGGGATAACCGTGGCAAGGAAGCGACAATGGGCACATGCATGGCACGAGCGGCGGAACTGTCCAGGTTGTTAGTGATGGGCGCCGTGGCGTTCCTGCTGGGGGGCTGCACGAGCTATCCACCGGCGCCGGTGCAGGCCGCTACGCCCGAATACCGCTATTTAATCGGGCCTGCGGACACGGTCAACATCATCGTCTGGCGCAATCCGGAGCTGTCGTACGTGGGGGCCGTTCGACCGGACGGCAGGATATCCATCCCGCTGGTCGAGGACCTGCAGGCGGTGGGCCGCACCTCGACGGAGTTGGCGCGCGACATCGAGAAGGCGCTCAGCCGCTACATTCGCGACCCGGTGGTCACCGTTATCGTGACGACGTTCACGGGTCCCTACGGCGAGCAGATCCGGGTGATCGGCGAGGCGGCCCATCCGCAGGCGGTCCCGTACCGGCAGAACATGACCTTGTTGGATGTCATGATTGTGGTAGGCGGCCTGACCGACTTCGCCGACGGCAACCGCGCGGTACTCGTGCGTGGCTCCGAGAAAGGGAAGGGGTATAGCGTGCGATTGCGCGATCTGCTCAAGCGCGGCGACATTTCCGCCAACGTCGACGTCAAGCCCGGGGACGTGCTGATCATCCCCCAGAGCTGGTTCTGATTGCATGGCCCCGGTTGCTGGAACGTTGGACCTTCATCGCTTTGGCGGCAAAGCGGTAAGAGTTCGCGCACGCGATATGACGAACCTTTGCAGGACGTGGACCCATGGATGATCTGATCGAACCGGTGCTGGCGCAACTGCGTGCGATGTGGGAGCGACGCTGGTTCGGCGCAATGGTGGCGTGGACGGTGGCCCTCATCGCTGCCGTGGTAATCCTGCGGATACCCGATCGCTGGGAGGCGTCGGCGCGGATCTACGTCGATACGCAGACGATCATGAAGCCACTGATGACTGGGCTCGCGGTGCAGCCGGATGTCGACCAGATGGTCACGATACTCGCGCGCACCTTGATCACGCGGCCGAATCTGGAGAAACTGGTGACGATGTCGAACTTGGCGCCGCCGGGTCAGTCGCAGCAGAATCTGGATCGGCTCGTCGACGGACTTTGGGCGACGATCAAGATAGCGCCGGCCGGCGACAAGAATTTGTATCTCGTCAGTTATCGCGATACCGATCCGCAACGTGCCGAACTCGTGGTCAAGAACCTCGATGATCTTTTTGTCAACTCGAGTCTGGGTGGCAAGCGGCGCGACTCCGAGCAGGCGCGTTCGTTCATCGACGAGCAGATCGCCATGTACGAGAAGAAGCTCGAGGAGGCCGAGGGTAAGCTCAAGGATTTCAAGGTGCGCCATTTCGGCTACAACGGAGTCAACAATCAGGATCATTACGCGCGCCTGGCAACGCTATCCGAGGACCTGAACAAGGCCCGGCTCGAGCTTCACTCGGCCGAGCAGTCTCGGGACGCGCTGAAGCGGGAACTCGAAGGCGAGGATCCGGTTTTGCTGCCGGAAACGACGACCACGCCGAAAATTGCGGCGTCGTCGGAGCTGGATGCGAGACTCGAAGTGCTGAACAAGCAGCTCGACGAGCTGATGCGCCGCTTCACCGAGGATCATCCGGACGTCATCAACACCAAGCGGCTGATTGCTCAGCTCGAAGAAAAGAAGAAGCAGGAGAACGAGGCGCGCCAGCTCAAGCTCGGCAAGTCCGCTGGGCCGAGGATGTCGCCGCCGTCGACCAATCCGGTCTACCAGCAAATCAAGATTGCTATGGCCGAAGCGGAGGCAAGTGTTGCCAGCCTGCGCGCGCGCGCCAACGACCTTGAGGGTCAGCTCGATGCGTTGCGTTCCGAGGCCAAGCGTGGTCCGGAGTTAGAGGCCGAGATGACGCGGCTCAATCGGGACTACGACGTCATCCGACGCAATTACGACCAGTTGGTGCAGCGGCGCGAGACGGCATCGATCTCCGAGGACGTCGATGTCAACGCGAGCCTTGCCGTGTTTCGCATCATCGACCCTCCCCGTGTTTCGCCGACGCCGATTTTCCCCAACCGGCTGGCGCTGATCCCGATGGCCTTGGTCGCCGCAATGGCGGCTGGCGCGTTCGCCTGTTTTGGGATGGCGCAGGCATTTCCGACGATACTGGACGCGCGCGACTTGCGCCGTATCACCGAGCGCCCGCTGCTGATGTCGATTTCCATGTTGACCGACGCGGCCAGCAAGCATAAGGCGCGTTTGTCGAATATCGCTTTCGCCGGTTCGGTCGCATTGTTGATTGTCGGCTACGGAGGCTGGGCCACTTGGCTGATGCTGCGGCCGGCAATTGTCTGACCGCTGCGCTGTTAGCGTCGTTGGAAGGGCGGCACGGCTTTGCTCGAGACGGGCGTGTCGATAGTAAGGGGCGGGCGCGAACCGGTCGCCGCTTGGGAATCGTAGGTCGGGATGGACCACGCGTACGCGATCGAAGCAGGGAGGATTCTTTGTCTGGCTTAGCGCAAACTCCGCATTGCCGTCGCCGGATCGCGGCAGCGGTTCTAACGTTGGCCCTGTGCACTGCGCAAGCCAACGCGGTGGCGGACGAGAACGTTTTCGTTCAAGCGGCCGTGAAGGCCCAAGAAACGTACACGACCAATGCGAACTTTGGCGTCGAGCATACGGCGCTGAGCGATTGGATTACCGAGGTCATCCCGTCGCTGATCGTGAAAGACGTTGCCAAGCGCTTCCAGCTCACTGCCAATGTTAGTGTGGATGGCATCTATTACCTGCGCGGCGCGGAGCCTAACCGTGTGTTGCCCACCGGTGGAGTGGATGCGGTACTGGAGGCCGTGCAGGACCACCTGTTCGTCGATGCCGGTGTCGTAGCGGTGCAGACGCCTGCCAATGTGCTCCTCGCCAACCCCCAGGGAGGCTCGACGTTCAACAACTTCACGATCTTCACGTACCATGTCAGCCCTGATTTTAAGGGCGAATTACCGCTGGGTGTCCGGTACGACATTCACAGCGACAATGCCTGGACGCATGCCAGCAGCGCTGCGGCCGGTGTGGGCGATACGTATTTTGGCCATGACAGTGCCGAGCTGGCAAGCCTGCCGCAGCCCATAGGTTTTACTCTGCGCGTCGAGCAGATTGAAACCCGCTACGTGGATTCGACGACGCCATCGACGAGGGAACAGTTTGCCCGCTTGATTATTCGCGCGACGGTCGATCCGCAACTGGTCGTCGGTCTGCGGGGTGGTCGCGAGCGCGAAAATTTCATCAACAACGACCAGGCAAGCTGGATAACTGGCGCGGAATTCGACTGGAAGCCGACCGATCGCAGCGACATTTCCGCGTTCGCGGAGAAGCGGATCTTCGGTACCGGTTTTCACTATTCTGCCACCCATCACAATCCCTTTGTCTCGCTTAGCCTGACCGGCGACCGCGACATTGTTACTGCCACGCAACTGTTGTTTACCCTGCCCGCCACCGGCAATGTCGCTGGGCTGCTCGACGCGATGTTGACGGCGCAATACCCGGATCCGGTCGGGCGTGCGCAGGCGGTGCAGAACTTGATGGAGAGCCAGAACTTGCCCAACACACTGGCCGGGCCAACCGCAATTATGAATCCCAACGCCTACTTGTCGACGGTGCAGAGTGCGTCAGCCGTGGTGACGGGTCAGCGCAATGCCATAGCTCTTATCTTATTTGTGACGCGGACGCAGCCCCTGCCTACGGATCTGACCGGGATCGCGGAGCCGACCCTGTTCGCAAACAACTATGTTCAGCGCGGTGGCACGTTCAACCTCACGCATCAGCTGTCGCCGTTTACCAAGCTCGGCGCCGATGCAACCGTCTCCAGGTTCCTAGGCAACGGGGCACAGAGCGGGACGTCTTCGCGACAAGAGATGCTGACGCTTCATGTCAACCATTCGCTTTCCTCCCGAACCGACGTCCTGGCCGGCACACGCATCCAATATTTCTCGTCCAATTTGGCCGAGAATGTGGTCGAAAAGGCAGTATTCGTGGCGCTGAACCACCGCTTCTGACCGCGATGCACGAAGCGATTTACCGACTTGCAGGCAATCCGATTTCCCTCAACCCAGGTCCCGCACCCTGCTGCGGGAGACCGGCAGAGCGGGGAATCGACGCGCGAACCGCGCTGGGCCGCCACCGATGCCCTGCGATCCCTCGGCGGGAGGCATGACGCATGCCTCTGGTGACAGATCCGCGGCCGCTGATTGTCCACGTCGTCTATCGTTTTGCGGTCGGCGGACTGGAAAACGGCATCGTCAACCTCGTCAATCGAATGCCATGCCGGTCCTGGCGGCACGCGATCATTGCAATGACCGAGGCACCGGAAAACTACCGGACTCGCATTACGCGCGACGATGTCGCAATCGTCGCGCTGAACAAGCCTCCTGGGCATGGCGTTCGCGTCTATCCTCAGCTCTACGGCCTCTTCCGTCGCTGGCGTCCAGCCATCGTGCATACGCGCAATCTGGCGGCGCTCGAAGCGGTCGTGCCTGCCTGGGCCGCACGCGTCCCGGTCCGCATCCACGGCGAACACGGCCGCGACATGAACGACATCGACGGCACGCGCCGCAGGTATCGACTGGTACGGCGAATCTACCGCCCGTTCGTGCACCGGTACGTCGCATTGTCGCGCGATCTCGAGCGCTATCTCATCGAGGGCGTGGGCGTTGCGCCGGACAAGGTCAGACACATTTACAACGGCGTCGATGCCGCGCGTTTCCGGCCGGTGTCCGGGGGGCGTGCGCCGATCGAAGGGGCGCCGTTCAGCGATCCACGCTGGTTTGTCGTGGGCACCGTCGGGCGAATGGAGTCGGTCAAGGATCAGGCGAACCTTGCGCGTGCATTCGTCCGCGCGGCAGGGTACACCACGGAATCGGCGTCGCGACTGAGGCTGGTCCTGGTTGGCGACGGTCCGCAGCGCGGCGAGGTGGAAGGGCTGATCCGCAGTGCCGGGCTTGCGGACCGGGTTTGGTTCGCCGGTGAGCGCGCCGACGTGCCCGCGCTGATGCAGGGCCTTGATTGTTTCGTGTTACCGTCGATGGCCGAGGGGATTTCCAACACCCTCCTGGAGGCAATGGCCAGCGGGCTGCCGGTGATCGCGACCCGCGTCGGAGCCAATGCCGATCTGATGGAGGAAGGTGCAACCGGGTGCCTGGTGCCGCGCGCCGACAGCGTGGCGCTGGCCGACCAGATGCTTCGGTATGCCGCCGATCCGGCGCTTGCTCGGCGTCACGGCAGGGCGGGGCGCCAGGTTGTAGAGCGCAGGTTCAGCATCGACCGGATGATCGCCGACTACGAAGACCTGTATCGCCATGCACTGACCGCACGGGGCGTCGCGGTGGCCGGGACCGGCGTCACGACCGTGATCGGTGCTTGACGCGAACTAATCCACCTGCCTCGGAGGCAAGACGCGATGTGCGGCATCACCGGCATCTTCGATACCCGCGCCAGACGGCCGCTCGAGCGCGCGATCGTCGATCGCATGAATGAAAGCCAGCATCACCGTGGCCCCGACGAAGGCGGACTCCATATCGAGCCCGGGCTCGGTTTGGGGCACCGGCGACTGTCGATCATCGACCTCTCAACCGGGCAGCAGCCGCTCTTCAACGAGGACGGCACCGTCTGCGTGGTCTTCAACGGGGAGATTTACAACTTCCAGGAGCTGATGCCCGAACTGGCTGCCCTCGGGCATGTTTTCCGGACCAAGAGCGATACCGAGGTGATCGTCCATGCCTGGGAGGCCTGGGGCAGCGCTTGCGTCGACCGGTTTCGCGGCATGTTTGCATTTGCTCTCTGGGATCGCAACAGGGAGACACTGTTCCTCGCCCGCGACCGGCTCGGCGTCAAGCCGCTCTACTACGCGATGCTCCCGGACGGATGCCTGCTGTTCGGCTCTGAGCTCAAGTCGCTGCTTGCGCACGGTGGCCTGGCGCGCGAGATGGATCCCTTGGCGGTCGAGGACTACTTCGCGCTGGGTTACGTTCCTGAGCCACGCACGATTCTGAAGTCCGCCGCGAAACTGCCGCCGGCGCACACGCTGCTCGTGGAGCGCGGACGTCCTCTGCCGCAGCCTCGCCCCTACTGGGACGTTCGTTTCACCGGCAACGCGACCCTCTCGCCCGCCGATGCGCAGGCCGAGCTGATGGAGCGTCTGCGGGAGAGCGTCCGCCTGCGCTTGATTTCCGAGGTGCCGATCGGCGCTTTTCTGTCGGGCGGAGTGGATTCGAGCGCCGTCGTCGTAGCGATGGCGGGTCTTTCGGCGGAGCCGATCAACACCTGCTCCATCTCCTTTTCCGACCCTGCCTATGACGAAGCGAGGTACGCGCAGCAAGTTGCGCAGCGCTATGGCACGCGCCACTTTGTCGATCGCGTCGAAAGCGACGACTTCGATCTCATCGACGTTCTTGCACGCCAGTACGACGAGCCGTACGCCGACAGTTCGGCGATCCCGACATATCGGGTCTGCCAGCTAGCGCGTCGCCATGTCACCGTCGCGCTGTCCGGCGATGGAGGCGACGAAAGCCTGGCCGGCTATCGGCGATACCGGCTGCACATGATGGAGGAGCACCTGCGGCGCTCGTTGCCGTTGGCCCTCCGGCGGCCAGTCTTTGAAACTCTCGGGCGCCTGTATCCAAAGGCCGATTGGGCGCCCCGCGTATTCCGGGCGAAGACAACCTTCCAGGCGCTAGCGCGCAGTTCGGTCGAGGCGTACTTTCATTCGATATCGATCTTCCGCGACGAACAGCGGAGCCGGCTGTTTTCCGAACGCATGAAGGCTAGCCTGGCGGGTTACAACGCGGTCGAGGTTTTCCACCGGCACGCGAAATCCGCCGATACCGAGGACCCGCTTTCGCTGATCCAGTACCTCGATCTCAAGACGTACCTGGTCGGCGACATCAATACGAAGGTTGATCGTGCGAGCATGGCCCACGCGCTCGAAGTGCGCGAACCGCTGATGGACCACGTTCTTGTCGAATGGCTCGCGACACTGCCTTCCTCGCTCAAGCTGCACGGCGGGCAGGGCAAGTGGATCTTCAAGCGCGCACTGGAGGCGCACTTGCCGCACGATCTCATCTATCGCCCGAAGATGGGATTCGGCGTTCCGCTGGCCAGCTGGTTCCGCGGTCCGCTGCGCGAGCGCCTGCACTCGAGCCTGCTTGGCCCCGGCCTCACGCAGACCGGCTTCTTCAACATGCCGGTGCTGCACGACCTGGTCGATTCGCACCAGAAGGGCACTCGTGACAACAGTGCGGCGCTGTGGACCTTGCTGATGTTCGAGAGCTTTCTGCGCAATGTCTTCACCGCGGTTGGTGAGCCGGTTGCCCAGGAGGCGGCGTAGTCGTGCGTGTGCTTCATATACTGGATCACTCGGCGCCCCTGCACAGCGGATACGTATTTCGTACGCTTGCCATCCTAAGGGGCCAGCGGGCACTCGGCTGGGAGACCGTGCAGCTCACCGGCCCCAAGCAGGGCGCCGTTGCTGGTGACGAAGAGGAAGCGGAGGGATTTCGTTTCTACCGCACTCGGTGGGCAGCGCGCGGTGTGAGCCGCGCGCCGGTGCTGCGCGAGCTGGCGCTGATCCGCGCGACTACGGCAAGGCTCGAGCAGGTGGTGCGCCGTACGTCGCCCGACGTTCTCCATGCCCATTCGCCGGTGCTCAACTGCATCCCGGCGATGCTCGTCGGACGTCGCCACCGGATCCCCGTCGTTTACGAGGTCAGGGCCTTCTGGGAGGACGCGGCGGTCGACCATGGAACGGCGCGCGAAGGCGGTCTGCGATACCGGGCGAGCCGGGCGCTGGAAACCTGGGCGCTGAAACACGTCGACGCCGTCACCTGCATCTGCGAGGGGCTGCGCGAGGATATTGTCGGACGAGGGGTGCCGGCAGAGCGGGTGACGGTCATCCCAAACGCGGTCGACCTTGGCAGCTTCGCGTTCGGCGTGTCGCCGGATGAGGCGCTGAAGGGGCGGCTCGGCCTTGCCGGACGAGCGGTCATCGGCTTCATCGGCTCGTTCTACGCCTACGAGGGCCTGGATCTGTTGTTGGAGGCCGTCAAGCGGATCACCCAGGAGAGACCCGACGTGCGGGTGCTGCTGGTCGGTGGCGGTCCCCACGAGAGTGCATTGCGCGATGCGGCCAGGCGCTTGGCTATCGATGACACGGTGTTGTTTGTCGGGCGCGTTCCACACGGTGAAATACAGGCTTACTACAGCATCATCGACGTGTTGGTCTATCCTCGCCGCCGGATGCGACTCACAGAGCTCGTTACCCCCCTGAAGCCGCTCGAGGCGATGGCGCAAGGGCAGCTCTTCGTTGCCTCCGATGTCGGCGGCCACCGCGAAGTGACGCATGGCGGCGAGGTAGGGCTGCTGTTTCGCGCAGGAAGCGCGGACGCGTTGGCGCAGGCGGTACTCGACCTTCTGAATCAGCGAGCGCAGTGGGCCGAGATGCGTGCGCGCGCCCGTCGGTTCGTCGAGCGGGAACGTTCCTGGGAAGGGAGCGTCGCGCGCTATGCCGAGGTCTTCGGACGCCTTGGCTTGCGTACGTCATGAGCGCCGGCCAATGTCGCGGCTTGGAGGCCACGGTCGTCCCCGACCTAGCATGCGAGCGGCGGCGCGGGTGGCGCCGATGATGCGCGCGGTTGCACAGCGGCCCTCGTCGGATCCGGCGGACACAGGTTTGGTACGAAACTTGAACGTGCTGACGCTGACGACGCTCTATCCGAACCGCTGTTTCCCCAGGCATGGCATCTTCGTGGAAACCCGCCTGCGCGAGTTGCGCACGCGCGCGCCCGTGCGTTTGCGGGTGATCGCGCCGGTGCCGTGGTTTCCGAGCACATGGAAGGGTTTCGGCCGATATGCGGACTACGCCGCGGTTCCTCCAGCAGAAATTCGCGACTCGGTCGTCGTGCAGCATCCGCGTTACCTGATGGTCCCGAGGATCGGCATGCGATGGCAGCCGATGGCGGTCGCGTGGTCGGCATTGCGAGCGCTCGGTCCGAGCACTGCCGCCGGTGGCGACTGCGATGTCCTCGATGCGCACTACTTGTACCCGGACGGCGTGGCCGCGATGCTCGTTGCAAAACGCCTTACACGGCCGTTCGTCGTCACGGCGCGCGGCAGCGACGTCAACCTGATTGGAAAGTTGCCGGGCCCGCGCAAGGCGATTCTCCGGGTGGCGCGCGCTGCGGCCAGGGTCATCGCGGTCTCCGAGGCCCTGAAACGATCGCTCGTATCGCTCGGCGTCGATGGCTCACGCGTCGAGGTTCTTCGCAACGGCGTTGACACCTCGCTTTTTTCGCCGGTCGCGCAACAAGTGGCGCGAGCCGACCTGGGCATCGCCGACGGCCCGCTGGTCGTCAGCGTTGGGAACCTCGTCGTCGAAAAGGGCCACGATCTCGTGGTGGCGGCATTCGCGCATTTGCCGGGCGCTACCCTGGTCGTGGTGGGCGAGGGCTCGCTGCGCGCCCACCTCGAGGATCTCGCGGGCCGACTCGGCGTTGGGCGCCGAGTTCGGTTTCTGCCAAACATGCCCCAGGAGCGATTGCGTTCGGTCTATTGCGCGGCAGACCTCCTCGCGCTGGGATCGCAGCGCGAGGGCTGGCCCAACGTCGTGCTCGAGGCAATGGCCTGCGGAACACCGGTCGTTGCCACGAACGTGGGCGGCGTCCCGGAGATTATCGCCGATCCTGCCGCCGGTGAGATCGTTGACTCGCGCGAACCCGTGACCTTTGCTGCTGCGATGGCCAGGGTTCTTGCGCGCGCACCCGACCGGGATCAGGTCCGGGCCATCGCGTCCGGATTTGGCTGGGATCCAGTCGCGCGCAGGTACTACGAATTGCTTGCGTCCGCTGCCTGCCGCGATCTGCAAGGTGCTCTGCCGGGACAGAGGGCGCCCGGCGCGCCCGGCTGCGGTTGGAGCCGCGAAGCGGAAGGACCGCCGGAAGGCTAACCATGCGCGACGGTGTCTTTCTCGGCCTTTTGGCAATCCTGCTGCCGCTTTCGGTCGTGCACCCATGGATCGGCACCATCGTCTGGACGTGGGTTAGCGTGATGAACCCGCACGCCTACATGTATGTCGCAAGCAGCCTTCCGGTTGCGGCCGCTATTGCAGGCGCCACGCTGCTTGGGTTGGTTTTCAGCCGTGATCCCAAGCGCCTTCCCCTGAACGCCGTCACGGTTGCATTGATCACGTTCGTCGCTTGGATCTGCGTCACGACGGTGTTCGCGTTTCACCCGGACGAAAGTGTGGACATGCTGTCGAAGGTCCTGAAAATCCAGTTGATGGTCCTCGTGACCATCGCGCTGCTGCACACCCGAAAGCAGATCGACACGCTGGTCTGGGTGCTGGTGTTCTCGCTGGGCTTCTACGGCGTCAAGGGGGGGCTCTTCACGATCGCTGGGGGCGGTTCGGAGAGGGTCTGGGGCCCGCCCGGCACCTTTATCGAGGGCAACAACGAGGTGGCGCTGGCGTTGGTGATGGTGATTCCGTTGATGCATTACCTGCAGGTGGTCACGACACACAAATGGGTCCGGCATGGCATGACGGCAGCGATGCTACTGACCGCCGCGGCGGCGCTTGGCAGTCAGTCTCGCGGCGCCTTGTTGGCAATCGCCGCGATGGCGCTGCTGCTGTGGTGGCGCACTCGTCAAAAGTTCGCGATGGGAATCGTGGTGTTTGGCGGCGCCTTCGCGTTGTTCGCTTTCATGCCGCAGAGTTGGCACGAAAGAATGAACACCATCGAAAGCTACGAGTCCGACGATTCGGCGATGGGCCGCGTCTACACCTGGGACGCGATGACGAACATTGCTATGGACCGATTCTCCGGTGGCGGTTTCGACATCTACAACGAGGAAGTTCTGTCGCGGTACAAGAGCGGGCCTGACTCGAGCCTGGTGCGCGCCGCACACAGCATCTACTTCCAGGTGCTGGGTGAGCACGGTTTCATTGGTCTCGGCCTTTTCCTCATCTTCTGGATTCTCGTCTGGGCTACGGCCGGCCGGGTTTATCGGCGTGCGCGCGGCGATCCGCAGACCCAATGGGCTTCCGAGCTCGCCAACATGTGCCAGGTCAGCCTGATCGGCTATTTGGTCGGCGGCGCCTTTCTGAGCCTTGCCTATTTCGATCTGCCGTACGACGTCATGATTCTCGTGGTCCTCGCGCAGCGAGGGGTCGAAGACGCCTTGTCCGAGCGGCGGGCGGCGGCCCGGGTCCCCTTGCCCGCGGCATCATAGGCGCAAGCGATGAACTTTTGGCGTTACGCAATTGCCGGCCTGTCCCCGTCCGGGCCGCGTGCGCGCTTGAGCGTCCTGATATTTCATCGCGTTCTCCCGACGATCGATCCCCTGTTCCCGGAGATCCCGGATGCGGCCCGATTTCATGAGGTCATGCGCTGGATCGTGGACTGGTTCAACGCATTGCCGCTGTCGGAAGCGGTGGAGCGGCTTGGCTCCGGATCTCTGCCCGAACGGTCGCTGTGCATCACGTTCGACGACGGCTACGCGGACAACGCAACCGTCGCCGCACCGATTCTCAGGCAGCTTGGATTGACGGCGACGTTCTTCGTGGCCAGCGGCATGCTCGACGGCGGCCGCATGTGGAACGATACCGTGATCGAAGCCTTACGCCGCTGCGCGCTCGCCCGTCTCGATCTTGGCGCCGCAGGCCTCGGAGCGTTTGAGTTGACCGACATGGCGCGGCGGCGAGGGGCGATAGACGCAATTCTTACGGCGATCAAAAGACTTCCCTACGACGAGCGCGGCCGGATGGTCGGTCGCATCGCCGACGCGGCGGGCGCAGCGCTTCCGACCGAGCTTATGATGAGTTCCGGACAGTTGCGTGAGCTGAGCCGGGCCGGCATGGAGGTCGGTGGGCATACGGTCACGCATCCGATCCTCGCGCGGCTGGACGATGCCGATGCATATGACGAAATCGCCCGCGGCCGCGACGACCTGCAACAGGTGACCGGCGCGCCGGTGCGCCTGTTTGCTTACCCGAACGGCGTGCCTGGCGTGGACTACGACGCCCGGCACGTGGAAATGGCGCGGCGCTGCGGGTTCAGGGCGGCGTTCTCGACTGCCTGGGGCGTGGCCAGTTCCCGCTCGGATCGCCTCCAGCTGCCGCGCTTCACTCCATGGGACCGAAGCCGGCTTCGGTACGCAATGAGGTTGGCGGGAAACCTCTGCCGCGGCCACAGCGCCACGGCGTGAGGCGCAGCGCGGAGCTCTTTGCGCGAGCCAGGAATCGATCGGCCGCTCTTCGTGACCAGCGCACGAAAAGGTGCGAGAAAATTGGTTAAATCGGGGTCTTCGAAGAAGCTTCGAGTGGATCTGCTCGCAAAGGCCGAAAAGACTAGCGGGCGATGGGGATGAATTCCTGGTATGTCGGCCGATGTCATGCCATGTGGCGGGCGATAATCGATTGGGTCGGGCTTGTTACACATGCTATTTACTGTTTCTCAACACCCTTCGGGAGGTTGTCAGTGAACGAGGAATCTTCGGCGGAAAAAAAACAGCATGCAACGTTTTCACGCCGAGATATGCTGCGTGCTTCCGGCGCGCTGGGCCTATTCACGCTGGTAGGCTGCGCTGGCGGCAACTCCAGTGGCGCATCGCAGGCCTCGGCTTCGGTCGCAGCTTCTTCGTCTCCTTCTCCTTCACCATGGGCCTCTCAGGCGCCTCCGCCGGGGACTATCTCGCCTTTCCAATTGACTAGCACTGTTGGAGGCTCGAATTTACCGTTCGCTTACGGACACGCATTTCGCCAAGGAGACGTCCCGGCTGGTTCGGTCGCGTTGGGAAACAGCACGGATTGGCAGTGCACGCCGTTGACGTTCTGGGCGGACGGAAGCCTCAAGCACGCAATCATCGCCGGTCATATTTCGTGCACCGCGAACGTCCCGTCTGCAATTGCATTCACCAAGGGTTCAGCGCCTGGTGGGACAGCACTCACACAGTCAAACTTAGCAGCCACTTTGCCGCCGACAACGGTTACCGTCGGCTCACAAGTGA
>Ga0209415_10004740_pt1 | contig 24826 bp, 18 predicted proteins | sample PeaSoiSIISIP2007_FD_187696 | JGI IMG/M metagenome (GOLD analysis project Ga0209415, IMG submission 187696) | Peat soil microbial communities from Weissenstadt, Germany - SII-SIP-2007 (SPAdes) (version 2) | ecosystem: Environmental > Terrestrial > Soil > Wetlands > Peat | place: Germany... | reverse complement strand
GAGCATCAGCCGGACATCCTCGGGATGTCGGCGCTGCTGACGACGACGATGCCCTACATGAAGGTCGTGATCGACACGCTCAAGCAGAAGGGGCTGCGCGACAAGTACATCGTGCTGGTGGGCGGCGCGCCGCTCAACGAGGAGTTCGCCAAGGCGGTTGGCGCCGATGCCTACTGCCGTGACGCCGCGATCGCAGTCGAGACCGCCAAGTCGCTGATCGCCGCGCGCCGCGCGGCGCGCTGAGGGGCACGGCATGGCGACCGACGGTGGCACGCGGACGCTGGTCATCGCCTGCGGCGCCCTGGCACGCGAGATCGTCGCGCTCAAGCGCCTCAATAACTGGGAGGCGCTCGATGTGGAGTGCCTGCCGCCCGAGCTGCACAATCGCCCCGAGCGAATCCCCAGCGCCGTCCGGGATGCAATCACGCGCGCGCGCGGGCGCTACCAGCGGATTTTCGTCGGCTATTCCGACTGTGGAACGGGCGGGCAGCTCGACGCCGTGCTCGCCGCCGAGGGCATCGAGCGGATTCCCGGTGCACACTGCTACGAGTTCTACGCGACCACCCGGGCCTTCGCTGCGCTGCACGAGGCCGAGCCGGGCACCTTCTACCTGACCGACTTTCTGGTGCGCCACTTCGAGCGGCTGGTCATCGAGGGCCTCGGTCTCGACCGGCATCCGGAACTTCTCGCCGAGTACTTCCGCAACTACCGCAAGGTCGTCTATCTCGCGCAGGTCGACGACGCAGCGCTGTCGGCGGCGGCGCAAGCGGCGGCGACGCGGCTGAACCTCGCATTCGAGCGCCGACTGACCGGCTACGGCGAGCTGGCCACGAGCCTCGCCGCCGCGGTCAGCGTTCCGTTGACCGCACTCGCGCGCAGCAAGGACGCCGCCTCTTGGCCTCGCTGATCGTCATCTCGTGGCGCGACATTCCTGCGCAGGTCATCGTCAAGCGCGCTCGCGAGACCGCCAAGGTGCAGCTGTCCGCGCGCTTCCAGGAGGCCGTCGATCGCGCCGCGATGCGTGCCGGCAAGGGCAGCTCCGACGCCTACCTCGCCGACTGGCAGCGCAGCGCACCGCGGTCTTGCGGCGAGGACCTGCAGGCCGAGGCGCAGGCAGAGGCCGCGCGGCTCGAGGCGCGCTACAGCGATGCGGACCTCGAGCGCCTCATTCGCGCCAAGGGCGTCGACGAGCAGCGTCCGCCGACTGCTAGTGCCCCCGGGTGAGCCGATGTACGCGGTACGACTCTGGTCGGTGCGACATGCGCGCGGTCTCGCGTGGTTCTACGCTGGGTTCGAGCGGCTGCTGGTCGGCCTCGCGCCGGTCTGGACTGCACTTGGCTATGCCCGGGTAGAACTCCCGGTCGCCGTGATCGAGCACGCCGTCAAGGGCCTGCTGTTCGACTGCCGCATGTGCGGCCAGTGCGTTCTGAGCGCGACCGGCATGTCGTGCCCGATGAACTGCCCGAAGCAGCTGCGCAACGGGCCGTGCGGCGGTGTCAGAGCCAACGGCAATTGCGAAGTGAAGCCTGAGATGCGCTGCGTATGGGTCGAGGCTTTCCGCGGAGCGGAGCGGATTCCCGACGGTCTAGCGAAGATCACCGCAGTGCAGCCCGCCGTCGACCGCCGGCTCGAGGGGACCTCGTCCTGGCTGCGCGTCGTGCGCGAGCACGCGGGGCGCGGCGCATGATCTTCGAGGACGAACCCGTGCCGGGCTATCCGCTGCCGATCCTTCCGGGGCACACCTCTCCCGGTCGCCTCGAGCGCTTGCTGCGGGCTGGCGTGTTCGCCGTCACGACCGAGCTCGCGCCGCCCGATTCCGCGGATCCTGACGAAGTCTATAAGCGCGCCCGGATCTTCGACGGCTACGTCGATGCGATCAACGCCACCGACGGCAGCGGCGCCAACTGTCACATGTCGAGCGTCGCGGTGTGCGCGCTGCTGACGCGCGTCGGCTACGCGCCGGTCATGCAAATCTCCTGCCGCGACAAGAACCGCATCGCGATCCAGGGCGACATACTCGGCGGCGCGGCGATGGGCGTGTGCAACATGCTGTGCCTCACCGGTGACGGCGTGCAGGCCGGTGATCACCCGCAGGCTAAGCCCGTCTTCGACCTCGACGCGCTGTCGCTGCTCGAGATCGCGCGCACGCTGCGCGACGACCGCCACTTCCAGAGCGGCCGCAAGCTCAGCTTCGCGCCGCGGGTGCTGCTCGGCGCCGCCGAGAACCCGAATGCACTGCCGCTCGAACACCGCGCGCTGCGCCTCGCGAAGAAGGTGGCCGCCGGCGCCCAGTTCATACAGACCCAGTACTGCTACGACATGCCGCTGCTGCGCGGCTTCATGCGCGTCATCGACGGTGAGGGGCTGTCCGACAAGGTCTATATCCTCGTCGGCGTCGGCCCGCTGCGCTCCGCCAAGGCCGCCGACTGGATGCGCACGCACGTGCCGGGCATACACGTGCCGGACACCGTGATTGCGCGTCTGGCGGGCGCCGCCGACCAGGCGCGCGAAGGCCGCAACCTCTGCGTCGACCTGATCCAGGAAATCAAGACGATCAAGGGCGTCAGCGGCGTGCATGTGATGGCGTACCGCCAGGAAGAGTCCGTCGCCGAGATCATCGACCGATCCGGCGCGCTTGCAGGGCGGGTGCCATGGCATCCGGCGCGCGACCAATCAACGTCTGCCGACAGGAAAGCGTCATGACCGATACCGTGATCAGTTCCGCCACCCGCGAGGTCGTCATCGGCTTCGAACGTCCGTTCGTCATCATCGGCGAGCGCATCAATCCGACCGGCCGGAAGATTCTCGCGGCGGAGATGGCGGCCGGTGACTTCAGCCGCGTCGAAGCCGACGCTCGGGCCCAGGTCGAAGCCGGTGCGCACATGCTCGACGTCAACGCCGGCATACCGCTCGCGGACGAGCCCGCGATCCTTGCCAAGGCGATCCAGCTCGTGCAGTCGATCACCGACGTGCCGCTGTCGATTGACTCCTCGATCGTCGCGGCGCTCGCAGCAGGGCTTGCCGTTTACCGCGGCAAGCCGCTTGTCAACTCGGTGACCGGCGAGGAGGAGCGTCTCGAATCGGTGCTGCCGCTCATCAAGAAGTACGGCGCCGCGGTTATCGCGATCTCGAACGACGAGACCGGCATTTCCGAGGATCCGGATGTGCGCTTCGAGGTCGCGAAAAAGATTGTGCACCGCGCGCTCGATCACGGCATCCGCGCATGCGACGTCGTGGTCGACCCGCTGGTGATGCCGATCGGCGCCATCAACCGCGCCGGCGTGCAGGTCATGACACTGGTCCGGCGGCTGCAGAAGGAACTCAAGGTCAACACCAGCTGCGGCGCATCAAACGTCAGTTTCGGCCTGCCGGCCCGCGACGGCATCAACAGCGCGTTCCTGACGATGGCGATCGCCTCCGGGCTCACCTCCGCGATCACCAACCCGCTGCACGGCGATATCGTCAGAGCCTGCATGGGCGCTGACGTCATGATGGGCCACGATCCCGACTGCGCGCGGTGGATCAAGAGATTCCGCGACGCACCGCCCGCGCTCACCGCGACCGCCACGGCGTCCGGAGAGAGTGCGCGCGGGCGCCGCGAGGGCGGGCACCGGCGCCGGTCGGCCGGCCCGGCCTGACGGAACCAGCCGTGGGCGATCAGCACCCACTCGTCGTTTTCACGCCATCCGGAAAGCGCGGCCGCTTCCCGGTCGGTACGCCGCTGTTGTCGGCCGCGCGCACGCTCGGCGTTGACATCGATTCGGTCTGCGGCGGCCGCGCGCTGTGCGGGCGCTGCCAGGTGCTGGTCGCGGAAGGCGAGTTCGCGAAACACGGCGTGCGTTCGAGCGCGGCGAGCCTGTCGCCGATCGCTGCCTCCGAGCAGCGCTACGGGATGCGCCAGGTGCTCGCAGCCGGCCGGCGCCTGTCGTGCCAGGCCAAAGTCGAGGCCGACGTCGTCGTTGACGTCCCGTCGTCGAGCCAGGTGCATCGCCAGGTCGTGCGCAAAGCGGCCGAGGTGCGCGACATAGAACTGTACCCGGTCGTGACCCTGCATTACGTCGAGGTCGTCGAGCCCGACATGCACGATCCGTCGGGCGATCTGAAACGTCTGCAGGACGCGCTGGCACGCGAATGGCAGCTGACCGGAATCGATTGCGACCTGTCGGTACTACGAGTGCTGCAGCCCGTGCTGCGGGCGGGGCGCTGGAAGGTCACCGTCGCCGTGCACGATCGCTCGCGGATCATCGCCGTGTGGCCGGGCCTGCACGAGTCGGTCTACGGCCTCGCGATCGATGTCGGTTCGACGACGATTGCGGCGCACCTGTGCGATTTGACGAACGGCGAGGTGGTCGCTTCGTCGGGCGTCATGAATCCCCAGATCCGCTTCGGCGAGGATCTGATGAGCCGCGTGTCCTACGCGATGATGAACCCCGGCGGGGCCGAGCAGATGACGGCCGCCGTGCGCCAGACGCTCACTGACCTCGCGGCCGAGGTGGCGCGCACCGCTGGCATTGAACGCGAGGCGATTCTCGAGGCAACGCTGGTCGGCAATCCGATCATGCACCACCTGGTGCTCGGCATCGATCCGGTCGAGCTCGGCGGCGCGCCGTTCGCGCTCGCGCTCGACAGTGCGATCACTGTCACGGCGGCCGAGATCGGCGTCGCACTGCATCCGAACGCGCGAGTCTACGTGCTGCCGTGCATCGCCGGCCATGTCGGCGCCGACTGTGCGGGGGTCATCCTGGCCGAGCGGCCAGACCTGCTCGACGAGATCACCCTGCTCGTCGACGTCGGCACCAACGCCGAGATCGTGCTCGGCAACCGCGCGCGTCTGCTGGCGTGCTCGAGCCCGACGGGCCCGGCATTCGAAGGCGCCCAGATCAGCTGCGGCCAGCGCGCGGCGCCCGGTGCCATTGAACGCGTGCGGATCGATCGCGCGACGCTCGAACCGCGCTTCAAGGTCATCGGCTCGGACCTGTGGTCGAACGATCCGGGGTTCGCGGACGCGACGACCGCGACCGGCGTCACCGGCATCTGCGGGTCCGGCATCATCGAGGTGCTGGCGGAGCTGTTTCTTGCCGGCGTGATCAGCCAGGACGGAGTGATCGACGGCGAAATCGCGGCCCGCAGCCCGCGCGTCGTCGCGAACGGCCGGACGTTTGCCTATGTCCTTCACGAGGGGGCGCAGACGCTCAGGATCACGCAGAACGACGTGCGCGCGATTCAGCTGGCCAAGGCCGCCCTGTACGCCGGGATCCGCCTGCTGATGGACCGACTCGGCGTCGAGCGAGTCGACCGGATCCGGCTCGCCGGAGCTTTCGGCAGTCACATCGACATCAAGTACGCGACCGTGCTCGGCATGATTCCGGACTGCGATCTCGAGCACGTGAGCTCGGCGGGCAATGCGGCCGGGACCGGCGCACGGATTGCGCTGCTCGACGCGCGCTCGCGGCTGACGATCGAGGAGATCGTCCGGCAGGTTGAGAAGGTCGAGACGGCGATTGAACCGCGCTTCCAGGCGCACTTCGTCGACGCGATGGCGATACCGCACAAGACCGCGGACTATCCGAACCTCCGCAAGGTCGTCGCGTTGCCAGCTCCGAAGGAGGCCGCCGCCGCGGATGAGGCGCGAACCGAGCGCCGCAGCCGGCGCGCGGCCAGCGTCCGCCCGACCTGAGCTGGCGGGGCCGGAATGTACGAGACGGTCATCCTGTGGGCGACGCCGGCCTTCTTCGTACTGATCGCGATCGAAGCGCTGGTCGCGTGGCGGCGGCGGCGTTCACCGTACCGCCTCGCCGATGCCATCAACAGCATCGGCCTCGGGCAGCTCTCGACCTACGTCGGGGTGTTCACGCGGCTGATGACCCTCGGGCTGTATGTCGTGGTCTTCCGCCAGGCACGGCTGCTCACGCTCGATGCAGGATCACCGTGGGTCTGGATGACGGCGCTCCTGTTGTATGACTTCCTGTATTACTGGAATCACCGGCTCGGGCACGAGGTCAACGTGCTGTGGGCGGCCCACGTCGTGCATCACCAGAGCGAGGAATTCAATCTGTCGACGGCGCTCCGGCAGACCGGCAGCGGGTTCCTGCTGTCGTGGGTGTTTTATCTGCCGATGGCCGTGCTAGGCGTTCCACCCGAGGTCTTTCTGGGCGTCAGCCTCATTGATTTGTTGTACCAGTTCTGGATACACACCGAGCAGATCGGTTCGCTCGGCCCGTTCGACCGGCTGTTCGCTTCGCCGTCGAACCACCGCGTGCACCATGCGGTCAACGACGTGTACCTGGACCGAAACTACGGGGGCATCCTAATCCTCTGGGACCGTCTGTTCGGCACGTTCCAGCCTGAACTGCCCGCGGTACCGGTCGTCTACGGCACGCGCGATCCGCTGCGGTCGTGGGATCCGGTGTGGGCAAACGTCCACACCTATGCGGGCCTGCTGCGCGACAGCTGGTACGCGCGCTCGTGGGCCGACAAGATTCGCGTGTGGGTCAAACACCCCGGCTGGCGGCCCGCGGACGTCGCGGCGCGGTTTCCGAAGGCGCCGTTCCGTCTCGGCGGCCTCGGGAAGTTCGACCAGCCGCTGCCGGCGCCGCTCGCCGCATATTGCTTCGCCCAGGCCGTACTGGTGCTCGCCTTCGGAACCCACTTTCTGGCGGTCGCTCCCCACTGGGCCCGCGGCCCCGTGCTCGGCTACCTCGCGTGGCTCGTGCTCTCGCTCTGGGTCGTCGGCGGTCTGACCGAGGGGCGGCGGACATTCGTGTGGCTCGAGACGCTGCGGCTCGCCGTGGCGACGGCGGTGATTGCCGTCGGGCTGCGCACGGGCGCAGGTCTCGCGCCAGCGCTGGTCGCCGTCGCGGCCGCTTCACTCTGCGTCTGGCTGTGGCAGGCAGCTCGCGCCTTGCCGAAGGCCGGGGCCACGGCGGCGCGCGCCTGATCGTGCCCCACGATGGCCATGCACGCGCGTGAGGTCGAAGGTCTCGTGAGTGCGGCCGACGTCGCGGCCTTCGAGCGCGACGGCGCGATCTGCCTGCGCGGGGTCCTCACGCCCGCCGAACAACGCCTGCTCGCTGCCGGCATCGACCAGAACCTTGCTCATCCGAGCCCGCGTGCCAAGGTGGCGAGTGATCGGGGCGATCCGGGGTTCTTCATCGAGGACTTCTGCTGCTGGTCGGAGAACGAGCGCTACCGGCGCGTGATCTTCGAGTCGGCGCTGGCTGCCCTCGCCGGGCGGCTCACCGCAAGCCAGACGATCCGCCTGTACCACGATCACATGCTGACCAAGGAGCCCGGCACCCGCCAGAAAACGCCGTGGCACCAGGACCAGCCGTACTACAACATCGAGGGCCGGCAGAACTGCAGCTTCTGGATCCCGGTGGATCCGGTCAGCCGGGCCGCAACGCTCGAGTTCGTGGCCGGCTCGCACCGGGGTCCCTGGCTGATGCCGCGCGCCTTCCTGAGCGCGGAGGCGAAATGGTTTCCCGAGGGGAGCCTCGCGGACCTGCCGGACATCGAGGCACGGCGCGGGGACTTCCCGATTCTCGGCTGGGACGTCGCGCCGGGCGATGTCGTCGCGTTCCACATGCTCGCGTTACATGCGGCCAGAGGGGTCGAGCCCGGACGCCGGCGGCGCGTGTTCTCGCTGCGCCTGATCGGGGATGACATCCGCCACGCGCCGCGCCCGTGGACCACATCGCCTGAGTTCCCGGGGCTCAGGGCAGAGCTTCCCGCCGGGGCGCCGATGGACCACCCGCTGTTCCCCGTGCTGTGGCGCGCCGCAGGCTCCTGAGATCAGACGTTCGAGTCCGGGAACGACGACTTGCGGCGGTTCATGAACTCGAGCAGCGCCTCATCGATGGCCGGGTCCAGCGGCGGGGCCTCGTACTCGGCGAGCTGCTTCTTCCACAGCGTATTGGCCCGCTGCGCCATGTCCTGAGCGCCGTCGGCCTGCCACTGTTCGACGCTGTTGTTGTCGGCGAGCGGGGACCGGTAGAAGGCGTTCTCGAAGTTGGCCTGCGTGTGGCTGCAGCCGAGGAAGTGCTTGCCCGGTCCCACCTCGCGGATCGCGTCCATCGCCTGCCCGTTCGTCGACAGGTCGACCCCGGCGAGGAACGTATGCATCATGCCGGCCTGGTCCGCGTCCATCACGAACTTCTCGTAACCCATCGCGAGGCCGCCCTCTAGCCAGCCGGCGACGTGCAGCACGAAGTTGACGCCGGCGAGGCAGGTGGGCAGCAGCGTCTGGGCGGATTCGAACGCGGCCTGCGCATCCGGGATCTTCGATGCGCACAGGCTCCCGCCCGAGCGGAACGGCACGCCCAGCCGGCGCGCAAGCGCGGCCATCGTGTACAGCACCAGCGCCGGTTCCGGGGTCCCGAACGTCGGTGCGCCGGACTGCATCGAGATCGACGAGGCAAAGCTGCCGAGCACGACCGGGGCACCGGGATTGAGGAGCTGCGTGAATGCGAGTCCCGCCAGCGCCTCGGCCAGGGTCTGCGCGGCGGTGCCGGCCACCGTCACCGGCGACATCGCGCCCGCCAGGATGAACGGCGTCACGATCACGGCTTGATTGGCGCGCACGTAGACTTTGAGCGCACCGAGCATCGTCGCGTCGTAGGTCATCGGCGAGTTGACGTTGATCAGGTTGACGAGCACGGTCTTCGGGCGGCCCGTCGCCGCATCGACGAAGTCGGGGCCGAACACGATCTTGGCCATCTCGACGCTGTCGGCAGCCCGCTCCGGATGCGTCACCGACCCCATGAACGCCTTGTCGCTGTACTTGATGTGGCTGTACACCATGTCGAAGTGCCGCTTGTTGACCGGCAGATCGACGGGCTCGCAGATCGTGCCTCCGGAATGGTGCAGCGAGTGCGCCATGTAGGCGAGCTTCACGAAATTGCGAAAATCATCTATCCGCGCGTAGCGGCGGCCCTCGTCGAGGCTACGGATGAACGGCGAGCCATACGCGGGCGCGAACACCGTGTTCTTGCCGCCGATCACGACGCTGCGGGCCGGGTTACGCGCGTGCTGGACGAACTCCCGCGGCGCACTCGCAGTGATCAGCGAGCGGCAGAAGCCGCGCGGGAAGCGCACGCGCTCACCCTCGACGTCGGCTCCGGCCCGCTTCCAGATCGCGATTGCTTCAGGATCATCGCGGAACTCGATGCCAACCTCGGCCAGGATCGTGTCGGCGTTCTGCTCGATGATCACGAGCCCCTCTTCGGTCAGGACCTCGTAGACGGGCAGCGCCCGCGTGATGTACGGGATCGAGGATGCGGCGCGCGCCGCGCGCGCGACGCGCTTGGCCTCGCGTCCGCTGGGGCGGGCGCGGCGCGCCGATTGTCCCTGCTGCTCGTCGATCATGAGGCGCTCTCCTGCCGGTTTCGCCCAGTATGGTCACGGCGCCGGTGGCCGGCTGATCAGTTTGCGGCGTCGGCTTGCCCCGGCGCGCCATGACGGCCGGCGAGGGCCGCGATCACCTCGGCCGGACCGCAGACGCCGCAGAATCCGCCGCCCTCGGTCAGCACGACCGGATGGCCTGTGTCCCGCTGCAGATCGATCAGCCGGCGCAGCGGGGTATCGGCATCGGCCACCGGCACCCCGGCGAGACCGGCGCACTCGGCGGCGGTCGCATCGCACAACGCGATCGGCACACCGGCGCGGACCACTCGGACCGGCTCGGTGCGGGGACCCAGAACGAGTTGGTACTGAAACGTGCGGTCGAGCCAGAACGAGCCGTCGGGGTGTTCCAGGTCATGCCGGTGGCGCATAACCATCCGGCCGTTGAGCACAGTGAGCGGGTTCATGTGCTGGACGAACTCCGCCACGTAGGCATTCGCCGGGCGAAGCACGATGTCCTCCGGCGCCCCGGTCTGGACGATGCGCCCGCCGTCGAGCACCGAGATCTGATCGCCGAGCTTCAAGGCCTCGTCAAGATCGTGAGTGACGAACAGGATCGTCTTCTTGACGCGCGCCTGCAGCGCGCACAACTCGTCCTGGCGCTTGGTGCGGATCAGCGGATCGAGTGCCGAGAACGGCTCGTCCATCAGCAGAATGTCGGCCTCGGTCGCGAACGCTCGCGCCAGTCCGACGCGTTGCTGCATGCCGCCGGAAAGTTCGTTGACGTAGTGCCCGGCCCATTGCGAGAGCCCGACCAGCTCGAGCTTCTCGTCGACGGCCCGCCGGCGCTGCGCCGCCGGCTCGCCGCGCAACTCGAGGCCAAAGCCGACGTTGTCGCGCACCGTGCGCCACGGCAACAGCCCGAACTGCTGGAACATCATCGCGATCCGGCCGCGCCGCAGGCGCCGCAGCGTCGCCGCGTCGCAGCTCGCGACGTCGATCGCCTCGCGGTTGTCGCTGACCAGCACCTTGCCGCGGGTGACCGGGTTGAGACCGTTCGCGGCGCGCAGCAGCGTCGACTTGCCCGAGCCCGACAGCCCCATCAGCACCGAGATGTGGCCGCGCGCGACCTTGAGGCTGGCATCAGCGACGCCGACGACGACGCCGTTCTCGGCGGCGATTTCGGCACGATTGCGGCCGGTATCGAGCGATTCGAGTGCGGCCCGGATCCGCGCCGCACCTTTTCTGCCGCGCTCGCGCGCAAACAGGATGTCGACGTGCTGAAAGTCGAGCGCAACGTTCACGATGCCCCCAGCTGATCCGCGGGCCGCGTGATCCGGTCGAGGATGATCGCGAGCAGCACTATCGCGAGCCCGGCCTCGACGCCCATGCCGACCTGGACCGTGTTGAGCGCCCGCACGACCGGCACGCCGAGCCCGCCCGCGCCGACCAGGGCCGCGATCACAACCATCGACAGGCTCAGCATGATGCACTGGGCGATGCCGGCGAGGATCGTCGGCGCGGCGCTCGGCAGCTCGACCTTGATCAGCAGCTGCAGCCGGGTCGCGCCGAAGGCCTGGCCTGCCTCGAGCAGCGGCTTCGGGACCGAGGAGATGCCGAGGTGCGTGAGGCGGATGGGCGCCGGCAGCGCGAAGATCACCGTCGAGATGAGTCCCGGCACGACCCCGAGACCGAACAGCACGAGCGTCGGTATCAGGTAGACGAACGTCGGCAGGGTCTGCATCAGGTCGAGCACCGGGCGCATGACGGCGTAGAGCCCCGGGCGGTGCGCCGCGGCGATGCCGAGCGGCACGCCGATGGCGGTGGACAGGGCTGCGGCGACCAGCACGAGGGTCAGGGTCTCGAGCGTGGCGGCCCAGTACCCCTGGTTCATGATGAACAGCAGTGCCGCCGCGACGAACACCGCGAGCGACAGCGAGCGCCTCAGGGTCCAGGTGCCGAGTGCGATGATCGCGATCAGCAGCGGCGCGGGCGCAGCGTTCAGCAGCGCCGCGACCGCACCGGTGCTGCCGCCCACGACGGCGCCGACCCCGTCGAAGAATCCCCGACCATGGGCCTTCAGATACTCGACGAGCTGCGCGAGCGAGTCGCCGACGGGAATCTTGTGCGTCATTACCCAGTCCTCGAAGGCCGCTCCTGGCTTCGGGGCGGCGCGGTGTTCGAGCGCGTCCTCGGCCGGCCGGCCATCGAAGGTCGTGACGCCGGCGAGCCACCCGCTCAACGTCGCTCGGTTCGCCGCCAGCCACGCACCCGCCGCGGCATCGGGCGTCTTGTGCTCGTCGAGAATGGCGGCCGTCAGCAGGTTTTCACCGCGCAGCGTGAACTTGAGATTGGCCAGCAGGCGGCCGAGGTTGGGGCAGGCGGCGGAATAACCCGCGCGCGTATTCGTATAGACCGCCGCGCCGCCGAAGTTGGGCCCGAAGGTCGCGTCCCCGCCGGTGAGATACCGGAGGTCGAACCGCATGTTCATCGGATGCGGGTCCCACGCCAAGAACACGATCGGTGCCTGGGCGCGAAAAGCGCGCTCAACCTCGGCGAGCATGCCCTGCTCGCTCGACTCAATCAGCGTGAAGCCGCCGAGGCCGAATTGGTTTTCCTTGATGATCTTGAGCACCCGCCGGTTGCCGTCGCTTCCGGGCTCGATCCCGTAGATCGAGGACTTGAGCGCGTCCTTGAAGCGCGCGATGTCGGCGAAGTCCCTGAGACCGGTGGCCTGGGTGTAGGCTGGGACCGCCAGCGTGTATCTCGCGCCGGTGAGGTTTGCGCCGATCACCTCGACCGAGTGGTCCTCGACGAACGGCTTGCGGTCGGCCTCCATCGACGGCATCCAGTTGCCGAGGAAGACGTCGATGTCCTTGTTCTTCATCGATGCGTACATCACCGGTACCGACAGCACCCTGATCTGCGGGGTGTAGCCGAGGTCCCGGACCAGGTGCGCAAACAGCGCCGTCGGGGCGGTGACGTCCGTCGAGCCGATGTCGGCGAGCCGCACGACCCGGCACGCAGCCGTCTCCCGTGGCGGGCCCGCTGCATCGGCCGGGGCGAGGGTTGCGAGGAGTGCGAGGTAGGCGGCGGCGAGCGCTGCCCGTCGGACGCCCGGCAAGGCCGGTTGGGTGAATCTTTCGGATCTCATCGACATCTCCTTGACCGTCTCGATTCCGCGTCGATATCATTTCTGTACAACGAATTGAATAGCTGTTCAAATCAGTGCGCTGTCAAGCCGCGCTGCAGCCCGTAAGTGATTGATTGGAAAGCAGTGAGAGGCCACGATTGCGGCTCTGTTGGCGCCTGGCGGGTGGCCCTCGGCAAGGGCCCGGCCGCGAGCTCGGCAGCGCAGCGGGGAGCAAGACACTGAATACCCACTCAAACAGGCACGGTGCTCACCGGACCGGGACGAGCCGAGGCGGACACGAAGAGCGCCTCGAGGACGATCGCCGCCTGCAGCTGATCGAAGTTGCGATCGATTGTCTCGCCGAAGTGGGATTTGTGGGAAGCACACTCGCACAGATATCCGGGCGAGCAGGCGTCTCGCCCGGGCTCGTCGCGCACTACTTCGGTGACAAGGATGGGCTGCTCGAGGCCGCATTCCGCGCGTTGAGCCGCGAGGTCGGCGCCCGCGTGCGCACGAAACTGAAGCTCGCCCAGACGCCACGGGGGCGAATCCAGGCGGTGATCGACGCGAACTTGGCGACGCAGGAATTCAACCAGCGCACCGCCAACGCCTGGCTGGCGTTCTGGGGCCAGCTGCTGCACGTCGAGTCCTTGAAGCGCGTCCAGACCGCGTACCAGCGCCGGATGCTGTCAAACCTGCGGCATGCGCTGCGGCAGCTCGTGCCAATGGCCGAGGCGCGCAGCGTGTCGGCGATGATTGCCGCGATGATCGACGGGGTGTGGTTGCGCGCGGCGCTATCCAGCTGGCGCGAGGCCGACAGCGAGAGCGCCCGGGCGCTGCTGACGGCGTTCGTTGACGGACAGCTGCGGGAGCGCGCGGTGGCCATCACGGCCCCCGGCGGGCCCATCGCGGCTGCCCGCCGCGACACTGCCTCCCGTCCGGATCGGTTCGTGACCATCAATCCGGCGACCGGCGAGGTCCTCGCCGAACTGCAAATCGCCAGCGAGGCCGAGGTTAACGCTGCTGTCGCCCGCGCGCGCGTGGCGCAGCCGGAATGGGGCGCCCTGACGGGCACGGAGCGCGGACGCATTCTGCGGCGCGCGGCGGCGCTGCTGCGGGCACGCAATGACGAGCTCGCGGAGCTTGAGACGCGCGACACGGGCAAGCCGATTCAGGAGACCCGCGTCGTTGATGTCGTGTCGGGTGCAGACTGCCTCGATTACTTCGCCGGACTCGCCGCTGGCATCAGCGGGGAGCACATCGACCTCGGGCCCGCGGCCTTCGGTTACACGCGACGCGAGCCGCTCGGCGTCGTCGCCGGCATCGGCGCCTGGAACTACCCGCTGCAGATCGCCTGCTGGAAGTCGGCCCCGGCCCTCGCCTGCGGCAATGCGATGCTGTTCAAGCCCGCGAGGCTCACGCCGCTGACAGCGATCGAACTAGGCAAGATATACGAGGCGGCCGGCCTGCCTGCCGGCGTATTCCAGGTCGTACTGGGCACCGCCGACACCGGCCGCCTGCTGACCCGCCACCCGGACATCCGCAAGGTCTCCTTGACCGGTTCGGTCGACACCGGCCGTGCGCTGATGGCCGATGCGGCCAGCACGCTTAAGTACGTGACGCTCGAGCTTGGCGGCAAGTCCCCGCTGATCGTGTTCGAGGATGCGGCGATCGACAACGCGGTGTCGGGCGCGCTGCTCGCGAATTTCTACTCGGCGGGCGAGGTGTGCTCGAACGGTACGCGCGTGTTCGTGCACCGTAGCGTCAAGGACGCATTTATCGAGCGGCTTACCGTCCGCGTCAGAGCGATGCGGATCGGCGATCCGCTGGATCCCGCAACACAGGTCGGTGCGCTGATCTCCAGAGAACACATGGAGAACGTGCTCGGTTACATCGCGCGCGGCCGCAGCGAGGGTGCACGGCTCGTGGTCGGCGGGCGGCGCCTGACCCATGGAGACCTGGCGAACGGGTTCTTCGTTGAGCCGACGGTGTTTGATGGCTGCCGCGACGACATGCGCATCGTGCGCGAGGAGATTTTCGGGCCGGTCATGACCGTGCTCGACTTCGAGACCGAGGACGAAGTCATCGCCCGCGCCAATGCTACCGAGTTCGGCCTTTCGGCGGGCGTGTTCACCAAGGACCTGATACGCGCGCACCGCGTGATCGCCCGCCTCGAGGCAGGAACGTGCTGGATCAATCATTACAACGTCACGCCGATCGAACTGCCGTTCGGCGGCTACAAGCGCTCGGGACTCGGACGCGAGAACGGGCGCGCCGCCATCGAGCACTACACGCAGCTGAAGAGCGTCTACGTGGCACTGCGCGACATAGAATCGCCATACTGAGTGAGCAATGAATGCCAACACCGAGAGCTTTGATTACGTGATCGTCGGTGCCGGCTCCGCGGGCTGCGTGCTCGCCAACCGGCTGACCGAGGACGCCCAGCACTCCGTGCTGGTCCTCGAGTACGGCGGCTCGGATCGCTCGATCTTCATCCAGATGCCGACGGCGCTTGCGGTTGCTATGAATCGCAAGCAGTACAACTGGTTCTACTACTCGGAGCCGGAGCCGAATCTCGGCGGCCGCCGGATGAACGCGCAGCGCGGCAAAGTGCTCGGCGGAACCTCGTCGATCAACGGCCTCGTCTACATCCGCGGCAATGCATTCGACTTCGAGCGCTGGGAGACGGAAGGCGCGCGCGGCTGGGGCTATCGTCAGGTGCTGCCGTACTTTCGCCGCAGCGAGCGCCGTCAGGAAGGCGGCGATGCGTATCGCGGCGACTCGGGCCCGCTCGCTACGTGCTACGGGAAGGTCACGAACCCGCTGCACGCCGCCTGGCTCGAAGCGGCCCGCCAGGCGGGCTACCCGCTGACCAAGGACGTCAACGGATTCCAGCAGGAAGGCTTTGGCCGCCTCGACATGACGATCAACGGCGGCGTGCGAGCGAGCACGGCCAATGCCTACCTGCGGCCGGCCATGCGCCGCCCGAACTTGACGGTGAGGACCCAGGCGTTTGCGACGCGGATCGTGCTCGAGGGTGGGCGCGCGGTCGGCGTTAGCTACCGCCGCGGTTCGAGCGAGTGCACTGTGCGGGCGCGGCGCGAGGTTCTGGTGTGCGGCGGAGTGATCAACTCGCCGCAGCTCCTGAAGCTGTCCGGCATCGGGCCCGCGGCCGAGCTCGCGGCGCACGGAATTCCCGTGGTGCGCGAGCTGCCGGGCGTCGGCGAGAACCTCCAGGACCATCTCGAGATCTATTTCCAGGTCGCCTGCCGCGAGCCGATCACGCTGTACTCGGTGATGAATCCGCTCGCGAAACTGAAGCTCGGCGTGCGCTGGCTGCTGTTCAAGGATGGCTTGGGCGCGACCAACCATTTCGAGACCGGCGGGTTCATCCGCAGCCGCGCCGGCGAGCGCTACCCGAACATCCAATACCACTTCCTGCCGATGGCTATCAGCTACGACGGCTCCTCGCTCACGCGGGAGCACGGTTACCAGGCGCACGCGGGCCCGATGCATTCGAAGAGCCGCGGGTGGGTCCGACTCGCATCAGCTGATCCGTTCGACAAGCCCAAGATCTTCTTCAATTACATGAGCCACCCGGACGACTGGACCGAGATGCGCGCCGTCGTGCGGCTGACCCGCGAGCTGTTCGGTCAACCGGCGTTCGACCGCTATCGCGCGCGCGAGATTCAACCCGGCGCGGACGTGCAGACCGACGCCCAGATCGACGAATTCATCCGTCAGAAGGTCGAAACCGCCTACCACCCGTCCTGCACTTGCAAGATGGGAAGCCGGGACGACCGGATGGCGGTAGTCGACCCCGAAGGGCGGGTGTTCGGGATCGATGGCCTCAGGGTCGTCGACTCCTCCATCATGCCGTCGATCACGAACGGCAACCTGAACGCGCCGACCATCATGCTGGCTGAGAAGCTCGCTGACCACATACGTGGCCGGCCGCTGCTGCCACCGGCCGACGTGCCATTCTACGAATCACCCACCTGGCGGACGAGTCAGCGCTGACAGCCACGTCCCGCGTCGCGGCGAGCTCCGCGCCCGCCGGCCCGCTCGATCTGAAGCGAGAGCAGCTGCCGGGCCAGGCGCGGGGGTTGAATCGTCCGATCGCCTCGCCGGCGGCCGGCGACGAGGTCGGTCGCCGGGTGGGCGTGGGACCGTGTTCACGGCTGTCCCGGCTAGGCGTCGGGATCGAGCCCCTGGTCCGCCACGGTGACGAGCCGCGCCTCGGTCTTCACATCCAATGAGCGGCAGGCGATGAGGTAGATGATCGTCGAGACCGGCAGTCCCACCAGCATCGCGATGTCGGCGCCGCCGAGCGCAGTGGCCACCGGGCCGCGGTAAATCCCGGTGCTGAAGAACGGGATCATCGCGGCGAACCCGCCGAAATACGCGAGCAGCCCGCGCCAGTTCCAGCGGCCGTACAGCCCGTTGGGATTGAAGATCTCGCGCACCGAGTAATGGCAATGTCTCACGAAGTAGAAGTCGACCAGGTTAATCGCCGTCCACGGCGTGAACAGGTATAGAAGTATCGCCAGGAACTCGCCGAACTGCTGGGCGAAATGCGCAGAGGCGCCGAGGGCGATCGCACAGGCCACGACGAGGGTACCGGCAAGCGTCAGCATCCGCTGCACGACCGTCGGCTTTAGTGGGCGTATCGAGTCCGCAACGCTGAGCAGCGTCAGCGAAGCGCCGTAGAAGTTGAGCGTCGTGATCGTCACGAGCCCGAGCAGCGAGGCGAGCAGGAGAGGCGTTCCGGAGCCCGGTAGCAGCGTGTCCGCCGCGGCCTTCAGCGCCGCGGATAGCTCCAGCGCCGGGAACATCGCCGCCGCGACCGTTCCGACCAGCATCGCCCACGCGCCGCCGACGAATGCGCCGAGGTAGGTCCACCAGAACGACGCGCGCACTCCCACATCGCGCGGCAGGTAGCGCGAGTAGTCGGAGACGTAGATCGACCACGACACTTGGTAGGACGCGGCCGCGAACAGCTGCGTCAGGAACGGCACCAACCTGAAGTCCTGCAGATCGAGTTGCGCGGCCGGGAAGTGCACTTTCGTCACCGCGACGGTCATGATCGCGAACGCGGCCAGCAGCGTGTACGCCACCAGGCGCTGCGCGCGGTGGATCACGTCGTACCCGATCGCCGCGAGTACCGCTCCGAGCGCTCCCACTGCCAGCATCGTGATCGAGGGTTTCCACGAGAACAGCGTCACCAGCGTGTCCGCCGCGAGGACCTGGTTGAAGGCGTTGAAGCCGACATAAGTCACGAGCGCGACGCCCCAGACCAGCAGCGCGCCCAGATACCCGAACTGCGGCCGTGACTGAATCATCTGTGGCAGACCGAGTTGCGGGCCCTGAGTCGAGTGAAAGGCCATGAAGAACGTGCCGAAAGCACAGCCGACCAGCACCGCGATCGTCATCCAGACGAGGTTGCCGCCGAGTGCCATGCCGACGAAGCCAACAGCGATGGTCGCGAGATGTGCATCCCCGCTGAACCACACCGGCCACAGATGCCACACCTTGCCGTGACGCTCGGCGAGCGGCACGTAGTCGATCGAGCGTCGCTCGATCAACGGCCCTTTAGACACGGCGGTCTCGGGTGTCGGCCAGCGGATCGCGAACTTGCATGGAAGCTGAAGAATACATGGGTTTCGATGCCCCGCGTCGCGAGCCGTGGTGGCGCCTGGAACAGGTTCGACGCGGCGCTTGATCGCTGCCGCGACCGGGCGAGTCGAACTGCAGGCCCGACCACGCCACGTCTGCGGCGGGCGGGTCCGTGCGCGTCAACAGGCAAGATGGGATGCGCACAGCGCCAGCAGATCGCAGGCCCTGCATTACGATGCGACGATGCCCGTACGGGGCGTGCGTCAGTTGTGCCACCGGTATACGGCCCCCGGGTAGGGCGCCTTCCACTGGTCGAATGCCCCTGTGATGTAGAGCGTGTCCGTGCCGTCTGGACCGAAGTTGACGTTCGTGACGTACGGCGTCGGAATGCGGATGGACCGGACCAGGTGCTTTTGCGCGTTCACGACCAGCACCCGCCCGGACCCGTTCTGGGCGATGTAATAGTTTCCGTCCGGTCCTAGCTTGAATCCATCCGGGCCGTTGTAGCCGTCCTCGTTGCCGGTGAGCGGGACGATGTCGGCGAGCCGCGCCCAGACCGTGCGCGGACCAAGTGAACCGTCGCCATTGATGGGGAATTCCAGGATTCGGGCGGCGAGCATCTCCGCGACCAACAGGCTCTTGCCGTCTTGCGACAGGGTGAGCCCATTCGAATAATGAATCGTGTTCGCGACTTCTACAACCGACTTGCCATCAGCCGAGATGTGCAGAACCGCTCCGGTGATCGGCGCCTTCAGTTCATAGACGCCAGACGCCGAAAAGTAGATGCCGCCGGTTCGATCGGACGCAAAGTCATTTGGACCGACGAACGGTCTGCCGGCACGGTCGCGGTTGATCGTTCGGATCTCGCGACCCCTGTCATCCAGTTCGACGATGGAATTCGCGTCATAACATGCAACCAGCAGGTGATTGGCACCGAACTCGATCAGACCGCTGGGGCCGCAGTGGTCTTGCCCCCAAAAATCTGTCGCCTGCTTGCCGTCCCAGGACTTGACTCCGCGTCCGCCGTATTCGACGTACAAAAGGCGTCCGTGGAACCACAGGGGCCCTTCCGGGTAGGCGGCCGTCGTTTGCTCAACGACTTCCGCTGACCAGCTCGCCGCCAGTGGTAACAGGCTCAGTACGACCACCCGAACAAAGACCGACAGTCGCAAGGTCATCGTTACTGCTCCTTAATCAAATGCATGCGGCCGTGTGGCGCGAGCGCGTCCCTGTGGACTCCGAGCGGGGCCGCCGCCAGGCCGTGCTGGCACCCGCGATGTGCTGTCTGAACGCTCATTCAATGCAATCCTGGTTGACGGCACGCATGCTGCTTCGCGCTATCCGATTGTTCAGACTGACTTTGTCGGCCCGCCATCGGTGTCTTGCGTCCGTTTGCCGCTTGGTGGAATATAGTCCCGCGTGCTGAGATTATAAATATTGAGTGCGCGTTCAATGCGCCACTCGAGTTCGACACCGGGGAGTGCCTGCCGGCTGCGCATGCGTTACGCGAACTGGCTCATCGACAACACCGACCGCCCGGTCACGGATATCGCCACCGCAGCCGGTTCCGCCGACTGCGTGCACCTCTCGCGGCGATTCAAGGACGCCTATCGCCTGTCGCCCTCGACACACCGCCGGCAGCCGACGCGTACCGCCAACGGCGATGCGGCGCCAGCGCGGGTTTTCGAGTAACTGCATGGCGCGCTTGCGCGCTTAGATCAGAGGCCACCAACGTCGGCGCATCCGTGGTGCACATCAGTTTCTAAGGGGATCAAGCAATGAACTCGAAGCTCTCATATGCGATCGCGGCCGTGTTGGGAGGCGCGTCCTTCGCAGCGGGCGCTGCCGAGCCGGCGACCGGCAGTACCGAAGCGGCGGGGATCGACACGCTCGCCGAGATCACCGTTACCGCGCAGCGCCGCACGCAGAACATGCAAGATGTGCCGATCTCGATGCAGGCTTTTACTGCTCAAACGCTGCAGCAACTGAACATCTCGACGCTGGACGACTACATCAAGTATCTGCCGAACATCACCACGGCAAACAACGGGCCGGGCCAGAACGAGGTGTTCATGCGCGGCCTCAGCGCCGGTTCGCAGGCCAGCCAGGGCAGCGGCTCGACCGGTTTGTGGCCGAACGTCGCAATCTACCTGGATAACCAATCGGGGCAGCTCCCGAATCGCAACCTCGACATCTATGCCGCCGACCTGAATCGCATCGAGATTCTGGAGGGCCCGCAGGGAACGCTGTTCGGCTCCGGCGCCGAGGCCGGCGTGATCCGTTACATCACGAACGAACCCAAGCTCGACGTGACCGAAGGCAGCGTCAAAGCGGGCTACGGAGTGACCGCGCACGGCGATCCGAACACGGACGTGACAGCGATCGTGAACCTCCCGGTGATTGCCGACACCATGGCCGTGCGCGCCGTGATCTACGACGATCGGCGCGGCGGCTACATCGACAACGTGCCGGCGACGTTCACGCGCCGGAACACCGACATCGGCATCCACTATGCGAACTATCCGGCGTCGGCCAGCGGGCTGTGCCCGGACGGCCAACCGAATAGTGGTTACTGCGTGCCGCCAGGCAGCCCGGCCATCAACAACTACAACATTGCCGGAACAGCGATCAATCCTGTGACCTACGAAGGATTCCGGGTCGAGGCGCTGTACAAGTTTAACGAAGACTGGAACGTTCTGATCACACAGTCGTACCAGGACATGAATTCACAAGGCGTGTTCTACCAGCAGCCGACCGCCTCGGATGGCGTGTCGCTGCAGCCGCTGCAAGTCACGCTGTTCAACAATGCCTACGACAAGGACAGATTCGAGAGCACCGCGTGGACGGTCAATGGCAAATTCGGCGATTTGAAGGCCGTCTACACCGGCGGCTATCTGGTGCGGAACGTCGATCAGGTCGGCGATTACACGAATTACGCGCGTGGCGTCTATGCCGACTACTATCAGTGCTACGGTCCGGGATCGGGCGGTGACCCAAATCTCACATCAACCTGTTTCTCGCCGAGTGCCACCTGGCACTCGGTTGAGCGCAACGAGCACCAGCAGCACGAGTTCCGCTTAAGCACACCGGATGACTGGCGGTTGCGCGCAATCGTCGGTGCGTACTACGAGGACAACAAGTTGTACGACCAGACGGACTGGATGTACAAGACCATTCCTGCGTGCACTTCGAACGGGCCCGCGGGAACACCGGGTAATACCGGCTGCCTGACGAACACCGGCACGTTCCCTGGCACGACCGTCCAGAATCCGGGTGTTCAGAACTCCAATAGCTCTTTCTACCAGGACACGGTGCGCGAAACGAAGCAGACGGCGTTTTTTGCGTCCGTCGACTTCGATCTGATTCCGAAAGTGCTGACGCTCACGCTGGGCACGCGCCATTTCCGCTTCGATAACTCCTCGGCAGGCAGCGTGCTGGCCAGTTTCGGCTGCTTCGAAGGGGGTGTGCCAGCCGGGGGCTGCCACAATCCCGCCTACAGCTACAACCTGAACGCGGAGAATCTCTCCGATAGCGAGTCCGGCTACAAGAGCCGTGGCAACCTGACCTGGCACATCGCGCCGGATCTGATGGTGTATTACACGTTCTCACAGGGCTTCCGGCCGGGAGGCTTCAACCAGAACGGCGGTGCCCAGCATGCCACTGGTCCGGACGGACTGTACCAGTATGCGATTCCTGCGTCGTATTCGTCCGACAAGTTGACCAACAATGAAATCGGCTGGAAGACGGAATTCTTCGACCATCGACTGCAGTGGAACGGGGCCGTGTACCGGGAGAACTGGGACAACGTCCAGATCTCCTTCTTCGACCCCAGTGTGGTCGGCAACATTTTCTACGACACCAACGGTCAGAACTTCGTGATCAAGGGTGTCGAGACATCGTTGATGGCCCGGGTCGCGGCCGGGCTGACGCTGCAGGGTGCCGCATCCTGGAACCAGAGCACGCAGACGAATTCGCCGGCGCTGATCGACAACAATCCGGCAAGTGTCAACTTCGGCAAGCCGATCACGCAAATCTGTAACCCCACGTGCGCGCCGATCACCAACCCGTTTGGCCCCATCGGCGCCCCGAGCGCCGATGCGCCGCCGATTCAGTTCAGCCTGCGTGCGCGCTACGAATGGAGTGTCGGCGTATACACCCCTTACGCTCAGTTCGGCGCCGCCCACAGCGGCCATTCGTTCACGCAGGCGGGTGCGAATCCGACGATCGCGGCCGGCGGAGCCATCAGTACCTCCAGGGGGCGGTTCGAGAATCCCGCTTACACGACCTACGACGCGTCATTCGGCGTCGCGAAGGATCCATGGACCGTCAGCATATACGGCGAGAACCTCAGCAATTCGAACGCCAGCACGTTCGTAAGCACCGATCAGTTCATCGTCGCGCAGACGCCGCTTCGACCGCGGGTCCTCGGCCTCTCGTTCGGGTACAAATTCTGAGATTTGCTATTCGTCCGCCAGCGACACGAGTTACGCAGCAGGCGCAGGGATCTGACGCCTTCGCATGCGTGGGCTGATGTCGCGCCGAGGCCAGACCGCGCGTCGGGCACAGCTGCGGCAGCACATCGTAGGACGCAAGAACTCGTTTGCATTCCTCTTGATCGCGCCTAATCAGCGACCGGGGGCCTGACTCGCACGTCAGGCCCTCGGTTGTGCTGCGCACGCAACCCACGTTCAACGCGCGTCCAGCCGGCTTGGAACGATGGGTCAGAGGCCTTTCGTTGCGGCTTGACTCTTGATCCAGGCGTGCATTTTCTCGTCGAGTACCTGCAGCGGGATGGCACCGTTGGCCAGCACGGCGTCGTGGAACGCGCGGATGTCGAATCTCGCACCGAGCGTACGTTCGGCCTCGGCGCGCAGTGCCAGGATCTTGAGCTGGCCGACCTTGTAGGCGAGCGCCTGGCCTGGCCAGCCGATGTAGCGATCGATCTCGTTGACGATGTCCGCCTCGGTCTTCGCGGCGTTGTTCTTGAAGTAGTCGATCGCCTGCTGGCGTGTCCAGTGCTGCGAGTGGATGCCGGTGTCGACCACGAGGCGCACCGCGCGCCACATGTCGTAGGTCAGCTGGCCGAAGCGGGAGTACGGGTTCTTGTACAGCCCGAGCTCGTAGCCGAGCCGCTCCGAATACAGCGCCCACCCCTCGACGAACGCCGTGTACTCGGCGAACCTGCGAAACTTCGGCAGTTCGCCCTGCTCGAGGGCCAGCGCAATCTGCAGGTGGTGGCCGGGCACCGCCTCGTGCGAGGTGAGCACCTCGATCTCGTACTTCGGGCGCACCTCGGGTCGGTAGAGGTTCACGTAGAAGTACCCGGCCCGCCTGCCGTCCTCCGATGGCGGGTTGTAGTAGGCGGTGGTCGTGTTGGGCGCGGACGTCGCCGGGATCGGGCGCACGCCGAACGGAATCCGGTACAGCTTGCCGAACAGCTTCGGCAGCTCCGGCTCGATCAGCTTCGCGGTCACGACGTAGGCACGGAACAGCTCGTCCGGCGAGGAGTAGTAGAACTGCGGGTCGGTCCGCAGCTTGACGAAGAACTCCTGCAGCGTGCCTTTGAACCCGACTTCGTCGAGGACCTTCTGCATCTCGGCCCGGTTGCGCGCGACCTCGCTGAGACCGAGCGCATGGATCTCCTCGGCCGAGAGCGTCGTCGTCGTGTGATAGCGCAGGCGATTGACGTAGAACGCCGCCCCGTCCGGCGTGTCCCAGATGCCGGAATTCGTGCGGCACGCCGGCAGGTACTCGTTGCGGAAGAAGTCGGCGAAGCGCCGGTGCGCCGGCACGACCGCCTCGGCGATCACGGTCCGCGCCCGGGCTGCCAGCCGGTCGCGGTCGGCGGCGGGGATCGCGGCCGGGAAGCTCGCGAATTTCGCGTAAAACGGGCTGTCCTCAGGCTTGTCGACGATTTGCATTGCGAGCTGGGGCAGCACGCGCTCCATCAGCTCGCGCGGCTGGGTGCGCTTCTGAGCCGCCGCCTCGCGCAGCAAACCGATGTTCTGGTCGAGATAGACCGGCAGCGCTGCGAGCCGTTTCAGCCACATCTCGTAGTCGGCCACGGTCTCGAACGGCATGGACTCCGCCGTCTCGTTCAGCGTCTGGATGCCCTCGCGCGCCGATACCCGATAGTACTCGACGTGAAACGGCCAGTCCGCGAGACGCTGCTCATAGTCGCGCTTGAACAGGTCGTAGTTCAGCTGCTCGGCGGCCGGCAGACCCGCGCGCGGGATCTTCCGGAGCTCGGCGAGCACCGTCGCGTCGTGCGCGTGTATGCGTTGCCGGCTCGCGAGTGTCGCGTCCGGCCAGCGATCGTTGTAGCGCGTCTCGCCCACCTCGGTGGCAGCGAGCGGATCGTCGCGCATGTCCTGGTCCCAGGCGCGATCGAACAACGCATGCAATTGCGCGACGGTCGGATTCGGCGCGGCGCGCGCCGGTGCGCAGACCGCAAGGCAGGCGACTGCCGCGAACGCGATGAAGGCGGGCATGCGACAGGTCATATCAGGCTCCATGACTGGGCGGTGATCGGGGCACTCAGCGGATTGTGACGCCGCCGACCGGCGGCGGCGATTTTCCGCGCGTTTTGCCCCGCGGGGCGGTATCATAACTACTTCGCCACAAGACCTGTCCGGAGAGACCGCGAGGCCGGGATTGCCCTCGGTACGCGCGGCGCCGAAGGCGCAACCCGCCCGGAAACGCTCAGGCAGAACAACGGCAGGGTCTGGCGAGCTCTGG
>Ga0209415_10004739_pt1 | contig 24827 bp, 16 predicted proteins | sample PeaSoiSIISIP2007_FD_187696 | JGI IMG/M metagenome (GOLD analysis project Ga0209415, IMG submission 187696) | Peat soil microbial communities from Weissenstadt, Germany - SII-SIP-2007 (SPAdes) (version 2) | ecosystem: Environmental > Terrestrial > Soil > Wetlands > Peat | place: Germany... | reverse complement strand
CCTGGTACCCCGGCGTACATACCGCTCCGAGGCCGACAACCCCGCGGATGGGCGACCAGGCTGTCCCCGCCGGCCACATGTCGGAGCGCTCCCCGAAGGGGGTTGGACCATGCTCCGGCTGCAGCGTGCGCTCCCCGAGCGCTACAGCAACGCGACCGAGGACGAGCTGGCGAGGCGGATCGCCGAGGCCAAGGCGGCGCTCGGCCCCCGGCTGCTCATCCTCGGGCACCACTACCAACGCGACGAGGTCATGCGCTTTGCCGACGCCCGCGGCGACTCGTTCGGGTTGTCGCGCATCGCCGCGGACCACCGCCACGCCGACTACGTCGTGTTCTGCGGCGTGCACTTCATGGCCGAGTCGGCCGACATCCTGACCGCCGCGCACCAGCAGGTGCTGCTCCCCGACCTCAACGCCGGGTGCTCCATGGCCGACATGGCGGACGTCGACGCCGTGGAGGAGGCGTGGCAGTCCCTGGCCGAGGTGACCGACGTCGAGCGCATCGTGCCCGTGACGTACATGAATTCGTCGGCCGCGCTCAAGGCCTTCGTGGGGCGCCACGGCGGCTCGGTGTGCACATCCTCCAACGCCCGGGCCGTGCTGCGCTGGGCCCTCGAGCCCCGCGGTACCGACGCCGCGCGTGGGGACAAGGTGCTCTTCTTCCCCGATCAGCACCTCGGCCGCAACACCGGCTTCGAGCTCGGCTGGGGCGAGGACGACATGGCGGTGTGGAACCCCCGCCTCGAGCTCGGCGGGCTCGACGAGGCCGTCGTGAAGGCGTCGACCCTGCTGCTGTGGAAGGGCCACTGCTCGGTGCACCAGCGGTTCACCCCCGAGCACGTGGCCGCCTTTCGTGGCGCGCATCCCGAGGGGATCGTCATCGTCCACCCCGAGTGCGCGCACGAGGTCGTGGCGGTGGCGGACATGGTGGGCTCGACGGACTTCATCATCGGTGCCGTCGGGAAGGCCCCCGCCGGGTCGGTGATCGGGGTGGGCACCGAGATCCATCTCGTCAAGCGCCTCGGCGACGAGCACCCCGACAAGCACGTCGAGTCCCTGGACCCCGTGGTGTGCCCGTGCTCCACCATGTTCCGCATCGACGCCCCCCACCTGTGCTGGGTGCTCGAGAGCCTCGTCGACGGTGTCGTGGTGAACCGGATCACCGTCGACCCCGACACCGCTGCGTGGGCACGCGTGGCGCTGGAGCGCATGCTGGCGATCACCTGACGTGGCGCCGGGGGGTCACGCCGTGGCCTGGTGCCCGTCCTCGTCGTCGGGGGCGAAGGGCCATTCCTCGAACCGCGCGCACCGACCCCCGGCGGCGAAGCGCAGGACCCAGAGGTCGCGCCACCGCCGCGGCGGCGTGTCCTCGTAGTCGACCGAGACGCGCACGACGGCCACGTCGGCGTCGAGCGCCACGAGCTCGCTCGACACGGTGAACGCCTCGTCGGGGCCCGCTCGCTCCGCCTCCCAGAACGCCGCCAGCGCGTCGAGGCCCCGGACGGGTGCCGCCCAGGGGGACGGGACGTAGGTGACGTCGGGGACGAACAAGGTGGCCAGCTGGGCCGTGCCCGGTGAGCGCCACGCCCGCTCGTAGCCGGCGACCCATCGGGCGACGTCGTTGCGCCGGATGACCGCCATCAGCCGGCCCGGCGGCGCTTGGCCGGCGCCGGTGCCGCTCGCTTGGCCCGCGTGACCGGCGCCCCGGCGCGCGTGACCGGCTTCGGTCGCGTGGCCGGCTTGGCCGGCGCAGTGCGTTTCGCGGGCTTGGCCGGCGCAGTGCGTTTCGCGCGCTTGGCCGGCGCAGTGCGTTTCGCGGGCTTGGCCGGCGCAGTGCGTTTCGCCGGTGCCCGGCCGCCTCCCGCCGCCGGCGCCCCACGGGTCGCGGCGCGCCCGCCGAGCACGGGCCGGAGCACGGCGCCGGTATAGCTCCCGGCGGTGGCGGCCACCGCTTCGGGAGTCCCTTCGGCCACCACCCGGCCGCCGCCCTCGCCTCCCTCGGGGCCGAGGTCCACGATCCAGTCCGCCGTCTTCACCACATCCAGGTTGTGCTCGATGACGATCACGGTGTTGCCGTGGTCGACGAGTCGGGACAGGACCTCGAGGAGCTTGCGCACGTCGTCGAAGTGCAGCCCGGTCGTCGGCTCGTCGAGCACGTACAGCGTGTGGCCCGTCGGGCGTCGTGACAGCTCCGAGGAGAGCTTCACGCGTTGGGCCTCGCCACCGGAGAGCGTGGGAGCCGGCTGCCCCAGGCGGATGTAGCCGAGGCCCACGTCAACGAGGGTCTGCAGGTGGCGAGCGATGGTCGGCTGGTTGGCGAAGTACGCGAGCGCCTCTTCGCACGACATGTCCAGCACGTCGGCGATGTTCTTGCCCTTGAAAGTGACCTCCAGCGTCTCGCGGTTGTAGCGCGCGCCGGCGCACACCTCGCACGGAACGTACACGTCGGGCAGGAAATGCATCTCGATCTTGATGGTGCCGTCGCCGGCACAGGCCTCGCAGCGCCCGCCGCGGACGTTGAACGAGAACCTTCCCGGCAGGTACCCGCGGACCTTGGCCTCCGAGGTCTGGCTGAACAGCCGGCGCACGTGGTCGAACAGTCCGGTGTAGGTGGCGGGGTTCGACCGCGGCGTGCGCCCGATGGGCGACTGGTCGATGGCCACCACCTTGTCGACGTGCTTCACGCCGTCGATGGCGCTGTGCTGCCCGGGCGTGGTGCGGGCCCGGTGCACCTGCGCCAGCAGGGACTGCAGCAGGATGTCGTTCACGAGAGTGGACTTCCCCGACCCCGACACGCCGGTGACCGCCACCAGGCAGCCCAGGGGGAAGCCCACGTCGATACCCTGGAGGTTGTGCTCGCGCGCCCCGCGCACGGTGAGCTGCTCCCCCTGCCCGGGCCGGCGCCTCTCGGGCACCGGGATCGACCGCCTGCCCGTCAGGTACTGCCCGGTCACCGATCGCTCGCTGTCGAGCAGCCCGCCCACGTCGCCGCTGTAGACGACCTCGCCGCCGTGCTCCCCGGCTCCCGGGCCGATGTCGACCACGTGGTCGGCCTCCCGGATGGTCTCCTCGTCGTGCTCGACCACGATGACGGTGTTCCCGAGGTCGCGCAGGCGAACCAAGGTGTCGAGCAGCCGCCGGTTGTCGCGCTGGTGGAGACCGATGGACGGTTCGTCGAGCACGTACAGCACCCCCACCAGGCCCGACCCGATCTGGCTGGCCAGGCGGATGCGCTGGGCCTCACCTCCCGACAGCGTGGCCGTGGCGCGCGCCAGCGACAGGTAGTCGAGGCCCACGTCGAGGAGGAACTTCAGCCGGGCGCGCACCTCGCGCAGCACCCGGTCGGCGATGAGGTGTTCCCGCTCGGAGAGCTCGAGCGTGCCGACGCTGTCGGCCGCCCGGGTGATCGACAGACTGCACAGCTCGAAGATGTTCAGTCCGCCCACCGTGACGGCCAGCGACTCGGGCTTGAGGCGCGCCCCCCCGCATACCGGGCACGCCACCTCCCGCATGAACCCCTCGCTCCACTCGCGCACGGCGTCGGAGTCGGACTCGCGGTGGCGTCGTTGGAGCCACGGCACGATCCCCTCGTAGTGCGACACGAACGAGCGCTGGCGTCCGTAGCGGTTGCGGTAACGCAGGTGGACCTCGCGCTGGCCCGAACCGTAGAGGATCACCTTGCGGTCGCCCTTGCGCAGCTTGGCCCACGGGGTGTCCATGGCGAAGCCGTACTCCTCGGCCACGGCCTCGACCATCCGGTCGAACCACCGGCTGCGCCCGCCGATCCACGGCGCGATCGCCCCTTCGGCCAGGGACCTGGTCGGGTCGGGCACCACCAGGTCGGGGTCGACCTCGAACTGGGTCCCCAGGCCGTCGCAGTCGGGACAGGCGCCGTAGGGCGAGTTGAACGAGAAGTTCCGGGGGGCGGGCTCCTCGAACGACAGCCCGCAGAACGTGCACGCCAGGTGCTCGGAGAACGTGATGAGCTCCTCGGCGTCGTCGCTCGCGATGACCCCGATCTCGGCGATGCCGTCGGCCAGGCGCAGGGCCGTCTCCATGGACTCGGTGAGGCGCTGGCGGATGTCGTCGCGCCGCACGAGCCGGTCGACGACGACCTCGATGGTGTGCTGCTCGTAGCGGGCCAGGGCCACAGCGGCGCGCTCGGACAGCTCGACGACCTCCCCGTCCACCCGGGCGCGGGCGAAGCCCTGCTTCGCCATGTCGTCGAGCAGGGCCCCGTACTCCCCCTTGCGCCCGCGCACCACGGGGGCGAGGACCTGGAACCGGGTCCCCTCGGGCAGGTCGAGGATGCGGTCCACGATCTGCTGCGGGGTCTGGCGGGCCACCGGGCGCCCACAGTTCGGACAGTGCGGGCGCCCGACCCGGGCGTAGAGGAGCCGGAGGTAGTCGTAGATCTCGGTGACGGTCCCGACCGTCGAGCGCGGGTTGCGGCTGGCGGACTTCTGGTCGATCGAGATGGCGGGGGACAAGCCCTCGATGAAGTCGACGTCGGGCTTGTCCATCTGCCCGAGGAATTGCCGGGCGTACGACGACAACGACTCGACGTAGCGCCGCTGACCCTCGGCGTAGATGGTGTCGAAGGCCAACGACGACTTCCCCGACCCCGACAGGCCGGTGAAGACGATCAGCCGATCGCGCGGGAGCTCCAGGGACACGTCACGCAGGTTGTGCTCCCGTGCTCCGCGGATCAGCAGGTGGTCGGCCATCGGGGCGAGGATACCGGTGGCTCTCGAGGTACGCGACAGGGCGGGACCGAGCCCTGATCAGGCCGTCGATGCCGGGGCGGCGACGTCGACCTCGGCCTCGACCAGGGCCAGGCGCAGCTCGGCGATGTCGTCACGGAGCAACGCGGCCTCCTCGTAGCGCAGCTCCGCCGCGGCCTGGCGCATCTCCTGTTCGAGGCGGACGACCAGCCGTTGCAGCTCGTCGACCGGCAGCTGCGCGAGCTCACCCTCGTCGGCCGATCCCGCGCCGGCGCGCGCCCACCCGGGCAGGGTCCGCACCGGCGCTCGGTCGCGCCCGCCGCGGCCTTGCGGGGCCCGCCCGCGCCGGCCCCGGGTGCCCGCCGCCCCCGCACTCGACCCCGCCGGGCGGATGCGCGCCAGGATGTCGGTCACCGCCTTGCGGATGGTGGTGGGGTCGATGCCGTGCTCCGCGTTGTACGCCTGCTGCAGGGCGCGGCGGCGCTGGGTCTCGGAGATCGCCTGGCGCATGGCGTCGGTGATGGTGTCGGCGTACAGCACCACCAGGCCGTCGACGTTGCGCGCGGCGCGGCCCATGGTCTGGATGAGCGAGGAGGCGGACCGCAAGAAGCCCGTCTTGTCGGCGTCGAGGATGGCCACGAGCTGCACCTCGGGCAGGTCGAGCCCCTCGCGCAGGAGGTTGATCCCGACGAGGACGTCGTACTCCCCCAGGCGCAGGTCACGCAGCAGTTCGATCCGGGTGATGGTGTCGATGTCGGAGTGCAGGTAGCGCACGCGCACGCCGAGCTCCAGGAGATAGTCCGTGAGGTCCTCGGCCATCTTCTTGGTCAGGGTGGTGACCAGCACCCGGCCACCGTCGGCGGCCGCCGAGCGGATGCGCTCCAGCAGGTCGTCGATCTGCCCGGTGGTGGGTCGGATGACCACCTCGGGGTCGACGAGGCCGGTCGGCCGGATCACCTGGTCGACCACCTGGGAGGACACGTCGAGCTCGTAGGAGCTCGGGGTGGCCGACAAGAAGACGACCTGGCCGACCCGGTCGGTGAACTCGTCGAAGGTGAGCGGGCGGTTGTCGAGGGCCGACGGCAGGCGGAACCCGTGCTCCACGAGCGTGGCCTTGCGCGATCGGTCCCCCTCGAACTGGCCGTGGATCTGGGGCACGGCCACGTGGCTCTCGTCGATCACGGTCAGGAAGTCCTTGGGGAAGAAGTCGAGCAGCGTGTGCGGCGGCTCCCCGGCGCTGCGCCCGTCGAGGTGGCGGCTGTAGTTCTCGATGCCGTTGCACACGCCGACCTCGGCGAGCATCTCGAGGTCGTGCTCGGTGCGCAGCCGCAGGCGCTGCGCCTCGAGCAGCCTGCCTGCCGCCTGCAGCTCGGCCAGCCGGTCGCCGAGCTCGGCGTGGATCGAGGCCACGGCCCGCTGCATCGTCTCGTCGCCGGCCACGTAATGGGTGGCGGCGAAGACCACCAGCTCCTCGATGTCCTCGCCGGTGTCCCCGGTCAACGCGTCGAAGGTGCGGATGCGTTCGACCTCGTCGCCGAACAGCTCGATGCGCACGGCCTGTTCCTCGTAGGCCGGGTGCAGCTCCACGGTGTCGCCGCGCACCCGGAACTTCCCCCTGCTGAGCACGGCGTCGTTGCGGTCGTAGTGGAGATCGACCAGCCGCCGGAGCACGGCCCGCTGGTCCACGGTGTCGCCACGACGCACGACGAGGATCCGGTTGCTGTACTCCTCGGGCGAGCCCAACCCGTAGATGCACGACACCGAGGCCACGACGATGACGTCGCGGCGCGTGAGGAGGCTCGACGTCGTGGCGTGGCGCAACCGGTCGATCTCGTCGTTGATCGACGAGTCCTTCTCGATATAGGTGTCCGAGGTCGGGAGGTACGCCTCGGGCTGGTAGTAGTCGTAGTAGCTCACGAAGTACTCCACCCGGTTGTGGGGGAAGAGCTCCTTGAGCTCCGCCGCCAGCTGGGCGGCCAGCGACTTGTTGGGCTCGATCACCAGCGTCGGGCGCTGGACCGCCTCGATCGTCCAGGCGATGGTGGCCGTCTTTCCGCTGCCGGTGATCCCGAGCAGGGTCTGGTAGCGGTCTCCGCGCTCGAGGCCGTGGGTCAGCGCTTCGACCGCCCGCGGCTGGTCGCCGGCGGGGCGCAAGGGCGTGACGACCTGGAGCGGGGGCACGAGGGGATCGTACCGGTGGGGTGTGACACCACGGTCCCGGGGCCGAAGAGCGCCGGCGCTCCGGGCGGCAGCGTCGGGATCAGGCGCAGACGGGATCAGGCGCAGACGGGATCAGGCGCAGACGGGATCAGGCGTCGACGGGGGGCGTGGCGGCCAGCGCCGCGAGCGCCGCCCACACCCGGTCGACCTCGTCGACCAGGTGGGACCGGTCCGACGCGTTGTCGATGACGAAGTCGGCCCCGCGCCGGCGTTCCTCCCTGCTGACCTGGGCCGCCATCCGGGCCTCGGCGTCGTGCCGGGTGAATCCCCGCTGGCCCACCAGGCGGTCGACCGCCACCTCGGGCGGGCAGTCGACGACCACCACGACGTCGAGGCGCAGCGCGTCGCGATGGGCGGGGCGCAGCAGGGGGATGTCCAGGACGACGACGTGATCGGTCTCCTCCTCGGCGGCGCGGCGCTGGGCCATGACCGCCCCGATGGCGGGGTGCGTGATGGCGTTCAGCGCGGCCACCGACTCCGGGCCGGCGAAGGCCACCGCCGCCAGTGCGGGCCGGTCGATGGCGCCGTCGGGCCCGACGATGCCGGTGCCGAAGCGCTCGACCAGGGGGCCGTAGGCGGGCCCGCCGGGCACCACCACCTCGCGGGCGATGCGGTCGGCGTCGATGAGCACCGCCCCCCGGGCGACGAGGAGGTCCGCCACCGTGGACTTGCCCGATCCGATGCCTCCGGTGAGCCCCACGGCGAGCACCGCCGTACCCTATCGGTCGCCGGCGGGGCGTCGTCTCCTCGCGAGGTGACGCGCCCGGTATCAGCGCCCGGCGACGGCCTCTTCGACCAGGGTCTCGAGGGTTCCCGCGGCGGCGGCCTCCCACGACAACCCCCGGGCGTGCGCCTGGGCGCCGAGCCCCAGACGGGTGCGCAGGGCCCGGTCGCGCAGCACCGTGCGCAGCGCGTCGGCGAAGGCCGCCGCCTCGTCGGCAGTGCCCGGGACCCGCCGGTCGCGACCAACGCCGGCGGGGCCGCCCGCCCGGTCGAGGTCCACGACGAGCCCGCCGACGTCGTGCTCCACCGAGTCGACGTGTCCGGCGATGCGTGACACGACGGCCGGCGTGGCGCACGCCCCTGCCTCGGACACCGTCATCCCCCAGCCCTCGCGCTTGGACGTGCTGGCCACCACCCACGCCCTGCGGTACAGGTCGAGCAGCCGTTCGTGGGTCAGGTGGCCGGGCAACGCCATCCACTCCTGGGCACCCGCGGCGCGCACCTGAGCCTCGAGGCGCGGGCGCTCGTAGCCCTCCCCCACGATCGTGGCCCGCAGGTTGGGCACGCCACGGCGGGCCTCGACCAACGCCTCGACGAGCAGGTCGAAGCGCTTCACCGGGACCAGGCGGCCGACGGCCACCACCGACGGCTCGGGCGAACGCGACCCGCCCGGCGAGAAGCGGGGATCGATCCCCGGTGCCACGACGCTCACGCGGCCCGGATGGAACCCGAGCATGGACACGATCTCGTCGCGCGAGGAGGACGAGAGCGTGACGATACGGCTCCGCCGGTACAGCGGCGGCGCGGCGCGCCGTTCGACGAATTCGCCCAGGTGGCCCAGGGCCGGCGGAAGGGCCATGCGCCACATCTCGGCGTGCACGTGATGCAGGAAGACGACGCTCGGGCACCGGGCCCACAGTGGGGAGAAGAAGGGCATGCCGTTCCAGACCTCGACCAGCCCGTCGGGGCGGCGGCCCGTCAGCCCGCTCAGGATGCTGCGGGGGAACACGGCGTAGCGTCCCGACCTGCGCAGCACCTGGTACCCGTGGCGCACGGCGGTCGGCGGGGCGCCCGACACCGTCGAGGTGCGCATGGTGACGTCGATGCCGGCGTCGCTCCACAGCGATGCGATCCGATGGGCGTGCACTTCGGAGCCGCCGGCCTCGGGGTCCTCGAGGTCGCGCCACGCGAGCACGTGCACGCGCTGCAGTCCGGCACCGCGGGCGCGCGCCGCGACCGCCTCCAGCCACTGGGCCTCGCGTCCCGGGAGCAGGACGAGCCCGCGATGTTGCCCCGGCGCGCGCTCGGGGGCGCGGCGCTCGTCGAGACGCGGCGGGCGCAGCAGTGCGCGGGCGTCGCGTGGTGCGCGACGCGGCGCGAGCGCGTCGCGTGGTGCGAGCGCGCCGCGTGCGCTCCATGCCGTGTGCCGGTCGTGTACGTCGGTCACTCCACCGCCCCTGTCGGGTCCGCCGGTCACCGTATCCCGCCCGGTCCCGCCACGTCGCGGGCCCCGGGCGCGGCCCATGGTCCGGCTGGCGTCCGGGTCACGTTAACGGTCCGAGCCACCCGCCCGCGAGGACGTCGGGCGCTTCACCCCGGCACCCCTCCCGACGCGGCGATGGCGCGGCGCTCCGCCCCGCTGCGGTGGACGGCCACGAACGCCACCACCATCGCCACCGTGAGGGCGCCCTGGACCGCCAGATCGGCACGGGCGGTGCCGAGGAAGTGGCCGTCGGCGCGCGCCGTGAGCAGGGCCAGGGCGGCCGCACCGGCGCCGAGGAGGGCGATGACCCAGCGCCACCCCACCCCGAGGAGGTACACGGTGAGCAGGACGGTCACCGACAACAGGATCATGGCCGACACGAGGGTGGCGAATGCCGGGGCGGCGGCGGTCAGGCGGTGGCCGAAGACCAGGCCGAGGAGCCAGCGCGGTGCGAAGAGGGCGAACAGCAGCAGCGTCACGCACGGCAGTGCCAACACGACGAGGGTGTGGCCCAGCTGGCGCAGCGCGTGGGACCCGCGGTGATGGCGGATGGCGGCCTCGGGGAGGAGGTAGTTGAGGAACACGAGCGCCCCGAACACCAGGGCCTTGGACGGGACCGAGATGGCCGCGTAGGCCCCCCGCCCGGTGTGCGCCTTGCTGCCGAGCACGATGATGTCGATGTTCTGGAGCAGGGCCAACAGCGCCAGGCTGGCCAGGGCGGCGACCACGTCGGCGGCGAGCGCCCCCCGGCCGTGGACGGTGCCCGCCGGCACCCGCTCGGGGCGCGTTCCCGCCGCCACGGGCGGGGGGGACGGCGCCGGCGGCGGTGCCACCGTCGTCGCCGACGGGGGGGTCGACAGCGCTCGCATGGCCACGATCCGCGCGTGCACGGCGGTGACGATCTCGGCCATGAGCAGCCCGAGCGCCGCGCCTTCGAGGCCCAGGGCCTCGGCCAGCACGATCGTCCCGAGCGTGCGCGTGGTCGCCTCGATCATCAGGTTGATCGCCAGGTGGCGGTAGTCCTGTCGGCCCTGGAGCAGCCCGCGGTCGATCGACACGAGGACCCACACACCCCCGGCGGTGAGGATCTCCATCACGCCGCTCGGCCCGGACAGGGACAGGGCGTGCGCCACCGGCACGCGCACCAGCCACATGACGCCCGCCAGGCAGACCACGCCCACCACGCCCACGGTGTGCACCCGCCCCACCCACGGCCGAATCTGCTCGCCGTGGCCCTCGGCCTCCCAGACCGACATGCGTCGCACCACGCCCACGAGGAGGGCCGAACCGGGCAGCGACAGCACGAGGAAGAGCCCGAGCAGCACCACGAGGGTGCCGTAGGCGTCCGTGGTGAGCACGTGGGCCACGACGACGGTGGTGAGCAGGCTCACCACCGACACCACGGCGGCGGCGATGACCACCGGCAGGGCCCGACGGATCTCGAGCGCGGTCTCCGACTCGCCCCCCAGTCCCCGCAGGCGCTCGAGCGCCCCGGGCGAGACGGCCCCGCCCGGGGCGCGGGGCTCCTCGGGCGGTGGAGACCCGCGCACTACGAGGCGGGCGTACCCGTGCCGGCCTGCACCCGTCGCGGGATGACGGGTGCATCGCGACCCGTGCCCGCACCACCGGCTTGCGTCCCCTTCTCCTCGTGGTACTCCTCGTCGACATTCACGGCCCAGATGTCGTGCCCGGCGCCGGCGACGATGTTCTCGACCGTGAGCATCGCCGTGTACATGGAGTGGTCCTGGTTGTTGTACTTGTGCATGCCGTTGCGCCCCACCGGGTGCACGTTCGGGACCTCGGCGGCGATCCAGTGGCGCAGCGTCTCCACGGCGGCACGGTAGGTGTCGTCGTAGACGGGGTACGCCTTGGGCATGCGCACCACGTACCCGCGCTCGACCTGCTCGGGGCGCACCAGCCCGATGGTGGCCAGCTCCTCGGTGGCCAGGGCGACGAGCTCGTCGTCGGAGGTGGCCCACAGCTTGTCGTCCTCGAACACGAAGTACTCGAGACCCAGGCACGTCTTGCCGTCTCGCACCATGAACGGCGACCACGAGCCGAAGTTCTGGATCCGGCCCACCTGCACGCCCGGGTAGTGGATGTAGATCCAGTTGTCGGGGAAGGCGCGGCAGTCCGCCACCACCAGGGCGACGGTGAGGAAGTCGCGGTAGTGCAGGTCGTCGGCCGCCGCCAGCACGTCGGGTGGGGCGGGCGGGTCCATGGCCCGCACGAGCGCCGACAAGGGCATCGAGCTGATGACGTGGTCGGCCGCCACGCGGTGGCGCCGGCCGCCGTGCTCGTAGGTCACGGCCTGCGCTCCCCCGGGCCCCCGGTGCACGGCCACCACCGGGCTGTGCATGTGCAGGGCGACGCCGTTGCCGACCAGGAGGTCGCGGCAGCGCTCCCACATCATCCCCGGCCCGTACTTCGGGTACTGGAACTCCTCGATCAGGCTGGTGACCTGGTGCGCTTTGCTCCGTCGCCCGCCGACCAGGCGCGCCCGCATGGGCTCCCACACGGCCTTGAACAGCGACATCCCCTTGATGCGTTGCGCGCCCCAGTCCGCCGAGAGCTCCGAGGCGGGCACCCCCCACACCTTCTCGTTGTAGGTCTTGAAGAAGTGGTTGTAGAGGCGCCACCCGTAGTTGGCGACGATGTACCCCTCGAGCGTGCTCTGGTTCTGGGGCGGGCGGATGCGGGCCCACAGGTACGACCAGGCGCAGCGCACGGCCTCGGCCACGCCGAGGTTGCGCAGCGCGTTCAGGGGCTTGATGGGGTAGTCGTAGAACTTCCCGTCGTAATAGATGCGGCTCATGCGCGGCCGCAGGAGGAAGTCGTCCGCGGGGAGGATCTCGTGCCACAGCTTCTCTACCGGCTGCACCTTGGTGAAGAAACGGTGGCCGCCGATGTCGAAGCGCCACCCGTCGCGCTCCACGGTGCGGCTGATGCCCCCTACCTGCGTGTCCGCCTCGAGCACCACGACCCGCACACCCGCCTTGGTGAGCTGGTGGGCCGCCGTGAGGCCGGCCGGACCGGCACCGATCACCACCACCTGGCGGCCCTCGGGCCCCGGCCCCGTCGTCTGCGTCACGTCGCTGTGCTCCACCTCTCGTCCAAAGGCTCCTTGGCAGGATACCGGCTGCGATGGCCCGACCCTGGTGATCGGCCCCGCCGGGGGGCCCGGTCGTCGGGGGTCAGGGCACGTAGAGACCGGTGAACGCCAGCATGGCGTAGCCCACCAGGCCGGCGGCCGCGAGCACCAGGACCACCCGCTCCACCGTGGGCCGGGCGGTCACGGCGGCGGCCGCCAGCACCAAGGGGAAGGCCGACAGCGCATAGCGCTCGAAGCCGTCGAGGTTCGACGCGGTGAGGGCCACCGCGAGGACGACGGCGGCGAACGCCCCGTACGAGGCCGGCCACCGGCGCACGCAGAGCACGAGCAGCCCGAGGGCGAGCAGGGCCCACGGCAGGTGGAGCGCCACGTCGAGGTGCTGGCCGTGGACGAGCAGCGAGGCGTCGTGCGCCAGCGTCGTGACCGGGTCGGCGAGGCCGCCGCGCAGCGCCCCCTGCTGCTGCACGCGCAACGGTGCCAGGGCGTCGCCGTAGCGCCATCCGACCCATCCGAGGAAGGCCCCCAGCCCGGCGGCGGGACCGGCGACGGCGGCGGCGCGCGCCAGGCGCTCGGCGCCGGGGGACGACCGCAGGTGGCGCAGCGCCTCGACGGCGGCCGGCACGACGAGCAGTGCGCCGATGGGCCGGGTGGCCCCGGCGAGGACGCCGCACGCGGCGGCCACCCACCACGCCCGGGTGCGCAGGGCCAGCAGCGTGGCCACCGCCAGGGCCAGCAGCGTCCCCTCGGCGTACCCCATCACCTGCGCGAAGGCGGGTGGCGCCAGGCACATCAGCCAGGCGGCGCGCCGGGCGAGGTCCCCGTCGCCCGTCTCGCGCCGGGCCAGGAGCGCGAGCAGCGCCACCCCCACGAGGGCCGACATGTTCGACACCACGAGCAGGGCGGCGCCGATGCTCACCCCGGGAACAGACGACAGCCCACGGGTGAGGAGCGGGACGAGCGGGAAGAACCGCAGGGAGTCGTGCCCCGCCCCCGCGTACCCGTGGCGGGCGATGGCCTCGTACCACCCGGCGTCCCACCCGAGCAGGCCCTGGTGGGCGCGCGCCGCCACCGACGCCGCAGGATGGCCGCGGGCCACGAGTTCGCGGACGAACGCCAGTGCCCCGCCGACCACCAGGCGGGCGACCACCCACGGCACGAGGGCGACGCGCAGCGCCCAGCGCCAGGAGCCCGAGGCCGCGTCGGTGGTGGGCCGCCGACGGGGCGCGGCCAGGGGGGAGCGGGCGGCGGACCCCGCGGGATGCGGGGCGAGTTCAGGTCCCGCGGTCTGCGCAAACGCACCTCGGACGACGCCGGGCACCTCCGGCCCTCCTGCGCGGCGCATGGGTCGGCATGCTAATGACCGCCCGGCGCGCGGGGCCGTGACCGTCGGCAACGGACCGGCCCGGGCGACGCCGCCCGCTGTGCCCGGGCCCGACGCTCCCCGCCGTCTACCATGGCCTGCGCCAGCAATGGCCGGCTACCGGGGGACGGCCGCCGCGCTCGTCTTGAACGATCCAGGGGGACCCATGGCGAGATCCGCCGATCGCTACGACCGGAGGGCTTTCCTGGCTCGGGGGGCGTCGACGGCGGCGGCGCTCGGGCTCGCCGGGGCGGGCGTGCCGCTCCTGCTCGAGGGGTGCGCCACGAGCTCGACTCCGGCGGCCACCGGGGGCTCCACGCCCGGGGTGTCGAGGGCCAAGCCCCGCCGTGGCGGCTCCATCACGGTCGGCGTGAACTCCGAGATCGACGGCTTCCTGCCGAACGCCAGCCACTTCGACAACTCCGGGCTGACCTACGCCAACACCGTCTTCGACAGCCTCACCCGTATCGCCGCCGACGGCACGCCCCGGCCATACCTGGCCCGGGCCGTCACCCCCAACGCCGACATGACGGTGTGGACCATCGCCCTGCGCCCCGGCGTGACCTTCCACGACGGGTCGCCGCTCGACGCCGCGGTCCTGGTGGCCAACTTCCAGTCGCTGCGCGACTCACCGCTCACGGGCCAGGCCGTGAAGCCCGTCTCCGGGGTGGCGGCCGTGGGCGACATGGCGGTGCAGGTGACGTGCGACGAGCCCCTCGTGGCCTTCCCCCACTACCTGGCCACCCAGATCGGGTACCCCATCGCCCTGTCGCAGCTGTCGAGCAGCGACTCGACCCATCCCGTGGGGACCGGCCCCTTCGTGTACCAGTCGTGGGAGCCCAACGACCACTTCGCCGTGACGCGCAACCCGAACTACTGGCGCAAGGGCCTGCCCTACCTCGACGCCATCACCTACAAGCCCATCGCCGAGGACCAGTCCCGCGAGTCGTCGCTGCGGTCGGGGACCGTCGACCTGATGCTCACACGCGATCCCAATGCCATCAAGGACCTGCGTGACAACCCGTCGTTCCAGCAGATCGCCGACCTCGACCAGACCCACGGGCAGACCGACATGGACTTCATCATCCTGAACACCGCCGTCTCCCCCACGAACGACCTGATGGTGCGCCAAGCCCTGGCCCACGCCCTGCACGCCGAGGAGATCGTGAGGATCTTCGGGGCGGGGGTCACCTCGGAGAACCTCAGCCTGTTCCCGCCGGGGTCCCCGTACCGCCCGGCCGACAACGGGTACCCGGCCTACGACCTGGCCAAGGCCAAGCAGCTCGTCGCCCAGGCCGCCCCGAACCACGGCGGGTCCCTGAACATCACGCTGGAGACCATCACCGACCCCCGGCTGCTCGAGATCATCCAGGCCATCGGGAACATGTGGGGCCTGGCCGGCTTCCACGTGACCATCGGGCAGGTCGAGGAGGTGACGTTCATCGACAACCTCATCACGAGCAAGTTCGTGGCCTACACCGACGAGATGTTCGCCGCGTCGGACCCCGACCTCAACTACGTGTGGCTGAGCCCCACCACCGCCACGCCGCCCATCGCCCTCAACTTCGCCCGCAACAAGGACCCGCTGCTCGAGGCCGCGCTGCAACAGGGGCGGACGCACTCGGACCCGGCGGTGCGCGCCGCGGCCTACCAGGCGGTGGACAAGCGCCTGTCCGAGGACCTCCCCTACCTGTGGTTCTCCCGGGCCACGTGGTCGGTCACGGCCAGCGACGTGGTGCAGAACTTCAACAACATGACCCTGCCCGACGGCGTGCTCGACCAGGGGTTCGCCTCCGGGGTCTTCACCCCCACCACCGCCTGGCGCAGCGCCTGAGCACCGACGCGCATGCTCCGCTACGTGTTCACCCGGTTGGTGCAGCTGGTCATCATCACGTTCCTCATCTCGGTCTTCGCCTTCCTCATGGTCCACCTCCTGCCCGGGGACCCCACCTTGGCCATCCTGGGGCCCAACGACACGCCGGCGGCACGCGCCGAGCTGCTCAAGCAGCTGGGGCTCAACAAGCCGTTGCTCTCGCAGTACGTCACCTGGATCAAGAACGTCCTCCACGGCAACCTGGGCGCCTCGTTCCTCACGAAACAGACGGTGACCAACGCCCTGAGCGTCGCCCTGCCCATCGACCTCGAGCTCATCGTGGTCTCCCAGGTGGTCGCCATCCTCGTGGCCGTCCCCCTGGCCCTGGTGGCCGCCCTGCGCCCCAACCGCCTCTTCGACCGGGTGGCCACCACGTCGACCTTCGGGATGCTGTCGCTGCCCACGTTCGTGGCCGGCCCGCTGCTCGTCCTGGTGTTCGCCGTGGAGCTCCACTGGGTGCCGGCCACGGGCTTCAACCGCCTGTCGCAGGGCCTCGGGCCCAACCTGCAGTCCGTGATCCTGCCGTCGATCGCCCTGGCCATCGGGTCGATCGCCGTCTACTACCGCCTGCTGCGGGCCGATCTCATCGCCACGCTGCAGGAGGACTTCGTCACCATGGCCCGGGCCAAGGGGCTGTCCACCCGCTACATCATGCTGCGCCACGTCCTGCGGCCGTCGTCGTTCTCGCTCCTGGCCGGGGCGGGCATCAGCATCGGCACGCTGTTCACCGGGGCCTTCGTCGTCGAGGTGCTGTTCCAGCTGCCGGGGATCGGGTTCCAGCTCGTCCAGGCCATTTACTCGCGCGACTATCTGGTCGTCCAGGGGATGGCGCTGGTGGCCGCCGTGGCCTTCGTGGTCATCAACTTCGGGGTCGACTTCCTCCTCACCCTGCTCGACCCGAGGGTGCGCCGTGCCTGACGCGCACCGCGACCTGACCCTCGCCCCCTCGGAGATGGTGGCCGCCGAGGCGGGCACCGAGAGCGTGCTCGCCCTCGAGGCCCTCGCCCCCGCCGGCACCCGCAAGCGCAGGCTGGGGCTGCTGTTCTGGGTGTGCGCCGGGTGGATCGGGCTGATGGTGCTCCTGGCCGTGCTGGCCTCCGTGCTGCCGCTCACCAACCCGAACTTCCAGAACTACGCCGCCCTCAACGCCGGCCCGAGCATCCACCACCTGTTCGGCACCGACGACCTCGGCCGGGACCTGTTCTCGCGCGTCATCTTCGGCTCGCGCGTGAGCCTGGTGATCGGCTTCGCCCCGGTGGCCATCGGGCTCGTCACGGGGGGATCCCTGGGCCTCCTGGCGGGGTACCGCAGCGGCGTGGCCGACACCGTGCTCAACGCCTTCTCCTTCGTCATCCTGGCGTTCCCCGCCCTGCTGGCCATCATGGTCATCGAGACGTTCTGGCGGCCGGTCTCGCTGTGGAAGCTCACGGTCATGTTCGCCGTCGTGGCCGCCCCCCAGCTGTTCCGGGTGATCCGGGCCACGACGCTGTCGTTCGCCGGGCGCGAGTTCGTCACCGCGGCGCGCACGATGGGGGCGAGCACCCCCCGGATCCTCATGCGCGAGCTGCTGCCCAACGTCGTGCCCGCCGCCTTGTCGTTCGCCCTCATCGGCGTGGCCGTGGCCGTCGTGCTCGAAGGGGCCCTGGCCTTCCTGGGCCTGTCGGTCGGCCTGCCCACGCCGTCGCTCGGCAACATCATCAACGAGGGCGTGAACAACAACCTCCTGCAGTCGAACCCCTACATCGCCCTGTGGCCGTCGCTGTACATCTTCTTGTTGCTCACCGGCTTGAACCTCATGGCCGACCGCCTGCGCTCGCACTTCGACGTGCGCGAGGTCAAGCTGTGACCCCATGGCGGCGGCGGCTCCCGGTCGCCTTCCCGGAGGTCAGCGAGCTCGAGGGTCCGCTCCTCGAGGTCGAGGACCTGCACACGCACTTCCGCACCCCGAGAGGACTGGTGCGCGCCGTCGACGGGGTGTCGTTCAGCGTGGGCCGGGGCCGCACCCTGGGCGTGGTGGGCGAGTCCGGGTCGGGCAAGACGGTGCTCACCCGCTCGATCATGGGCCTGCTCCCGGGGTCCAACGTCGAGCGCTCGGGGACGGTGCGCCTGTCGGGCCACGAGCTCACCGCCCTGCCCCCCGCCGAGCTGCGCGACGTGTGGGGACTGCAGGTGGCCATGGTCTTCCAGGACCCCATGACGGCGCTCAACCCGGTGGTGCGCGTCGAGCGCCAGATCACCGAGTCCCTGCGCCTGCGCGTGGGCCTCGACCGCAAGGGCGCCCACGACACCGCGCTGGCCCTGCTCACCTCCGTGGGGATCCCCGCACCCGAGCGCCGCCTGCGCAACTACCCCCACGAGCTGTCGGGCGGCATGCGCCAGCGCGTGATGATCGCCATCGCCCTGGCCTGCGGGCCCCGGCTGCTGCTGGCCGACGAGCCGACGACCGGCCTCGACGTCACCGTGCAGGCCCAGATCCTCGACCTGCTCGCCGCCCAGCAGCGCGAGCGCTCGATGGGCATGATCCTCGTCACCCACGACCTCGGGGTGGTGGCCAGCCGCACCGACGACATCGTCGTCATGTACGCCGGGCGCGTGGTCGAGCAGGCCGCCACCGCCGAACTCTTCGCCCACACGCGCATGCCCTACACCGAGGCGCTCCTGCGGTCGATCCCCCGCTTGGCCGACCCGAGCCACACCCGCCTGCGCGCCATCCCCGGGCGGCCCCCCGACCTGGCGGCGACCCCCCCGGGATGCCGCTTCGCCCCGCGCTGCCCCTATGTCCAGGCGCGCTGCGAGGCCGAGGAGCCCCCGCTGCGCAGCGCCGGGCACGGACATCTGTTCCGGTGCTGGTACCCGGTGGGCTCCACCGAGGGAGACGAGGCCCTGGCCCGCAACCTGGCCGCCCGCGTGCCCGCGGCACTGGCCTTCACCGCCGCGCCCTCCCGGCCCGACGGGCAGGCGCCGGCGCCCCCCGAGGCCCCGCCGCCGGGGACGGTGGCCCCCCCGGCACCGGCGGTTCCCGCCGCCACCACCACTCCTGCCGCCACCACTCCCGCCGCCACCACTCCCGCGCCGACACCCAAGGTGGACTCCCTGTGGGCCACGTCGCCCCCCGCGGACTCCGGCCACGGACCCGCCACCCCGGGGGCCGGCTGATGGCCGGCAGCGGCACTGCCCACCTGCGCCAGGGCACCACGCTGCTGCGCGCCGAGCACCTGGTGGTGGAGTTCGGGTCGGGGGCGCATCGCGTGCGCGCCGTATCCGACGTCAGTTTGGACGTGCTGGCCGGGGAGACGCTCGGCCTCGTGGGCGAATCGGGATGCGGCAAGTCCACCACGGGACGCGCCGCGGCCCTGGTGCAGCCGCCGAACTCCGGCACCGTGTGGTTCGACGGCGTCGAGCTCAGCGCGTTGTCGACGCGCGAGCTGCGCCGGGCGCGCACGCGTGTCCAGATGGTGTTCCAGGATCCGATCTCGTCGCTCAACCCCCGCCGCCGGGTCGTCGACTCGGTCATCGAGCCGCTGGCGGTGTGGGGCGTGGGCACCAAGCAGGAGCGTCGGGACCGGGCCCGGGCCACCCTCGAATCGGTGGGCATCGACCCCGACGACGGCGGGGCCCGCCGCCCCATCGAGATGTCGGGCGGGCAGTGCCAGCGCGTGAGCATCGCCCGGGCGCTCATGCTCGACCCGGCCCTGCTCATCTGCGACGAGCCGGTGTCGGCCCTCGACGTCTCGGTGCAGGCGCAGATCCTCAACCTGCTCGACGACCTGAAGCACCAACGGGGGCTCACCATGGTCTTCATCGCCCACGACCTGGCGGTGGTGAAGAACGTGAGCGACCGCGTGGCCGTCATGTACCTGGGCAAGCTGTGCGAGGTGGCGCCGCCCCAGGCGCTCTACGAGCACCCGGCGCACCCCTACACGCTGGCGCTGCTGGCCTCGATCCCCGACCCCAACCCCTCGGCCCGCCACGACGGCGGGGCCCCGCTGTCGGGGGACCTGCCCTCGCCCATCAACCCGCCCTCGGGATGCCGCTTCCGCACCCGCTGCCCGTACGCCGAGCAGCGCTGCGCGGACGAGGAGCCGCAGATGCGCCTGGTGGGCCCGGACCAGTACGTGGCGTGCCACTTCCCTTTGCGCGCGCCGGCAGGACCTCTCGGCCCCATGAGCGCCTCACCCGAGGTCTGAGGGCCACGGGGCGCAGCCGCAGCGCACGACGCGCCCGCCGGTGGCCGTGGCCCGGCGCGCCCGACGCCGGCGTGGCGCGCGATCAGCCGGCGGAGGCGTCCTCGCCCGTCGCCGCCTCGTCGGGCACCGCCGCCGCCTGCTCGGCGGGCACCGCCGCCGCCTGCTCGGCGGCCGGGGGGCCGACGGGGTGGGCGGCACCAGCCGCCGCCGCGGCCGCATTGTCGGGGGCCACGCCGTGCTCGGTGGCGAACTCCTCGGCCCAGGCCGCCTGGGCCTCGGTCTCGGGGGTGAACTCGCTGCCCGCGTAGTCGTAGCCGATGTAGTTGCCCTCGGCGTCATAGGCGTGCTCACCGAAGGCCTCGCGGTACTCCTCGGAGACCTCGCCACCCTCGGCCGCCTGCTTGATGGACAGGCTGATGCGTCGCCGTTGCAGGTCGATGTCGATGATCTTGACCCACAGCTCCTCGCCCGGGGTGACCACCTGCTCGGGGAGGTCGACGTGGTGCCCGGCCATCTCCGAGATGTGCACCAGGCCCTCGATGCCGTCGCCCACCTGCACGAAGGCGCCGAAGGGCACGAGCTTGGTGATGCGCCCGTAGACGAGCTCACCCACCTGGTGGGTGTTGGCGAACTCCTGCCACGGATCGGTCTGGGTGGCCTTGAGCGACAGGCTGATGCGCTCCTTGTCGAGGTCGACGTCGAGCACCTCGACCTCGACCTCGTCGCCCACCGACACCACCGACGACGGATGGTCGACGTGCTTCCACGACAGCTCCGACACGTGGATGAGCCCGTCCATCCCCCCGAGGTCGACGAAGGCGCCGAAGTTCACCACCGACGACACCACGCCGCGGCGGCGCTCGCCCGGCTTCAGGTTGAGCAGGAACTCGCCGCGCTGCTCCTTTTGGGTCTCCTCCAGCCAGGCGCGGCGCGACAGCACCACGTTGTTGCGGTTGCGGTCGAGCTCGATGATCTTGGCCTCGATGCTGCGCCCCACGTAGGGCTGCAGCTCGCGCACGCGCCGGAGCTCCACGAGCGACGCCGGGAGGAAGCCGCGCAGCCCGATGTCGACGATGAGGCCGCCCTTCACCACCTCGATGACCGGGCCCTTCACGACACCGTCGGACTCCTTGATCTTCTCGATGGTGCCCCACGCCCGTTCGTACTGGGCACGCTTCTTCGACAGGACCAGGCGGCCCTCTTTGTCCTCCTTCTGCAGGACGAGGGCCTCGATGCGGTCCCCCAGGCTCACGATCTCCGACGGGTCGATGTCGTTGCGGATGGACAGCTCGCGTGCGGGGATGACCCCTTCGGACTTGAAGCCGATGTCCAAGAGGACCTCGTCCTTGTCGATCTTCACCACCGAGCCCTCGACGATGTCGCCGTCGTCGAACTCGACGATGGTGGCGTCGATGGCCTCCTCCAAGGAGGTGCCGCCGAGGTCGTCCTCCACGATGGGGCGCGGGAGGTAGTTCCCCGTCTCGTCGAAGGACCCCATGGGGGCGTTGGAGAGCAGGGCGATGGCCCCGGGGACTTCACGGGCGCCGGCGGCCGCACCGGCCGCGGGATCCACTGCGCCGGCGGAACCGGCAGCGTCGTCAGGCATGAACTTCAGAACTCGCTTTCAGGATTGGGGCTCCGCGGCCCATCGAGAGTGCGCCGCGGGGACCGTCGGTGACGGCCAGTTCACCAGCGTAGCAACAAACGCTCCTGGTCAGGCGGGCCGCCGCGCCACGGCGCGCTCACCCTTTGGCGTCGGCCCAGCTCTTTCCCCAGGCGGCCGACACGTTCAAGGGAACGGCGAGGCCGGCGGCGTCGGCCACGCCGGCCATGACGCGGGGCACGAGGGCGCCCACCGTGTCCTGTTCGGCGGTGGGCGTCTCGACCAGCACCTCGTCGTGGACCTGCAGCACCAGGCGGGCCTCGAGCCCGGTGTCGGCCAGGGCGGCGTCGAGGCGCACCAGGGCCACCTTGAACAGGTCGGCGGCCAGGCCCTGGATGCCGGCGTTCATGGCCTGGCGCTCGGCCGCCATGCGCAGGCTGTGGTTCGGGGAATGCAGGTCGGGCAGTGGGCGGCGCCGGCCGAACAGCGTCTCGGTGTAGCCCTTGGAGCGTGCTTCTGTGACCGTCTGTTCCATGTACGCCCGCACGGCGGGAAAGGCGCTGAAGTAGGCGTCGAGGATCTTGTGGGCCTCGGGCGTCTCGATCGACAGCCGCTGGGCGAGCCCGTAGGCCTCCATGCCGTAGGCCAGGCCGTACGACACCATCTTCGCCCGGTTGCGCTGGGCGGTGGTGACCTCCTCGGCGGGCACCCCGAACACCCCGGCCGCCGTGGTGCGGTGCACGTCGCGGCCCTCGGCGAAGGCGGCGACGAGCCCGGGGTCCCCCGAGAGGTGGGCGATCACCCGCAGCTCGATCTGGTCGTAGTCGGCCACGAGCAGCAGGCTGTCGTCGGCGGGGATGAACGCCTTGCGCAGGCGCCGTCCCTCCTCGCTGCGCACCGGGATGTTGTGGAGGTTGGGCCGGTCCGACGACAGCCGCCCGGTGCGGGCCACGGTCTGGTGGAACGTGGCGTGGATGCGGCCGTCGGGGGCGACCTCGGCGAGCAGGCTCTCGCCGTAGGTCGAGCGCAGCTTCTCCACCTCGCGATAGCGCAGGAGCGTGTCGACGACGGGGTGCTGGCCCCGCAGCTTCTCGAGCGTGGCCGCGTCGGTCGAGAACCCCGTCTTGGTCTTTCGCCCCGGCGTGAGCCCCAGGCGGTCGTAGAGCACGGCACGCAGCTGGGGGGTGGAGTTCACGTTGAACGTCTCCCCCGCCAGCTCGTGGATCTCCGCCTCGAGCCGCCGGCAGTCGGCGGCCAGGCCGTCGGCGATGCGGCGCAGCTCAGCGGCGTCGACCCGGATGCCGGCCACCTCCATGCGGGCGAGCACGCGCACGAGGGGTCGCTCGACCTCGTCGTGGAGCCGCTCGAGGCCGCTGCGGGCGAGCGCGGCGCGCATGGGGTCGAAGAGCAGGCCGAGCGCCCCGGCGCGCCGGGCGGCGTGCGCGGCCAGCTCCTCCTCGGCCGCCGCCACCCCGAGATCGAGCTGGCCGGCCCCCGTCGGCCCGGCCGGGGTGGCGAGGGTCGCCCCGAGCTGCACCTCGAGCACGTCCTCCAGCCGGTAGCGACCCGACGAGGGATCGAGGAGGTAGGCGGCCACGGCGGTGTCCATGCCCAGACCGGTGACGTCCACCCCCCGGGGCAGGAGGCTGCGCATGAGCTCCTTCAGGCCGTGGCCGACCACCGGCGCACCGGCGGGTCCGACCAGCTCGCCCAGCGCCCCCAGCACGGCGGCGTCGTCGAGCACGGCGGCGTCGATCCACAGCGGCGCAGCGGGGCCCTGCGTCTTCGCCTGCGTGCCCGGCGCGTCCAGCACGGGGCTCGCCACCGGCGCCACGGCCAGCCCGACGAGGGGGGACCGCCCGGCGTCGCCCGCCCACACCGGCTCGAGGGCCACCGCCCGGGCGTCGGCCAGGTCGGCCAGCGCCCGGGCCGCCTCGGGCGCGGTGGCGGGGACGACGGGGGACAGCGCGGCCAGGTCCACCGCCGGGGCGCCGCCGCGCGGCAGGTCCTCGTCGGCGTCACCGCCGATGAGCGGGGCCACGCGCTGCCACAACGAGCGCAGCTCGAGCTCGCCGAACAGGCGCTTGACCTCGGCGCCGTCCCACCGGCCGAGCGCCAGGTCGTCGGGGCCCACCGGGAGCAACACGTCGCGCACGAGGGGGATGACCTGGGCGTTGCGACGGGCCTGGGCTTCGTGGTCGGTCAGGTTCTGGCGGAGCTTGGGGGTGAGCTCGTCGAGGTGCGCGTAGATGCCGTCGAGGTCGCCGTAGGTGGCGACCAGCTTCGACGCTGTCTTGTCCCCCACCCCCGGCACCCCCGGAAGGTTGTCCGAGGTGTCGCCGCGCAAGGCGGCGAGCACCGGGTAGGCCGACGGCGCCACGCCGTAGCGCTCGACGATCCCGGCCTCGTCGTAGATCACGGTGTCGGACAGGCCCCGTCGGGTGTACATGACGGTGACATGGGGGTCCTCGACGAGCTGGAACGTGTCACGGTCGCCGCTCACCACCACCACGTCGCGTCCGGCGTCGCGCGCCTGGGTGGCGAGCGTGGCGAGGACGTCGTCGGCCTCGTACCCCACGATCTCGACGGTGGTCACGCCGAGGGCGTCGAGCACGGCGCGCACCAAGGCGAACTGGGGGACGAGCAGGTCGGGGGTCTCGGGCCGGTTCCCCTTGTAGTCGTCCACGATGTCGTCGCGGAAGGTGGGCTCGGGGCGGTCGAAGGCCACGGCCATCCCCGACGGCGCGTTGTCGCGCAGCAGCATGACGAGCATCGACGTGAAGCCGTGGACGGCGTTGGTCACCTGGCCCGCCTTCGTGGCGAGGTCGATGGGCAACGCGAAGAAGGCCCGGAACACGAGCGAGTTGCCGTCGAGCAGGTACAGCGCTCCCTCGTCGGCCATGAGGGCATCGTAGGTGACCGGCACGGGCGCGCTCAGGGGGGCACGCGCCGGCGCGCCTCAGGGCGTGAGCGTCCCGTCCAGGACCTCCTGCGCCACCTGGCGCATGCTCACCCGTCGGTCCATGGCCGTGCGCTGGACGAACGAGAAGGCGTCCGCCTCGGCCATGCCGTGACCGTCCATGAGGACCCCTTTCGCCCGGTCGACCACCCGGCGGGTCTCGAGCTTGTCCTCCAAGGTGGCCACCTCCTGCGAGAGGCGCTCGTGCTCCTCCTCGATGGCCCGGTACTCGGCGAAGCGGGCCAGGGCCACCTCGATGGCCGGCACCAGCTCCCCGCGCTGGAAGGGCTTCACCAGGTAGGCCGCCACTCCGGCGTCGCGCGCTTCTTCGATCAGGTTGCGCTGTGAGAAGGCGGTGAGGATCAGCACGGCCACCCTGCGCTGGGCGGTGATGCGCCGGGCCGCCTCGATGCCGTCGATGCCGGGCATCTTGACGTCGAGGATGGCCAGGTCCGGTTGCTCGGACAGGACGAGGTCCACGGCCTCGTCACCGCGGCCGGTCTCCCCGACCACCTCGTAGCCCTCGGCCTCGAGGATCTCCTTCAGGTCGAGGCGGATGATGGCCTCGTCCTCGGCGATGACGAC
>Ga0209415_10004738_pt1 | contig 24830 bp, 21 predicted proteins | sample PeaSoiSIISIP2007_FD_187696 | JGI IMG/M metagenome (GOLD analysis project Ga0209415, IMG submission 187696) | Peat soil microbial communities from Weissenstadt, Germany - SII-SIP-2007 (SPAdes) (version 2) | ecosystem: Environmental > Terrestrial > Soil > Wetlands > Peat | place: Germany... | reverse complement strand
TGCCACCCCGGCGCGGCCACGGGGCTCAATGGGTTAACGAACATTGAGGTTCGCGATCGTTAAGCCGGCGCGGGTTCCGGCGCGGGCATCACGACCGCGGCCTCCGGATCCGGTTCGAGGTAGACGGTATCGCCACGCTTCAGACCAGCCTTCTCTTTGTGAACGCGCACGCGCAGCGACGTCCCCGCCGACTCCACGTGGTAATCCCAACAGTCACCCTGAAAAATCGTGAACGATACGGTGCCCGTCCAGGCGTCCTCGCGGTGCCGGGTGCGGTGCAGCACGAAATTTTCCGGCCGCAGAAACACCAGGACGCGCTGGCCGTCCTTCAGCGCGTCGCCGGTCACTCCGGAGAGGTTCCCGTGGGCCGTAACGATCGTCGTTTCCGCGGGCGTCCGGCGTACCGTTCCGGTAACCTCGTTGGCCACGCCGACGAAGTGAGCGGTAAACGCCGATTGCGGCGAGCCGTAAATTTGCTGCGGCTCGCCGAGCTCGATGATCTCGCCTTTCTCCATCAGCATGATGCAGTCCGAGATCGCCAAGGCTTCGTTCTGGTCGTGCGTGACGTAGACGGCCGTAATGCCCAGCTTTTGCTGCACCTCGCGGATTTCTTCACGCATGCGTTCCCGCAACTGGGCATCGAGGTTGCTGAGCGGTTCGTCGAGCAACAGAATCGCCGGCTCGCGCACGAGCGCACGCGCCAAGGCCACGCGTTGTTGCTGGCCACCCGAGAGCGCGGTCGCGGAGCGCGTCGCAAGGTCGCTGAGCCCAACCAGCTCGAGCACACGCTCGGTCTTGTCCTGAACGACCGCCTTGGGCGGTTTGTTCTTGCCGACCGTCAACGGAAACGACACGTTGTCGTAGACCGACATGTGCGGCCAGACCGCATAGGATTGGAAGACCATGCCGATGGGACGGCGGTTGGCGGGAACCGCTATGCCCTTGGCGGCGTCGTACACGGTCTCGCCGGCGATGCTGATCTCACCGGCGTCGGGACGTTCGAGGCCGGCAATCATCCGCAGCGTCGTCGTCTTGCCGCACCCGCTCGGCCCGAGCAGCGTGAACAACTGGCCGTCGGGCACCTCGAACGAGATGCCGTCGACGGCATTGCGGGTGACGTCCCGGCCGACAAACCGTTTGACGAGTCCGCGAATCGAAATCATCGCACGTCGCTGTTGTAGGCGAAGTCGGGCATCTCGGATTGGATCCCGGCCTCTTTTAAGCGCTGTTCGAAGTCGACCTTGATGCGCGGGTCCTCGTCCTCGTACTCGATCAGGGTGCCGCCCTCGCGGTAGCTGACGTACACGCCGGGTTTGCCGTTCACCACGCGCGAGCCGGAGCGCCGGAACCCGGTCGGATTGTTCGCGCTGCCGCCCGGGCGGAAGGCGAGTTGGCGCGCCGTCTCGTTACCGGTGTTGAAGTGCTGGTGGAACCATTTCGTCGGCGGGCTGAACACCGAGTAGAGGCCCCAGTCGAAGCTCACGATCTGATCGTCGAAGCGATTCTCGTAGGGGCGAATGCCGAGTTCCTGGGGCCACATCAAGCTGTAGCCCGCGGAGCGCGCGATCAGGAGAATCGCGCCGCCTTGATGGTGGTGCGCTTTGTGGTAGAGCCCGACCGGCCATTCGGTGAGATGGCCGGCAAACGAGTTCTTGGCCATGTCGAAGATCGTGATCTTGACGCCCGCGCCCTTCGCTTCTTGCGCGTCGACGAGCGCCTCGTTCACGTTGTCGATGAAGTTCGTCTCCCAAATGACGCCCGAGCCTTCCATGAAGCGCTGTTCGCGGGTGAAATAGTCGGCGTCGGCACCGGTGAAGCGGTCGCGAAACACGTACGGGTTGTTGAAGATGAAGTCGAGGTTGTGGAAGAGGTCGATCATCATCGGCGCGTCGTTGACGGCCAGGTAGATCACCGGCGTCTGGCCGACGTTGTAGAGCCGGTACCATGAGTTGATCGGCGGCGAGAAGAGGCTGAAGGGGCCCCATTCGAAGGTCGACTTGTGGCCGGGATTCTCATCGAGCCAAACTTCGGCGGTGCCGTGCCCTTCGAGCACGCAGATCAACTGCTGGAAGAGATGCTTTTGCGGTGCGATCGCGCCGCCGGGCGGAATCTCGACGACCTGCATCCCCGAGAAGCCTTCCATCCCGATGAGATCGATGAATGCGCCCGGGGTTTCCGTCAAGGCCCACGGTTTGCGCTCGACGACCCGTGCGTCCGGCACGCCGTAGCCGCGGTGGATTGGAATGTTTTGGGCCGCCATCCATTTTTCGTAGGCGGTTTCGTTCAGGCGCCGCACTTCGCCGTTCTTTGCTTGCGTTTGTTGCGTCATTCGCCGAGCAGCTCGCGGACTTTGGCCTGCGCCGGGTCACGCTCTTCGGTGACGAATTTGTAATCGTAGGTGTCCATATATTTCGTCCCCTTCTGCGGAAACAGGTACGGCGGAAAGCCGGCGTAGGTCAGATCGGTCCGCAAGCTCAGCGCTTGCGTCGCTTCGGCGAAGGCTTGTTGAGCGCTGCGCCCGGCGAACCAATTGACGAACAGCTTGGCTGAATTCGGATGGGGAGCCTTGTCCATCAGGCTGATGAGCCCCCAAGTGCCGGTCATCACGCTCGGACCGTCGGTCGGGAAGACCGGGGCCACCGGATAATGGAGTTGCTGGAACTGCACGAGCTGGATCAGGTCGGGGCCGACGAGGATCGGATACGTGCCGTCGGCGAGCCACTGCACCATTTGGCGCGCATCGCGCGAAAGCATCGGCTTCTGCCCGACGTAGAGCTTCTTGACGAAGTCGGCCCCGAAGATCAAATAGAAGTAGCTCGTCAGCGAGCCGCCGGCGCCGGAGCTAGCCGGGTCGCGGGCGATCAACTTTCCTTGCCACTTGGGATCGAGCAGCGATTTCCACGTGGAGACTTCACCGGGCCGGACGAGTTTCGTGTTGATCGCGAGCTCGGGGAAGACGTTCTGCGAGACGCGCAGGATCGTGTTGGCGGGATCTTCGTACCAGAGGTGCCCGTCTTTCCACTTATGCTTGTCGACGACGTCGGGCGCTACCAGAACCGGTTCGATCCGGTCGAGCCAGCCGTTGGGAAGCATCGTGATCGTTGGCGTGTCGGGACCGCTGATGTAGATGTCCAGGAGATACTTGCCGGCCGCGCGCTCGGCGCGCACGCGCGCACCGCTGGCCGAGGTGCCGCTGCTGATGTACGAAACCGGGATGCCGTAAGCATCCCCAAAGCCGGTGACCAACGCCGCGCGCACCGCATCGACCGGTGGACCGTCGACGACGAGCCCGCCTTCGGCCTTCGCCGCGCTCGCTAGCACCGCCAGCGGCGTCGCTTGCGCGAACGCCGGCCCGCCGGCCGTTGCAACGAGCGCGGCGCCGGCGCCGGCAAGCGCGGCCCGGCGGCTCAGGTCGCTCATTCGCCGAGCAGTTCGCGTGCTTTTTCGAGCGCCGGGTCGCGCTGTTCGGTGACGTACTTGTATTCGTAGGTGTCGATGTATTTGGTCCCCTTCTGCGGGAACACGAACTGCGGGATGCCCTCGTATTTCACGTCGGTGCGCAGGCTCAACGACTGGTCGGCCTTGGCGAACGCCTCTTGGGCGGCCGGTCCCGCAAACCAATTGATGAACAGCTTGGCGGCGCTTGGATGCGGCGCTTTGTTGAGGAGACAGACGAGTCCCCAGCTTCCGGTGAGCACGCTCGGTGCATCGGTTGGAAAAACCGGCTCGATCGGATACCCGAGTTGCCGGAATTGATCGAGCGCCGGCGTGTCGGGCCCGACCAGGATCGGATAGTTGCCCTGCGCGAGCCACTGCACGGCTTGGCGCGCGTCGCGCGAGAGAATCGGCTTTTGCTCGACGTAGAGCTTCTTGACGAAATCGGGCCCGAAATTGATGTAGAAGTAGCTGATCAGCGACGCGCCGGCGCCGGAGCTGGCCGGATCCTTGGCGATGACCTTGCCCAGCCATTTCGGCTCGAGCAGCGACTTCCACGTCGTAACCTCGCCGTGTCCGACGAGTTTCGTGTTCACCGCCAGTTCGGGGACGACGTTCTGCTGTACGCGCAGGATCGTGTTGCCGGGATCTTCGTACCAGAGGCGGCCGTCTTTCCACTTGCGTTTGTCGATGACGTCGGGTGCGACGAGAACCGGCTCGACCCGCTCGAGCCAGCCGCCGGGAAGAAACGTCAGGGTCGGCGTGTCGCTGCCGCTGATGAAGACATCGAGCAAATACTTGCCCGCCGCGCGCTCGGCCCGGACGCGGGCGCCGCTGGCTGCGGTTCCGCTGCTGATATACGAAACCGGGATGCCGTAGGCGCGCTGAAAGCCCCCGACGATGGCGTCCCGAACGGCATCGATGGGCGGACCGTCGACGATCACCGTGCCTTCCGCTTTGGCCGCGCTCGCGAGCGCCGCCAGCGGTTCTGTTTGCGCGAATGCTGATCCGGTCGCCGCCGCAACGAGCGCCGCACCGGTTCCGGCGATTAGGGTGCGGCGGTTCATGCGGGTCATTCGCCGAGCAGCTCGCGGGCTTTTGCGAACGCGGCGTCGCGTTCTCCGGTGACGAATTTGTAATCGTAGGTATCCATATACTTGACCCCTTTCTGGGGAAACGCGTACGCCGGCACGGCCGTGTATTTGACGTCGTTGCGCAGGCACACCGCGAGCGTCGCGTTGGCAAACGCTTCCAGCCCGGCCCGTCCGGCGAGCCAATTGATGAACAACTTGGCAGCGTTCGGATGCGGAGCTTTGTCGATCAGGCTGATGAGCCCCCAACCGCCGGAGAGCACGCTCGGACCGTCGGTGGGATACGCCGGCGCGACCGGATACCCCAGCTGCGCGAACCGCTCGACGGCTTCCGGGTCGGGGCCGACGAGGATGGGATAGTTGCCCTGCGCGAGCCATTGCGCCGACTGGCGCGCGTCGCGCGAAACGATCGGCTTTTGATCGACATACAGCTTCCTGACGAAATCGGCTCCGAACGTGATGTAGAAGTAACTGATCAACGAAGCGCCGGCACCGGAAATTCCCGGGTCCTTGGTAATCAGCTTGCCTTGCCACTTCGGATCGAGGAGCGACTCCCACGTCGTCACCTCACCGCGCTTCACGAGCTTGGTGTTCACGGCGAGCTCCGGCGTCACGTATTGGAAGACGCGCAAAATTGTGTGGGCGTCATCTTCGTACCAGAGGTGACCGTCTTTCCATTTGCGCTTGTCCACGACGTCCGGCGCAACGAGGACCGGTTCCACCTTGTCGAGCCAGCCGTTGGGGAGAAACGTCAGCGTCGGCGTGTCGCTGCCGCTGATGAAAACATCCAGCAGGTATTTTCCCGCTGCGCGCTCGGCCCGCACGCGCGCCCCCGACGCGGTCGTTCCGCTGCTGATGTAGGAGACCGGGATGCCGTACGCGGCTTGAAAGCCTTGCACGAGTGCGGTGCGCGCGGTGTCGACCGGTGGGCCGTCGACGACCACACCCCCCTCGGCCTTGGCCGCGCTCACCAGCGCCGCGAGCGCATCGGTCTGCGCGCAGGCCGGCGTGCTTCCGGCTGCAACGGCCGTCGCCACCGCGCCGGCGATGGCCGCGCGCCGGCTCATCGAAGTTGTGGTCATGGGGCGAGCTTCAACAGATGGTCGGCGTTAGCGTGGGCAATCTTTTTCCGGTCATCGGGAGTAACGGGCAAGGCATCGAGAAACGCACGCCCTTCGAGGTTGTCGCTGAACGGGTAGTCGACCGAGAACAAAATGCGATCGGCCCCGAACGTCAGCAGTGCGGCGATGAACGGCGGCAGCGTGAAGAAACCGCTGGTCGTGATCCACACCTGATCGAGGATCGTTTGACTGATCGTGCGGCTGAGCCCGGTATCTTTTTGCACCATCCGCTCGTCGCAACGCCACAGCATCGTCGGTAGCCCCTCGCCCATGTGCCCGATAATGATCTTCAGGCCGGGATGGCGATCGAACGTGCCCGCCAGCACCATGCGCAGCACGTGAACGGCCGTCTCCGCATGCCACCCAAATCCTGATGTCGCGAACGTGGATGAAATTGCCGGGCTGAAGCCGTCGTAGTAGGCCTTGCGCACGCTTTCCGGCGGAATCCCCGGATGGATGTAGATCGGCACGTCGAGTTTCTCGGCACGTGACAGGAGCGGCGCGAAGACGGGATCGTCCAAGAACTTGCCCTGCGTCTGACCGCTGATCAGCGCGCCCGGGAAGCCCAATTCGCGCACCGCGCGTTCGAGTTCGTCGGCGGCCGCTTCCGGTGCGGTCAACGGCAGGTGCGCGAACGTCGCAAAGCGATCCGGGCGCCCGCGCACGATAGCCGCCAGCGCGTCGTTGTAGCGCCGCGCGTACGGCGGAGCGGCCTCCGGCGAGAGCAAACCGGCGTCCATGCCCGGAACGGACAGGACTTGAAAGCTGATCCCGGCGGCGTCCATCGACGGCAGCCGCATCCCGTCGATGTCTTCGAGTTCGGCGCGCTTGCCGCCGCCGCGGGCTCCGCCGCGCATGCTCGCGACCAGATCGGGTCCGGCGGTCGCGGACGCGACCGAGACGTGTTCTTCCAGGGCGACGATGCGCATCATTCGCCGAGCAGTTCGCGCACTTTGGCGAGTGCGGGGTCGCGTTGTTCGGTGACAAATTTGTATTCGTAGGTGTCCATATATTTCGTCCCTTTTTGCGGAAACAAGAACGTGGGGAAGCCGGCGTAGTTCAAATCGGTCCGTAAGCTCAGCGATTGCGTTGCGTCGGAGAAGGCTTGTTGCGCGCTGCGCCCGGCGAACCAGTTGACGAACAGCTTGGCGGCGTTGGGATGCGGAGCTTTGTTGACCAAGCTGAGAAGTCCGTAGCCGCCGCTGAGCACGCTCGGACCGTCGGTTGGAAAGATCGGCTCGATCGGATAACCGAGCTTCTGGAAGCGTACGAGTGAGGGCATGTCGGGTCCCACCAAGATCGGATAGCTGCCTTCGGCCAGCCACTGCATCGCTTGTCGCGCATCGCGCGAGAGTGTGGGCTTCTGCCCGACGTAGAACTTCTTGACGAACTCGGGGCCGAACAGAATGTAGAAGTAGCTGGTCAACGAGCCGCCCGAGCCGGACGTGCCCGGATCCTTGGCAATCAGTTTGCCTTGCCATTTCGGATCGAGCAAGGCCTTCCACGTCGAGACTTCCCCGGGGCGCACGAGCTTCGTGTTCACGGCGAGTTCGGGAAAGACGTATTGCTGGACGCGCAGGATCGTGTAGGCGTCATCTTCGTACCACAGGTGCCCGTCTTTCCACTTGCGCCGGTCGACGACGTCGAGTGCGACGAGGATGGGTTCGACCCGGTCCAGCCAGCCGTTGGGCAAAAACGTCACGGTCGGCGTGTCGGGCCCGCTGATGTAGACGTCGAGCAAGTACTTTCCGGCCGCGCGTTCGGCGCGCACGCGTGCGCCGCTGGCCGAGGTGCCGCTGGCGATGTACGAAACGGGGATGCCGTAGGCGTTCTGAAAGCCGGTGACGATTGCTTCGCGGACGGCATCGATCGGCGGACCGTCGACGACGACCCCGCCCTCAGTCTTGGCGGCACTGGCGAGCGCCGCCATCGGCGTTGCTTGCGCGAACGCCGGCCGGCCAGCGGACGCTACGAGCGCTGCGCACGTCCCGGTGATGGTACTTTTGCGGGTCAGCATGCTATTCCGTGTCATCCCGAGCTTGTCGAGAGCCTGCCCTGAGCTTGTCGAAGGGGACCGCCACCAAGGTCCGCGATTGCGGCTGTCCCTCAAAGCTCGGGATGACATTTAGCGGACGTCGGTGTTGTATTCGAAGGGCGGCATCTCCGATGGGATGCCGAGCGCTGCGAGGCGCCGCTCGAAGTCGGGCTTAATGCTTGGGTCTTCGTCTTCGTACTCGATCAACGTGCCGCCCTCGCGGTAACTGACGTAGACGCCGGGTTTGCCGTTGACGGTTCGATTGCCCGAGCGGCGGAAGCCGGTCGGATTCTCCGAGCTGCCGCCGGGCCGGAACGCGAGTTGCCGTGCCGTTTCATTGCCGGTGTTGAAGTGCTGATGAAACCACTTCGTCGGCGGGCTGAAAACCGAATACGGGCCCCAGTCGACGGTGACGATCTGATCTTCGAAATGGTTCTGGACGGGCCGCACGCCGATCTCTTGCGGCCACATCGTGCTGTAGCCGCTCGAGCGCGTGATCAGCAGAATCGCGCCGCCGGAGTGATGGTGGGCCTTGTGATACTTTCCCACCGGCCATTCGGTGAGATGGCCGGCAAACGAGTTCTGCGCCATGTCGAACACGGTGATCTTGACGCCGGCACCCTTGGCTTCTTGCGCGTCGACCAGCGCGTCGGCCACGTCGTCGATGAAGTTGGTTTTCCACACCATGCCGCCGCCGCGCAGATAACGCTCTTCACGGGTAAAAAATTCGGCGTCGTTGCCGTCGAAGCGATCCTTGAATACGTACGGGTTGTTGAAGATGAAGTCGAGGTTGTGAAACAGGTCGATCATCATCGGGGCGTCGTTCACCGCCAGATAAATGACCGGCGTGCTGCCGACGTTGTAGAGCTGGTATGTCGCGTTGAGTGGCGGCGAGAAGAGGCTGAACGGCCCCCACTCGAAGCTCGATTTCCGGCCTTGGCCGTCGAGCCACACCTCGGCGGTGGCGTGGCCTTCGAGCCCGGCGATGAGTTGCTGGAAGAGGTGCTTTTGCGGCTTCGTCGCCCCGCCCGGCGGAATCTCGACGACCTGCATGCCCGAGAAGCCTTCCATTCCGATGAGATCGATGAACGCGGCCGGCGTGCCGGTCAGCGTCCACGGCTTGCGTTCCACCTCGCGTGCGTCGAAGACGATGTGACCGCCATGGATCGGTATCTCCTGGGCCTCCATCCACTTCTGATAGGCAGTTTCGTTCAGGCGGCGGGGCGCGCGCGTTTGCGGCTGGGTCGTCATTGGGTTACCCGTCTTTCTCTGAGAGCACGAACGCGAATTGACACCCTGCCAATTTATCGATTAAGGTTGAGTTACATGCTTTCCGCCGAGAAGAACGCCCGCCTGACGCAAGTCGGTCCCGGCACGCCGGGCGGCGAGTTGCTGCGCCGCTACTGGCACGCCCTGTGGCCCGCGTCGGAGTTCACGGCCGAGAAGCCGAAGAAGCGGATGACGGTCCTCTCTGAGGATCTCGTCGTCTATCGCGCCGAAGACGGCACGTTCGGTTGCGTCGCCGAGCATTGCACCCATCGCGGCTGTTCGCTCTACTACGGCTTCCTTGAAGGCAACGCCATTCGCTGCGCGTATCACGGCTGGAAGTTCGCGCCCGACGGAGCGTGCCTCGAGCAGCCGTTCGAGCCCGAGGGCAGCACCTACAAAGACCGTGTGCGCCAGCGCGCCTATCCGGTTCAAGAACTCGGCGGCATGCTGTTCGTCTACATGGGGCCGCTACCGGCGCCGCTGCTGCCGCGTTGGGATACGCTCGTGCGCAACGACGGCAAGCGCTGGATCCAGATTCGTCCGACGCTGAACTGCAATTGGCTGCAATCGCAAGAGAACACTGCGGACACCACGCACACGTACTACCTGCACGGTCACACGATGCTGGTGAAGGGCATCTCGAACGCCGGCGCCGACTACTACCGCCGGCCCATCGCATCCTACGACTTTCGGCTCTGCGAATGGGGCATCGAGAAGCGCTGCTTCTACGCAACGCCTGACGGGCTCGAGGAGGAAGTCCGGCCGCCGCTGATCTTCCCGAACATCTTGCGCATCAATGAAGGCCGCAAGGAGTTTCAGCACTGGCGCACGCCGATCAACGATACGAGCACGCGGGTTCTGGTCGCGTGGTTCGAGCCCAACGACACCGGCAAAGACCAGCCGCAGCCGGCGGTTATCCCGCTGCAGTTCATGCAAGACGACATCGGCCCCGACGGCGAGCATACGTTGGAGACGTTCAACAGCCAGGACCGCATGGCGTGGGAAACGCAAGGCGCGATCGTCGACCGGACCCAGGAGCACTTGGGTGCCACCGATGCGGGCGTCGTGATGTTGCGCAAATTGCTCGACGAACAGATCGCGATCGTCGAAGCCGGCGGCGAGCCGATGGCCGTGCTGCGCGATCCGGCCAAGAACGAGATCATCGCGTTCACCTCGCACAGCATCAACCTGCTGGCCTCGGCCCGAGCCTGAAGGGCGCTCGCCGCGTGACGGCGTAGCGCGTTCGCGATGCTGACCGCGGAAAAGAACGCTCGCCTGACCCAGGTGGGCGCCGAGACGCCCGGCGGGCAACTGCTGCGGCGCTACTGGCACGCGCTGTGGCCGGCGTGCGACTTCAGCGCGGAGCGGCCGAAGATGCGGCTCAAGGTGATGGGCGAGGATCTCGTCGTGTATCGCGGCGCGGACGGGTCCTACGGGTGCGTGGCCGAGCATTGCACCCACCGCGGCTGTTCGCTCTACTACGGGTTTCTCGAGGGCAGCGCAATCCGCTGCGCCTATCACGGCTGGAAGTTCGAACGCGACGGGCGCTGCGTCGAGCAACCGTTCGAACCCGCAGGCAGCACCTACAAAGACCGGTCGCGCCAGCGCGCCTACCCGGTCGAGGAACTGGGCGGCTTGCTGTTCGTCTATATGGGACCGTTGCCGGCCCCGCTCTTGCCGCGCTGGGACACGCTGGTGCGCAAGGACGGACGGCGCCTGGTGCAGATCCGCCCGACACTGAGCTGCAACTGGCTGCAGGCGCAAGAGAACACCGCGGACACCACACACACCTACTACCTGCACGGCCATATGATGGTGAAAAAGGGTCTGGCGAGCGAGGGGTCCGCCTATTACTACCGGCCGATCCTCTCGTACGACTTCCAGTTGTGCGAGTGGGGCATCGAGAAGAAGCTCGTGTACGGCGGGGAGTTTCCCGAAGAAGAAATCCGGCCGCCGCTGATCTTCCCGAACATCTTGCGCATCCCGGAAGGCCGGACCGAGCGGCAGCATTGGCGCGTTCCGATCGACGACACCAGCACCCGGATCATCCTGATCTCGTTTACGCCGAACGCGACCGGCGAAGACGAACCGCCGCAAACGGTCGTTCCGATGGAAGTCGTGCCCGACGACAAGCGTCCGGATGGCGAATACGCCCTGGATACGTTCAGCAGCCAAGACCGGATGGCGTGGGAAACGCAAGGGGCGATCTTCGACCGCTCGCAGGAGCACCTGGGCGCAACCGATGCCGGCATCATTCTCTACCGCAAGCTGCTGGACGAGCAGATCGCCATCGTCGAAGCCGGCGGCGAACCGATGGGTGTGCTGCGCGATCCGGCCCGCAATCAGATGATCTCGTTTACCTCACACAGCATCAACCGGCTGCAGCCGGTTCGTTGAACGTGCTGCGCTTGGGCATTGCCGGAATCGGAATCGCCGCCGAGCAAGTGTTGCCGCATATCGGTTCGATTGCCGATACAGTCCGCCTGACGGCCGTCGCCGACATTCGCGGCGAAGCGCTGCGGGCGTTCGGCAGCCGGCATCCGGACGTGCGGTTGTTCGATTCGGTCGAAGCCCTGTGCGCCAGCGATGCCGTGGACGTCGTCTGGGTATCGACGCCGAACGAATTCCACGCCCAACACGCCGTGCTCGCGGCCAACTCCCACAAGCACGTCGTGTGTGAGAAGCCGATGGCGACGAGCATCGACGAGTGCAACCAGATCGTTGCCGCCATCGAAGCAAACGGCGTCAAGTACGTTCAGGGCCACTCGAAGATCTACTACGCCGCGATACGCTGCATGCGCGACGCGATCAAGACCGGCGCGCTCGGCCGCATCACGCAGATCAACACCTGGAACTTCAACGACTGGCTGATTCGGCCGCGCACGCCGTCGGAAGAACGCACGGATCTGGGGACGGGACCCGTTTTCCGGCAAGCTCCGCATCAGGTCGACATCGTGCGCTACCTCGCGGGCAGCCCGGTGGCGACCGTCCGGGCGGTGACCGCGCGACATGAGGCGAGCTCGCCCGAGACGGAGTCCGATTACACCGCGCTGCTGACGTTCGAGGACGGCGCAGCGGCGACGCTGATCTTCAACGCGCAGGGCTACTTCGACGCCGCCGCGCTGACGTGGGGAATCGGCGAGAGCGGCTTCCGTGCGATTGACGCCGACTCGGTGCGTCCGGTGCAACGGCGCGCCGCGATGTCGCCCGAGGAAAAGTGGCGCTATCAGCTCGAGGGCGATCCGTACGGGCGCGGGCCGTTCGGCGGCGAGGATCGCCGCTCGATACGCCGGCAGCCCTTCTTCGGAATCACGATCGTGCAGTGCGAGCGCGGTACGGTGCGGCAATCGCCGGACGGCGTGTACGTGTACGACCGGGACGGGCGGCGCGAGATTGCGGCCGGCGCCGGCTACAAGCGCGGTGCCGCCGAGCTGATGGAACTGGCCGACTCGCTGGCCGAAGGACGCCAGCCGTACCTCGATGCCGCCTGGGGGCGCGCAACGCTCGAGGTTTGCGTTGCGATCCTCGAATCGTCGGAGCTGCGGCGTGAGCTCGAACTGCGGTATCAACTCCCGGCAAATTCCGTCGGCGCGTGGTAGGTTCAACGGTCCCCCCGCGCCGCCGCTGGCGCGAAGCGGCAGCGGGGCGCCCGAATGCGTTGCTCTCGCTGCCCGTCGTCGTCGTTACGGCATTTGCGCTGGCGCCGGTCGTCATCACGCTCGTCGGAAGCTTCCGCACGTCGCTGCCCGGCAACCCGGTCGTTTGGGGAACCGGCGGGTGGACGAGTGCCTTCTCCAACCCGTCGGTTTGGCAGGCCGTCGCGAACACGTTCTTGCTCGTTCTCATGCGCGTTCCGCTCGCGCTCCTGCTGGGGAGCGTTCTGGCATGGCTGTTGATTCGCACGAACGTGCGCGCGGGCAAGACCATCGAATTCCTGTTTTGGATCGCCTTCTTCATGCCAACGCTGCCGATGGCGATGGCGTGGACGTTGCTGCTCGATCCGAAATCGGGTTGGATCAACCGCGCGTTGCAGCCGGTGTTCGGCCTCACGCACGGCCCGTTCAACATCTATTCCTACTCCGGGATCACCTGGGTGCATCTCGTGACCACGACGGTGCCGGCGATCGTGATCCTGCTCGGCCCGGCGTTCCGCGGCTTCAACCCCGTGCTCGAAGAGAGCGCGCGCATGTCCGGCGCGAGCTTGATCGAATCGTTCCGCCGCGTCGTTCTGCCGTTGCTCGCACCGGCCCTAACGATGGCGGGGATCATCGCCCTGATTCGCAGCCTGGAAGGCTTCGAAGTCGAGTTGTATCTCGGCGTTCCCGCCGGCATTCGCGTCTTCTCGACCAAGATCCAGGAGCTGGTCGTCTACGAACCGCCGCGCTACGCGCCGGCGATGGCGCTGAGCGTTCCGTTCGTAATACTGCTCATCGCTCTCGCGCTATATTACCAGCGCGTCATCCGCGGGCGCTCGTACGCGACGCTGACCGGAAAACACGCGGCCGCGCCGCCGGTCGATCTCGGCCGCTACCGCTGGCCGGCGACCATCGTGTGCTTGCTCTTCGCCACGCTGGCCGTGATCGTCCCGAGCTGCGCGCTCGTGCTCGGCTCGTTCATGCAGGTGTTCGGCGTTGCGAGCGTGACCGGCGGCTTCGGCTTCACGCTCGTTCACTGGGTCACCGTGCTTCACGATCCGGTATTCGCCTCTTCGTTCACGGTGACGCTGTTTCTCGGCGTCTTCACGGCGATCGCGGGGGTGCTGTGCTTCTCGCTGATCGCGTACATCATTATAAGAACGCGGGCCCGGGGACGTGACCTGCTCGACGTGGCGGCATGGCTGCCGTGGTCGATCCCCGGCATCCTGTTGAGCCTCTCGCTGTTGTGGATCTACCTCGGATTTCCGGTGCTCAACGTCCTCTACGGTACGGTCGGCGGTCTCGTCGTCGCGATGCTGTTCAAGGAAATGCCCGGCGGCGTGAACCTCATGAAGACCGGCATCATGCAGATCGGGCTCGAGCTCGAGGAGGCCGCGTATACCTCGGGAGCGGGCTGGTGGGAACTCTACCGCCGCGTGCTGCTGCCGTTGCTCTCGCCGACCGCGGTAACGGTCGCGCTCTTCATATTCGTCGGCTGCGTCAAAGACATCAGCACGATGATCCTGCTCGCGACCCCGACGACGCGCCCGCTCTCGCTGCTGGTCCTCGACTACGCGACCAACGGCGAGATTGAAAACGGTGCGGTCGTCGGCGTGATTGCCGCGACGATGGCGATCGCCGTGACGCTGCTCGGCCGCCGCCTCAGCGCGCGCGCCGGCATTCGCACCTGAACGCCTAACGCTTCACCCCGCGCCGTGTGCGTGCATCCAGGCTACGATCCTGTCGGTCACGTCGTCCTCGATGCCCAAGTAGCCGTGCGCCGAATAGGGTTCGCACGGGTCGCTGCCGGTCACCGTGCTGGTCACGTCGATGCGCGTAACGTCCGCGCCCTTGGGAAAACGCGCCATCAGCGGAGCGATGCCGCTCGGAGGTGAGACGGAGCAACCGTCGTTGGTGTTGTGGACGAACAGGACCGGGACCGCGATCTTCGCGACGTTCACCGCAGCCGCCGAATTGGGAAACCTGCGCGACGCCTGCGTGACCGTCGACGTCAGCACGAGCCCGTCCGGGCCGTCCGCGCCCAGGGCCGCGGCGTTCGCGGCAGCGACGCTCGTGCCGTTGCTCGTCGCAAGAAGAAAGACCGGACGCTTGACCGCGCGCATGCGGGCAACGATCGGGCGCAGGTCGCCGGGATCCTCGACGTAGGCGATTGCGAATCCCGCGGCGATCAGCAACGGGCGAACGCGCATGACGAAGTTACCGCTGTTGCTGCCGCTGCCGTCGGGTGCGATGGTTTGCAGTGTCGTGCCGCCCGGAATGAGGATGATGCTGCCGATCGGCGCCGCGTCGGGGAGCACGATCGCCGCCCGGGTGCGGCCGACCCGTTCGACCGTAGCGGACGCGGCGCCTAACAACGCGACCGCGGCGCAGAGCGCGGCCATCGAGCGGAGCATCGCTTACAGCGGGATGTTGCCGTGTTTGCGGTGCGGGCGGTCGACGCGTTTGCCGGCCAGGAGATCGAGGGCGCGCGCGACGGCTTGGCGCGTTTTCGACGCTTCGATCACGTCGTCCACGAAGCCGTACTGCGCGGCGATGAACGGGTTCGCGAAGCGTTCCGTGTATTCGGCGACGAGTTCCGCCATCTTGGCCTCGGGATCGGCGGCGGCGGCGATCTCGCGCCGGAAGATCGTCTTGACCGCTCCGGCCGATCCCATCACCGCGATCTCGGCCGTCGGCCAGGCGAAGTTGAAGTCGGCCCGGATATGCTTTGACGCCATGACGTCGTAGGCGCCGCCGTAGGCTTTGCGCGTGATCACCGTGATCTTCGGCACCGTGGCCTCGGCGAACGCGTAGAGCAGCTTTGCGCCGTGGCGGATGATGCCGCCGTACTCTTGCGCCGTGCCGGGCAAGAACCCGGGCACGTCGACGAAGGTGATCAGCGGGATGTTGAAGGCATCGCAGAAGCGGACGAACCGCGCGGCTTTGCGCGAGGCATCGATGTCGAGCACGCCCGCCAGGTGCTTGGGCTGATTTGCGACGATGCCGACGCTGCGCCCGCCGATGCGCCCGAAGCCGGTGACGATGTTCGGCGCGAAGAGGGGTGCGAGCTCGAAGAAGTCGCCGTCGTCGACGGTCGGAACGATCGCGGCGAGAATATCGTACGGTTTGTTGGGCGAGTCGGGGATCAGCCCGTCGAGCTCCGGCGCCAGGCGCTGCGGGTCGTCGGCCGACGGAACGAGCGGCACGTCGTCGAGGTTGTTCTGCGGGATGAACGAGAGCAGCCGGCGGACGTGGTCGTTCATCTCGTCTTCGTCGGCCGCGACGAGATCGCAGACGCCGGATTTTGTGGCGTGGGTGAACGCACCGCCCAACTCTTCGAACGTCACGTCTTCCCCCGTGACCGTCTTGATGATCTCGGGCCCGGTAATGAACATCTGCGAGATGCCCTCGACCATGATCGTGAAGTCGGTGATGGCGGGCGAGTACACGGCACCCCCGGCGCAGGGGCCGGCGATCAGGCTGATCTGCGGGATGACGCCCGAGGCTTGGACGTTGCGCCAGAAGATCTCGGCGTAACCGCCCAGGCTCACGACGCCTTCCTGGATGCGCGCCCCGCCGGAATCGTTGATGCCGATCATCGGCGCACCGGTGCGCACGGCGAGATCCATCACCTTGCAGATCTTCTCGGCGTAGACTTCGCCGAGCGAGCCGCCGAGCACGGTAAAATCTTGCGCGAAGAGAAACACCGAGCGCCCGTCGATCGCGGCGCTGCCGGTGACGACGCCGTCGCCGAGAAACTGCCGCTCGTCCAACCCGAACGCCGTCGAACGATGGACTGCGAAGCGGTCGAGTTCGGCGAACGAACCGGGGTCGACCAGGGCGTCGATGCGCTCGCGCGCGGTCCGTTTGCCGCGCTCGTGCTGCCGTTCGTTGGCGGCCTGACCGGCCGGCGCGAGCGATTCCGTGCGCATCGCTTCCAGGCGCCGGTAGGCGAGGTCGTGCGGCGAGTCGCTCACCGGCCGGGCGTGTAGATCAACGCTTCGGCGGCGAAGTTCGGAAATTTCGCGTAACGCGCCGTCACCGTGACGATCGGCTGCAGGACGGCGGGCGTGAGCCGATTTGCGAATTGGACGCGCGGGGATTTGGCGATGTCGGCGAGATCCGTTTTGAACGCCTTGGCCAGGATCGGCGCGCAGGCCGCGGGGTTCTTCGCTGCCCACACCGACGCGTTGCGCACGGCGTTGTTGAAGCCGGCGACCAGGTCCCGATGGGCCTTCGCCCACGTGTCGGTCGTGAACCAAGCCGTCACCAAGAAGTCCGGCGCGACGGCGTCGAACTCGTTGGGCGTCAGTTGGCGCGCGACTTTCAAGCAGTCGTCGATGTACGGCGGCGCGACGAAGGCAGCATCGATGCGCCCGGTCGCGAACGCGGCGGCCATTTCCGCAATCGGCAGCTCGATGAACTTCAACGTGCCGGCATCGCCGCCGTTGGCATCAACCCAGGCGCGGACGCCGTACTCACCGAGCGATGAAAGCCCGGGGGCGCCGACGACCTTCCCGTTCATTTCGGCTCCGGTATGGATGGTGGTCTGCTTCCCGACCATCAAGAAACCGGAGCCGTTGCTGTACGGAGCCCCACGGTATTCGGCGGCCGGCGCGACGATCGTGAACGGGATGCCCTTCGAGTGCGCGATCGCCAGCGTGGTGGTCGTCGAGATGCCGATGTCGATCGAGCCCGCGGCGACGGCCTGCGCGATGGACGGACTGTACGGAATCGGCTGCAGTTCGACCGCGATGCCGGCCTTGCGGAAGAAGTCCATTTCTTGCGCGTAGAGGACCTGGGCGCTGAACTCGTAGGGGATGTAGGCCACGCGCACGACCGGCAGCGTTTGGGCATCGGCGGCGGGCCGGACGGCGGGCAACAGGAGCGCGCCCGCCAGCAGGGCGAGAGCATCCCGCCGCCGTGGAGCCTTCGACGTCGTCATTCCAGCGCGCTTCGAAGGGGGCCCGGTCCCCGCCTGGTTCCGGCCGCCCGGCAGGGGCGGGGCATAGCGGCGCCAACGCGGTGGAGGTGGAGTTTGGTCTAAATTTTTTCCCGTCGGTCGGAAACGAGATCTCAGCGGAAGCGTACTTCGAGGACGCGCTGCGACTGACCCAAATCGGGGAGGCGCTCGGCTACACGCACGTGCGAATCGTCGAGCACTACTTCACGCCGTACGGCGGCTACTCGCCGAACCCGATGCTGTTTTTGAGCGCCGCCGCGCAGCGCACGAAAACGATCCGGCTGATCACCGGTGCCATTTTGCCGGTGTTCAACCATCCGCTCAAGCTCGCCGGCGAGATCGGCATGCTCGATGCGATCTCGCACGGCCGGCTCGAAGTCGGTTTCGCCCGCGCCTTCCTGCCGCACGAGTTTGCGCGCTTCGGCATCAGCCTCGATGAGAGCCGGGCGCGTTTCGATGAAGGCCTGGAAACGGTGCGCCGGCTGCTCGAGGAAGAGAACGTCTCGCTCGACGGCGCGTTTCACTCGTTCGGTCCGACGACGTCGCTGCCGCGCCCGACGCAGAAGCCGCGCCCGCCGTTTTGGATCGCCGCGCTCGCGACCGAAGCGTCGTTCGTCAACGCCGGCCGGCTCGGGCATGCCGTCATGGCGATTCCGATCCTGCACGCCGAGATGCGCCGGCTCGTCGCAATGTATCGCGAGGCGTGGCGCGAGGCGGGTCATCCGGGCCAGGGCCGCGTGATGATCGCCTTTCACATGTTTTGCCACGAGGACGCGGACGAAGCGGTGCGCGTCGCGCGCGAGCCGCTCGAGAATTACCTGCGGGCGATCGTCGATGCGGCGAGCGATTGGACGACCGGCACCACCTCGAAGGACTACGTCGACTATGGTAAGATGATCGAGAAGCTCAAAGCCGACACGTTCGAGAGCAACGTCGCGACCGGTGCCGCCTGGGTGGGCACGCCGCAGCGAATCCGCGAACAGATCGAAACATATCGCAACGAGGTGGGCGACTTCGAGATGGCATCACTGCAAGTGAACTTCAACACGATCCCCTTCGCGGCCGCAAGGCGCTCGATGGAGCTCTTCGCCCGCGAGGTGATGCCGCAGTTTCTACCCGGAGTGTTCCCCCCGGCCGACGGCGCGCTTGCCTGATGCGCGCAGGCGACATACCGCCATCGCGCAGCTTGCGGCAAGCGTTGGGCAAAGAACGCAGACGGGAAGTTCCACGTACCGGACACGCCGCGTGGGAACCCCCCAAGGACCGCCCCGATCCGGTCGCGCTGATCGTCGAGAGCTCGCGCGGTCGCGTGGCCGAGCTCTTGCCGACCCGCTACGCGCGCATGGCGGTCTCGCCGTTCGCGTTCTTTCGCGGCAGCGCGCTCGTGATGGCCGCCGATCTCGCGAAGACGCCGGTCACCGGGCTGACGACCCAGATCTGCGGTGACGCGCACTGCGCGAACTTCGGCGGCTTCGCGACGCCCGAAGGCCACGTCATCTTCGATGTCAACGACTTCGACGAGACGCTCCCCGGGCCGTGGGAGTGGGACCTCAAGCGGCTGGCGACGAGCTTGGTGCTGGCCGCTCGCACCAACCGGCTCCACCCCAGCGACGGCGACGCGGCAGCCCTCGCGGCGCTCGGCGCCTATCGCGAGCGCATGAACGCGTACACCGCGATGACGACGCTGGAGATCTGGAACGACCGAGTCGATGCCGCGCCGGTCGTTGCGCTGACGGCTGCGACCGACGCCAAGCGAATGCAGCAGCGCCTCACCGCGGGTTCACAACCGCACTGGGTGCAGCACCGCTTCTACAAGCTTACCGAGGTCGTCGACGGGCACCGGCACATCGTCGATGAGCCGCCGAACGTTTTCCATCCCACCGGCACGCTGGCCGCCGAGTTCGGCGACATCGAGGAGTTGCTGCCCCATTACCGGCGGGGACTGCGCGACGACATCCGTTCGCTGGTGGAACGCTATCGACTTGCGGACTGGGTCATCAAAGTGGTCGGCGTCGGCAGCGTCGGAACGCGCTGCGCCGCGGCGCTTTTTCTCGCGGACGCGGACGACCCGCTGATCCTGCAGATCAAAGAGGCAACGGCCTCGGTGCTCGAGCGCTTCGTTGGAACGAGCCGATATGCCAACCACGGCGAGCGGGTGGTCACCGGACAACGGTTGATGCAGGCGGCGAGCGACCCGTTCTTGGGCTGGACCGGCAGCAGCGAGCGCTGCTACTACCTGCGCCAGCTGCGCGTGGTCCATGGCGCGCCCGCAATCGACGCGCTCGATGCTCCGCAGCTGGCCACGTACGCGCATTGGTGCGGGGTCGCACTGGCCGCGTCGCACGCGCGCGCCGGCGATCCGCACCCAATCGCCGGCTACCTCGGCAATGGCGACACGTTCGATCGCGCCGTGAGTGCCTTCGCGGCGGCGTACGCCGATCAGATGGAGCGCGACTTCGAAAGTTTCACCGCTGCACTCAAAGACGGTAAGCTCGGCGCATAGGAGGGTGCAGAGGATAGCGGCTCTCTCGCGCTGGCTGGTCATCCTGCGCTGGCTCCCCACCTACCGCAGCACTCTGCTGCGGGCCGACGTCATCGCGGGACTCTCGCTCGCGGCGTTCGCCATCCCCGAGAGCATCGCGTATGCGACGCTGGCCGGGCTCCCCGCCGTCGCCGGGCTCTACTGCTATCTGGTAGCCGGAATAGCGTACGCGCTCTTCGGTACGTCGCGCCAGGTCGCGGTCGGTCCGACCTCAGCGATCGCGTTGCTCGTCGCGTCGAGCCTGATGCCGCTGGCGGGTGGAGACGTGGCACGCTACGCCGTCTTGGCGATGGCGACGGCATCTTTGGTCGGCGCCATCTGCATCGCCGCGCGCTTTCTGCGCGTCGGCTACTTCGTGAATTTCATCAGCACCGTCGTGATCACCGGGTTCAGGGCCGGGGCGGCGCTCTTCATCGCCTCGACACAGCTGCCAAAAATCTTCGGCGTCGGCGACGCGTCCGGCAACTTCTTCCAGCGCATCGGAGCATTGACGATCCAACTCCCCCACGCCCACCTGCCGTCGGTGGTCTTGGGCGTTGCGGCGATCGCGGCGCTGCTGGTCTTGGCGCGCCTGTGGCCCGGCCGTCCGACCACGATCGGCGTGGTGGCGTTGATTCTCGTACTGATGCACGTCGACCCGATCGCGCGGCTGGGAATTCGCTTCGCCGGACACATTCCGAACGGACTCCCGGCGCCGTTTCTGGCGGTGCTCTCGTTGCCGGCGTCGGATCTGGGGTCACTGATCACGGTTGCGCTCGCCTGTTTCACGCTGGCGTATGTCGAGACGATCGCGACGGCGCGGAGCTTCGCCCTCGCGCACGGCGACACGGTCGATCCCGACCAGGAGCTGATCGCGCTGGGCGCGGCGAATCTCGCCACCGGAACGTTCCACGGGTTTCCGGTCTCGGGTGGGATGTCGCAATCGGCGGTCAACGATATGGCCGGTGCTCGCACGCCGCTGGCCCTCGTCGTGACGTCGGCATCGGTCGCGATCGTGCTCGCGTTCCTCGCTGCGTTCTTCTCGGCAATCCCTGAGCCGCTACTCGGCGCGATCGTCGTCGTCGCCGCCGTGCACCTCCTGCGGATCGACGACATCGAGAAGATTCGGTTCAGCTCGCGGCACGAGTTCTGGGTGGCGGTCTTCGCTCTGATCGCCGTGCTCGCGACCGGGCTGCTCAACGGCGTCATGTGGGCGGTCGTCTTTTCGCTGCTGATGGTCGTTTGGCGGTCCAGCCGGCCGGAGATCGCCGAGCTGGGTCAGCTGCCCGGAACGACGATGTACGTCAACGTCATCTACAACGCGAACGCCGCGGTTCCCGAAGGCGTGCTGGCGATCCGCACGTTCGGCCCGTGGTACTACTTCAACGCGATGTACATCCGGCAAAAAGTCCTGCGGCTGGTGGACAAGGCACCGTCACCGCTGCGGCTGGTCGTCATCGACTTCTCGGCTTCGCCCACGCTGGACATCTATTCCGTCGCCACGCTCAAGACGATCGACGACGAACTCCACGCGCGCGGCATTCGCTTGTCGTTGGCGCGCTTGTACGACGAGACCACCGACAAGCTGCGGCGAACGCACGAGATGCACTGTGCGTTCGAAAGCCACGAGTCCATCCACGACCTCGTCGAGCGCTATCGCTCGTCGGCCGAGGCCCCCGTCACCATATCCCAAGCCGGTTCTTGACGTCGTCGGAGGCCATGGTCTTGGGGTCCCAGGGCGGCGAGAAGGTCAGGTCGACCTTGCAGCGGTCGACGCCGTCGAGCCCCTCGACCTTGGATTGGACCGCTTGGGTGAACATCGGACCAACCGGGCACATCGGCGAGGTCAGGGTCATCACGACGGTCACGTCCTTGCCCTCGTCCTCGACGAGGACGTCGTAGACTAAGCCCAACTCCATGATTCCCATGTGGAGCTCGGGGTCTTGGACCTCGGCCAACGCCTCACGGACAACCTCTTGCGTAACCATACGCTTTCCAACCACCCCGCCCGCCCTACAGTTCCACGCCCGCCTTATAGTCATCCCGAGCTTGTCGAGGGACCGCCCCAATCGTTGCCGCAAGCCGCGATTCTCCGCCTCTGCAGCCGCGATTACGGCTGTCCCTCGACAAGCTCGGGATGACATGAAGGGCAGGCCAATGTGCTGTTACTGCACGGCTAAATAGCGTTGCATCATCTCGGTGTCGGCGCGGAGGGCGTCGATCGAGCCTTGGCCGACGACGCGGCCGGTCGAGAGCACGTAGCCGCGGTCGGAGAGGCTGAGCGCGACCTGCGCGTTCTGCTCGACGAGCAGGATCGTATTGCCCTCGGCCTTGATGCGGCGGATGACCTCTTCGACGTTGCGGGCGATCAGCGGGGCGAGGCCCTCCATCGGCTCGTCGAGCAGGATGATCTCGGGATTCGCGACGAGCGCGCGGGCAATCGCCAGCATCTGCTGCTCGCCGCCGGAAAGCTTCGCCGGCTTGTCCTTGCGTTCGCCCAGCACCGCGAAGTACTCGTAGATGCGGGCTTCGGTCCAAGGGCCTTTGCGCCCGGCAAGCGCCGCCAGCCGCAAGTTCTCGCCGACGGTTAGGTTCGGAAAGATGCGCCGGTCTTCCGGAACGAACGCGATCCCGGCTTGGGCGAGCGCAAACGGCGTCTTGTTCGTGATGTCCTTGTCGTGAAAACGTACGCTGCCGGAGCGGGCGCTGACCAGCCCCATGATCGTCTTGAGCGTCGTCGAGCGGCCGCTGCCGTTGCGCCCGAGCAGCGCCACGACCTCGCCCTGCTCGACCTCGAGGCTGACGTCCTGTAGAACGTGGCTCTTGCCATAGTACGCGTTGACGTGGTCGAGCACGAGCAGCATGTTAGTTAGACCAACTCCCCGAGATACGCGCGCTGGACGGCTTCGTTGGCGCGAATTTCCTGCGGCGTTCCGGTTGCGAGGATGGCGCCGGTTTGAAAGACCGTGATGGTCGTGGAAATTTGCATCACGACGTCGATGTCGTGTTCGACCAGCATGATCGTGCGGTCCGGCGAGATGCGCTGGATCAACTCGACCGTCTCGTGCGCCTCGGTCGGCGTCATCCCGGCCAGTGGTTCGTCGAGCAGCAGCACCGGCGGATTGCTCGCAAGCACGAGCCCGATCTCGAGCCGCCGCTGGTCGCCGTGCGAGAGGTTCTCCGCGCGCGCGTTGCGCTCCATCCAGAGGCCGATGTCGTTGAGGATGCGATCGGTCGTCGCGCGGACCTCGCGCGCGTTCTTGAGCGGGAGAAAAAACGATGCTTTGCCGTCGCTCACGGCTTGCACCGCGAGCCGGACGTTCTCGGCGACCGTCAAGCGGCCGAAGATGTTCGTGATTTGAAACGAGCGGGCGATTCCCAAGCGCGCGCGCTGATACGGTTCGAGCGCGGTAACGTCCCGGTCGCGGAAGAAAATCCGGCCGGCGCTCGGCGGCAGAGCCCCGCTGAGCAGGTTGAAGAACGTCGTCTTTCCGGCGCCGTTGGGGCCGATGATCGTCCGCACACCGCCTTCGGGAATCTCGATCGACACGTCGTTTACGGCCGTGAACCCCGAGAACCGTTTCGTCAGCCCTTCGGTCTTGAAAACATAGCTCACGGCTGGATGTCTCCGGCGCCGACTTCGTCGACGGGGGGCAGTTCCGGATTCACCTCGACCTCGGCGCCCAGCCGGCGCGTGCGCGAGAGGATGCCGGCCAGCCCGTGGTCTCGCGCATCCTGAAGGAAGCCCATGATGCCTTGCGGGCCCGCCAGGACAAAGACGACGAAGACGACGCCGATCCAGGCCTCCCAGTATTTCGTCAGTTGCGAGATGTTGTTCTGCAGCTCCCAGTAGACGATCGAACCGAGGATCGGGCCGAAGAACGTCTGTACGCCGCCGAGCAGCGACATCATCACGAGATTGCCCGAGTAGCCGACCGAACTCGCATCGGGATTAATCGACTGCTGGTAATACGTCCACAGCCATCCCGCGACGGCCGGGAACAGCGCCGAGAGCACGAACGCGTTGACGCGGTACTTGTTCACGTCGTAACCGAGGAAGCGCGCCCGAATCTTGTTCTCGCGGATCGCGTGCAGCACGGTTCCGAACGGCGATACCGTCAGCCAATACATGACGGCCAAACACAGGAACACGACCGCGGCGGTAAACACGTAAAGGTGGACGGAGTTCTCAAGGTAGTTCGCCGGTAGGCCCGGCAAGATGGGTCGCGGGATCCCTTGGAGCCCGTCTTCGCCGTGGGTGAGATCGCTCCACGTGAAGGCCGTGAAGAAGACGACCTGGGCGAACGCCAACGTGATCATCGAGTAGTAGACGCCGCTCGAACGGGGCACGATCAACCGCGCTAAGAGCACCGCCCACACGAACACGAGGAGCAGCGAGAGCAGGAGCGCGATCCACAAGTTGTTGTTCGGAGCGTGCGTCCACGTGAACCCGAAGACGTTGACCGAGAAGCCCTGGACCGTGAGCGCCGTGGTGTACGCGCCGATGGCGAAAAACATCGCGTGTCCGAACGAGAGTTCGCCCACATGACCGAGCAGCAGGTTGAAGCCGCTGGCAAAGAGCCCGAAGATCAGCATGGTGGTCGCGATGTCGACGAAGCCGGCGTGGCCGGTGAAGGGGTTTGCGCCCGCGACGCTTGGCAGGATGACGAACACGACGGCCGTCCATAGCAACGGGTGCATGAGAAATCGCCGCATGTTAAAAGGCGCTCCGCCCCAGGCTCCGCGCCCCCCACGCTGCG
>Ga0209415_10004737_pt1 | contig 24830 bp, 31 predicted proteins | sample PeaSoiSIISIP2007_FD_187696 | JGI IMG/M metagenome (GOLD analysis project Ga0209415, IMG submission 187696) | Peat soil microbial communities from Weissenstadt, Germany - SII-SIP-2007 (SPAdes) (version 2) | ecosystem: Environmental > Terrestrial > Soil > Wetlands > Peat | place: Germany... | reverse complement strand
ACATAGGCCCCGAGGCTGTACTCGGCGATGCTCTTAAACGGCCGGGAAGGGTCGTGTCGGAAGCCGCGGTCGAACAGTCCGCCGACCTTCGGGTACGTCGCAACGACCGAGACCGCGCCCCATTTCCGGAAGAAGTCCCAGAACGTCCGGTAGTTGGTGTACGGAGGAACTCCCTCCACGAGCACACGGAACTTCTCCTCGGGGAGCGGATAGTTCCCGTCCCGCACACGCGCCCGGATCTCCTCGTTCACGACGCCGTAGAAATCCGCTGCCTCCGGGGTGCCGCGGAGGACGTTGATCGGGAACATGTAGAAGATGGCTTCAAAGTAGGCCTCGATGGGGGACGGGCGCTGCCGACCGGCGCGGAGGAATTCCACCCAACCGTCCTCGGCCCGGCGCGAGTCGGCCAATACCCGCTTCAGCGCGTCCATGTCGAACGCGCGGCCGGTGCGCTTCTCGAGGAAATGGACCAGCTCCCAGAGCTGGCTGACGAGGTAGTCGATGTCCTCCTTCCGAGGAACTTCGTCCCGCATGTACGGGACATCGAACATGAACAGGGGGGCGCCGTACGACTCAGCGAGCGCCTCCCACCACTTCACGTAGACATAGCAGCCCGAGAAGCTGCAGACGAGCAGGTCGGGGCGGGGGATCTGACCGAAGGAGGTCTTCCCGCCCCGGTCTTGAAGCCCGAGGTCGTTCTTCACATAGCCGCAGACGTCCAGCCCGTAGCCGAGCGACTCGGCGTGCAGGATGTTGTCGAGTGATTGGTGCTTGATCGCACAATTGAGCGCGACGATCTCGGGGAAGACGACATCGTAGCCGAACGACCGGACGATCTCGGTCAGGTTCCCCCCAACGAGCATGTAGGCCACCGGGCGATGCGGCCCTTCCGTAGATTCGAGGCGGCCGTAGTACTCCTCGACCAGTTTGCGCTGGAGGCCCCGCGCGTCCCGGAGGAACGCTGGCGAGACCCCTCCCGGGGGGACCGGGGATGCGGTGGGGTCGGGCATGAATTCACCCCTCCGGCGCGGCGACCGCGGCGACCGGGGCGCCGCACCGACCGCAGTACTCGAAGTCGTCGGGTAGACCGTCGGCGCCACACTTTGGACAGTGCCGAGACGGGCGACCGTAGAGGAACTCGCCGCCCTTTCCTTCCGCGAGTCGCCGCCGGATCCCGGCCACGTCCGGCGCCCGCTTCTCCACGAAGGCGGTCATCCCCTCGTACGGCTCGCGATTCGCGAAGTGAAGGGTCAGCCACTCCCGTCCGTGCCCGACCGTGGCGTTCCAGGAGAGTTCCTTCCAGAAGTTCACCTGCTGCTTGGTGTAGCGGAGACATTCCGGGAACATCGCCAACAACCGACCGCTGAGCTTCTCGACGGCGGCGTCCAGCGCCGTCAGGTCGATCTGGTACCCTTGCGCTCCTTGGTGAGCGAGGCGCACCTGCTCGGAAGTGGGTACCTCGATGAACTCCTTGCCCTTGCGCACCGACGGCGCGACCTCGTTGACGAGGCCCCACTCCAGCGCTTGGCGGGCCGGGACGCGCTCGTTGAGCATCAGCATCGCGCGTGCCCGGCGGTCTCCGACGGCCAGTGGAAGCCATTGGGTGGCGCCGCCGCACGCCACGGAACCGACGCCGACCCCGACCTGACCGAGGTACACGTGGGACGCGGCGACCGAAAGGTCGCAAGCAAGATGGAGCTCGTTCCCTCCTCCCACGGCGATGCCGTTGAGGCGGGCGATGGTCGGCTTGCCGCACCGGAGGAGGGCCTCGACGGCCCCCTGGAAGAATCCCATGTACTTCCAGTAGTCACGGGGCCGCTGAGTGTACCGTTCCGCGTACTCGCGAACGTCCCCGCCGGTGCAGAAGGCGCTCGACCCCGCCCCCGTCAGCACGATCACACCCACCGTGTCATCGAGCGCGGCGTCCTCGACCGCACGGGCGAGCTCCCGGAGCGTGGCGGTCGCGTACGCGTTGTACACGTGCGGGCGGTTGAGCGTGATCCGAGCGACACCTCCGAGTTTTGCGTATAGGAGGTCCCGGAAGTGGGCCTCTCCGGGTCCCATCGGGCGAAGGACATCGGGTGAGGTGTCTGAAACGACCGCCCGCGGGCGCGTTCTCGCCATCCCAACCCCCGGGTCCGGAAGACGGGTCGTGATTGATGCGGGTTGTCCCGTACCGGTTAGGGGTCCTGCTACCAGATTGGGGACGCCGACCCCACCACCCTCGAGCGTTCGGCGTGCGGGTCACCGGGGTTCGGTTAGCGCGGGGCGACCCTCCGGAGGGGCGACCCCAACCGATCCTCGATATCGAGGCAGACCTGGGCCACTTCGGACATCTCCCGGGGGCTCAGGGTCGCCCGGGCCATCGGGAACAGCACCTGATCTTCCTTCTCGATATGGAACGCGAGAAGTTCGTCGACCGCCGAACTGGCAGACGATACCGCGTTCCATGCCTCAACCGCGTGTGGGTCGTCCTCCAGCCGGGGAACATTGCTGACAATCGCCCGCTGATGCTGGCGCAGAAGCTCGTGCTCTTCGAGCATGAGACCCACCGGACCTCCTTCGCTCTCGATATGGCGGACCAGGACCGGGAACAGCCCCTCCTCCTCCTTCCGTCCGTGAATTCCGTCCACGTCCTTGGCGAGGAACTCGGCGAACGTGGCCATCGAGGCGGAGAGGCCAGTCCGGCTCTGGCCCGCCGGAGAGAATCGCTGCAGGTCCGCGCGAACGGCCCCGAGACGTCGAAGGAAGACCTGGTGCTCTTCCATCAGTACCGCGATGGGGTCATATCCGGTCGCCATCAGGGGGCCTCCACCGGCATCATGCCCTCCCGCTCGGCGGGCGAGGGTCGGCGCTCGGCGTCCGACCAATCCGGGCCTCGTACATCCATGGGGGCCAGCCCCCCCTACTGCTTATCGGCTCGGCCCTCGCCTCGAACTCCCTCTCCGGGACGACCCCGGCGCGCCGGCGCGCGTCCGGGCTCTTCTGCCTCACGGTCTCCGGCCGCCCGCTAAGTCCAAGAAGCACCGTGGAGTGCCCGACTGATGCCCGTCCATTTCGCGACCGATGGACCAGTGGCCTGGATCACGCTCGACCGTCCGGAGGCCCTGAACGCCATCGACCCCGAAACCCACACCGCCCTCGTCGCCGCCTGGGAGCGCGTGCGCGGAGAGGAAGGGATCCGCGTGGCCGTCCTCACGGGAACCGGCACGAAGGCGTTCTGCGCCGGGGTCGACCTCAAGCGAATGGGGGAATTCTACCAGAACGCCCCGGTGGGCCAACGCGTAGAGGCCTGGAATCGCGCACCGGGGATCGGCGGCATCACTCGAAACCTTGACGTCGGAAAACCGATCATCGCGGCCGTCAACGGGCTCTGCCTCGGCGGCGGGCTCGAGATGGCGCTGGCGTGTGACCTTCGATTGGCGAGCGAGAATGCGACCTTCGGACTCCCCGAGGTCCGATGGGCGATCATCCCCGGGCAGGGCGGCACGCAGCGGCTCCCCCGCACCGTGCCGCCCGCGATCGCGCTCGAAATGATTCTCACCGCGCAGCCGATCGATGCCACGCGGGCTGCGGCGATCGGGTTGGTGAACCACGTCTACCCCCTCCCTCGCCTTCGGGACGAGGCCCAGGGGTTGGCGATGACGATCGCCGCGCACCCTCCGCGGGCCGTCCAGGCCGCGCTCGCCGCGGTTCGTCGGGGCCTCTCCCAGTCGCTCACCGAGGGGCTGCGTCTCGAGCAGGAACTCGCGGACCCCCTGCGGGACAGCCCGGACAACCGCGAGGCCCGCGCGGCGTTCCGGGAGAAGCGACCTCCGCACTGGGCCGGCGACTGATACTTTACCGGCCGAGTCCAGAAAGTCGAAGGCTCCTTCCGTTCCGCCCCGACGCTCCAGGAAAGTTGTTTTCTTTCCGGTTCCTTGACGCCACCTGAGGGTCTCGAAGGCGGAGGGAATGACCGATTCGTCCAATCGATGGGTCCTGTTCGTGGTCGTTCTTGGGACCCTGATGGCGTCGGTGGACACGACGATCGTCCTCCTGGCCTTCCCGACAATTGCGGGGAACCTGAACGCCTCGCTCTCCAGCGTCATCTGGACGATCCTCATCTATCTCCTCCTCACGGCGATCCTGACGACCCAGATGGGACGGATCGGCGACCTTTTCGGTCGCGGCCGGATCTACAACCTCGGGTTCGTCATCTTCACCGTCGGGTCCGGGCTCTGCGGTTTCGCCCCCACGGTGACCGGCCTGGTGGCGGCCCGGGCGGTCCAGGCGGTCGGCGGCGCGTTCCTCGTGGCGACGGGAACCGCGATCGTTGCCGACCGATTTCCCCCCCAGGACCGCGGTCGCGCGTTCGGGTTCACCTCGATGGGGTGGTCCGTCGGCGCGACCCTCGGGATCGTCCTCGGCGGGATCCTGACAACGTTCATCGGCTGGCGGTACATCTTCTTCATCAACCTCCCGATCGGCGTGATCGCCGTCGGCCTCGGGCTGAAGTACATCGGCCCGAGCCCTCGGACGAAGGCCGGTCTCGACCTCGTCGGGATGCTGCTGTTCGCGGCCGCCCTGTCGCTGATCACCTACGGGGCGACCGACCTGGCCTCGTACGGCGTGGACGCGTGGAACGCGGCTCTCATGGTCGTCGGGGCGGCCCTCGTGCCCCCGTTCCTGGCTTGGGAGCGGCACACCCGGTCCCCGATGCTGGACCTGACCCTCTTCCGTTCTCGCCTCCTGTCCTCGTCCCTCGCCGCCTCCTTCTTCCAGAGCTTGGGGTATCTTTCCGTCGTCTTCCTTCTGATCATGTACCTCCAGGGGATCCGCGGCCTTTCCCCACTCACCGCCTCCCTGCTCCTCGTGCCGGGCTATGTGCTCTCCTCGGGGCTGGCCCCTTTCGCGGGACGGTGGGCGGACCGTTGGGGGGCGTGGCGGTTTGCGACCCTCGGGATCGGGCTCATGATCGTCGGGGTGTTGCTCTATGCCCAGCTCGCGGTGGCCACGCCCCTCCTCGAGGTCGCGCTCATCACGCTGGTGACGGGGGTCGGAGCTGCCCTCTTCTGGCCGTCCAACAACAAGGCCGTGATGCACGACGCGCCCCGGGAGCACTACGGCGCCGTGTCGGGCCTCCTTCGGACCCTGTCGAGCGTGGGGACGATCGGCAGCTATGTCCTCACGATTACGGTCGCCGCCTCGGCGGTCCCCCGCGTCGTCGCTTTCGAAGTGTTCCTCGGATCCGGGGGACTCATCGGCAGCGTCTCGGTCACCTTCCTCACGGCGTTGCACTTCGCGTTCTATGTGATGGGGGGTGTGCTGGTCATCGCCGCCGTGTTCTCCGTGGTCCGGCGACCTCGGTCGACCGACGGACAGATCCCGGGTGGGTCCGCGACTTCCAGCCAGGTCCCCGGCCAACGGTGGCACTAGCCGTGGGCGCCGCGCGAGACGCCACGCCTCGATTTCCTGCGGGCCCCACGCCGCTGAAATAGGTGGTACGGCGTGCGGCCGTGCCACGATGTCGGGGTTGCGTTTTGTTCCGCTGCCGGCCGGCGACTACGACCGATGGTGGGCATGGGCGACCCGGGATTACGCGAACGACCACGTCACGTCGGGCAACTGGACGGCCGAAGAGGCCCTCGGAAAATCGGAAGGGGAGTTTCGCAAGCTCCTCCCGAACGGAGTGGAAACCCCCGGCCATTTCCTCTTCGGCCTCGAGGAGCCGGAGAGCCAGCACCTCGTCGGCGTCGCCTGGTTCCGGGCGGACCGGGGGCCGGAGGCACCACGCCCGCCGGCCGTGTTCATCTATGATCTGCTCATCTACGAACCGTTCCGCGGACGAGGGTACGGTACCCAGGCGATGGGGCTGATCGAGGAGAAGGCGCGGGAGCTCGGGTTCGATACGATTTCGCTCCACGTCTTCGGGCACAACACGGTCGCCGTCTCGCTCTACCGGAAGCTCGGATACGTCGCGACCAATCTGCTCATGTCCAAGAAGATCTCGACCCCGTCCGCACCCGGCGAGTGAGCCGGCCCGGAGACGCTCAGGTACCGCTCCCCCCGGGATCGTCGGCAGATTCCCTCCGTATTGGACGTCCCGCAGCTCCTTCGCAACTCCCGCCACCGCCGGAGGAACGGAGGATGCCCCAACGCCCGGCGGTAGGAGGGAAGGTTCTCGGTCCCGGGGGCCACGGTCAACCGGACCGAACCTCCGTCGGTTCGGGACCAGAGCGCGAACGCATCAAGTGCCGCGGGACGCCGGATTCGGTGCCTGGGATCGCGCGGGCGGTGGCCGCCCAGCAAGCTTCCGGGTGACGAGCCCGTGGACCGGTCCTCGGAGAGGGACCTCGTGGAGGGTTCGGCCCGAGCCGTGCGCGGAACCTAAGAACCCGTGGCCTTCTGTTGGGGCCATGACGGACCCCGGCCACCCGGAATGGAAGAAGCTCACCCGTGCGGAAGAGCGGGTCATCGTGCATGGGGGAACGGAGATGCCCTTCACGGGCGAGTATGAGCACACCACACGGGTGGGGACGTACCTGTGCAAGCGGTGCAACACCCCGCTGTACCGTTCGGACGACAAGTTCGACGCCCGCTGCGGATGGCCCAGCTTCGACCAAGAGCTTCCGGGGGCCGTCCGGCGTATTCCGGACGGGGACGGGATGCGGGTCGAGATCCGGTGCGCGACGTGCGATGGGCACCTCGGCCACGTGTTCGAAGGCGAGCGGTTCACGCCGAAGAACACCCGCCACTGCGTGAACTCGGTCTCGCTCCGGTTCGTGCCCGCGACACCGGAGCCACCTCCCGGGTAGCCGGGGGCGGACCCTCCGATGGTGCAAGCGGCCCGGGAGGAGGATGTCCCGGCGATCGCGGGGATCTACAACGAAGCGGTGCTCACGACCGTCGCGACGTTCGACACCGAACCACGTTCACTGGAGGCGCAACGGGAATGGCTCCGAGTCCATGACGCCCGCCATCCGGCCCTGGTAGCGGAGCTCCGGGGCGAGGTGGTCGGCTGGGCCTCCCTCAGCCCGTGGTCGGACCGGAAAGCGTACGACGGGACCGCAGAGGTCTCCGTCTACGTGCGTTCCGACCAGCGGGGCCGGGGGATCGGGCGGGAGCTCCTGACCGCCCTGGTCGCTGCCGCGGATGCCCTGGACCTGCACGTCCTGCTCGCTCGCATCGCCGACGGGAACGCGGTCAGCGTTCATCTCCACGAGTCGGTGGGGTTCCGTCCGGTGGGGGTGATGACACAGGTCGGGTTCAAGTTCAGCCGCTGGATCGACGTCCATCTGCTCGAACGGAGGGCTCCGTAGTGGGGGTCCGGCGAACCGTCGGGGTCGACGTCATTCCGGGCTGGCTCACTTGCGGAGCACTTTGAACGCAATGTCCCAACTGCCGCCGGTGATCCCCAGGGTCACCCAGAGGATGCACATCGGTTCCAGGGTCCGGGCGCCCTCGATCCCGCCGATGTCCACCGGGTTCCAGCCGAACGCCTTCAACCACTCGCCGACCTGCTTCTTCGCGGCCGCATCGTTACCGCAGTAGAACATATCCGGTGGACCGCCCGGGAACTTCGGCCGGAACATGTGGGCGTTCCCTACCGTATTGAACGCCTTCACTACGTGCGCGTCGGGCAGAAGCTTCTGGACCCGCTCTCCCGCGGAGTCCGACCAGCCATAGGCGAGCGTCGGCAGTCGGTTTGCGCCGGAGGCGAGCGGGTTGGTGGCGTCGATCACGACCTTGCCGGCGAAGTGCTTCGGCCCCGCCAGACGGAGGGCATTCTCGTTCTCCACGCCGTGAGTGGCCAGCACGACCACGTCGCCGAACTTCGCTGCATCGGCGAACGTCCCGGTCGCCGCGTGCGGGCCGGCCTTCTTCTTCCACGCGACGAGCCCTTCGCTCTCGGGGGTGCGGGAACCGAGCATGACCTCATGACCGAGCTCCAGGAAACCGGTCCCGAGCGCTTTCGCGACGTCGCCCGACCCAACAATCCCCACCTTCATGGACCCTCAGGTAGGTCATCTGGCCGGGGATAAATAACGAACGGCAGGGCAGTAACTTCGATGCCAGTAGATGTCTTTAGCGAGCGGGCACCTGACGCGGCCATCATGCCCCGCGTATACGTCCAATCGAAGGAGAACAGTTCGAATCTTGTCTGGGCGGACGGCAAGGTCGTCGCCGACCTCTGCCGGTGCGGCCACTCCGAGACCAAGCCATTTTGCGACAGTTCTCATCGGAAGGTGGGCTTCCGGGCTCCGGCGGCAGTCACCCCGATCTTGGAGTAGAGCGCTTCGTCGACCGGGGATGCGGTGCGGGCCTCTCCTAGACGGCCCGGACGCGGGCGATCCACGACCGGAGCGCCGGGAACCGACGGGGAATCCGTTCACCGACGGCCAGCCACGGCGAGAGTCCTCCGTAGATCCCGAAGTCCGCGAGCGAGGGGGACCCAAGGATCCAATCCTTGTTTCGGACCATCTCGTCCACGAGGGCGAAATACCCCATCAGGTCGCGGACGAACTCGGCTCGGCGGGCCTTGAGGATGTGCCAAGGTCCGCGAGCGCGGGTCTGCATCTCCTCAAAGACCCACCGTTCGGCCTCGGTCCGCAGCACCTTCGGGATCTGGGTGACGACCGCGCGCCACACCCGTTCCTCCAGGACCTGGTGGCCCCAGTTCTCCAGCGTGCGAGCGAGGCCTTTCTGCCCGCCGGGAAGGAGCGGCGGGTCGGGCCGGACCTGGTCCAAGAACGTAGGGATCTCCGCCCACGGGACTGCCTTACCGTTCCAGAGCAGGGTCGGGACGTAATCCTGGCCGGTGCGGCGCAGAAGCTCCTGCCGGTCGTTGTACGGCGCGTAGATCGTCTTCGAGCGGACCTTCTTGTACGCGAGCATCCGCTCGACGGAAACACAGTAGTGGCTCGGCGGCAGGAAGTAGAGCTCGACGCGGGCGGTCATCGCCGAGCCATGGGGTGTGGGCGCATGAACCTTGCCGAGGGAGGAGGAGGACCTTTCCCGAGAAGGCGATCCCTACGCGGGCGTGATCGTCGCTGGCGGGTGTCGGGTGCCGGAGCCCAGGGGCTGGTCGGACCGGAGGCAGGAGAGGGCATGCGAAGGCTGTCCGTGGAGGCAGGTCATCAAGGAGTTCGCGGACCCGGGAATCACGAGAGCGGCCGCCAGGATGAGGAGGATCCCGAGCGAACCGACGAGTCAGAGGAACGACGAAACCGCAAAACGGCGGTCCAAGCCTCCCAGGACCGCGAACCCGCGGCGGTAGAGTAACCGGGAGAGCAGGAAGAGGATCGCCCCCGCGAGGACGAAGAGGCTGATCTCCTGGACCAGGCTGGAGTCGAATTGGAAGTATCCGCCCGGGTAGTACAGCGCCAGCCAGAGCACGGCAATCGGGACGAGCAGCCGGATCGCCGCCTCAGCGACGCCCTCCCCGGCTCCGATGGCGATCCGGTGGCAGCCCTTCACGTCCTCCACTCGAACGGTTAGTGGTGGGGCGACCATCGTGGCTCTCCGGCTCCTTCGCGGTGATAAACCTCGGTCTCGGGTGGAATGGAGCCCACCTCGCGGCGGAGTTAAAGAACCTCTCGGGTTCGCCGCCCCCGGTGCACTTCTTCGACCGCGCGTACCAGGGCACGCCCCCGTGGGAGATCGGCCGCCCCCAGAACGAATTCGTTCAGCTCGAGGACCAGGGAGAGATCCGCGGGCGGGTGCTGGACGTTGGATGTGGGACCGGCGAGAACGCCCTCTTCTACGCCGCTCGGGGCCACGACACGTGGGGGGTCGATTTCGCCCCGATCGCGATCCGTCGCGCCCGTGAGAAGGCGGAGGACCGCCAAGCTAGAGTTCATTTCGAGGTGGCCTCGGCGCTCGAGCTCTCCGGGGTCAGCGAGACGTTCGATACTGTCACCGATTGCGGAATGTTCCACACCTTCCTCGACCCGGATCGCCCTGTCTACGCTGCCTCCGTCGCCTCGGTCCTCCGGCCCGGGGGCCGCTTCTTCGTCCTCTGCTTTTCGGAACGGGAACCCACCGATTGGGGTGGCCCCCGCCGGGTCACCGAAGCGGAGCTCCGCGCCACGTTCGTGAAGGGATGGAAGGTGCGCTGGGTCCGGCCGGCGCAATTCGAAACAACGATCCCCGAGGTCGCGGGACGCGCCTGGTTGGCGGCGTTCGAGCGGTCCCCGGTCCGGCGCCCCCCCCGACGACGCTCTCCGTCCTCTCCGTGAGTCGCCGTCACGGGCGACCCGCCGGCCTAGGTGCCCAACGACCGTCGGGGGAGGGGGTCAGCTTCTTCCCTTCGGCCGTGGTCGCGGTGGCCTCATGACGGCAACCCCGGACACGGGCCCCGCGGGCCGGACCGAGCAAGCGACGATCGGGGGCGGATGCTTCTGGTGCACCGAGGCCGTCTTTACCGAGCTACGGGGCGTCCGGAGCGTGGTCTCGGGTTACGCCGGCGGGTCCGTCCCGCATCCGACCTACGAGCAGGTCTGCGGAGGCCGGACCGGCCATGCCGAGGTCGTTCAGGTGACGTTCCGGCCGGCCGAGCTCAGCTACCACGACCTGCTGACGATCTTCATGACGACCCACGACCCGACGACCGCCAACCGCCAAGGCAACGACCGCGGACCGCAGTACCGGTCGATCATCCTCTACCACACTCGCGAGCAGCGCGCGACCGCTGAGTCGGTGCTCCGGGAGCTCGAAGGGCAGAAGCTGTGGAGGGGACGCATCCTCACCGAGCTGGTACCTCTCGCGGTCTTCTATCCCGCGGAGGAGTACCATCAGCGGTACTTCGAGAGGAACCCGTACGCCGGCTACTGCATGATCATCATCGCGCCCAAAGTCGCCAAGTTCCGCAAGCACTACACCGACCGACTCCGCACGTCCCCGGTGACCGCGCCGGGGAGTTAGATCAGGGCTCCGGACGCGCTCAGGGCAAAGAAGACGGAGAATCCGGCGAGCAGTCCGGCCGAGACGAGCGAAACGATCCGGGGAACCCGCGGGTCGCGCCGGGCGCCTTCCGTGAGCGCGTAGGGGAAGACCACCACCCAGACCGCGATCGCCGTGAACAATCCGAGGAAGAGGGCAGCCCCTCCGACGTAGGCGAACGCCAAACCGGCCGTCACCCACCACAGGACTTGGAACGGATTCGTGACGCCGACGACGAGGGCTTCCGAGTAGACGCGGACGTCGGAAGCCGTGGGCGCGACCGCGGTGCGGCGTTCCCGGAGCAGCCGGTACACCATCGCGGCGAGGACCACCGCCCCGATCGCCTCCAGCCAGCGGACCCAGGTCCCGAGGTCGACCTCGGCGTGCACGACGTAGACGATCGTACCGAGCACGGCGTCGGCCGTCATTGCTCCGAGGCCGGTCATGACCCCGGCGCGCAGGGAACTCATCGACCGGTTCGCGATGAGGGCGTTCATCGGCCCGGGGGGAACCGTCAGGCTGAACCCGAGGGCGAGGCCGGCGAGGACAAAGTATAGGTCGCTCACGCCGTAACCCCGGACCCGGACGACCTTCCGACCGGCGGGCGAGGCGAGGCCTTCGGCCTCCCGACCGGTGGTAGGCTTTTCTGTCTACGGGCGAACGACGAACTGGATGTCGGTTCGGGCGTAGGCCGACTTGTCCTTCCAAGGGTTCCCGCGGTACACTTCGCGGTACGAGACCACGCGCTGGATCTTCTTCTCCTTCTTGCGCCACCGCAGCCAGTCGGTCAAGCCGTGGTAGACGACCGCCGGGGAGACGACGTCGGGGTCGAACACGACGGAGGCTACCCGCGTCGCGGGGAGGACTCGGAGGTGGATGTCGCCCTCTGCGCGAGCCCGCGCGTTCACGACCACCCCGGTCTCCCAAGCGCGTTCTCCGGGTTCGCGGAAGACCCAGAGGCCAGGGCCGAAGCCTCGGTCCTTCGCCCACCGAGCGACCTTTTCGAAGTTCCGCCGGATCGTGGCGTCCTTCCACGCTCCCTTCCAGGCAATGTACGCCACGCGGTACGGGGGGGTTCGCTTGAACTCAAAATCCACGACCATGGGATGCCCTCGGTGGCCCGAACCCCCTCGGGTTGTTAAAGCCGGCCCCGGGGGAGGGTTGCCGGTTCCGGGCGGCACGGGCGGTCGGGACCGACCGGAGGGACCGCGGGGGCGGACCTTCGGTCGGTCGGGGGAAAAGGTTGGGCGCCCTGCCAGCGCGACCTCGCGGTCAGAGCGGGGGGAATCCGCCGCCGGGCCACGGGAGCGAGGGCTGCGGGCCCAACGGCGTGGGACCGGGGGCCTCGTACTCGGAGGAGACGGCCCGCATCCGTCCTACTCCGAGAGGAGCTTCTCGAGTCGCTCGAACAGCTCCTCCGACGCCTTCTCCTGCTGGCGGCCGCCTTCCCAGCGCGCGTTCACGATCTGGGCGAGGACCTCGGCGACGTGGTCCATCCAAGGTCCCTCTTGCGCTTCGAACTTCTTCTTCAGCTTGTCCCGCAATAGCTCGTTGTACGCCCGGTAGGCGGTCCACAGCCACGGCCCATTCTCGAATCCCGGCTCGCACTCTCCCTCGTGGTCGCTCATCTTGGTTTCTTTCCTGGAACCCGTGCGGGTTCCGGAGAGGTCACCGCCGGGGGCGGGATATTGACCGGGTCACCGAGCGTCCGGTCACACTCGAGCCGCTCGGCGACCCCGGGAGAGGACCACTAGATTACGGCGAGGTGACCGACTCTCTAAATCCCGCGAGACCCGTAGGGGGAACGTGCCCAGTCCCCACACGGTTGTCGACGAGGCTCCTTCCGGGCGGCTCGACGACCGGGTCCTCATCACCCTGCAGGCGATGCACGGGCGCATGGCCTTCAGCGGCCTCCGGCGGAGTCTTCAGGCCCACCCCGAGTCCCTCGCCAGGGCCCTGCGACGCCTCGAGCGCGAGGGGCTGATCGACCGGTCCACCGACGGGTACCGCGCGCTGAACGCGCCCACTCCGATCACTTCGCCCGACGGGACGGAGCTCCGACCGGTCGCGCGGATCGTCGTCCCCTTCGGTCTCGAGCCGGATGCGATCCTCGCCCGGCTCACGGGCCGTTGGTTCGGCGGGCTGCGCTGGGTCGGAGTCGTCGAGCGCCCGTCCCAGCGTCTCCTCTCATGGGCGCACCGCGATGGGAGCGGAGCGGTCCTCTTAGGGGCGCACGGAGGGTCGCTGCGGATCTACACAACCTCCGGTCCAGCGGAGGGCGACGCCACCGACTCCGAGGACGCCGCGTACGAACTTCTCGTGGCCGTCGCCGATGCTCTCCGTCCCAACGGCCCCGCCCGGCCAGTGGCCTTCCTGGCGGCCCACGATCTGCATTCGGGTTCGGAAAGATGGGCGCGAGCGGCGGATCCCCCGGAGCTAGGCGCTCCGCGGGACAATTAGGACGCCTCGCGCAAGGCGGCAGTAAAGAGCCCCCGCCCGCTGTTCCGCCCGAGAACCGCCGATGTCCTTGCCTCCGCTCGCATCATGGACGCCAATCCCGGCCGCTTTGCGGTCGACCGGCCCGATGCTCGAGGTCGATCACATGACGAAGTCCTTCGGACCGGTGCGCGCGGTCTCGGACGTGAGCTTCTCGGTCCCCTCGGGCCAGATCGTGGGCCTCTTGGGGCCCAACGGGGCGGGGAAGTCGACGACGATGAAGGCGATCCTCGGGCTCGTCCGCCCTGACTCGGGCGTGATCCGCGTCCTCGGTCAGGACGTCACGGCGTCTCCCGTGGCCGTGAAGCGGCAGATCGGCTACGTGCCCGAATCCACCTCCCTCTACGAGTTCCTCACGGGCGCGGAGTACCTCGATTTCGTTGCCGATCTCTACGGGCTGGACGCACCGACTCGGACCGCGCGAATCTCCCAGTTCCTCGAAGGTCTCGAGCTGGCCGGCCACGAGAACTCCCTCATCAGCGGCTACTCGCAGGGGATGAAGCAGAAGGTTGCCCTCATCGCGGGCCTGGTCCATCACCCCCGGCTCCTCGTCCTCGACGAACCGTTGAACGGCCTCGACCCGCGCTCGGCACGGGTCATGAAGGAGGTCCTCCGCAGCCTCGCTCGGAACGAGGGGGTCGGCGTACTGTTCAGCACCCATGTGCTCGAGATCGCCCAGGCGATCTGCGACCAGGTCGTCATCCTGCGGCAGGGGACCGTCGTCGCATCCGGCACGGTCGATGCCCTTCGGAGCCGAGCGGGACTCGCGGGGTCGGACCTCGAGGATGTCTTCCTCTCCCTCACCGGGACCGGCGACCTCTCCGACGTCGTCAGCGCGCTGTCGAAGTAGGGCGCATGGACCTCCACTCGGTGCGTCGCATCGCGAGCGTTTTGGTCGCGAGTCAAATCCGTTCCGGGCGGACCACGTCGGACCCGCGGAGCGTCTTCGCGCGCCCCTTCATCTTCGGCGCAATCGATGTCGCCCTCTTCCTCGTCCTTTTCGCCTTGACGGCGATCGCCGTGCCGCGCTCCTCGAGCCTGTCGGTCGTCGTTGGGCCGCTGCTGACGACCGCCCTTCCGTTCTTGCCGCTCTTCGCGGTGGCGACGGTCCTGGTGGCCGGCGTCATGTTCGAGCTGACGGCGACCTCGAAGTTCGCCGGGAGCGACGCGGTCAACTGGCTCCCCGTGACGCCGGGCGAGTTCGTCCTCGCCTCCTCGAGCGCGATCGCTTACACCTACTCGCCCGCCCTCGCGCTCGTCCTCGGGCCCGTCGCGGCCCTCTCGCTGGACGTCGGGTTGGGAGGCTTCGTGGTGCTGGTCGCCTTCCTCTCGGTCGTCGGGCTGCTCGAAGGTGCGTTCCTCGTCGAGATGGTCCGGTCGGCAACGCAGCGAGCCGGCTCCTCCGGGGGACGCCGCGGCCGGCTCTCGCTGGTCGTCCGCGCTGCTGCGCTCGCCGTCCTCGTCCTCGCCCTCCAGCTCGCCTTCAACCCGGTCTTCCTCCTCGACTCGATCGGCGGACTCGACGCGCTCGGCACCCTCTCCGCGTTCCTTCCCGTCTTCTGGTCGACCCACGCACTCTCGCTCTGGCTCGCGGGCGACGCGGGGCTGGCCTTCGTGTTCGTCGTCGCCCAGCTCGGTTTCGCCGCCCTCCTCCTGCTGATCGCGGCCCAGCTCCGCGCCCGCTACTGGGTCGTGGCCCCGACCGAGTTCAGCTTCGACGCGCACGCCTACGCGGGTGCCCACCCCGTGCTCTCGGCGCTCGGCCTCTCGCGGGCGGAGGCCGCGATCGTCACGAAGGATTTCCATGGCCTGACCCGACGACGCGAGATGCTGCCGATGCTGGTCGTCCCCTTCGTGATCTTCCTCGTCATCCTGCTGGAGAGCGCGCCCGCGCCGGGAAGAGCGCTCCCCTCGCCCTGGGGCGTCGCCTTCGCCGGCTGGGCCGGAGGGTTCCTCGCCCTGCTCCTGGCGACGACCTCGGTCGGACAGGAACGGCGGGCGCTCCAGACCCTCTACGCCGCCCCGGTCACCGGCCGTTCCGTCTTCCGGGCGAAGGTGGCCTCCGTCCTGTTCCCGTCGCTGCTCGTCACCGTCCCACTCTCGCTGGCCGCGTCAGTCCTCTTCGGCCTTTCCTGGCTCCCGGCCGGAGCGATGGCGCTCGTCGGATGCGCGGGGGCGGTCGCGGTGGGGTTCTGGGGGCTGGCGTTCGCCGCGCGTTACTCGGACTTCCAGGAGCGGCCCCGACCCCAATACCTTCGCCCGTCCGCGATGATCGCCGCCACGTTCTCCGGGATGATCATCCTCTTCGGGATCCTCATCGCGGGCGTGGGAGCGCTCGCCTACACCGGCGCGAGCGCTCTGGGGGGAGCGGTCGTCTGCCTCGGCTTCGCGGTTGGTTTCACCGCGATCGGGTGGTACCTCGCGCGGACGGGGTTTGACCGGCTCTTCCGGGAACTTCCCTTCTAGACTCGGGTCAGAGCGGTGCGCCGCACGAGGGGCACCGGCCGTCCACCTCGTTGGCGAGGACGCCGCAGAACCGGCACCGGACCTTGACGACCTGGCGCTCGACCGTGTGGGTCGCCGCGACGGCGGGCGCGGAGGCCGAGAGCAGGCCCCGTCGGGCTTCCGCGATCGCCCGGTGCCAGGCATCGGGGTCGAGGAGGTCGAACGTCAAGCGGGCCCGGTGCACCTCGAGATGGAGACGGACCCGGCCGAGGCGCGGGCGGATCACGGAGACGTTGTGGACCTGTGCGAGGGGGGCATCCAGGATCGTCACGGGCTCCCGCCCGCGCGTCAGGTTCTTCACGACCCCTCGCGAGGGGGTGGTCTCATAGACGCACCGGTGGTTGGTGAGGTAGAGCACCCCGGTCGACCGAGGGAGGACGCCCGTACCCTGGCCCTCGAGCAGCACCGCGTACTCGCTTCGCAAGATGTTCTCGTCCGCCCCGAGCAGCATTGATGAACGATTGACCGTGGGTCCGGCTCTTAGTTCTTCGCTGGACGGTGGCGCTCGGGCCGGAGGGGCTCCGGGCCCCGACCGGTCACCAGCCCCGGGGGCCGGCACGAAGCTGATCCTCGAGCCAGCGCTGGAGCGGAGCGAAGTAGTCGAGCAAGCCCTGGGCGTCCATCCGGCGCTCCCCCGTGACGGCCTCGAGCGCGTCCGGCCACTCGTTCCGTGACCCCATCTCGAGCATCGCCCGGAGCCGCTCCCCGGCCTCCTTCGAGCCGTAGATCGAGGCGCGGTGGAGCGGGCCCTCGTGCCCGATCGCACGGGCGAGCGCCCGGTGGAACTGGAACTGGAGGATGTGCGCGAGGAAGTACCGTGTATAGGGTACGTTCGCGGGGATGTGGTACTTCGCCCCGGGGTCGAACTCCTCCTCCCCCCGAGGGGAGGGCGGGCGGATCCCCTGGTACTTCTCGGTCATCTCCCACCAGGTCCGGTTGTAGTCGGACGGGGCGATGCGCCCGTCGAATACTTCCCACCGCCATCGGTCGACCACGAGGCCGAAGGGGAGGAACGCGACCTTCTCGAGCGCGCGGTAGAGAAGGAGCCCGATGTCGTGACTCGCGTCGGGCGCGGTGGGGAGCAGGCCGATCCGGACCAGGTACTCAGGGGTTACCGAGAGGCCGATCGTGTCGCCGACCGCCTCGTGGAAGCCATCATGGGCGCTCTCCCGGAAGAGGAACGGCTGTCGCGCGTAGGCTCGTTGGTAGTAGTTGTGCCCGAGTTCGTGGTGGACCGTCTGGAAGTCCTCCCCGGTGACTTCCATGCACATCTTGATGCGGAGGTCGTCGACGTAGTCGAGGTCCCAAGCGCTCGCGTGGCAGACCACCTCCCGGCCCGGAGGACGGACCAGCATCGACCGCTCCCAGAACGAAGTCGGCAGTGGGTCGAGACCCAGGGAGACGAAGAAGCGTTCCGCGTACCGGACCATCTCCGTCGGGGAGGTGGCCCGCGCGACCAAGATCTGGGTGAGGTCGTACCCGGGGCTCGCGTCCGCGGGGGCGACCAGCGGGAAGATCCCCTCCCACGACTGCGCCCACATATTCCCGAGAAGGTGCGCCGGAATCGGGCCCCGCTCCGGCACGCGGTCCGGTCCGTAGGCGGCCCTCAGCTGCATCCGCGTGTACGCGTGGAGCGTCTCGTAGAAGGGCCGGACCTGCTGCCAGAGCCGTTCGACCTCCGCCTCGAAATCGTCCGGGGGCAGGTCGTACTTCGACCGCCACATCGCCCCCATGTCGGGGAACCCGAGCTCCCGCGCCCCGCGGTTGGCGAGGGCCACATAGCGCGCGTACGGGGCCCGGATCCCGCGGCCGACCCGGTGCCAGCCGGTCCACGCATCCTCGAGGCGGACGGGGTCGCGGCTCTCGGTGAGGATCCGCGAGAGGCCCTGAAGGTCCACGGCCTCTGCGGTTCCCAGGGGGACGTGCCGCCCTTTGGCGTAGGTGCCCTGCATCTCGGCGACGGTCCGGGAGAGTTCCTCTCCTTCGGCCGGATTCTCCGGAGCGACGAGCGAGAGACTGAGGCGCAGGAGCTTGACCTTGCGTCGCTCTTCCGGCCCCAAGGTGTCGGAAGGAAGGGCCATCGCCCGCTTCGCCCAACGGACGGTGGAGGCGATGAGCCGCGCGTTGGCCTTCGAGGCGAGCGACTGCGTGTCGTCGGTGATGAAGGTGGCGTGCACCCAGTCAGCTCGGGACGTCTCGACCGACAGCTCGAGCAGCTCGTCCTCGGCCGACCGGAGCAACGACGCGGCGGAGTTGGGTTCGGGTCTCACGCGCGGGTCACCTGGCGCCCACGGGGAGTGCGGACTCCCTTATGAAACAGGGCTGCGCGGGAGCTCCCGGGCATCGCCCGACGAAGGGGGAGGCATCGGGAGCGCGTCCGTCGTCCCAGCCCGCGCCTCCCCCGCCGCCAGAGCAACCCTCTCCGCGAAGGCAGGATGCGCCGGCCGAGGGTGGGGGTCCTGATGGTGATGCGAGTTTCGAGGGGCGCTCGACATGGCACCGCTCACCGGCGTAAGGACAGCACGGTCCCCAAGGGGTTCGACCGGTAGCGCGAAGCCCGGACGACGTCGAGGGCCCGTTCGGCGCCGCCGAGTCACATGACGAATCCGGCGTGGAACTCGGCCGGCCCGGCCCTTCCTTTGCGCTTCGACCACCGGGGTTTATGTACGACATACGTCCGACATGGGCCGAGGGACCGTGTCGGACATCCTCGATCGCATGGCGCTCCTCGCCGCCGCCCCGATCCAAGCGCGATGGGACAACCTCCCCGTGATCCCCCTCACGGCGGCTCCGTGCCTCGAGCCGCTCTCCCGATACTCCAACCTGCGCATCTTCGAGGGAATGTGAGCGGCCCGCGCCCCCGGCCGTTCGAACCCCCCGTCCCGGGCGGTCCGGCCCCGAAGGTCATGCTCGGCATCGGCACCCCCCGAGGATACGGGGAGCGCCCCAAGCTCTCTCCCGAGGCCGCGGCCGCGTTTGCTACGTACGTCGACACCGCTCGGGCCCGCGCCGCCATCGAGGGCCGTACGCTCGTCTACACCGTCCGCTGGGGCTAGTCCGGCGGCACGTCCTCTTCGGGAGTCCGAACGACCGTTCCCGGGGCGAACGCTCGCGCCTCTCGAGCGTACTCGACGAGGGCCAACTGGGAAAGGGCGTCGGCTCGCCTGTTCTGCTCCCGGGGCACCCATACCCAGCGGACCTCGGTGAAGGTCTCGGCGAGCTGCGCCAGGCGCGCGTGATACTCCCGTAGGTGCGCCGCACGAACGGCGTACTCGCCCTGCATCTGCCGGATGACCAACTGGCTGTCGCCGCGGACCTCGAGAGGCCCGACCCACCCGAGGCCGTGGAGGCGCTCGAGCGCTTGGATCACCCCCACGTACTCGGCGACGTTGTTGGTCGCGTGCTGAGAGTACGGTCGGACGGCCAGCCCCGAATCCTCGAGGTCCCAGCCGCCTCCGACGATCGTGTACCCGAACGTGGCGATTCCTCCCCCTCGGGCGGGCTGGCAAGCCCCGTCGAAGTGGACGAGGACCGGATCGTCCGGGACGGCGACGACCCCCCTCGGAATCCGTGGCTCGTCCATCGGCCTCCTTACGCGATCCTCCGCCCTCGGGAGCTCGGCGCCGACACGGCGGTTCGTCGAGGTAGCGGAGGGCAGTTACAGAACACTTCCGCCCGAGCACAGGCGGGGCAGGTCGGCCGGTTGAGGACGCTGCCCAACGGACGCTCGCAGCTGCGGCAGGGCCGAGCCCGCCCGCACCGTGGGCACTGGGTGAGGTCCGCGGTGACGACGGTCCGGCAGAACCGGCACAGGACGTCACCGGTCGGGTCGTACGCTAGGCGCGTCCGCTGGGGGGCGGAGGGCGACCGGGGCCGCTCCGGGTCGAACTCGGCGTTGCCGAACGCCCCGCCGATCGTCGTCGTCCGCGGGTCGAGGGCCGTCAGGCCGACCAGGAGAATCATGAGCCCAAAAGGCAGGAAGAGGATTCCCGCCTCCTGTTCGGCGTCGAACTGTTCTACCCCGAGCGCCCAGAGCGGGAAGGCAAGGAGCGCAACGGCGAGGAGGAGCATCGTCGCGGCGATCCCCACGATGGAGCGATTCATGGTCCTCTCGATGCGAGACGCCCCTCGTCGGATGGGGGACGACCGTCCGCCCGATAAGCCGGGAGTTCGAGCGGTCGGACCGGCGTGCGCATTATAGCCACCGCCGGTGTCGGGTCGTCATGGCGAACCCGACCGTCACCCTGCGGACGACCCTCGGCGATGTGCGGATCGAGCTCTTCCGGGACAAGGCCCCCAAGACCGTCGAGAACTTCGTCTCCCTCGTCAAGAAGGGATTCTACACCGGCCTCACGTTTCACCGAGTGATCCCTGGGTTCATGATCCAGGGGGGGTGCCCGAAGGGCGATGGGACCGGCGGCCCCGGCTACCAGATCAAGGATGAGTTCGAGCCCACGCTCCGGCACGACGGGCCGGGGATCCTTTCGATGGCAAACTCCGGCCCCAACACGGGAGGGAGCCAGTTCTTCCTCACCCTCGCCGCGACCAAGTGGCTCGACGGGAAGCACGCCGTCTTCGGTCGGGTCCGGGGCGGGATGGACGTTCTCGAGAAGATCGCGGCCGTCCCGCGGGACGGGAACGACCGCCCCAAGGCCCCCGTTCGCATCGTCGAGGTCACGGTCGCCGGCTAGGGCGGGTAGTCGTAGGGAAGGCGCTCGCGCGCCTTGCGCGCGTCCTCGACCGTCGTGACGACCCCGGCCGCGAGGGAGAGGGCGGGCACGAGCAGGAGCAGTTCGATGAGCCCCGTGTAGGTCAGATGCAGGGTGACGTCACTGCCCGGCACGAGGAAGGCGTACGTCGATCGGCCCAGGATGTAGAAGACGTAGACCAACACGAACGCGCTCATCGCGATCGAGAGTGGCCCGTAGATGCGGGTCGGCTTGGCGATGTAGCGGGCCGTGGAGAGGGCGAGGATCACGGCTCCCGCGATCGTGACCGCGACGATCGACAGCGGCAAGGGGAGGGAGTGGGATTGGAGGAAGCTCAGCGCGGCCGCCGGGAGACCGACGAACAGGAGGACCAGGGGGATGAGCCGCAGGGAGGCGACGGTGATACGCCAACCGAGCGAGGGGACTCGGTAGCCCAGGGTCGGAGGGGTCGGCGACGGAGGGCTCACGGGATCGCCTCCGGCGGGAGGGGTACGGTGTACCCCGGGGTGACGAACTCGACCGCCAGCGCCCCACCTGCCGGAGAGCACCCCGGCGAGAGCGCCACCGGCTGAGTCTGGGAGAACTGCTGGTATTGCCCCACGTTCAGGGTCCAGGACGCCGAGCCGCAGGTGATCCCATCGGTCGCGACGACCGCGGCGCGCAGCGTCCCCGCTTCGGTGAGGGAGGCCTGGTTCTCGAAAGAGACGGAGACCGGAACGGTCCCGTTCAGGGAGAGGTTTCCGACGCCTACCGCCAGGTTGGAAAACGGGGCACCCCAGGAGCGGTTGTCGAGGAGGGAGACCCCGGCCGGGAAGATGAACCCGAATGTCGCGTTCCCCCAGAGAGCGATCCGAAGGTACTGGCTATGGACCAGCAGGGAGGCGCCCGGCCCGGTCGCTGACACGGGCAAGTAGAGCTCGAGGGGGAACTCATCGGATGCTCCCGAGGCGAGCGTCGAGGGGCCGAAACCGAACGAGCCGAGGAATACCCCGGACTCGTTCGCGACCCGGGCCCCGAGGAAGAGCGCCTGGATGGGGTAGAAGCCCGGGTTGCTCAACGTCAGGCTGCCCGCGAGGATCATCGTGCCGTTGGAGCCGAACCCGACCGAGAACGACCCGACCCGTGGGGGAGTTTGGGAGAGCTGGCTCGTGGAGAAGACGACCGAGGCCGTAAACAGGATCAGGAGCACCAAGACCAGGAGCGAAGCCGCCCGCAAGGCGCGGGCGAGTCGGTAGAGGGGTGGGAGCCGACGGGGGTAGGTGTAGACTGGTCCGGACATGCCGCTCTCACGTGATTTACCGCGGGCTACCCCCTCAAAAACCTTCCGCCGGGCGGAGGGGGACCGTTCCGGGGGGACGGGGCAGGCCGACGCGTCGAGCGGGCTATCGCTTCAAGTACGGGAGCAACCCGGGTCGCCGGAGGCCCGTCGAGGGATGAGCGAGACACGGCCGTTCCGGGCGTCATGGTTCGATAGCGACCTCGGACTGCTGCTCCTGCTCGGAGTCCTCTGGGGAGCCGCGTTCCCGGTGATCCGGATAGGGTTGGTCGCCGGCGCGTCCCCCTTCCCGTTTGCGGCGATCCGCTGGGTGCTGGCGGCGCTCCTCATGACCGGCATCGCCGCCGCATCGCGCGTCGCACTCCCGGACCGACGGAGCTTGGGTGTCTCGGCCCTGTTTGGCGGTGCATTCATGATCGCGGGGTACACGGGGTTCCTGTACTGGGGCGAGCAAACGACCCCGGGGGGCCTCTCCGCGGTGCTGGTCGGAACGGTGCCGCTCGCCAGCGCCCTCTTCGGCTACTACATCCTCCCGTTGGAGCGGTTCACGTGGCGGGGGTCGCTCGGTGTCGGACTGGGCTTCGTGGGCCTGGTCGTCCTCTTCCTCCCCGACCTGCGGGCGGGTGGACCCGTCGCGCTCGCGGGGGAATTGGCCGTGGTGGGGGCCGCGGTCATGACCGCGGGAGGTTCGGTCCTACTCCGTCGCGCGAGTCGAACGGCGCCCGGGTTGTGGACCCTCGCAGCCCAGTTCGGCGCCGGCGCGGTGCTCCTATCCGTGCTTTCGGTCGCCGTCGGCGACCCGCTGACGCTTCCCGAGAACTGGAACGTCGGGCTCTCGCTCGCCTACCTCGTCGGCGTCTCCTCGGCGCTCGGGTACTGGATCTACTTCCGCCTGCTCCACCGGGTCGGCCCGGCACGAACGAACGTCGTCACGTACGTCAACCCGCTCGCCGGAATCGCGGTCGGCGCCCTCCTCCTCGGCGAGAGCGTCGGGCCGTTCGAAATCGCCGGTTTTGGAGTAATCTTGGTCGGGATGTTCCTCCTCCAGAGGGACCGGCTCCGAGCTCGGCCACCTTCCGTAGGGCCGGACGTGGGGTCGACTCGGCCCTAGAAGGGGGTTGACCCCAGGGCCGCCGGAATGGACCCTCCGGCGCTCGAGCGTGCCTAGCTATAGTAATTAGGCATTAACTACTTATACAATCAATAAACTACATAGATTGCTATGAATGAGTACGAATGGGAGGAGCGGCGCACCTCGAGAACGCACGACCCGCGGTGGCGCGGAGGATACGGCCTTCGGACCGGCCCTCTCGCCGAGTATGTGGCCCTCGAGTTCCCCCGCGAAAGCATCGCGCGGGTTGTGAAACCGAATCGGGACCGAGGGGCCTAGGGGCGAGCTGAGGGAGCGTCCGAAACCCCCCGCCCTCCCGGCCTACGCTCTCCGCTCGGGAGGGGGCCAGCCGCTCGCGAACGTTCCGGATGGTTGCGGGGGTTTGCCCCACGCCATCCGGCAGCCATGCCCTTCCTTCGGACCCCGGCCTGGCCCAACGACGGGGGGAACGAGGGCGGAGGGTTCCCTCGACACAATCTCGAGATTTCGGGGTGGCCTCGGGGGTCGTTCGTCGCACCCGATGGTGAGAGGGTCCCGCGTCGAACCTCAGGACACCTCCACCGACATGTTGAAGCCCCCATGCTGAAGAAGAGTCTCGCTGGGGACCTCCGTCTCGGATCGGATTTCGGGTGGCTCGATGAAGGGTTGTACCTGGAACCGGGCAGCGGTGATGGCCCTGGCCCTCCTATTCGTCGTTTCCGGATTCGCCATGTCGGCCGGCCACCCGATGCTTCGCACGTCCCCCGGCCCGACCCCGACGTCGACGTCGGGGTCGTTCACGGCGATCGTCCCGTCGAACGCGCCGCTCTCAGCAAGCCTGAGCGTCAATCCGAACCATCTCTCGAAGGGTCAGTCGATCGAGGTCCAGACGAACGTGAATGGCGGAACACCTCCCTACTCGTACTCCTACTCGGGACTGCCGGGCGGATGTCCGGGCCAGAACGCCGCAAGTTATTCGTGCACCCCTTCCGCCGCGGGGAACTTCAACGTGAATGTGGAGGTGACGGACAACGGTGGCAACCACACCTCCAGCAACAGCGTCGGCGTCGACGTCAGCTCCTCGAGCAACGGGAACGGGGGCGGTAGCGGGAACAATTCGAGCAACCCGCTCTCGAGTCTCCTTTCGGGCTTCGGGGGCTTCCTCTCGATCGTCCTGGTGTTCGGAATCGTGGGATTCGTCACGTGGATCTTGCTGGTCGTCGGAGTCTGGATCATCGCGGTCGTGCTCTATCGCCGACTCCCGAAGAGAGCCACCGACGCCCCGCCGAGCTCGGCCGCGAAATGCACCGCGTGCGGTGCTGTGCTCCCCGCAGGTTCAAAGTTCTGCTCAGAATGCGGGAGAAGCACTGCTCCGAAAGCGTCGTAATCCCCCGCCCCGCCGCCGGCCGAGGGGGCGTCGCGTCCTGGGGGGACGAGAACTCCTTGTCCCAGGATTGTCGCTCGACGGCGGCCCGGGACGAATCCGCAGGGCGGGGCGTGCCTCGGCGGAACGCGTCGGCCCCGCCGGAAGTTCCCCTCGTCGCCCGAGTTGGTCCTTGCCCACAAATGCTCACTACCGGCAAAGTTCCCGGTGCTCGGGAGGGGCGTTCCTCACGAGTTGGTATCGGCCCGGAACGGACCCTGCGACTTTCTAAACAGTAAAGAACCACACCCCAATCCCAAGGCATGCGACCTGCATCTCTGGCTGGAGTGTTCATTGCGCTGATCGTCGTGGGAGCGTTTCTCCTTCCCGGGATTGCGGTGGTCATCCCGGCGGTCTCCGGAGTGGACGCCGGCCTGGCCGCGACCACGACCAAGTACGGCAGTTACA
>Ga0209415_10004736_pt1 | contig 24831 bp, 18 predicted proteins | sample PeaSoiSIISIP2007_FD_187696 | JGI IMG/M metagenome (GOLD analysis project Ga0209415, IMG submission 187696) | Peat soil microbial communities from Weissenstadt, Germany - SII-SIP-2007 (SPAdes) (version 2) | ecosystem: Environmental > Terrestrial > Soil > Wetlands > Peat | place: Germany... | reverse complement strand
TCTCGACGGCCCAAAGGGAATCCTAACGGTTGGCGGTTGTGGTGGTCAAACTTGGAGCGGACTGTGCCGTAAGATTTTCACGAGGAAAAACTTAAACCGCAGAGGACACAGGGGTCACAGAGGACCCACTGAGTACTTGATCAGAGCTTGCTTAGCCGGTTTAGCAACCCCCAGTGGCCCCTGTGCCCTCTGTGGTTTAAGCTTTTCCTCGGCAATCCCATGCGAGCCGTCGTGCAGCGCGTGAGTCGCGCACAAGTTACGGTTAACGGAGAGATCACGGGCGAGATTGGCCTGGGGTTGCTGGTCCTGCTCGGCGTGGGGCAGGCAGACACCGAGGCCGACGCGGTCTACCTGGCAGAAAAAATCTCAGGCTTGCGAATTTTTGAAGATGACCAAGGCAAGATGAACCGCAACGTTCAGGACGTAGGCGGCAGCGTGCTCGCCGTATCGCAATTCACTCTCTATGGCGACGTGCGCCGCGGCAAGCGCCCGTCTTTCGACGCCGCGGCCGCACCTGAGATGGCCCGTCAGCTTTATGAGTTGTTCGTCGGGCGCATTCGCGCCGCCGGCCTGCGCTGCGAGACCGGACGCTTCCAGGAAACGATGAAAGTGGAACTGGCGAATGAAGGGCCGGTGACCATCCTGATGGATTCCGCCAAGACATTCTAGCGTCACACAGCCCCGGCCCTCGGCGTCAGAGTGGCAGCAACCTTTCCGCCCCGTCCGGGTTCTCTTTCTTATAGGACAAGAGCGTTTCGAAACCTGACATCCTTTCGTTCTGAGGCCGGCATCCCAGTGGTTGCCGCTTCGGAAAATTTCTGCGCAATGAGGAGTTTTCTTATGCAGCGAATTACAGCGGTAATCCTGCTCGCCGCCAGTCTGGTACTTTCCGGGTGCGGATCGAATTCCAGTGTGACGGGCAATATCAACGGAACCTGGGAAGCAAACTTGAACAGTTCGGGGACGGAGACATTCGCATTTATCACGAATCTTACGGTCAATGGCGATGGGTCGCTGGGCACCAGTAGCCTCGAAATCACCGTAAACAACCTGCCTGCCTGCAGTTTCCCAGCCGCGACCGAGAGTGGCTCATTCACGATCACCGGGAATTTCAGCGGCCAGGTTTCAGGCACATTCCACTATGTGATCAGTTCCACGGGCACAACCATAAGCACGCTCACCCTGGACGGCAAGGTGAGCAACGGTCAAATCACCGGCAAATGGACGGTGACGGGCAGCACCGCGGGATGCAGCGGGAACGGCACCTTCACCATGATTCCAATGCCTGCGGCCTAGAGGTCCGCCGGAAAAACTCACTTATTCGCCAACGACCTAGGGCCGCGGCTAAAAATCGGTATTGCCTGGGCGCAACTTACGGCGCGGCTTGAAGCCGCGCCCTTTCAAAACCGCAGCGAAACGTAGCCTGCCAGGGCCAGATGAAATCCCTTACTGCATCAAACGCTTGAGGGCGGCGCGGGCGTCGCCGACCTGGGCAAGCCGGCTTGGCGAACTCGGGAAGTGGGAAAGAAATTCCTGGTATTCGTTGACGGCCTGATCGCGTTTGCCGGTGCGCTCGTAGAGCTGCCCCAGATAATAATGAGAGAGAATTTCAGCAACAGGAAATCGCCCGACGAGGAAGCCGGGGTTAGCCAGCATGCGACTGACCGATAACACAGCGCGGAACTCCGCTTCGGCGGACGGGAAGTCATCGATCAGCAGATGACTGCGGGCCTTGAGGAATTGCAGGTAGGGCTCCTGGATATCAGGGATGGTGGAGGCGCGGGTCAAGGCCGTTTGTCCGTCGCCGCGCTGCACGGCCGCGGTCACGTCCGCGTAGACCTGGTCGATTTCAAGAACCCGCGGCGCGACCCAGGGATGGCTGGAAGCGAAGCGTTGCAGGTTCTGCTGCGCTGCGGAGGTGTTTCCCGCCAGGGTTTCGAGAAATGCCACAGTTTGCAGTTCCTCGCCATCCAGTTTCTGTTGCTGAGCGAAAGAGAGAGCGGAGGAACCCTGCCCCAACATGATGGATAGAGCGGCAAATGACTGCAGGAACCACTGAGCGGCCTGGCTCTGTTTTGCGCGCCCCAGTTGCAGCACCGCAGTCCGATAACCGGCGAGCGCGCCATCGAAGTCAGCCTCCGACTGCTTGATCTGCGCCTCGAAGCCGGGAGCATAAAGAGTGGGCGCGGAAGTCCGTTGCGCATATTGCTGGAATGCAGCGTGGGCCATGTCTGGCTTTTTCTGATCGGTATAGACGATGGCCAGCTTGAGGTATTCACCGTAGTCGCTGAAATCCGGCTTCAGTTCGAGCGCCTTGCGGTAGGCGGCAACGGCTTCGTCATCGCGTCCAGCCACGAAGAGAACGTCTCCACGAGTGTCGATCGGATTGGGATCACCCGGACGAACCGCCGCGTAGGCGTCGGTTGCCGCCAGCGCGCCATTGAAATCGGACCCCTGCGCCATAGCATAGGATTGAAAGTTGAGCAGATCTTCGTTCTTCGGGTCGAGCACCAGGCCCTGTCGCAGCAGCTCAAGCGATTGGTCCCGTTTCCCCAGAAAGGACATAAGGCCGGCGAGGACGCCGCGGTCCACCGTCGCTCGCGGAAATTCGGATACCAACTGCTGCCGGGCGGCGACCAGGGCCTCGAGGTCGCGGGAACGCCCGGCTTTGAGCGCCTGCAAGGTCAATTGTTCGTAACGAGGCAGGCGCGACTGCATGGGCTCGATCTTGACCGCAAGCTCGTTGCTACGCCGCAAATCGCCCGTCTGGCGGTACTCGTCGGCCAGACGTACGTAGGCGAGGGCAAACTGGGGGTCCAAACGGACCGCTTCTTCCAGTTCGCGCATGGCATCGCGGTTGAGATAGCGGCGCGCGTAGTCGATGCCCAGCTGGTAATGACGATAGGCTTCTACGTTGGAGGTGGACGCTTGCTCGATCTCGGGCGCGTTTTGCGGCTGCTCCGAGGCGGGAAGAAAGCTGCCGGCGAGGCTGGCGGTGAGGCGGTCGACCATGGCGAAGATGCTTTGCACGTCCTGGCCTTCGAGCTTTTCGGAGAACAGGATCTGGCCCGTGCTGGTATCCTGCGCGCGAACGTCGAGGCGCAGTTGTGTGGGCCCGATCTTCAACAGAGCGCCGGTGATGTAGGCGTCGGCGCCCGCATCGCGGGCGACATCCTGCACCTTTGCAGGATCGAGCGACTTGCCATCCTTGCTCGCGCGCTGCACTGCGCTCAGCACGCGCTCGCTCGAGAGCACGTCCAGTCCCTTCACCTGGGCGAGATTGGTAGTCAGCATGTCGGTGAGGCCACTGTCGAGCCAGTTCAGCGACTGATCCTGCGTGAGATTGTTGAAGTAAAGCACTGCCACGGCCTTGTGCTGCAGGCTGCCTGCGGAGCGGGAATTGCGGCTGCGCAGGAAGAAGAAACCTGCCACTACAACGACCAGAATTACCACCGCTGCGACTACCAGCTGTATGCGATTCGGGCGAGACGGGGTCGCGGCCGCAGGCGAAGAGATTTGCGCCGGAACAGCGGCCACCGATGAACCACTGGACGGACGTGGCGTGTGCGCGCCCGTTTCCTGGAATGAGGGTGAGCCCTGCGCGGAAGTATGCGTCTCGGCGACCGGTTTCCTCCCCGATTCCGTGTCGCGCTTCAACCGCTGCAAGTCGGCGCGCAAATCGGCGGCGTGCTGGTAACGCAGGTTGCGGTCCTTCTCCAGGGCGTTGTTGATGATGTCTTCGAGCTTGGGCGGAACATCGGGGTTGAGACGAATTGGAGGGACCGGCGCGCGCTCCAGAATAGAGTTAAAGATCGCGGCGGAAGTGTCTCCGCGAAACGGCATGGTCCCGGTCGCCATCTCATAAAGCACGCACCCGAAGGAAAACAAGTCGGTGCGCGCGTCCAGATCCTTCCCCTTCGCCTGTTCCGGCGACATATAGGCGACGGTACCCACCGCGGAGCCGGGGCTGGTGAGATGCTGCTCGTTGATACTCACTTCTTGCGTGGCCGCGCCCGCGATCACGCTGGAAGAGCTGGCCGTGGGCGTGAGTTTGGCCAGGCCGAAATCCAGGATCTTGGCGTGGCCGCGCTCGGTTACGAAAATGTTTGCCGGTTTGATGTCACGATGGACGATTCCTTTGCTGTGGGCCGCGTCGAGTCCGTCCGCGATTTCAATGGCCAGCGCCAGCAGGGTCTCGGTCTCCAGCGGACGCCCTACGATGCGATGCTTCAGCGTAACGCCATCCAGAAACTCCATGGCGATGAAGGCCTGGCCATCCTGCTCTCCGATGTCATAAATCGTGCAGATGTTGGGATGATTCAAGGCGGACGCCGCCTGTGCCTCGCGCTGGAAACGGGCCAAGGCCTGAGGGTCGCGCGACACTTCTTCCGGCAGAAACTTGAGAGCGACAAAACGGTGCAGCCGCGTGTCTTCGGCTTTGTAGACGACGCCCATGCCGCCGCCACCGAGCTTCTCGACGATGCGGTAGTGCGAGATGGTTTGGCCGATCATACTTTAGCGATCAAATTTCGCCGGTCATCATTTGCCGATCATCATCTGCCGATCATGCTGGATCAGGCTCCCGAGGTCGCTTCATCTTACGGACGTGGCATGCGCGAGTCAACGAATCGCGCCTGGCGACGGCGTTTACCGCTAAGGGCACGCTTCGGCTTCGCTCAGGGCAGGCTTCGGTCCCCGAAGGAAACCCTATTAGCCCGGCGCCTCGTGACGTCGGTGCTAGGTGCTAATAGTTTGCCCTTCGTCCCGTCAAACTGAGAGATCGTCCCGAATCTCGGCCTTTGTTTGTGGCTGCACTTGAACTGCCGTATCATCTACGCGCCATGAAAATACTTACTGTTCTTACGCTGTCTCTGTGTTTAAGCGCGCTCGCGGCGGAGAAGCCGAAAACCGCGCCCGCGACCGCGCCAGCCCAACCTGCAGTCGAAACGCTCGACCTCGAGACCATCGCACGGATTCGCGACGAGGGCTTCAACCACTCGCACATCATGCAGTACGGCACCGGCTTGTTCGACGGCATTGGCCCGCGCCTTACGGGCTCGCCCGACTTTGCCAAGGCCGAGCAGTGGTCGCTCGATCAGCTGCGGCGCATGGGAGCCTCGAACGCGCATCCCGAATCCTGGGGCGAGTTCGGCATGGGCTGGCAGCAGATCGGGACCTCGGTGCTGATGACAGCCCCTTCCACGGCTACTTTTCTCGCGCAGGCCACGCCGTGGTCTCCGGCGACGGCCGGCGAAACCACCGCGGACGTAATCGCCGTGCCCGATCTGAAGGAAGAAAAAGATTTCGAGCAGTGGAAGGGCAAGCTGGCCGGGAAAGTCATTCTTTATGGCGAGGCCCCGAAGATTACTCCCGACCCCGCCAATCCGCTCGAGCATTATGACTCGGCCAAACTCGATCACTTCCATTCCTACCCGCTCGATGGCGACCAGCACGACAGCTATGTTCTCCCGAGCGATCCTGCTTTCTGGGAAAAGATCTTCAAAGAGATGGCCTTCCTCGAGAAAGTCGGCCACTTCTTTGCCGACGAGCATGCCGTCGCGGTGCTTCGGGCCAGCGGCTCTGGAGGGGTGCTCGGCGACGACACCGGTTCCTCTCTGGGCTGGTTTGTTTACCGCCCCGAGCACAAGCAGGCGCTCCCCTCGGCGGCCGTGTCTGACGAGGCTTTCGGCCGCATGCACCGCCTGGTCTCGCATGGCGTGACCGTCTCCCTGCGACTCAACATCGCCACAAAGTTTTTTGGCGACCATGAGGCAGGCAGCGACGTGATCGCGGAAATTCCTGGCACGGACCCCTCGCTGAAAGATCAGGTGGTGATGCTGGGCGGCCATCTCGACAGCTGGATCGCCGGCACTGGAGCCACCGACAACGGCGCCGGAACTATTATCGAGCTCGAAGCCATGCGCATTCTGCGCGCGCTCAATATCCAGCCCCGCCGGACGATTCGCATTGGGCTGTGGGGCGGCGAAGAGCAAGGCCTTTTCGGCTCGGCTGGCTACGTTAGCAACCACTTCGGCGTGGGTTCCCATTCCACCAAGCCGGAAGAACAGTTCGTCCCCGAGTTCTTACGACAGCAGACTGGCCCCATCACGGTCAAACCCGAACACGCCAAGCTGGACGCCTATTTCAACGCCGACAACGGCAGCGGCAAGTTCCTGGGCATTTTCGCGGAAGGAAACGGGGCGGCTGCGGCCATCTTTCAGCAGTGGGCCGCGCCGGTCAACGACCTCGGGTTTACCACTGTAACGCTGCGCAACACGGGAGCTACTGATCATGTTTCCTTCGATGAGGTGGGGCTGCCCGGATTTCAGTTCATCCAGGACCCGCGCGACTACGGCACGCGCAGCCACCACACCAACCTCGACACCTACGAGCGGCTCTCCGAGCCCGACCTGAAGCAGGCCGCTGTAATTATGGCGATTTTTGTTTACAACGCTGCGCAGCGTGATGCGATGCTCCCGCGCAAACCCATGCCCCATCCCGAACTGGAGGAACAACTGGCCAAGCCGCTAGAGGGGATTTATCCCACCGGGGCGAAGTAGAAGGGATTGCTTCGATGGATTTGGGAAGGGCACGGCTTCAAGCCGCGCCGCGAGCGTACGGAACGGCGCGGGCTTTAGAGTGTGCATGGAGAACCGGTGCCGTCCCTTCGGGACTCGCTCGGCGCTCCCGCTCTACCCGGCACTTACGTGCCGGGCTAGCGAATGACGCCCCGTTCGGGGCTGGAATCGCTTCGCGAATCAGCGCGCTTGTAGAATCGCATCCGCGACCCGCGCCGCCTCCACCGCGGCCTTCACATCGTGGACGCGAATGATGTGCGCGCCCTTTAGGATCAGCGCGGTTTGGCTGGCCAGCGTTCCGTAGAGACGATCCGAAACGGGAGCATCTTTGCCGTCCTTGATCAGAGTTCGGCCGATGAAAGATTTCCGCGAGGTTCCGGCCAGTAGTGGAAAGCCCAGCGCCTGCAGGTCGCCAAAGCGCGCCAGCAACGGATAGTTTTCATCGAAGCTCTTGCCAAAGCCGAAGCCGGGATCGAGCACAATACGCTCGCGCCGTACACCGGCGAGCACGGCGGCTTCCGCCCATTCTTTGAGCTCACGTTTAACCAGCAGCGCAATGTCTCCGGGCGGCGGCAGGGTTCGCCACTCTTCCGGGCGTCCGCGCATGTGCATCAGGATGGCGCCGCATTTCAGTTCGGCCACGGTCTTCGCCATCTGGCGGTCCCAGCGGAAACCGCTTACGTCGTTCACGATCTCAGCGCCGGCACTCACAGCGGCACGGGCGACAGTTGCTTTGTACGTGTCTATGGAGAGCACGGCAGCAGGATGCTTCTTCTTCAAGTCAGCGATCACGGGAAGCACGCGCTGCAATTCCTCGTCGGCGGTAACCGCGGTTTTGGGACTCGCGGGCCCGCTGCGCTTCGCACCGGCATCGCCGGCCGGTATCGTGCCCGAAGCGCCGGAGGCCTCCACGCGCGTGCCCGGACGCGTCGATTCCCCGCCAACGTCGAGAATGTCGGCTCCTTCGTCGAGCAGGCGCTGAGCATGTTCGATGGCGCGCTCGCGATCAAGATACAAGCCGCCGTCGGAAAAAGAATCGGGCGTCATATTGACGACACCCATGATCAAGGTGCGCTTGCCGAGTTCCAGGGATCTCGAACCCAAGCTCCAGTGGAAGACTGCTCTCATCGCGGACGATTCTAAATGAAGTGGAATCCCAACGAAGGTCCGCGCTGGACGGATCGCAGGGCAGGGGAATGGCAGCGACGGACAACTCAGCTGCGGCGGATGGCGGCGTCGCGTCGAGAAACCTTCGCTCCAGACGGCCCCGTCCCGGTGGGAGGTTTGCGCTGCCCGTCCAACAGTTCCTTGAGGACGGTTGCATTGTTTCGTCCTTCGTTCTTTGAGGCAAAGAGCAGCGTGAGTTGTTTCCTGGCATGCGCGAGAAGATAGAGCCGACGCAACTCGGCCTCGGCATCAGGGTGCGAGAGTTCTTTCAGGTATTTTCTGCGGAACATTTCCCAATGGTCAGGCTGGGCGTGAAACCACTTGCGCAGTTCGTTCGAAGGCGCCAGATCGCGCAGCCATTCGTGAACCGCGGCTCGCTCTTTGGTAAGCCCGCGGGGCCACAAGCGGTCCACCAGCACGCGCACTCCATCGGTGCGCTTCACCGGCTCGTAGACTCGCTTCACCACAACCGTCATTCTGGCAACTCCCGCTGGCATCCGACGACTTTTCTGGGACCTGGCCTGTAACTCGGGCGTCACTCGCCCTTGCTCTATTATTGTAAGGTCATGGTGCTCGCCGTGTCTGTTGGCAAGCCGCATTTGGCGTTTGGCGGGCTTCGGAGTGGCCTTCGGAGCGAGCTTAGGAAAATAATGAAGAGCAATTTCAGTACATCCTGCAGCGCCATTTTCGGGGCGATGGCTGCCTTGATCCTGTTCGCGACGTTTTGTGCCTGTGACGTCGAACGCCGCAAATCGGATGCCGAGCTTGGCCTCAACCCGCAACAAGCCGCGGGCCGCGAAATTTACGATAAGCACTGTGATCGTTGCCACGAGCCCTACTCCACTCGCGGCAAGAAAGGTCCAGGACTGAAGGGAGTTTTCAAGCAGCCCTATCTTTCGATTAGTGGCCTTCCCGCCAATGACGACAGGGTCACGGACATCGTCCGCCTGGGCCGCAAGGAAATGCCGGGCTACAGCCAGACTCTCAGCCAGCAGGACGTTGAGGCCCTACTGGCTTACATGCACACGCTGTAGCGCGGCGATGCGGCTTCGTGCAGCGCGGGCGAGAGGGCCAAAACGGGTAGTCCATGGGATAATCCTCCGGTGAAGAATACGGTCAAACCAGAGCTTTTTCGGAAGCTGCCGTCGGTGGATGAGCTGCTACGTTCTCCCGCGGCGCTGACGCTGACGGCCGATCACGGGGCCGCCGCGGTAGCTGATGCGGTCCGGGCCGTGCTTGGCCGCTTGCGTGAGGAAATTTCATCCGGCCTGCTTGACGAGCAGGTTTTGGGCTCAGCGTTATCCAATATGGATAGCGCGCTGGGGCACCAAATTCGCCAGATGACGGGCTACTCGCTGTGCCCGGTGATCAATGCCACGGGCGTCATCCTTCATACCAACCTCGGCCGCGCCCCGCTGGCGGAAGCTGCGATGGACCACATCCGCGAGACTGCTGGGGGCTATTCCAATCTTGAGTTTGAGATTGGCGCGGGAGAGCGCGGAAAGCGCGACGTGCATGTGGAGAGACTGCTTCGCAAACTGTTGAGCGAGGGCGTGGTCTGGGAAGATTCCGCCGGGCTTCGCCACGGCGGGACAGCCGAGGCGGCTGTCTCTACGTCCGGCGATGTTTCTACCATCGTTGTGAATAACAATGCGGCCGCGGTTTTGCTGGCGTTGAATACGCTGGCGGATTCCGGAGAGGTGATTGTGTCGCGCGGGGAGCTGGTTGAAATTGGCGGGGCGTTTCGCATCCCGGAGGTGATGGCGAAGTCGGGCGCGATCCTGCGCGAGGTGGGGACGACGAATCGCACGCGGATCGCCGATTACGAGAATGCCCTCAATGATCGAACCAAGCTGCTGCTGCGCGTGCACCGGTCGAATTTCGAGATCAGTGGATTTACGGAGCAGGCGTCCGCCGCGCAACTTGTAGCATTGGCCCGCAAGCACGGCCTGCCGCTTCTGGAAGACCTCGGCAGTGGAGCGCTGGTCGAACTTGAGGCGTTCGGGATCGGTGGCGAGCCGACCGTCCTCGACAGCCTGCGCGCCGGTGTGGATGTGGTGACTTACAGCGGAGATAAGCTGCTGGGGGGACCGCAGGCCGGACTGCTCAGCGGCCGCCGCGACCTGATCACACGCATGCGTTCCAATTCCCTGTTTCGGGCGCTGCGCGTGGATAAGCTTACCTACGCGGCGCTCGAAGCCACTCTACTCGCCTATGTGAAGCGCGACCACGACGCCATCCCCACGCTGCGGATGATGCGGCTCACGAAGGATGAGATCGGCAAACGGGCGGAGGCGCTGGCTGCGAAAGTTGGGTCTGCGAAATTGAAAGCCGAGATCGTCGACGGCGAATCCGTGATCGGAGGCGGCGCGGCGCCATCTTCGGTTTTGCCGACGCGTCTGGTCGCACTGAGTTGCGCCGGCCTCAGCACCGACGAGTTGGCGGGCCGTCTGCGCGCGTCGGAACCGCCGGTGATCGCGCGGGTGGAGGACGGGCGCGTGCTGCTCGATCTGAGAACCGTGTTCACGGAGCAGGACGAATTGGTCGCTGCGGCCCTTCGTCAGATCGCGGCGTGATCCTCCGCAGTCGAGTCCTCTTGAGTCTTCTTATTATGATCGTCGGTACAGGTATCGATATCGCCGAAGTCTCCCGCATCCAGCAGGCGGTTGAGCGCTTCGGCGACCGATTCCTGAATCGCATCTTTACCGACGGCGAAATGCACTACTGCGATTCCAAGGCCAATCGCATGGAGCGCTATGCCGCCCGTTTTGCCGCGAAAGAAGCCGCAATGAAGGCCCTGGGCACGGGCTGGAACCATGGCGTGCGCTGGCGCGATTGCGAAGTCACGCGCATGCCGGGCGGGCGGCCGACCATCGCGTTTCACGGAAAAGCTGCGGAATTTGCCGCGCAGCTGGGCGTAAAGAATGCCGCGCTTTCGATCTCGCACACCGCCGAGCAGGCCATCGCGCAGGTAATTCTGGAAAGCTGATCGTCGCTGCAACCCCGGCGCTACTTCGCCGCCATTTCCCCATCTGCTAAACTGTCGCCTTCAATAAAAAATTATGGCCGTCACTGCTCCGACTCCAGCTGTGTCACCGAGCAACAGCGATATCCCCGGCAAGATTGTGCTGACGGGGCTGGGTCTCACCAGCTTCGCGGCGCTGCTTCTGGAACTCTCGCTTACGCGTCTATTTTCGGTCGTCCTCTTCTACCACTTCGCGTTTCTTGCCATCTCGATCGCGCTGCTGGGGCTGGGCGCCGGCGGAGTGTTCGCCTACTTGCTGAAGTCGCGCCTGTCGGCCGTCGGCACGCGCCAGCTCTCGGCGCGGCTGTGCATGGCGAATGCGTTCATCGTCTTTGTGATGCTGGAAGTCGTGCTGCACGTTCGCGTGGTGCTCGACGTCAGCTTCGGCAATTTTCTGCGCCTGACGGAGATCTACCTGGCGGCGGCCGTGCCGTTTTTTCTCACCGGACTGCTTTTCTCGGTGGTGTTTGCGCGCGAGCCTCATCGCATCCCGCGGCTCTACGGGGCCGACCTGGGCGGAGGCGCGCTGGCCTGCCTCGCGGTGGTTCCGCTGCTGAACTGGCTGGGTGCGCCCAACGCCATCCTGATTGCGGCGGCCACGCTGGCGATCGCAGCGATCGTGTGGTCGGAGGCCAACTCCGAGCGCCGGATCGCAGCCATCTTGGTTCTGGCCATGGTCGCACTGATCGCGGTGAATCACACTGGCCGCCTCATCGATGTGGTCTATGCCAAAGGAATGTACCGCAACCCGGCGTGGGTGGAATACGCGCGCTGGAACGCGATTTCTCGGGTGGAAGTCGATCGGCAGACTCCGTTCAGCAAAACGATCGTGATCGACGCCGACGCTTCCACGTCCCTCATGAATCCCGATCTGTCTCATTGGGCCGGGACGGAGTGGGAACGCGCCTTGATGAACGCCCCGCCCGCGCTGGCCAACGTTTTGCGCCCGCGCGGAGACTACGCCATCATCGGGCCTGGCGGCGGTGTGGATGTGGTTCGAGCTTTGGCGAACGGCAGCCCGAGTGTGACCGGCATTGAAATCAATCCCATCATCGCGACTGACATCATGCGTGGCCGCTACGCCGATTACTCGCGGCATCTTTACGAACGCCCCGACGTGCACATTCAAGTCACAGACGGGCGGTCGTATCTGCGGTCGACTTCGGAGACCTTTGATGTTGTGCAGATGACGCTGGTCGATACCTGGGCTTCCACGGCCGCGGGCGCGTTCGCGCTGAGTGAAAACAATTTGTATACCGTGCAGGCGTTCCGCGAATATTTCGATCACCTGAAGCCTGACGGCCTGGTCGCCGTCACCCGCTGGGAGTTCCGGCATCCGCGCGAAGCACTGCGCGTGGTGTCGGTGGCCATGGCTGCATTGCACGGCATGGGCGTGGCCAATCCGGCGCGGCATTTCATCGTCGCATCCCTCGGGGGGCTGAATGAAGACGGCATCCCGGTGGTCGTGCTGGCCAAGAAGAGTCCTTTCACCTCCGACGAAGAACTGGCCGTGCGCGCTCACTTTGGGCGGTATCCTCAACTTACTCCGCTCTATATGCCCTCGGCGCCGGCCGACAACCCGTTCTCGCAGCTGATTGCGAGCAACGATCCTGACGGCTTTGCCCGCACCTACGCTTACAACGTCTCCCCAGTGAGCGACAACGCGCCCTTCTTTTTCTTCACGCTTAAGCCGGGGCAGATTCTCGGCGAAGCGGGACTGCAGCATGGTGTCGATTGGAAAGTGAATCTCGGAGTCCTGGTGCTGCTTCTGGTGCTGGCGATCTCGGTGGTAGCCGTGCTCGCCTTTCTGATTTTGCCCTTGGCTTTCAAAGGCGGAACGTCCCGCCAGTCGGCGGTTCCGTTGCTATATTTCATCGCGGTGGGGCTGGGCTATATTCTGGTCGAGATCGCCTTCATCCAGCGCTTTGTGCTCTTCCTGGGGCATCCCACTTACGCATTGACAGTGGTGATCTTCCTGCTCATGCTCTCGAGCGGAGCGGGCAGCCTGTTTTCGCGCCAGTGGCTGCCGCGAACGGATCAGGCCTGGCTGCCGCTGGCGCTGGTGGTCGTAGCCCTGCTCGCGGATGTGGTTTTTCTTCCCGGCCGGCTGGCTGCCCTGGTGGGCCTGGGATTCAATTACCGGCTGTTGATCAGCGCGGTCCTGTTGGCTCCTCTCGGCTTCGTCATGGGCATGCCGTTCCCTACGGGCTTGCGCGCGTTGGCCTCGGCTCCGGCACCCGAATTTCCTTCGGGGCAGTCTCGTCCGGAAAATGCCGTCGAGTGGGCCTGGGCGATGAACGCCGCAGCCAGCGTACTGGGCTCGGTGCTGGCCATGGTGATTGCGATTCAGTTCGGCCTGACCGCAACCCTGGCCTGCGGGGCTGGAGCCTACCTGCTGGCTCTTTTGCTGACTCGCGCCCTCCGCTCCGAAACCACTTAAGGCCACGGCCCCGGGTTTGCTATGATGCAACGAACGGGAGTCTCACTTTCGTACTTGGCGGAAGCTGAGAAACCACGCTCGGATCGACCACGATGAGGATATCTCTTGCCTAGCCAGAAGCAGCTCAAGTGGTCGCAGCTGCGCGTGGGCATCACGGTGATTCTCGCCAGCCTCACGCTGGCGGTTCTGCTGTTCCTCATGTCGGGAAGTCGCGGCCTGTTTACCAAGCGGATCACGCTGATATCGTATTTTGACAATGCCAGCGGTTTGCGCCAGGGCGCTGCCGTGCGGCTGAGCGGCGTGGACATCGGAAATGTCGCCAATATCCGCATCGTTCCTGACAAAGACAAACAACTGACTCCCGTGGAAGTGATCATGAAAGTCAGTACGCAGTACAGCTTCAACCTGCGGCGCGATTCGGTTACGTCGCTCGATACCGCCGGGGTGCTGGGTGAAACCTATCTCGACATCGACAGTTCCCAGGCCACGGGCGCCGTCGTAAAGGACGGAGACACGCTGGCCACTCAGGTGCATCCCGATTTCAACCAAGTGGTGCGCGCCAGCCAGAGCACGCTCGAGAACATGGACGCGCTCCTCAAGCGCGCCGACCGCATCCTGGCTTTCGCGGAAAGCGGCAAGGGATCGCTGGGCAAGTTGATTTACGATCCCACGCTTTACAACCGCTTCTCTTCTACCGTGGCCGATCTGCAGCAGATTGTCGACCAGGTCGGCAAGGGCCAGGGCAGTCTGGGCGCACTGATCAACCGCAACGACGCCTATGAAAAATTCATTTCCACGCTCGACAAGATGAATGTGGTGATCGACGACCTGCAGGCGGGCAAGGGCACGGCAGGAAAGATCCTGAAAGACCCGTCACTCTATAACAACGCCAACGAAACCATCGCCACCATCAAGCAGGTCACCGAAGACATCCACTCCGGCAAGGGCACGATTGGCAAACTCACCGAGGACGAGGAATTGGCAAAGAAGCTCGACAACACCATCAGCAAACTCTCTGCCCTGACCAGCGAACTGGAAGCGGGCCAGGGCACGGCCGGCAAGCTTTTCAAAGACGAGACGCTCTACAACAATGCCAACCAGATGTTGGTGGAAAGCCGGGAACTGCTGAAAGCCTTCAAGGAAAACCCCAAGAAATATCTCAGCATCAAGCTGCACATTTTCTGAGCGTCTAACAACCCATCGAGCACCCCGATCCCGAATCCTGGGTATACGCTCTCTACAGCGATGAGCGGAGTTGCGCCGTTTTTCGGCAGGCATATAATAGCGCCCACCAATGGCACTCACCTCGGGTTCGAAACTGGGGCCGTATGAGATCGTAGCTCCCATCGGCGCGGGCGGAATGGGGGAAGTATATCGCGCGCGTGACGCGCAGCTGGGCCGCGACGTCGCCATCAAGGTCCTGCCCGCCGCATTTTCCGAGGATGCCGACCGTCTGCGGCGCTTCAAGCAGGAAGCCCAGGCCGCAGCGGCCCTCAACCATCCCAACATTCTCACCATCTATCACGTCGGAGAGTACAAGGGCGCTCCTTACATTGTTTCTGAGTTGCTGGAGGGCGAGAGCCTGCGTCAGCGGCTTCAGGCCGGACCGCTGCCGCTGCGCAAAGTGCTCGACTGCTGCATTCAGGTAGCCCGCGGGTTGGCAGCAGCCCACAACAAAGGAATCTTCCACCGCGACCTGAAGCCGGAAAATATCTTTCTGACTAAGGACGGCCGGACCAAGATCCTGGACTTCGGCCTGGCCAAGCTCACTCGGCCCGAAGAACGCGAATCAGGCTCCGAAGCGCTTACCCTGACGCGCGGATCAGAACCGGGTGTCGTGCTGGGCACGGTGGGCTACATGTCGCCCGAGCAGGTGCGGGGCCAGCCCGCAGGACCTGCTTCGGACTTGTTCAGCTTCGGCGCCATCCTGTACGAACTGCTGACGGGGAAACGCGCCTTCCATGGTCAAACCGCGGCCGACACCATGACCGCCATCCTGAAGGATGAGCCGACGGATCTCGCCGAGGTCAACCGCCCGATTCCTCCAGCCCTGGAACGCATCGTCCGCCATTGCCTGGAGAAAAATCCCGAAGAGCGTTTCCAGTCGGCGCGAGACGTAGCGTTCGATCTGGAAGCCTTATCTTCCGAATCCGGAACCGGCGCGGTTTCGTCCCGGGTCAGTTCCGCCCGAAGATCGAGGCTGCTCGTGCCCGGAGCCGTGGGCCTGGGGATTCTGCTCGCGCTCGCGGCCGGCATCCTGCTGGGGCGGAGCAAAGGCCCGGCGCCACGGCCCACCTATCACCGCCTTACATTTCGTCAGGGAACAGTGCAGGCAGCGCGCTTCGCTCCTGACGGCCAGAGCATCGTCTATAGCGCTGCCTGGGAGGGTGATCCGCCCGAACTCTTTACCACTCGCCCGCAAGGGCCCGAATCCCGCCCCTTAGGACTGGCCGGCAGCGCTCTGTTGGCGGTTGCTCCGACCGGGGAGATGGCTGTGTCGATGGGATATCACGCCACAGCGGCAACTTTCAGCGCCGGGACCATAGCGCGTGTTCCCCTTGAAGGGGGCGCGCCTCGCGAAGTTCTGTCGAACGGGGAGAGTGCCGACTGGTCCCCAGACGGTGCAACTCTGCTGATTACTCACCAGGTAGGCGGGAGCGACCGCCTGGAATTTCCGCCTGGAAAGCTGATTTACGAAAGCGCAGGCGCCATCGGTCATCCCCGGCTCTCGCCTCGTGGGGACGCGATTGCGTTCTTCGAGCATCCCGGACGAATCAGTGACGACGGCTCAGTCGCGATTGTAGACTTGGCCGGGCACAAGACCGTGCTTTCCACCGGTTGGTCAGACCTCACCGGCTTGGCTTGGTCTCCCCGGGGCGATGAAGTCTGGTTTACCGGTGACCGCGAGAACGTCGCGGTTGAGCTGTTTGCTGTCACCCTTGCGGGGCGCGAGCGAGAGGTCGAAAGGGTTCCGGGCGGCCTGCTGCTGTTCGATATCGCCCGCGACGGTAGAGTCCTGCTGGCCCTGGAGGATTGGAGAGGAGGGATATACGGTTTAGCCCCAGGAGAAAACCGGGAGCGCGACCTTTCCTGGTTCGATTTCTCGATTGCCAACGACATTTCCTCCGACGGTCGCACCGTCCTCTTCTATGAGTTCGGCGAAGCAGGAGGAGTCTCTTCTCCCAGTTACTTGCGCAGCACCGACGGCAAACCCGCGGTGCGCCTGAGTAACGGATTCTGTTGGGCCTTGAGCCATGACGCGCAACGGCTGATTTGCGTTTCACCAGAAGGCCAGGTGAACGAAGTGCCAGCCAAGACTGGAGAAATCAAGCCTCTGATTCACGACCAGCTCATCCACAACGGGGCCCGGTGGTTCCCGGATGAAAAACGGATCCTCTTCATCGGGGGTGAGCCCGCTCACGGCCCGCACGCCTATGTGCAAGACCTCCCGTCCGGCCAGCCGCGAGCCATCACGCCCGAGGGTGCAAGTGTGTTCTACGGGATCTCCCCTGACGGGCGGCTGCTCGCAATCGCCATGGGGGCTGATTATAGAACCATGATTTATCCAGTTGGTGGCGGGGACCCGCGCCCGGTCGCGGGATTGCAGCCCGGCGAAGTGCCCGTAGCCTGGAGCCCTGACGGCCGCTTCCTGTATTGCCACCGGGTCGGAGATGTGCCGACGGAAGTTTTTGAAGTGGAAGTGGCGACCGGCCGCAGAGCGACGTGGAAGAAGCTGACTCCCCCTGACCCCGTTGGAATCACTTTTCTCTCCCAAATTTTTCTGAGCTCAGACTTGAAGAGCTACGTATACAGCTTTAATCGAAGGCTGCACGTTCTCTATCTGGTTGAGGGCCTGCACTGAGCCGCCCAGTCGGTCGTCGGCATGACCCAACCTTTTAGTGCTCGCCGATCCCGAACATCGCTCCCAGCAGCAGAATCGTGAGCACCCCCAGCGAAATCCAGCCGTACTTCATATCCTTCTCGCGGAAGAAAAGAAAGCACGCCACCACAACCCGAACCACCGGAGTGGCCAGCATCAGTAGCACGCCCGCGCGCTCGATCTCGAGCGCAGCCTGCCCCGGTACCAACAGGCCGGCCATTAGCCCGGCCAGCATGATGAAAAAACAGCTGAACGCCCCAATGCGCAGCACCGAAGCCACAACGCGATCGAATGCGGGTTCGCGCACCTGGCTCATGCCGAGCCTCCCCCATGCCAATGCAGCAGCAAGTGCACCGTCAGGTGTCCCGCTAGATAAAGCATGATGCCCACCAGCAGATAAACCACATACCGCGTCTGAATGCGCGGAGCCATGCGCGCCCCCAGCAACGATCCCAGAAAAACTCCCACTGCGAGCGGCGCCGCTACATCGACCAGGATGTCGCCGCGACGGTAATAGACAATGGCGCTGGCCGCGGCGGTCACCCCAATCATGAAGTTCGAAGTCGCCGTCGCCACCATCAGCGGCACCTCCATGAACAGGTACATCACCGGAACTTTGATGGGCCCGCCGCCAATCCCTAGCAATCCGGAGAGCCCGCCCGCCACCAGCGACGCAGCCAGACCCAGGGGGTAACGCTTGGGCTCGTAAGGTGGAATCGCAATTTCTCCGTTGTTTCCCGGAGGTGGTTCATCGTGCGTTTTCACTTTTCCCCGGCGCGACAGAATCGTGATCGAACTGTAGAGAAGAAACCCGGCAAAGACTCCTTCGAGCAGGCTGCGATTGAAATAGCCGACCAGATAGGCGGTCACCGCGGCCCCCAGCGCAGTGGCCAGTTCGAGCGTCATCCCCAGCCGAATGTCAGTGGTGTGGCGCTGCAGGTGAACCGAAGAGCTCGCTGCGGATGTAGTGATGACCGCGACCAGACTGGTTCCAATCGCTTCGCGAATCGGGATGCCGAAATACAGCGCGAGAATCGGAGAGAGCACAACGCCGCCGCCTATCCCGGTAACCGCGCCCAGCAACCCGGCGAAGAACCCAAGAACAACCAGAAGAACGCTCACCACCTGGCGTAACGCCTCAGGCTGGCGGCTCGGGTTTGGGAAGGGCACGAGTTTAGCCTGCCCTGAGCGAAGTCGAAGGGTGCCGTTAGGCCGGTCAAAGTATGTCCGCGCTTTAGCGCCTGAGGTCCGCTTGGGCCCAACCGCCGGGGTCTTGTGAGATAGCGATCGCTGATTGTGCAACTTACTGGAAGGTTGGCGTTCTCTGGAGACATATCTTGAAACATGAATCGCTCAGGATACCACCCGCGGCGCGCTGGTCGATTCCGCCTGTTCGTGCGCGTGGTAACTTGACCGCACCATGGGACCCGATTCCACGTGACGGAACCCGAAGCGCTGGGCTTCGTCCTTCAAATATTGGAATTCTTCCGGAGCGTAGAAGCGCGCGATGGGAAGATGATCTTTCGAGGGCCGCAGATACTGGCCAACGGTGAGGATATCAACACCCCGCGTTCCGAGATCGCGGAACACTTCCACCAGCTCTTCCGACGTTTCTCCCAGGCCAACCATGACACCGCTCTTGGTGACCATGCCGGGAGAAAACTTTTTGGCGTTCTCCAGCAAGTTGAGAGTGCGCTCGTAGCGGGCGCCGGAGCGCACCGCACGGTATAGGCGTGGAACGGTTTCCGTATTGTGGTTGAGCACGTCGGGGTTGGCGTCGAGGACGATTTTCAGAGCCTCGTCGAGCCCCTGAAAATCGGGGATCAGCACTTCGATGCGGCAATCCGGGGAAAGCTCGCGAATCTCGCGGATGGTCTCAGCAAAAACTTTGGCGCCGCCGATGTTGTCGTCATCGCGATTCACGCTGGTTACTACCGCGTGTTTCAGCCCAAGCGTGGCTACGGCCTCGGCTACCCGGCGCGGCTCGTCCCAATCAATGGGCTCGGGTCTGCCCTTGGGCACGGCGCAGAAACCGCAGCGCCGGGTGCAGATATCGCCCAGCAGCATGAACGTCGCGGTCTTGTGGTTCCAGCATTCGCCAATGTTGGGACACTGCGCCGACTCGCACACCGTGTGCAGGCCGAGTCCGCGGGCCAGCTTCTTCAAGTTATGGAAGTTGTCGCCGACTGGAGCCTTCGCGCGCAGCCAGGTAGGCTTGGGCATGCGCTGCGGGGGCGCAAGCTCGATCTGAATCAGTTGGGAGGTACCGGCCATTTTGTCTAATTCTATCAGTTCCTATCTGTTAGTTCGGCGTTGCCGGGAACCCCATTACGGGCTTTTGCACAGGTACTCTTTCCGTGGTTGTGACATCGGTCACAGCCGAAGGGACCGCATTGGCGAGAAGATTTGCACATTCTGTGATCGAGGTGTCGAAAATGAATCTGACGCTCGGGGTTGCGATTTTTCTGGCCGCCGCGACGGGCCTGTCCGCCTTTTTCCTAACGCGAAGACGCGGCAGGACCCGAATTGATGCTTTGAATCGTGAACTTAATGACGCCACGACTGAACTGGTGTCCGCCAGAGCCGGGTTTGCGGTTCGAGACGAGGAACTCCGTAGTCAGATCAAAGAAGCGCGCGACACAGTAAACGACTCGGGTCGGCAACGAACCCAGTTGGCGGACGAGCTAAAGGCTGCACTTGAGGAAAAAGGCCGTCTCCAGACCACGGCAGCGCGCCTTGACGAGGTAAAGGCCGCCCTCGCGGAGCGGGGAAAGCAGATCGATTCGCTGCAAGACCAGATCAGGTGCCTTGATCGCGGGAAAACAGAAGCGATCAAGGACGCGGAGGCGGCCAATCAGCGTGCGACGCAGACTATTTCCGACCAGCGAGAAGCACACGCCCAGGTCTTGAGGGCCAAGTACGAGCAGATCGAAAAGTTGAATGAGTTTATATCGCAAGCGCGGCAGGTGCTTACCACGGAGTTCAAGGCACTCTCAGCCGATGCCCTAAACGATGCCCGGGCCCAGCTTCTCCATACCGCAGACAAGATCATCGAGAAACACGGGGAGGACACAACAGCTAGAGTGGACTTGCACCGGCAGCAGATCGAGACGTTGCTCAAGCCGGTAGAAGAAACCATGAAACAACTCGACAAGCATGTCGAGGACAGTAATCTGTCTAGGGCAAACGCGGAAATATTGCTTAATGATCGAATAGAGCAACTCAATACCGCCAGCGAATCCCTCAGCAACGCCCTCCGCAAGCCGGTGGTGAGGGGCAGCTGGGGCGAGATGGTGCTAGAAGACGCGCTAGAAGCCGCTGGCTTGGTGGCTGACATCGATTTTGTTCTCCAGCACACCACCGAGGGAGAAGACGGGCGCAAGCGGACCGATGCGATTGTGAACATGCCGAAGGGCAGGAAGCTAATCATAGACAGCAAGAACTTGATGGAGTCGTATATTGCGCTCACCAACGCGGGCAACGAAGCCCAGCGCTCGGTTCTCGCGGAGAATCATTCCAGACTATTGAAGGCTCATATCAAGGCGCTCTGGGCGAAGGAATACTGGACACGCTATGAAGGGTTAGATTTCGTCTTTCTCTTTATTCCTCATGATGGCATGTATCATGCCGCCATTCGGGACGAAGCTGAACTCCTTCGCGAAGCGAATGAGAAGCAGGTCTTCATTTGCAACCCGATGACCCTTAGCCCGCTGCTCAAAGCGATGCGTTGCGTCCTGGACCAAGACAGAGTGAATAAGAGCGCCGAAGAGATTCGCAAGGTCGGGGCAGAGCTCTATTCGGAGGTGACGCGATTTGCTACACACATGGGTATTATCGGAGAACGGCTCAGGTCAACCGTAAAGGCCTACAACGAGGCGATCCCGGGGCTAGACCGGTTTATTGTTGCCAAATCCCGAAAGCTCAAGCAGCTCGGATCTGGCCGCGGAGCCGAGGCCGAACTGCCAGATACCATAGAAATGGAACCAAGGCCGTTCTCCTCGGAGGAGCTTAGGGGTTTGGACATCGCGTTGCAAGAGGGCGAAGAGACCGGCAAGACGGCGTCAACTCCTGGCAACAACTGTTCAGATGGAATAGAGCAGTTGTCCCTAGTGAGTCAAACCGACTCTAGAGCGTCGTAAGGCAGCGTGGCAAGGCCGTGCGCTTACCCGAGACCATTCGTTGGACCAATCTTGGCGAATACTGGCCGGGAACAACTCACCCCACCTCAACCAACCCATACGTATTTTGCCAGCGCGTTCGCATGTGAACCAGGGCGCGGCTGACTTCGATTTCTGAAATCTCCGAGTTCGGCCCGGCAATCACGGCGGCCGCTTCGCGCTTGGCGGCTTCGAGCAACTCGCGGTCGCGGATTAAATTGGCCACGCGGAAACTTGGCATGCCTGCTTGGCGCGTGCCGAAAAATTCCCCTGGGCCGCGCAGTTCGAGATCGAGTTCGGCGATCTGGAAGCCATCGTTGGTTTTGACCATGGCCTCGAGACGCCGCTCGCCTTCTTCGGTCACTTTGCCGCCGGTCATCAGAACGCAGTAGGACTTGGCCGCCCCGCGTCCGATGCGGCCACGCAGTTGGTGAAGCTGCGCCAGGCCGAAGCGCTCGGCGTGCTCGATCACCATCACGGTCGCGTTGGGCACGTCAACGCCGACCTCGATAACGGTAGTCGCCACCAGAATCTGCAGCTCGCCTTTCTGGAACATGCTCATGACCTGATCTTTCAATTCCGGGTCGAGGCGGCCGTGCAGCAGTCCCACTTTCAAGTCGGCGAAGATGCGACCGCTCAATTCGCGGTACATCTTGATCGCGGCTTTGAGTTCAGTTTCTTCGTTTTCCTCGATCACGGGATAGACCACGTAAGCCTGATGGCCGGCGGCGATCTGCTTGCGTACGAAATCCCAGACTTCGGGCGAGCGCTCGTCGGCCACGCGGCGGGTGACGATCGGGGTGCGGCCGGGAGGGAGTTCATCGAGCACGCTGAGATCCAGGTCGCCGTAGAGGGTGAGCGCTAGCGTGCGCGGGATGGGAGTGGCCGTCATGACCAGGACATCGGGCTCGGCGGGAGAGCCCTGTGCGGCCGCGCTCCGCGCTGGCCGGACAGCCGAGGCGGCTGTCCCTACGTGAGCAGGCTCGCCACCGTCGGACGGCTTCTTCATCAGTTTCAGCCGCTGCAGCACGCCGAAGCGATGCTGCTCGTCCACGATCACCAGGCCCAGGTTGGCGAACTCGACTTTTTCTTCCAGCAACGCATGCGTGCCGATAATCAATTGCGCATTCCCCTGCGCGATGTGGCGCCGGATTTCGGCCTTCTGGTCCGACTCCAGCGAGCCCGTCAGCAGAACGATGCGATAGCCCGCGGCTTCGAGAATTCTGCGCGCGGAAAAATAATGCTGCTGCGCCAGAATTTCCGTAGGCACCATGAGCGCCGCCTGGCATCCGTTTTCGATGGCGATAATGGCCGCCTCGAAACTGACAATAGTCTTTCCCGAGCCCACATCCCCCTGCAGCAAACGCCGCATGGGATAGGGCTTCTCCATGTCTGCCGCAATTTCCTTCAGTACTCGTTTCTGTGCGGCCGTGGGATGGAACGGCAATATCTTCTTGATGGCCGCACGCACCCGCTCATCCAGGCGGAAAGCGATTCCGGTTTGCGCTTTCTGCTGGCGGCGTTTCAGTTCCAGCCCCAGCTCGACGAAAAACAATTCGTCGAAGATCAGGCGGATGTGCGCCGGCGTGCGCGACGATTGCAAATCCCGCAGGCTCTCACCCGCATCCGGCCAATGCACTTTGAACAGGGCCTCGCGCGGCGAAACCAGTTGCAGGCGTTCCCGAACCTTGGCGGGAATCGGTTCCGGCAATTCGGGGTTCAGGTTTTCCAGCGCCGTCCGCAGCACCCGGCGAAACCAGCGCGGAGTAAGTTTCCCTTGCCCAATCGATTCGTAAATGGGCACGATGCGGCCAATCTCCAGCGATTCCGCGGCCTTCCTCTTCCCGGCTTCCGCACCGCCGTCTGCCTCGTCCGTGGGATCGCCAAGTATTTCAAACTGCGGCTGAATAATCTGCAGCTCGCCGCTGCGTTCATCCTGCTCAACTTTCCCATACAGCGCGATCATCTGCCCGGGCTTGAATTTGTCCTGCAGATAGGTTCCGTGAAACCACAGGCAGCGCAAACGCGTGCGGCCTTGCCCGACGGTAAGCTGGAAAATCGGCATGCGCCGAGTGCGAAACAGCCCGGAGTTGCGCACCTCCCCGATGACTGTCGCCATTTCCCCGGCCCGCAGCTCGGAAATTCCGCGCGGGTTCAGCCGGTCTTCATAGCGAAACGGCAGATAATGGAGCAGGTCGTCTACCGTGGTGATGCCCTTGCCCGCCAGAATTTCGGCAATGCGCGGACCAATCCCCTTGACGTATTGCGCCGGTGTGGAAAGCTCTAGCATGCGCGGGGGTTCCCAACGATGTTAGCAGGACAAGGCATGTTAGCAAGACAGCGCCACCACCGTTGCGCGCCAGCCGACAGGAGGTGCGGCGGTGTCTAAATTCTCGGTACCGGCGATGGTCAACCTTCTCCAGGCTTTCCTGGCGGTTGTTTTGGGTAACGTGGCCTACTTCGTCTTGGCCCCTTCTTTTCCGGCCGCAGCCCGGCACCGTCCTTTTCGTTTGGACTTGGGGATGGTGATCGATTTCTGGTTCTGTCTCGTAGCCTACGGCTTGATCCGCACCGCTCGAAGATGGAGATAACGGCAACAAACGGGTGCCCCATTTCTCGCGTCTTTTGCGAGAAGTGGGCGGCCGCATCGAACCCAGTTACTTTAGGCACCTCAGTATCGTCTGTTTCCCCCTGTAGAATCCCCAGAGAATGCAGAAAACCGCAGTCCTTTTCGATGCGGGCCAGGCCGTGCTCTCCACCTTTGATACCGATGAGGTGCTGCAGCGGATTCTGGCCATCGCGCGCGACTATTTCCATCTGCAGAATGCCGCCATCCTTCTGCTGGATGAGGATTCGCAACAGCTGTGCGTGCGCTCGCAAATCGGCTGGGACAAAGGCCAGGACCAGATTCGGCTGGGATCTGGCGAGGGACTTACCGGCGCCGCCGTGCTCAAGAAACAGCCGGTTTACGCCCCGGATGTCCGCAAGGACTCCCGTTACGTGTGCGCCGCGAAATCGACTCGCTCGGAACTCGCACTTCCGCTCATGGTGCGCGATACGGTCGTGGGCGTACTGGATTGCCAAAGCACCCAGCTCGACCATTTCGACAAAGAAACCATCGATCTGCTGACTTTATTTTCCACCCAGGCCTCCATGGCCTTGCAGAACGCGCGCCTGTACTCGCTGGAGCGCCAGCGGGCGCGGCAACTGGAGGCCATCAACGCCATTGCCCAGCAAAGCACCGCAGTGCTCGACCTGGGAGAACTGCTGGCCAAGGTTTGTGTGCTGATTCAGCAGGCGTTCCAGGTGCCGCACGTTTCCCTGTTTCTGCGCGAAGAGAGCGAACTGGTGTTGCGCGCGCACCACGGAACGCTAACACCCCGGATTCCGGAAGGCGGGCGCTTTCCCGCCGATCGCGAGCCCTGGTCGCATATCCTCTCGACCAGCGGCACGCTCATTGAGAAAGACCTGGCCGGCAAGCCCGAGTGCATGCGTTTCTTCGTGGAGTCGGCGTCGCGCATGTGCATCCCGCTGGTCTCGTTCGGCCAAATCCTGGGAGTGCTGGCGCTCGACAGCTCGAGCCG
>Ga0209415_10004735_pt1 | contig 24832 bp, 21 predicted proteins | sample PeaSoiSIISIP2007_FD_187696 | JGI IMG/M metagenome (GOLD analysis project Ga0209415, IMG submission 187696) | Peat soil microbial communities from Weissenstadt, Germany - SII-SIP-2007 (SPAdes) (version 2) | ecosystem: Environmental > Terrestrial > Soil > Wetlands > Peat | place: Germany... | reverse complement strand
GCTGCGGCCCCGGTCTCGGTGGCGAAGGTTCCGAGCTACGATGAGGACCTGGTCGCGCAATTCCAGAAAATGTTCGATCAGATTGGCGGCATCGGCAGCCAGGTGCTGGGAAAGACCGTGGCCATCAAGGTGAACCTGACCGGCGGCAACCGTTTCGAAGGTTACACCGCCGGAGACACTCACTGGGTGCATCCCAAAGTGGTCGGCGCGGTGACCGCGGTGTTCGGCAAGCTGGGCGCCAGGCGCATCCGGATTCTGGAAAGCGCGAACGGGCGAAGGCCGAACGCCAAGCTCGAAGACAAGTTGCTGTCGGGCGGATGGGACGTGGCGGCCATCCGGAACGCCGCGCCGTTGGTGGAGTTCGAGGACACGGACGGCCCCCAGGGCAAGCCGTACTCGACCTTGAAGGTCTCCAACAAGCCGTACATCTTCCCGGCCTTCAATTTGAATCAGTCTTACGTGGACTGCGATTTCTTTGTAAGCCTGGGCAAGATGAAGAACCACGAAGAAATGGGCGTCACCATGTCGATCAAGAACATGTTCGGAGTCACGCCCACGGCGCTATACGGCGGGCGCGAGCCCATGTTCCACTACGGGCAGAAACAGGCGCCTTCCGGCGTGCCGCAGGAGCTCGACCCTAAGTCCAATCGCTACGAGGGCTGGCGTCTGCCGCGGATCCTCGTGGACATTATCGGGGCGCGCCCCATCGATTTGGCAATCCTGGACGGCATCGTATCCACGTGCGGCGGCGAGGGTCCGTGGGTGCTGGGAGCCAAGCCCATCAAGCCCGGGATACTGGTGGTGGGCCGGAATTGCGTGAACACCGACGCGGTAGCCATGGCGACCATGGGCTACAATCCGCGCGCGGGCCGGCATGAAGCCCCATACCGTCTCTACAAGGGGCCGGACAATCACCCCAAGGAGCAACTGACTCCGGCCGACGAGACTTTTCAATACGCCGATAACATGATGTTGCTGGCCGAAGCGGTAGGGATCGGCTCAGCGGACTTGACCAAGATCGACGTTCGCGGCGTGGCCATCAAAGACGCGGTTTTCGACTTCGAGGCCTTTTGGAAGAATCAGATGCCCAAGGAGAAGCCCGGGTAGGACAGACGATCGCTTTGCGTCGTCTGTCACTCCGGCCATTTGGCGAGGATGACAGACCACGCAAGGCGATGGTCTGTCCTACAGCCGGGCCTACAGGCACGCGATGACGTCGATCTCGACCAGCGAGTTGCCGGGGATGCCACCGGCGGCCGCGATGGTGGTGCGAACCGGCGGCTCGTCTCCAAAGCTGCCCTGGAATACCTCGTTCATCCCTGCGTAGTCCTTCAGATCGTTCAGGTAGACGTTGCACTTGAGAACCTTGTCCATGGACGAGCCTACGCTCTCGAGTTGCCGCTTGATCGAATCCAGGACACCCTTGGTATGCACCTTGATGTCGCCCTCCTGATGGTAGCCCACGCCTGAAATGAAAATCAGGTTGCCATAGGCCACCGTGCCGTTAAACAACGGGGGCTTATCCGGTTTCTTGCCGTTGCGATAAATGACCCGTTTGACGGCCTTTTCCTGGGCCTTCCCGGGAACCGCAGCCGCGGTAGTTGCCGCGGCCACCGCCACGCCGCGTCCGATGAAATTGCGTCGATTCGTGCTCATGAGAGTCTCCTTTGCCTTCTAAAATCCGGGCTCACAAACACTATAGTCGCTGGCGGGGAAAGCGGCAATGTCGCGCGGGCCGCTATTGCCCAGCCGGCACGCGCGGTCCCACCGTGCTCATGTCGATCTCCTGGAAACCCATCTTGAGAGCGGGCGAGCCGGGGCGCAGGCGGAAATCGAAGTTGGCGGGGTTGACGAACAGCGGGTCGGCGACGATCGACTTCGAGTCGTGCCCGGCGGCCTTCCACTCCTCGAACGATTTCCCGGCGAAACGGATGTCCGGCGCGCGCGTGTCGAAGTAGAGGTTGCCTTCCATCGTGAACCCCTCGCCGCTCCAGTTGCTGCCCAGCAGGCGGCCCTGGTCGAAGTACACGATGTTGCGCTCGAAAAGGAACGAGATGTGCGGCTCCGCGCGCGTGCGCATCAACTGGTTTTCGCGGTTGAACGCGAAGATGTTGTTGCGCACCATGTTCTCGCGGCCGTAGTGCTGGTGGAATCCGGCGCTCTTGCAGTGGTACACGATGTTGTTTTCGATGAGCATCTCGCTGGACCCTTCGTCCGGGTAGATGCCCCAGCCACCGTAGGTGAACGAAGCGATGTCGTGGATCAGGTTGTTGCGGATGCGCGTCCCGGGTTGCACGCCGAGCGTGTAGATGCCGCCCATGTCGCTGAGCATCTCCTTGCCGATATCGTGCAGGTGGTTGTGGTCGATGATGTTGCCCTTGGACTGGTTCTCTCCGTAGCCCCAGGTCCAACCGACGCTGATGGCGGTATAGAAGAGGTCGTGGATGTGGTTGTGCACGATCTGGTTGCGTCCGCTCTGCAGCACCCAAATGCCGACGGCGGGCGCGTACACCAGGCCCAGATCGTGAATGTGATTGTCGGCGATGATGTTTTCGTAGTTCTGTCCGGCGTCGTCGGGGACCTGGCGCGGCTCGCCCAGTTTCACGCCGCCGCCGCCCAGATCGAAGAGCTCGCAGGCCAGCACCTGGTTGCGTTTGGAACCGCGGCCGAAGAAAATCGCGTAGCCGCCGGAGTGGGCCACGGTGCAGCGCTCGATTTTGCAGTCCAGGGCGCCGATGGCTTCGATGGCGGCGGGCGCCGGCATGGCAGCCTGCGTATCCGCGTAGCCTCCTTCGGGCATAACCCAATCGGCATGCGCGAACTGCAGGCCGCGGAAGGTGACGTGCTGCGCCCCATCCATCCGCACCAACTCCGCGAGCGCGGGGGCGATGACCTGCTCCGTGCGCATGTCTTCGCCGGGCATGGGCCAGTAGCTGACCGTGTGGCTGTTGCGGTCGAGATACCATTCGCCGGCCATATCCAGCGCGTCGGGCGCGTTTTCGATGTAGTAACGCGCGTCGGTCTCTTTGTTGGAGGGCCGCGGATCGAGCGTGAGGGTGGCGATGTGGGCGGCTTCATCGACGCTCGCGATATTCATGCGAAAATCCGCCCAGGCGAGCAGGCCGATCGCCTCCACATCGCCGCGAGCGGCCCATTGCTTCCGGATGTCGTTGCCCCGGAAGTGAAGCTGGACGGGCTTGTCCTGCGGGCTCGGGCCGTCGATGCGGTAGAAGCCGAAATTGGGCGTGCGTGCCCGCTGCGCGCGCCGGCCGCTGATGAAGAGCTGATGGAACTCCGGGCCGGCGGCGTCGGCCGTCCACAGCGCGCCGGAGGCTTTCTTCCAGCCGGCGATGACGCGCCCACCGCTGATCACGGGCCTCGCGCCGGGCTCGGATTCCCAAATGGTGTTGGAGTCTTCCGCCGTGAGGGTCAGGGTCTCGGGCAGGAAGTAGACACCGTTGCGAATCTGGATGGCGATGCTTCCGGTGCGGCCGGCGCGGCGTTGCGCACGGGCGGCATCGCGCGCTTCGACGAGCGTACGCACCGGGCCACCAGCCGAGACGACGATCGGCTGCGCGGAAAGCGTGGAGGCGAGAAGCAGAAGAAAAGCTCTCATGCTGCTGCGATTATGACGGCGGGCGGGAAAGAGTTCAAGGGGCCGGCAAAAGCTGGCCTTAGAAACGCTGCTGATATCTGGCGCTGATCCGGGAAAGCGCCGCGGAGTAGTCCAACCTTGTCTCATCGTAGTTGAGCCACTCGAACGGATACGGCGGCGCATTGGTCGCCTTGAACCGAAGTATCAAAAACTCGTCAAAGGCAGCGGCGGCAGCAGCAAGTAATCGGCGCTCTGCCTCCGGAGCCTCCTGAAATGGGTGCAGGAAGCCGCCTCTGCCTGTTGTGGGAAAAGGCCGATCGCCCTCGTATCCGACGACGCTCTCCGCATGATTGATACCCACTACCGCGACGCAGATCGGGGTTCCCCCACCGAGTTTGAACTGGACCACTTGATTGCGAAGATCGTTGATCACACGGTCGATCTGCTTGATCATGGCTTTGGCGAGTACCTTCACTTCCACGCCGATTTCGACGGTCGCGATTGGCCCTCGGCAAACGAGATAGCCGGGGTCTGGGATCGCCGTTTCGCCCGGAATGATCTCGCCAAACGTTCCATCGCCGCGCCGGGCCTTCACCCCGCGGCGCTTATTCTGCACGTTGAGAACTCGGTCCTTCCGGCTTACCGCGGCGTCGATCAGCTTGGTGGAACGTTTGATGGTGATGAGGTCTTCGTACAGATGCATCGCGACAAAGTCGCCCTGGTTGGATGCGCGGTGTTTGTAAACCTTCCCTTCAAACAACCGCCGGAATTCGGTCAGCAGCCGATACTCGAGTTGTGGCGGTGTCTCCGTCAAGAATCACCTGGGCGTCGGTTGCGCCAACGTCACGACCCTGCCGTGCGGTCGCGGTGATTCGCTGCCGCGCGATTTCAACGTAACGAGGCTCGATCTCGTTGGCTATCGAGTTTCTGCCAGACATGATAGCAGCTTGTGTAGTTGAGCCTGTGCCCGCGAACGGGTCCAGCACGACGTCGCCCGCAAAGGAGAATAGTCTGATCAGGCGTTCCGCCAGCTCCACGGGATATGGAGCTGGGTGCCCCGCACGAGTCGAGGCGCCGGGAAGATCCGTCCAGATGGAACGTAGCCACGCCTTCATCTCTTCCCGCGTGAGCATGGATAAGGCCTTTTGGAGCGTCGGGACGGAGCGATATTCACCGCCCTTACGGAGGAACAGAATGTACTCGATATCGTTCTTGATGATGCTCCCCGGCTGGTACGGCTTGCCGTAGAAGCCAGCGCCATTTCCTTCCACCTCGGTCACGCCGTTGGCGATCTTGTGCCAGAGTATCGGCATGAGACAGTCGAGACCCAGTCTGCGTGCTCGGACCTGAATGTCGGAGTGGAGAGGCACAAGATAGTGCCTCCCGCCTTTCTTGCGTGGAATACACACATCACCCACCACGCAGCAAATGCGGCCGCCGCCGACGAGAACGCGCCGGCATTCGCGCCAGACGCGGTCCAACTCCGATAAGAAATACTCGTAGTCGTCAAAGTGGCCCATCTGATCCTGGTTGTTCGGCGCGTATTCCTTCAGCGTCCAATAAGGCGGTGACGTCACAACCAAGTGGACCGAGGCGTCGGGTATCCAGGACAAATCGCGGGCATCGCCAAGGTGGAGGCGGTGAGCGGTGTGATCGAATGGCTCGGGCCACGCCACCTCACGGTAGTGGCGATTGGCCGTGAGCAGCGCTCGCATACCCTCGGGCGTATTGTCCTCTGGCGGCAGGCCGGGCGCGCGCCTGCTGGCTCGCGTTGAGACGTCGCTTACGAAGAGCCCGCGTTGTTGCCCGAACCCGTTTCTGGTTGCCTTCTTCAAGGGCCTCCTGTCTGACATCACCTGGCCAAATGCCAATTTGGGGGTGCTTAAGGAGATTGTACCGTTCTCTGCCTTGGGTTCGCCCATCTATTTCACTCATCGGCAGAAAACACGAGTTCCGTGCAAAATGTTTGCAGAACGGATAGCGCGAGCTGTACCGGTCAGGTGCTCTTCTAAATGAAAAGACCCGCGCCTACGCTGAACATTTCAGCCAGCTTGCGAGCTTGCTCCGCGTTGATTTTTCGTTTCTCGTTCAAAACCTCGTTGACATGGCTGCGCTGGCCGAAAACCGGCAGCAGATCGGATGGGGCCTTGCCGGAGTGCTCCATCAGGAACCGCAGGCGGTCGGCAGGCGTTGCGTTGTCCGGGGGCAACGCGTTCCGGCGGTCGTAGTCCTCGATCAGCACCCCGAGAAGATCCATCAGCTTGTCTTCTGCTGCCGTTCGGCGGCGCTTGACGAGCAGTTCGCCGAAACGCGACCGGACCAGATCGTATTGTTCGTCGTTCACGATCCGTCTCGGCAAGAGTTTCGACCAGAAGTTGTTCATATGTAGCGGCCGGCATCAAAGATTCTCCCGATTGTACCCCTGCCGACATCGGCTGCCGGAAAGTCTGCCTTACCGCCGGGAAGTGGGGCCACTCGGCGGCACGCGCGATTTCAAAGAACTGCTGGAGCGGCTTACGAACGTCAAGTCGCCGAAAGATCCCGCGCCACCCCCCGCGCCCTACCCCCGTACACCCCGAATCGGCATGGAGTGTACACGCTTCCCCGTCGCGTCGAACACCGCGTTGGCGATGGCCGGCGCGATCGCGATGATGGGGGTTTCACCCGCCCCCGCCGATTCCAGGTCCTTGCGGTCCAGCAGGATCACGTCCATCTTGGGAACGTCCCGGAACCGCGCTACGTGGTAATCCGCAAATCTTCCGTTGGTCACTTCCCCGTCTTTGAAAACGACCTCCTCCCGCAGGGCCGGTCCGACGCCCATCATGATGGCGCCTTCCACCTGGGTCCGCAGGTTGGCCGGATTCAAGATCGCTCCGCATTCGAAGGCCTGGACAACTTCCATTACTCTCGGCATGCCGCTTTCCACCTGCACCTCGCAGCACGCCGCCACCACCGAGTTCTTCTCGGTCCCGCAGGCCAGCCCGATGCCCGTGCCGGGGCGCCGCTTCTTGCGTCGTTCCGCCCAGCCGAATCGCTCGGCGGCGGCATTGAGCACGTTCCTCAACCTCTCGTTGTCCAGGTGCGCGAGCCGGAATTCCAGAGGATCCTTGCCCGCCGCTTCGGCCAGCTCGTCGGTAAATGCCTCGCGCGCAAAATTATTCGCCGTGGCGGCCAGGACGCGGTATGACCCCTGCCGCAGCGGCGGATCGGATCCGACGAATCTGACCCGCGCGTTGGGGATGCGATATGGCGTGTCCAGCGCCGACGCTCCGGAGTTGTAATTCGTGAAATCCCAGGCTGAGATGGAGTGGCCGGCGTCCAGGCCGGCCTCTACTTCGATCAGCGCGGCGGGGCGGAAGTACGCCCACATGAATTCTTCCGCGCGCGTCCATTGCACGGCCACCGGGCGGCCGGCCCCCTTGGCCAGACGCGCCGCCTCCACCGCCGCTTCCGCCGTGTGTTTGCCGCCGAAGCCGCCGCCAAAGTGAGGCACGATGACGCGCACGCGGTCGGGCGTCGCGCGAAAGACCTCCGCGAGCTGCTGGCGGACGCTGCCGGGATTGCTGGTTCCCGTCCAGACCGTCAGTCGTCCGTCCTGCCACTCAGCCACCGCGGCCCGTGGCTCCATGGGGGCGTGCTGCACATAGGCGACCTGGTAACTCGCCTTCAGCCTGCGCTGCGCTTCCGCCAAGCCCTTCTCCACCGAGCCCCTGTCTGTGCCCGAGGGCCGTCCCTGCGGGCTGGCATGCCGCTTCAGGTACCCGAACAGATCGTCGCTGGATGGCTGCTCCACGCGGTTCCATTGAGCGGTAGCCGATATCGCCTCCAATGCTTTTCGCGCGGCGAACGTAGTGCGGGCGGCGCATGCCACGAAACCGTCGTCGCGCACCGCCGTCACTCCCGGCATTTTCTGCGCCGCCGAAAGGTCCACGCTTCCCAGCGTCGCCCCGTAAGACGGCGCTCGCAGCACGCGGCCGTAGAGCATGCCCGGCCGAACAATGTCGCTGGGGAATCGATGCGCGCCGGTCACCAGGTCGCGGCCGTCCAACCGCACCTGGGGCTTTCCCAACACTTGCCAGTCCTTCGCCGGCGTAACTGCCGTCCCCGCGGGCAAAGCATCTTTGTACGCTGCGGCCAGTTCGGGCGAGCGCGCCAGGTCGCCGTAGCCGTACCGCTTGCCTGCGAACTCCACCGCGCCATCGCGCACTTCCAGACGCGCGGCATCTACTCCGAACTGGCGGCCGGCAGCGGCCAGCAGCAAGTCGCGCGCCGCCGCCGCCGACTTCCGCACCAGTGGTGCGGTGCGGGGCGTTGTGCCGCTGCCGGCGGTGCCTCCGTCATTGGGCGTCTGGCCGGTATCTCCCATCACCATGCGCACGCGGCTCAGCGGGACCCGCAGTTCTTCCGCCGCGGCCATGGCCAGTTCCGTAAGCGCGCCCTGGCCTTCTTCGATCTTCCCGCTCAGGATGGTAACGAAGCCGTCTTCTCCAACGTGCAGCCTGGTTTCGAGGGTGCCGGCGCCGGCTCCGCCTCCCCTCTGGGCATCCGACAACGGCGCCGTCGCGACAATCAGCAGACCCGCGCCCGCGATCTCGACAAATTCTCTGCGGTTCATTGGTCGCCTCCTAGCCTTTCTTCCCTGTGGAAGCCGCGGCGCGCCGCACCGCTGCCAGTATCCGGTGGTAGTCCGCGCAACGGCAAAGGTTGCCGTTCAAGCCTTCCACGATTTGCGCATCCGTGGGCTTGGGATGAATCCGCAGCAGCGCCACCGTTTCGAGAATCATGCCCGGCGTGCAGTAGCCGCACTGTAGGGCGCCTTCGTCCAGGAACGCCTGTTGCACGGCGTGAAGCTTTCCGCCCTCGGCGAGGCCCTCGATGGTGACGATCTTGCGGCCCTCGGCCGCACCGACCGGCGTCACGCAGGAGACCGTGGCCTGGTTGTCGAGAAGCACGGTGCACGCTCCGCACTGGCCTTCGCCGCAGCCGTATTTCGTTCCCGTCAACCCGAGATCCTCGCGCAATACTTCCAGCAGGGGCCGCTCGGGCTCCGTGTCCACGCTGCTGGCTCGTCCATTGACCGTCAATCGGATGGCCGCCATGTCTGAGACCTCCAAAAACAGAAATACAGACCTGAAAACAATATTACCTCCGCGCCACTTGAATTGCGATATGAATAAGGATGCATGAACTTTCGCATCATGGCCTCGCGCCACTCCGCCTTTTACAGCCCGCTGCTCTGCGCTCTCAAATTCCTTCGGGACGAGGGGCATTCAGCGACTTACAGCGTGCTCGGCGCCGGCCAGCGCAGTTACGCCCTCATCCGCGATGGCCAGGTCGATATCATGCAATCGGCGGTCTCTTCGAACTGGAACCCCAGGGAACGCGGCGTCGAACCGCTCCCCGTGCATTTCGCGCAAATCAACCAGCGCGACGGTTTCTTTCTCGCCGCCCGCCACCCCGATCCCGCATTCGAATGGAAGAAACTCGAAGGTCGAACCCTGTTGGCCGACCACGGACAGCAGCCCCTGGTGATGTTGAAGTACGCCGTCAAGCACAATAGCGCCGACTGGAAGAAGATCAAGATCGTGGACGCCGGCACGCCCGAACAGATGGCCGCCGCCTTCAGCGCCGGGACTGCGGACTACGTTCATATGCAAGCCCCGATTGTGGCCGGCGAAATCGTAACCTCGATCGGAGCAGACACGCCCCCGGTGGCGTTCAGCAGCCTGTGCTGCGCGCGCGAATATCAAAAAACCGCCGAGTACGGGGCCTTTTTGAAAGTGTTCGAGCGCGCCAGGGAATGGGTCCGCACCGCTCCTCCCGAAGAGGTCGCAGCGGCAGAAGCCGCCTTGTTTCCCGGCATCCCACCCGAGGCCCTGGCCGGTGCCGTTCGCCGCTATCAGACGCTGGGTTGTTGGGAGGGAGGGCTCGAAATCCCGCGCGATCTCTACGAACAGGCGCTAAACGTATTTCAATCCGCCGCCGCCATCGCCTGGCGCCACCGTTATGAAGAAGTGGTGGGGTGAGGAGCCCTGCCCGAGATTTGAATCAGGCCATCGCCAGAATCTTGTCCAAGGCCGCCGACACCTGTTTCAACTGGTCGGGTTGGTTCGCTCTGCGTCCGATCTCGGGCGAGATGGGTCCCTTATAGCCGACCTTGACCAGTGCGTCCATCACGGCCTTCCAGTTCACGTCGCCCTCCAGAAGGTCGGCGAAGCCCGCCTGTTGGCCGCGGCCGCCCAGTTTGAAATCCTTGAAGTGGATACGCTTGATCCGCTGGCCGAGCGTCAGAATCCAGTCCTCCGGATATCCGTACTGCATGCAGTTGCCGGCGTCGAAATGGGTCCCCACCCACAGGCTGTGGAACTGGTCGACGAACGAGCGCATTTCTAGAGGGCTTAACAGAAACTTGTTCCACACGTTTTCGGGGTTGAGGAAAACCTTGGCGCGTTCCGCGTCCGGTACGACCTTGGCCAATTCCGCGGTAAGGCGGTCCCAGGTCTCCTGAGAGCCGAACTCGAGCTTTGCGCCGCTCCCCAGGCGCACGGCGTAAAGTAGGATCGCGCCACAGTTCAAATCGCCGGCGATGGCGATGGCCCTGCGCATTGCGTCCACGCCCCGGGCGCGCACCGCGGCGTCGGGGGAATTCAAAGGATTCTGATGGAGCGGATCCGAACACCAGATGGTGGCAATCGTTATGCCCGCCTTGGCCGCGTCATCCGCCATCCGGCGCGCGTCATCGCGGCTGATGTCCAAAGGGAAATCGGCGCCGATAGAGAGTTCGATAGCATCGAATCCCGCTGACTTGGCCTGAGTGAAACACTCGGCCCGCGGCATCTCCCTGGGGAAGATGATGGAGCAGATTCCTTTCACAAATCGGGGGCTGGATTGCGCGCTGGCGGAGAACGCCGCTGCCGCCAGCGGCGCGGCAAGAACCTGACGACGTGTCATGTTGGCAAGTATGTCAGAAAGCGCGGCCAGTGGCTACCCCCGGGCGTTACCGCACCAAGCTGATACCATTTTCCTAGCCCAAATTGATGATGTCCGGTATACCAGATCAGGTGACGCAAGATCCGTTCGGTCTCTGCTATTAACTAAAGAGGGTGATATTTCGAACAAAACCGCGGGCAGCGATGCCCCAGAGCAAGGGTGATTCCAGATCCGGCAATAGCATCGGAACTTTGCTCGCCGATGCGGGAAAACGCCACAAAGACCTGATGCGCATCGTGGAAAGCGCGCCTGATGATTCTTCCAAGTCGAGAATACAACGGTCCGCCGCTAAGTATGCGAGAGCCCTGTCACGCTACCGGAACGCGGTCCTGGAACTTCTGACGGGATTCCAATCCGTAAACTCGGGCCGACCGGAAGTGAGCCCGAGGCGCAAGTGCCGGGACTCGCGTTGGCAAACCAAGCCGGACCACACCACATTGCCGAGGTGCATTCGACGGCTGAGCTAGCGATCCTTTTGATTCCGCCTGTTAGCCCAATAAACCCGCATTCGCGAGGAGACTTGCCGCCGCTCCTCGAGACCCATCGTCGTTCGCCCACGGCGGCTCTTACCCTGAATTCGCTGGGGACGGGGATTCTCGTTCTTCTGGAGTTCCTCCAATAACGCGATCGAGTGCTCCAGCTTTTCTTTTTCGGCGTACAACTCTTGAAGGGCCTTCGACAAGTCCATTTGTTTGTTCTCCTGAGAAGCGCCAAGCCCAAGACTGGCGATTCTATGTCGGACTAGACCTAAGAGCGCTGTTTCCGGTCAGAGTTTACCATCTATCCACCCTGATTCAACTGGGGGACCGGGCTCGATCTTTCGAGCCCGGCCCGCTTCCAGCGTGTGTTTCAAAAGGAAATCGCTTGCATCTCAAAAGAAATGAGCGCCTAGTTATCAGATTTGAGTATATCAGAGTTCTTGGGTAGAGTGATTTGCGGAGATGACGGAGTGGCGTACCCTGGGGTAGGTGTTAACCGACAGATGTATGCAACACCTCCAGCCGTTGGCGGATCGGATCTTCGTGCCGCCGCCGAGAACCGGTCCGCGTCCCCGTACCTGTCCTGCCCTTCCGCATATGCAGTTGGAGCAGTGGCCGCCGGAGGATATTGTCGAGAAACTGGTCGATCGCAGCCTCAGTCTGCCTTATGTGCGGCCGAAGGAGAGCCGTATGGCTCGCCCGCGAAGCCTGGCTCTTTCGTTGCCCGACGCGTTTGCAGCCGGCCCTCCCGCCGCTTTCATCGATAATCGCGAATTCTGTCATCTGCACCCGCTGCCGGAGGGCAGTATTCACCTCACCCTGCCGTACGAGATACGCCGGTCCGCCGTTGTCATGGGATGGGCGGAGCCGCACCCGGCGGTTCGCATGGGCGTCATGCCGCCAGCTCTCGTGATGGTGTACGCGCCTCGCAACCCCGAAGAACTGGCGATCGTGCTGAAGCTGATTTCGAGCTCGTATGAGTTTGCCCGCTTTGGCGCCGGCACGGCGGCGATTCGCTACGGTACGATGATGGAACGAGCGTGATCGGCGGCGTCTTCTACTTCGATTTCCGGCCCGTCCCCGAGACTGACGAGTCCCGCCTCCAACAGGCGCGCCCTCGCTGCTCGATCCATCCGATCCAGCTCTCCAGCGCCCCGGGACTGCTGATGAGCCAGGCGCCCTCCCGTTTCGATTCTCTCGACAACCAGACGCGCGCCGTATTGCCGGATGGCAGCTTCTGTTGTTGGGATGGGCGCCTCGACAATCGCGAGAGCCTGTTTCTGGCACTCAGCAGCGAGGTGAGCCGGCCGGGCTTTGACAGTGCCATGGCCGCGCTCCGGCACTACCAGGCCGAAGGAACCGCCGGTCTGCGCAACCTGATCGGCGACTGGAGCCTCGCGGTCTGGGACGCGAGGTCCAAGAGTGTCGTGCTGGCCAGCGACTACGCCGGCATCCGGCCGCTCTATTACCGCCGCAAGACGGATCGCGTCTACTGGTCTTCCTCGCTTTCCGATTTGGTCGCATGGACCGGCGCTGCTGCACTCGACGAAGAATATGCCGCCCTTTACCTGATGAGCCGGGCGGTGCCGCGACTCACGCCCTATGCCGGCATCCACCCGGTTCCGGCCGGTCATGCCGTCCGCATCTCGCCCCAAGCGTTTTCGATCGAGCCCTTCTGGCGCCTGCCCGTACATCAGGAGCTCCGTCTCGAGGACCAGCGGGACTACGAGGAGGGACTCAGAACTCTCTTTCGCGAAGCTGTTCAGGTGCGCTTGCCTAGCGGCTCGCCCGCCTGCGCGGAGCTGAGCGGCGGTCTCGATTCGTCCTCGATCGTTTGCATGAGCCATCGGCTTCTGCCGCCGCCTTCGAAACCGGTCACCTTCAGCTACCTGCACCCGGGAAGCCGCGACGAGCCCTACATTCGAGCGGTGGAGCGCGCCTGCAACCTCGAGGGAATCCATCTCGACCTGCAAGATTGCCCTCTGGTGACGGCAACTCAGGCGGGCGGGGCGGCTCCCGGCTGGTGGGAACCAAGACTGGCGGAGTTGGCACGCCGCATGGAAAGTCTCGGCGCTGGCGTGCTCCTCACCGGCCAACTCGGCGACTTCATCATGGGCAACCTGGGGGACGATTGTGAGCAGGTGGCCGACTATCTCCAACAGCGACGCTTTGGACCGGCTATGCGCGAGGCGTTTGCCTGGAGCCAGGCAATTCAGATTCCCGTCTACTCGGTCCTCTGGCGAGCCTTGCGAACAGCCTGGTTTTCCTGGACGGCTCCCATGATTTCCGATCCGTTCAGCGGACCGCCCGGCCGATTCACGAAACTGGATTCGCTGACCTCCCGAATGCGGGCGCTCGTTCCCCCCGCGGGCGCGGAGCCCGCCGGCCGCGAAGAGTGGCAGGGCGCCATGCCAAGCCGGAGGCGGCGTTTCCGCATGCTTAGCCACACCCTGCAGGGGCGCATCCTGCAGACGCCCGAGCCGTTGCAGCACCTCTCCTGGTCGCATCCTTTCGCCCACCGTCCGCTGGTGGAATTCATGTTGACCATTCCCCCCGGCCAGGTGTGCCGCCCCAATGAGCCCCGGCGTTTGATGCGCCGGGCCTTTGCCACGCTTCTTCCCCCGCCCATCGTTAACCGCAAATCCAAAGCCGTCTATGAACAGCCCTTTCGCCAGGCGCTGCTGCCACTGGCCGCGATGCTCCTCGCGGAGCCCGGAAAGATACGCACCGTGGAGTCGGGATTCGTGGAACGCGACACTCTTCTGGAACGGCTGCAGCGGTTTTCCCAGGGTCTCGACTGCAACGAGTTTCAATTGCGGCAGATTCTGTTGTTCGAGTTCTGGCTCCGGAACCGGGAACGCGGCGCTCACGCCTTCGACGGCACAACCACTTCGACCTTGGTCCCGTGCCCCGGCGAGCTGCCCACGGAAAACGCTGCGCCCATCTGATGGGCGCGTTCGCGCATTCCGGCCATGCCCCAGTGGCCATGCTTGGCCATTCCTTCTTCGAGATCGAACCCCTCGCCATCGTCCTCGACGGTCAGCCGTACGTGCTTCGACGAGTAAGTCAGCGCCGCCAATATCCGGCTGGGGCGCGCGTGGTTCACCGAATTCGTAATGGCCTCCCGGCCAATCAAAAACACGTTCGCCTGCGCATCGTACGGAAGCTGGCGGACCCGCCCTCTTACATCCAGGTGAAAGGCGATATCCGTTCCCTGAGTGAGTCCATCCGCGATCCGCGACAAGGCTTCCGGCAAAGTGCTGTTCTCCAGGGCCGGAAGGCGCATGGCCAGCATGGTGCGGCGGGCTTCCCCCAAGGCCCGGTCCGCCTGGTCGATGGCGCGCTCCAGCCGCTGCTTGCCTGATTCCGGCGCGCTGACGATCTGCCGTGCCGCGGCTTCCAGTTGGTACACCACGGCGACGAAACCTTGCAGCAGCGAGTCGTGCAGCTCCCGCGTGAGGCGCGCCCGTTCGGAGGCAATCGCTTCATAGCGGGTCACCAGCATTCGCACGCGCGTCAGATGGATGCCCCGGACAATCAGCGCCAGGGTCAGGGTGCACAAGGCGGCGAACCACTTGGTTTGATAGAAATATGGCTCGATGCGAAAGGCCAGGGAAGTGCCAGCCAGGTTCCAAACACCGTCGTTGTTGCAGGCTTCGACGTGGAAGCGGTAGGGTCCGGGCCAGAGGTTCACGTAATCGACACTTCTTACACTGCCGGTCTCGGTCCACTTGCGGTCGAGGCCATCGAGTCTGTACTTGAACCGCACTCGTTCCGGGACCATCAGGCTCAAACCGGTGTACTTGATGTGAACTTGCCGGCCCCGAAACGGTATCTCGGATCCCGCGCTGATGTCCAACGGGTTTCCGTCCACCACCAGCTCTTCGATGACCACCGGCGGAGGCAGCGAATTGCTCCGGATCCGCGCCGGATCGACGATGGCGACTCCGTTTTCCGTGCAAAACCACAAACGGCCGTCGCTCGATCGAGCGTTGCGGGGGTTGGCCATCACCGGGTTGGCCGCCAGCCGCTCCCCATCGCTTTGGCCGTACGGCGTGAACTCGAGGTTTTTCGGCAACCCGTCCGGCGACTGATTCCGGTTGGCGAGGCTCAGGCGCGACAGACCTTGCGGAGTCATCATCCACAGCGTGTCATGGTCGTCTTCGATGATTCCGCATATGCCGCCCTCCGGCACCCCATGCCGTACTCCCCAGGTGGTCCAGACCCCGTTCCGGAAGCGGCTGAGCCCCTCTTTGGCGCCCACCCATATGGCGCCGGATCGATCCTGGACGATGGCCTGGATCGCGCCTCCCGCCAGGCCGTCCTGAGTGGTGAATTTCCGGACCGAGTCGCCGTTTACCGCGGTAACTCCGCCATGGAAATAACCGATCCACAGAACACCCGTCCGGTCGAACTGAAGTTGGTACACATCGTTCATCTGTACGCCCGGTACGGAAGCGCGTTGAGCGGCGCGGTCTCGAACCGTGAACAGGCCCTGCTGGGCGTCCGCCAGCCAGACGGCGCCTTCCGGGCTCCTGGCGATAGCGAAGACGCCAACCAACGGCGAACCCTCGCGGGTCCGCACCTCGGCAAAACGCCCATTGGAGAAATAGCCGAAACCGGCAGTCGTTCCCGCCCACAGCCCCCGTGCCCCGTCCTCCAATAAAGAACGAAAGGTGAGTTTCGGGGATCCCGAACCGGCGAGGTACTTCGTGACCACGCTCCCCTTAACGCGATTCAGGCCGGCGGCCGTGCCTACCCACATGCCCCCATCCGGCGCGCCTTCGACGGCCGTGACTAAGTCGCTGGAGAGTCCGTCCAATGTCGAAACATGCAAGACTTGCGGGTCCCGGAGCCGATCCAGTCCTCTGGCGGTCGCCACCCACAGGTCATGTTCCCGATCTTCCACCAGCGCCCGGACGTAGTCGCTCGAGAGGCCGTCCAAATGCGTGAATCGCTCCACCTTCCCGCCAGCCACCCGTATCAATCCCTGACCCGTCGTGCCGATCCAGACGCCCCCATCGGGATTGCCCATCAGGCACTTCGGCGACAGGTGCGCGCTTTTCAGCCCCATGGAAATGGATTTCAGTTTGCTCTCGGAGAACTGAAGCACGCCCTTGCTGGAAGGATCTTCGATCAACCAATCCGCGCCGCCGTCCCCCGCAAGGGCCAGGATGGCGGCCCGCGGGAACGCCGTACACTCCGCCGGATGTCCGGGCGACCACTGGCAGAGATCGTGGTCCGCGGCAATCCACAGATTGGAGCGCTTATCCTCGAAGACTGTCCATATGCGTTGCTCCGGCAATCCATCTTTGACGCTGTAGACGTGAAATGCACCGTTGGCAAGCAATACGCCTACTTCCGGAGGATTGGCGAGCCGAACCAGCCAGAGGCTTCCGGCGCGATCTTTCGATATCGCGTGAGCCCATCCGGCGAGCCAACGGTCCACCTCGGGGTATCGCATGAGGCGACCGCGATCCAGGCGGCTGACGGTGTGCTGAGTGCTGATCCAGAGACCTCCGTCCCCGGATGCCAGGAGGTACACAATACCGGGGTCGGGCAGTTTCTCTCCCGGCGGCGGCTCCCACCGGACGAAGCGCATCCCGTCGAATCGCACCAGGCCCGCGGTGGTCCCCAACCAGAGATAGCCGTCTGTGGTTTGCGCCAGCGCGTTGATCGCGGGAAGTGCGATTCCCTCTTCCTGCGTCCAACCGGCGTGCAAGTACTGAGTCGTGGAAAGGCGCGGATCGAGAGCCGGAAGTGAACTCACCGAGGCAGTCAGTAGGATGACACACGCAGTCACTCGGATCGTTCCGCGAGCCCCGGATCTCCGATGTCCCGCATGGCGCGCGCTCAATTTCCACCGGGAATATTTCATCTAAGTACCAGTACCATCGGAACTCATAGTATTTTGGGACGTCTCACGTCTGTTTTACTTAGGCGCGCATCATCAATCTGGTATACAACGAATTCCCTAGGAAAAGCTAATAGAAAATCATATGAATTCATATTATTCAGAAACGTTGAACACTGTATTCTCGTTCGCAGATGTTTCATCGCATCCAAAGTCTGCTGGCGCACTTCAAAACCAAGACCGGCGCCGCATCGCGCGCGCGCCAAACAGCGGACCACAACGCGCCCTCCATCGTCCCATCACCCGAGGTGCGGGCCTCGCTGCAGGAGGATGGCGTCGTATTCCTCCACCTGCGCAGCGGAATCGTTTTCCGCTCCAATCGCATTGGAGCGGCCATCTGGAAAGGGCTCGGCCGCCGCCAGGATCTTGCGTCCATTGCCTCCGAGATCGGCCGTGAGTACGGCATATCCGCGGAGCAGGCCGCCCGGGACGCCGCCCGGTTTGTCGCCCAGCTCGATGCCCAGGGCTTTTTGGAGCGCCACGCGGGAGCATAGCTATGCGATCGATCCGGACGGTGCTGAGGCTGCGCGCGCTTTGGGAACTGCTGCGGTACGACATGGTCGCGGCTGTGTCGGGTTTTCGAGGTGTCCGCCGCGGACTGCCGAAGCCCGATCCGAACCGCTCGCCCGGCGCTGGATTCGACGTCGCAATTTCTCAAGCCGTGGAGTGGGCTGCCGCGTTTTACTGGAAACGCGTGCTGTGTCTGCAGCGTTCCATTGCCGCCACCAGGCTGCTGCGCGCTTACGGCGTGAAGGCGGAATTGGTGATTGGGTGCCGGCTCGCGCCTTTTGCCGGACATGCCTGGGTGGAAGTCGGAGGCCGGATCCTGAATGGGCCGGCGGCGTATCCGCAGCACCTTCAAATCCTCGATCGCGCGTGAGGGAAGCAAACCCGCGCGATGCCTGGAACAGATTCTTTTGCGAGAAACAACCATAAAAACCAAAAAAGGAGAACAAAAGCCATGTACGAAAAGCCGGAACTGACCCAAGTGGGCGATGCCCGCGATACGATCCTCGGTATCACAGCCAGCGGTTATGATTTGGACAGCACCTGGGTCTGGCAGCCAAACCAGTTCCAAGCCGAGGCCACTACAGACGAGTAGCCGCGCATTCCCGATCATCGTCTATAGTCTGATGATGCCGCGCTTCAGCGCGATCGTCACTGCCTGCGTCCGGTCGGACGCATTGAGTTTCTGTAATACGTGTTTCACGTGCGCGTTCACGGTGGCCTCGGACACGTTGATGCGGTAGGCGATCTCCTTGTTCCGCAGGCCCCCCGCCACCAGTTGAAGCACCTCGATCTCCCGCGACGACAGGTCTGTCCGGGGAAGACTCTCGGCAATCGCCGATCCCACCGTGGCCGGAATGTAGCGCTGGCCGCGGTGGACCGCCCGGATGGCCTGGACCAGCTCTTTCCGGGCCATGTCCTTAAAGAGGTAACCGCGGGCTTCGGCCTCCAGCGCGCGATAGATCTCCTCATCGCCGGACAGGGTCGTGAGGACGATGAAATTGATATCCGAATAACTGCTGCACACCCTCTTGATCACTTCGGCGCCGCCGATATCGGGCAGCAGCAGGTCCATCAGTACCACCGAGGGCCGCAGCGTCTTCAACAGGGACAGCGCATCGCCGCCGGTTGCCGCTTCGCCGACTACCTGCAAGTCCGGCTCCATGGAAAGCATAGCGTTCAGGCCGTCGCGCACCACTGGATGATCATCCACAATCACGATCGTTACGGAATTCGCGGTTGGCATGAGGCTCCAGAGAACCTTTGTGATCACCCTTTCCCGTCGGACGGCGGAGAGTTCGCACCGCGAGCCAAGTGTCCAACGAGCCCGCAGAGCATGTAGAGCATGTGGAGCTAATATTATAGCAAGCTGACGCGGGTGCGCTCGTTAAAAAGGTCCACCGATATGATGAGCGCCGGCCTTGCGCCGGCCTGCTCGTGGCCGATGGTGGGGTCGAAGTTGAGATCCCACACCTCGCCACGCGACGGCTCAGGCACGGTCATTCTTTAGCGAGTCCGTCAGAGAGTGCTTGCTCCCACACGTCTCGCTCCTTGAGCTCCTCTTTCCACGCTTTTGGATTGCGCTTCAGGGCTGCAAAGTCGGCGTTGGCATCGCGCAGGAATTTTTCGCGCCGGTAGTGCTCGATGGCTTTGTCCAAGACGGCCTGCATGGACTCGTCCTCTTCCTGGGCGAGTTGGCGGAGCAGCGCATGAGCGTGGGGGCTGATGCGGACATTTGCTGGAATGCGGATTCCGGACTTCACAACCCTTATGGTAATGGAGTGGCAAGCTGCTGTCTGCAGATTGGACTACTGGCTTGTCCACGATGCAGGCGACGTAGTACGATTGCGTGCAGGGCGGCAGTTCCGAGTCCTATAAACCCGCCATGCCAAAAACGACTGCTACATACTGGAACCCGCTAGGTTCGGAGACGAGTGAGCGGTGGAAGCCGGTCAAAGGCCTGGAAGGCATCGCCGAGGAACTGACATTGAGCATCGACGAAGAGACGGGTGAATACACCCGGTTGACGAGATTCCATCCGGGTGCGGACACGACCCCGTTTGGCGGAAAGAGCCATGAATATCCGGAAGAAGTCTTCATCGTGAGCGGCCGCCTTTACGACCAGGCTTTCGGCATGTGGCTGGAAGCCGGACACTATGCCAGCAGACCGCCCGGAGAAATTCACGGTCCCTTCCGTACCGACGCCGGCTGCGTGGTTCTCGAACTGTCCTTCCCGAACAAGCGAAACAGATAGCTCCGCTCGGCGGCTTGACCCAATGCGGGCTCCTCGATCCAGGTCACGGGGCGGCCGCCGCAAAATCATTCCGAGATAAATAGCCCTGAAATACTACAATCAGGATATGAAACCCGTTCACACGTTTCATGTCACGCCATCGTTGCCGGCGGCGCTCGAAGGGCTGCGGCCGTTGGCATACAACCTGCGTTGGGCCTGGGACCACGATACCATCGAGCTTTTTCGACGCCTCGACAGCGATCTGTGGGAATCCACGGGCCACAATCCGGTACTGATGCTGGGAGCGGTGGACCAGGCGCAACTGGAAGCGGCAGCCAGGGACGAATCGTTTCTCGCCCACCTGGAGCGCGCGGCCCGCGATCTCAATTCCTATCTTGCGGCGGAATCCACGTGGTACCGCCGCACCTACTCGCCGGTAAGCGGCCTGCTGGTGGCGTATTTCTCGGCGGAATTCGGACTGACCGAGTGCCTGTCGGTGTTTGCCGGAGGGCTGGGCGTGTTGGCCGGCGATCATTTGAAATCGGCCAGCGACCTGGGAGTGCCGCTAGTGGGCGTCGGACTCCTGTATCAGCAAGGCTATTTCCGGCAATACCTGAATGCCGCAGGGTGGCAACAGGAGTCGTACGAAGAGAACGATTTTCAGAATCTTCCCCTGGCCCGCGAACGGCGAGCGGACGGAAGCCCGTTGACGGTCGAGGTCGACTATGACGGCCGGCCAGTGGCGGCACAAGTGTGGCGGGTGCTGGTGGGGCGGGTTTCGCTCTTCCTGCTGGATACCAACCTCCCCGCGAATCGCGCGGAAGATCGCGTGATTACCCGCCAGTTGTATGGCGGCGACAAGGAAATGCGGCTGAAACAGGAGATCCTTCTGGGGATCGGCGGATATCGGGCCCTGCAGGCGCTGGGACTGGAACCCACGGTGTGCCACATGAACGAGGGACACTCCGCGTTCCTGGGGCTGGAATGGGTGCGGACGCTGATGGAGAAGCAGAGCCTGTCATTCTCCGAAGCCCGGGCAGGGGCGTTGGCCGGCCTGGTCTTTACCGGCCACACGCCGGTAGGGGCGGGGCACGATTACTTTCCGCCGGCCCTAATCGACCGCTACCTTTCGGACTACATGAAGAAGCTGTCTCTCACACGCGCGCAATTCCTCGGGTTGGGGCGGCAGAATCCCGACAACGGCAACGAAGAATTCTGTATGACGGTGCTGGCCATGCGGACGGCGGCGTCCAGCAACGGAGTGAGCAGGCTTCACGGGGAGGTGTCGCGCGGGATGTGGAAGTCGATCTGGCCGGGCGTGCCCGAGAATGAGATCCCGATCGGGCACGTGACCAACGGGGTACACTTCCGTTCGTGGATCTCCAACGAGATGAACCATCTCTACGACCGCTATCTGGGGCCGAAATGGCGGGAGGAACATGCCGACGCCAATCTCTGGCGCCGCGTGGAAGCGATTCCAGGCGAGGAACTGTGGCGAACGCACGAGCGGCGCCGGGAACGCCTGGTTTCGTTTGCCAGGCGCCGCCTGCGGCTGCAGCTCAAGCGACGCGGCGCATCGCAAGCGGAGATCGACGCCGCGGACGAAGTGCTGGATCCGGATGCGCTGACCATCGGCTTCGCCCGGCGGTTCGCCACGTACAAGCGGGCTACGCTGCTGCTGCGCGATGTGGACCGGCTGGAGCGCATCCTCAATCGCGCGGACCGCCCCGTGCAGATCCTCTATGCCGGCAAAGCGCACCCGCGCGACGACGCGGGTAAGGCGCTGATCCAACAGGTAGTCAAGCTGGCACAGCGGAAGAATCTCCGCCGCCGGCTGGTGTTCCTGGAAGACTACGACATGGCGGTGGGCCGCTACCTGGTGCAGGGTTCGGATATCTGGCTCAATACTCCGCTGCGGCCTCTGGAGGCCAGCGGGACGAGCGGCATGAAGGCCATGGCCAACGGCGCGATCAACTTCAGCACGCTCGACGGGTGGTGGGATGAAGCTTGGAAGGCGGCGGGTTCCGCGAACGCCTTCATCGGTTGGGCGATCGGGCATGGGGAGAGCTACGACAACCCGGATTACCAGGACCAGGTGGAGTCGGAAGCGCTGTACGATCTGCTGGAACAGGACATCGTTCCGAGCTTCTATGAGCGGAGTGCCGATGGCCTGCCGCGGCGCTGGATCAAGTACATGAAAAGCTCGATCGCGACGCTATATACTTTCAACACGCAGAGGATGGTGAGGGAGTACACGTCGGACTTCTACGTGACGGCGCACGCGAGGTCGCAACAACTGCTGGCCGCAGGATCGGCGCGCGCCAGGGCCCTGGCGGCATGGAACTCGCGGATGCGCGCTCATTGGGGCGAAGTCCGGATTGAGGCTGTCGATGACGTACCGGGGGTGGGACTCACGGTGGGCAGCGATTTCCGGGTGCAGGCCCGGGTGCGGCTCGGCGCGATCCGCCCGGAAGAGGTGGCGGTGGAACTCTACCTGGGACGAGTCGGGGCCGACGATGAGATGACGGATGCGGTGGCCATTCCCATGCAGCCGGCGGGCGGGCGGGACGGGGTCTCCGTCTTCGAGGCCGCGACGGTGCCTTGCCGGAGAAGCGGTCTGTACGGCTACACGGTTCGGGTTCTGCCGTTCCACGCGGACGAATATCGCGGCTTTCTCCCCGGACTGATCGCCTGGTCGAGCGCGGATAAGCATGCCGAGGAGTTGGTTGGGCTGAAGGGCTGACGCCGCCTGGACAACTTGCGCTGGGACCACTTCTCATCGAAGTGGAGTCCATCACCCCGCTCCACGAAAAACCGCAACGCTTGAAGCTCCCGGTGACGCACCGGCAGCTATTTGCTCCCCACCGGCGCGCGCCGACGCAGCTCGTCGAAGAAGTTCAGCAGGAAGGTCACTTCGTGGTCGGCCTTCGGCGCCTCCGGCGTGCCCACCGGCGTCAGCACCACCACCCGCTTGCCATCGGGCGCGAGATCCCACGCCAGCCGCGCGCCGGTGCCGAGCTTGTCGATCCAAACCCGCGGCTTCTCCGCCACGAACGTGTCGCCCTTCACCGAGTAGCTCACCGTCATGAGCTGGTCGCCCGCCTGATAGATCAGCTCGCGGCCGTTCCTCGACCACCGCGGCGCCGTCCCGCCGCTGTTCGAGATCTGCCACTGGCCGCCTTGCCCCGAGGCCGGCGGCGGAAAGGCCCGCACGTACACCTCGGAGTTCCCCGACTCGTCCGACGCGTAGGCCAGCCACCGTCCGTCGGGCGAGAACGCCGGATTGAGGTCGGTGAATTGGCTCTTCAGGAACTGCTCGGGTTTCCCTGCCTTCCACTGCCCGCCCTGCTCTTCCAGCGGAATCGTAAAGACTTGCGGGCGTTCGAGAATCTCGAAATATGCCAGCCACTTCCCACTTGGCGCGAACGACGACGGGATCTGAGGATTCTGGCTCTGGGTCAACGGCTGCGGCTGGCCGGCCCCGTCCGCGCGGGTCCAGTAGATTCCCTTCCCGGGTGCGCCGAATAAGACGTACCGGCCGTCCGGGCTCCAGATCGGGAAAATGTAAGGCCCCGCGCCGAACGTCAGCTTAGTCATCGCGTCCCGCTGCAGGTCGTACACCCACACATCGGTGCTTCCCTCGCCGGCCAAAAGCGCCAGCCGCTTGCCATCCGGAGAGAGCCGCAGGCTCCTATAGGCGCCGGGCTTGGCCCGCAGCGGGTCCTTCTTGCCCGCGCCATCCACCCATTGAATCGACATGCCGGTTGCGCCGGGGGCTGAAGTGCCCCTGCGGTAAACCAGCGTGCCGATCCCGGCGAAATCCACGTCAACGCCGAAAGTCCCCGGCTGGTAGTCAACGTCATCGAGAACCGGGACGGCCGTGCCACGCGTCTCCAGCCTGTCCACGTCAAAGGGGATCGCGAACAGCGTTCCCTTGTTGGCATAGACCAGGTGGCCGCTGGGCAGATAGCGGCCCGCATAGCCGCCCCGCACCAGCGTCTTCTGTCCCCGGCCGGCGAATGAGAAGACCTCGATGCTGTTGGTGTTGCCGCCGCGCGTCCGGTCCGAAAACAGGACCGCTTTGCCACCCGGCAGGATTTGCGGAAATACGTACTCGCCCGCTCCGGACGCCCTCTCCAAAGCCGTCGTGGGCGCTCCTCCGCGCGCTGGAACCCGCAACAGGCCCCGGTTGATTCCCCCCACGATGATGTTGTCGTCGGCGCCCCAGCTTCCTCCGATGGTGCCGGAGAGATCGGCGAGCGGAACCGCCGCGCCGCCTTCCACCGAGATCTTGTACAGCTTGTCGCCGGCGCGCCCGGTGAAGAACCCCACCCATTGCCCGTCCGGCGAAAAAAAGGGGCGAATGGCATCTTCCGTGCCCGGAAGCTCGTTGGCTTTGGACTGATCCAGCCGCCGTGTGTAGAGCCGCAGGGGGTCGCCCGCGACGTAGACCAATCGCGACCCATCCGGCGACAGGATCACATTGTTTGAGCCTCGGCTTAAAGGGGACAAGGCGACCTCGGACCCCAGGTCCACATCCAGCCGCACCAGCGGCCGCTCCACCGGCTTTTCGCGGAAGTGGATGAACGCCAGCGCCACAAGCGCCGACGTCACAACCGCCGCGACAACCCAACCGAGCCGCGACCGTGAGGGAGCGGACGCCGCGGGCTCATCGCCCTGCGGATCCTCCAACGCGATGCGCGCTTCACCGATGTCCCGCAACCGCTTCTTCACATTGCGATCCAGACACCGGCGCAGAAGCTCGCGGATCTTCGCGGGCGTTTCGCGGGGCAGCTTGTCCAAGTCGATCGGCGCTCGCAGCACATCGGCCAGCGTGTGGGAGATGGTCTCCCCATCGAAAAGGCGCGCGCCCGTCAGCAGTTCCCACAGCAACACGCCGAAGGACCAGATATCGGCACGGCGGTCCACCGGCTTGCCCGCGGCTTGCTCCGGCGACATGTACCCCGCCGTCCCCATGATCATTCCAGCCTCGGTAACCCCAATGGTCAGGGTCGGTGAATTCGCGCGGCTGTCCGGCCCGGCATCGGGCGCCTGTGCCACCGCCGCCAACCCGAAGTCCAGAACCTTGACGACGCCCTGCGGCGTCACCTTCA
>Ga0209415_10004734_pt1 | contig 24833 bp, 19 predicted proteins | sample PeaSoiSIISIP2007_FD_187696 | JGI IMG/M metagenome (GOLD analysis project Ga0209415, IMG submission 187696) | Peat soil microbial communities from Weissenstadt, Germany - SII-SIP-2007 (SPAdes) (version 2) | ecosystem: Environmental > Terrestrial > Soil > Wetlands > Peat | place: Germany... | reverse complement strand
GCACAGCGCGGGACGCGCTCGCTGGTGAGTGAAAACAATCGCGGCCCGCTGCGTTGTGCGCGATGTTTACTTAGAAGTAATGGCGCCGGAGCTCTCGAAGGTCTCAGCCTGGGCGCGGGGACGGTCCGCGACGACGATCCGATCCCCGATCGTGATCATCATCAGGTCGTGCGCCACCGTGAGCGGGCCGTCGTACGGTGTCGCGGCCCGCAACTGCGCCTCGGTGGTCTCGGGCGGGATGATGTGCGAGTACACTGCCATCTTGGGTTTCGCGCGCGCGAAGATGCCGGCCGCGGCCTTCGGCTCTGTGTGGACGGACAAACTCACGTTGGCGAGTTTCGCCTCCTCGGTTTCACCGGGCGAGGGGACCTGTACTTCGTGCACCAGCACATCGACGCCCTGCGCGTGCTTCACGACGTTTTCGCTGGGGCGCGTGTCGCCGGAGAGCACGAGCGAGTGCCCGTGATAGTCGAACCTGAAGCCGAGCGTTTGTCCGGGGAACGGAATCAGCCGCCGTGTCTTCACATCGATGGGCATATGTTCGACCTCGAACGCCGTCACGGTGAGGCCGTCGCGTTCGAACACGATGCCCGGCCCCACATCGCGCGCGTTGATGGCCAAGCCCTCAGCCGGTACACCGACGGCCCGCCGGTACCCCGTGTCCCAGGAGAACGCTTGCTCGATGTGCCGCATCATCGCCACGGTCCCAACCGGACCTTCGACCACCAGCGGCGTGCGCCGGCCGTACAGCCAACCTGTAAGCCAGAGGTCGGGCAGGCTCACCGTGTGATCGTAATGCAGGTGGCTGACCAGGACGTGGTCGATGCCGGTGAAGAACGCGAAAGAACCGGCCTGCAGCAGTCGCTCGCGTAGGCCCGGCCCAGGATCGACCAGGAGCCGTTGGCTGCCGGCCTCAATCAGAGTGGCCGGACCGTAGCGATCGAAAGACGGCCGCGGCGCTCCCGTGCCGAGAAATGTGACGCGAAGGTCGGTGGCCGCGAGCGGCGCGGCGGTGGACGAGGATGCCGCCGTCTTGCCTGGATTTGCCCGGTTGGCTGGATTGGATGCCTGCGAGGATGGTCCCTGAGTGCAGGCGGACCCGATGCTCAGGGTTGCCGCCACCAGCAGACATTGCGAGAGTGTCGCCGTCGAGTTTGAAAACGCCGTGTTCACGCGCATGATTTCGCTTTTCCCGCCGGCCTCCCCCGTTTGGAACCAAAGAGTGTAGCAGATCCGTCCCTTACCCTACGTTTGGCTGGCGATCATATATTGTTCACAATCGTGTTGTACACTGAAGGCGTCAGGTGGAGGTGGGTCTTCTCGAGTCGCCTGCTCCCCAGTTCGGTTTTCTCAAGGGTATTGCCCGTCAGCGCGATGCGCGCCGCGGAAAAGGTGTACTGCGGCCTTTTTAACCTGCTCTTCCCCGATGACTGCCGCGTGTGCGGCGAGCCCCTCCAGGAAGTCTCCCGAATCCCGGTTTGCGGCCGTTGTCTGAAGGAACCAGCGCCTCTGGAGGCGGAGCATTATTGTATCGCCTGCCGCACGCCATTCCTGAACCGCTTTCCCCTGGATGAGACCGGCCGCTGCGCGCTGTGCCGCCTGGGCCTGTCCGGATTCGACGCTGTGTATTCCTATGGGTCTTACGAAGGATCGCTGCGGAAGCTGATTCATCTTTTCAAGTACGGCCGCGTAACGCCGCTGGTACGCCCGCTCGGACAGTTCCTATCGATGGCGTTGCCGCGGGAACTGAGTTTCGATGCGGTTGTGCCGATGCCGCTGCATTGGTGGCGGCGCTGGCGCAGAGGATTCAATCAAGCCGATCTGCTGGCGCGCGAAATCGCGCGGCGCTGGAACTTGCCGGTTCGTGCCACGGTCAAGCGCGTCCGCGCGACCGCGCCTCAGGCCGGATTGACCCACGCCAAGCGCAGGTCCAACGTGAGTGGGGCTTTTTCAGTTGCGCGCGGTTTTTCGTTTACTTTGGCACTCGCCCGCACAACGGAGCCTGGCGCGGCGGATCGGACCGGGTTTCTTCATCGTTTGGTGGGCCGCGCCGGCCCTGTGCGGGCTTCCAAGAAACCGCTTCTCGGCATGCGCGTGCTCTTGGTGGATGACGTCCTCACTACTGGCGCCTCGGCGGCCGCTTGCGCGCGTGCCCTGAAGCGAGCCGGAGCGATCCATGTGACCGTGCTCGCCCTGGCGCGGGCCGATCGTCGAACGAGTTTGCCGGACGTTGGGAATATCAGGGTCGCTGACCGTGTTTCCGTGGTCGCGGCCGCGGGGAGTGTCCACCCTTGATCGCGATCAATCATCAGGAACGCTTGCAGAAGCCCGTGCTGGTGTTGAACTCGAGCTATGAGCCGATCAACGTCTGCGCGGCGCGCCGCGCGCTGGTGCTGGTGCTCAAGGGCGTGGCCGCGGCGGAGGAACACGCGAGCGCGCACGTTCATTCCGCCCGCCAGGCGATCCGCGTGCCGAGCGTGATCCGGCTGCTCGAATACCGTCGCATCCCCCTGCAGACCCGATCGCTCTCGCGGAAAAACATTCTGATGCGGGACCGCTACACCTGCCAGTATTGCGGGCGCACCTTCAACTCCGGCGAGCTGACGCTGGACCACGTGGTGCCGCGGTCGCGCGCGGGCGAAACCGCGTGGGAGAACCTGGTGGCCTGCTGCCACCACTGCAACAATCGCAAGGGCAACCGGACACCCGAAGAGGCCAACATGCGCCTGGCGCGAGCGCCGCGTCCCTTCAGCCTGCATACCAGCCGTCATCTGATGCGCTTGCTCGGCAAGAGCGACGATCAGTGGCGGAAGTATTTGTTCTATTAAACGCAAGTTTGCATTTCGATTCTTCGCTCGTGGTCTTCCGATGTGAAAACGGGGACAGACAGCTTTTTTCGCTGGGGAGAGCTTCCACGAAAAATGGGGACAGAGACCGCTATTTCGTGACGCGTTTCTGCTCCTTGGTAGCAGGTCTTGCGAAACAGGCTGTCTTGAGCATTTGTAAAAAATGACCCGACTGATTGTGTTATTCGGCGTCCCGGCGCTGCTCGCTTCGAACCTCGCCGCCCAGTTCGGGATCGAGTTCATGGCCGAAAACGATCCCGACCGGCCTCCACAACCGCCGACCATTTCCCTATTGGCAATTGTCTCGCCAGGAAAAATGGCCAACGATCCGTCGTTGCCTCTGAAGGGCGCCGTCGCGGAAGTCACCATGGAAGAACTGCGCACCCACGACAGCGAAACGGCGCCCGCCGGCGCGGTCATGGGCGCGGTCACAACCAAGTATGACGAACGTGGCCTGGCGATCGAGGAGCTTCGCGATGAAAACGGGGCCGAAGCCGATACCGTAAAGCGGTATCAAGGTTCCCGCCTGGTGAGCCAGGAGACGACGTTCCCCAAGAGCAAAGATCCGCTGCCAAAACTCTGGAACTACTGGACGTACGATCCGTCCGGCAAGCTGACGGAATACAGGCGAGGCGCCGGCGATACTCTGCAAAATCATTTGACGAACTTCAAGCGCGATCCAGAGGGCCGTCTGGCGAGCTTTGAATACCATCAAGGAACGAATGATGAGCTGTTCTGCGTCACCGAATTTCATTACTCAGCCGACGGTAAGACCGTCGATATGAGTTCTTCGGCGCCGGCCGGGATGTTGAACTCCACGTCTCAGACCGTCGACGATCAGGGCCGCATCGTTCAGATGGTGACGCGGGCGCGGGATTCGCGGACGAGGAAACTCAAACCGCCGCGAAAGGTCGCCTTCCGCTACGACACGCAAGGGCGGCTGGTCGAGCAGACCGCGGACGACTACGATCTTGAAGCCGGAAGCGATGAACGGTCCCTTCCGCCGGGCAAGGTTTCGGTAGAGTATGACGATGTCGCGCACACCAAGACCACGGCGTATTCGCTCAAGGAGCTTGGCGAGTGGTCCTCGACCGTGACGTACGATGCAACCGGCGCCGCGATCGCGAAGAGCTTCGAGATCAACGGGCGATCGGGAGAAACCAGACTCGATTGCGCCTACGACAGCCACGGAAATTGGACCAACTGCGCGGAGGTTGGTGGGCTCGCCGGCGCAAATGTCGCGGATCGAGTGTGGCGCCGGACGATTACATACCGGTAGATCGGCCAGCAATTCCTCGATGCCCTGTAGCGCCAGCCACCGCTATACTGAAGCCATGAAGCTCCGCATTGTGCTGGAGTACGACGCAGAGGCGAAGGCGTTTTCTGCCGTTTGTCCCGAGCTGCCTGGCTGCGCGTCGGGGAACTTTGCCCAAGATATGCTTGTCTAACGTATCAAGAGGCCATGGATGACAAGAATCTCCGGGTTTTGGATCGTATCTTCGTTGTTGATGGTTGGGCGCGGCGCGCTGGCTTGCACTTGCTCAAGTCTGGCATACGGCCCCGCGTGTCAACTGATCTCCAACGCAGGGGTTTCCTTTCTTGGCACGGCGATCGCGGCTGAACCTGATCCAAGAAGGCCGACCATTGCTCGGGCTCGTGTCTATCGCTTTCAAGTTGATGAGATTTACAAAGGGCTGGACGCGAAAACGCGCGAGGTCGTAATTGATCCTGACAATATCACCTCATGCCAGGCAGAGTATCGCGTCGGCGTGCGCTACATCATCTTTGGCGACAAGCGGTCCGGCTCGGAGATGATCATGGCGGGTGAGTGTAGCGGTTCTCGTCCAGCAGAGACGCACTTAGACGACGTTAAATTCCTTGGCCAATTCGCCGCGGGGAATTCTCAAACGGCTGTTTCGGGACGAGTCGTCCAGGGGCTGATGACGATCGCATGGCCGGACGCTGATAATGGCGCTCCAGTTTCAGGTGCATCAGTGATATTGCGTAACGGCTCGGCTATTCTTTCCCAGACGACCGATCAAGGCGGTTCATTTCGATTTGAGCCTGTCGACCCAGGCAAATATACCCTGCTAGCCCATGCTGACAATTTTGGGCCGTCAGGTCCGTCCCCAATTGAGGTCGTTCGAGGCGGCTGCGTCGAGTTATTCCCGCGTTTAGTTTCAAGTACTGTCTTGTCCGGGAGGGTAATGCAGATGGATGGGGCGCCAGCGGTAAAGCTAAGTGTCGAGGTGCTTCGCAAGAATAGCGCCGGCAGATGGTACTCCTCTACCCAGTTTTGGACTCAAACCGGGGAGGAGGGCCAATTCAAGTTTACGGATCTGCCGACTGGAGACTATTTGGTCGGCTATGAGATTTGGAGCGATAAACCTTCCCCATACTTCCCGTACCCGACCCAATACTTCCCAGGCGTCGCGAAACGCGAGCAGGCGACGGTAGTCCATTTGTCTCCCAATCAATCGATGGATGGCCTTACCTTTCGGCTAGGTCGTGCTCATACGCCGCGCACTATACGAGTGGAGATTGTGTGGCCGGATGGTTCGTCTCCGACGGAACATCTGTTGCAGTTGTTTGACGGCCGAGATCTCATCAAGAATATCGGTACAACCTTTCGCGATCAGCCGCCAGCCCGCCATCAAGGAATTACTGAGTTCACGGGTTACCAGGAACGCAGCTACAAACTTCATGCTCGTTACTGGATTGACGACCTTGGCTCGGCCGCACCGACGGGTCAACAACAGATCGCCATCACGGAAGTCAGCGAAGTCCCCGCCGGAAAGGGCGTCTCGGTTCGTCTGGTTCTGAGTAAGAGAATGCTAGCTTCAGACGAACGCTAATTCTAGAACTCAGCCTACAACGGAATATTTCCGTGCTTCTTGCGCGGCATCGTATCCACTTTGGTCTTAAGCAGCCGCAACGCACGGATCACGCGGGGACGCGTTTCGCGCGGTTCGATGACGTCGTCCAAAAACCCGTGCTCCGCGGCTATGAACGGAGTGGCGAAGCGCTCCCGAAACTCCTCGGTCTTGGCTTTCCGAACCTCCGGAGCATCCTTGGCCGCGGCCAGCTCGCGGCGGTAGATGATGTTGACCGCTCCCTCCGGACCCATCACCGCAATTTCCGCCGTCGGCCAGGCCAGGTTCACGTCGGTTCGCAGATGCTTTGAACCCATCACGCAATAGGCTCCGCCGTAGGCCTTGCGCGTGATCACGGTGATCTTCGGCACAGTCGCCTCGGCGTACGCATAGAGGAGTTTCGCGCCATGGCGGATGATGCCTCCGAACTCCTGCGCGGTCCCCGGCAGGAAGCCGGGCACGTCTTCGAACGTCAGAATCGGAATGTTGAAGGCGTCGCAGAAGCGGACAAAACGGGCGCCCTTGGTCGAAGAATCGATATCCAGGCAACCCGCCAGAAACGCAGGCTGGTTGGCGACGATGCCGACGGTCGCGCCATCCATGCGCGCGAATCCGATGACGATGTTCTGAGCCCAATGCTCCTGCACCTCGAAGAACTCGCCGTCGTCAGCCACGCGGCGGATCGCGTCCTTCATGTCGTAAGGCTGATTCGATTCGGCGGGAACCAGCGAATCGAGGCCCCCATCCTCTCGATCCACGGGGTCCGTGCAGGCGCGATCGGGAGACTCGTCCCGATTGTTCTGGGGCAGGTAGCTCATCAGCTCGCGCATCATGCGCAGGCACTCGGCGTCGTCATGCGCCAGAAAGTGCGCCACGCCGCTGGTGGAGTTGTGGGTGTTCGCGCCGCCCAGCTCTTCCTTGGTCACATCCTCATGAGTGACGGTCTTGATGACATCCGGTCCGGTGACGAACATGTAGCTGGTCCGGTCCACCATGAAGATGAAATCGGTGAGGGCGGGAGAGTACACCGCGCCGCCCGCGCACGGACCCATGACCGCCGAAATCTGCGGGATGACTCCGCTGGCGAGCGTGTTGCGAAGAAAGATATCGGCGTAGCCTCCGAGCGACAGCACGCCTTCCTGGATACGCGCTCCGCCCGAATCGTTGAGCCCGATCACTGGCGCTCCGGTTTTGAGCGCAAGGTCCATGATCTTGACGATCTTCCTGGCGTTCATCTCCGAGAGAGAACCGCCGAACACCGTAAAGTCCTGTGCGAACACGTAGACCGGGCGTCCGTGGATCGACCCATATCCGGTGACGAAGCCGTCGCCGTCGATCACTTGCTGTTCCATTCCGAAGTCCCGGCTGCGATGGCGAACCAGCTTGTCCATCTCCTCGAAAGTGCCCTCGTCGAGCAGCAGGTCGATACGCTCGCGGGCCGACAACTTGCCTTCCTGGTGCTGGCGGGCACGGCGTTCCTCGCCTCCCCCTGCTTCGGCCACTGCGTGCCGGCGGCGTAATTCCTCAATTCGATGGGACATAACAGACCAGAGTAACGCGAAATGCCGAGGAATCGTCCCATTGATAGTGCTTCGCGCGTCCCTTGGGCTGTCTATCGCGGCCACCGCCCTGTTTCTGACAGCGGTCTCGACCGGTTTCGCGGCAGGACAGCAGCCCGAGGCCTCGCCGGCGCCCATTCAAACCGTGGGTCCGGCTCCCGCGCAGGGCTCCCGGCCCCTGGCCCCTGAGCCTCCCTCGACCATTCAGGCGAATGTGCATCTGGTCCTGGTCCCGGTGACGGTGACCGGCCGCAAGGGCGGGTTCGTGGATGGCCTGAAGCTCGAGGACTTCGTCCTGACCGACGACGGCGTGCGGCAAAGTGTCCACCTGGATACGTCGGATACGGTGCTCGCGCCCGTGGCGCTGGTAGTGGCAGTCGAGGCGAATGGGATTTCGAGTCCGGAGCTGGCCAAAATCCATCGCGTGGGAGGCATGCTCCAGCCCTTGATCGCGGGAGACCGCGGCCAGGCCGCCGTGATCGCCTATGACTCGGAAGTGCGGATGTTTGAGAATTTCACTTCGGACTCGTCGAAGATCGGGGCCGCGATCGAATCGATCGATGCGCGCACCATCACCACCGCGAAGCTGATCGACGCCGTGGCCGAGGCGGTTCGCATGCTTTCCACCAAGCCCGCGAACTATCGCCGCGAGCTGCTGATCATCGGCGAGTCGCGCGACCGCGGAAGCCAGATGAAATTGGAACCGGCGATCGAGCTGGCGCAGCGAGCCGGGGTGAGCATCTACTTCGCCACGTATTCCGTCCAGGCGTCCGTATGGACAGCCAAGCCCGAAGACAATCCGACGATACCGGGCGGGCCTGGCTACTGGGGCGCAATCACCGAGCTTGCCCGGCTCGGAACGACGAACGCGGCCGATGCACTGGCGAACGCGACCGGCGGGCGGCATCTCCCGTTTCTGACGCTCGATTCCCTGGAAAAGACGCTGACGCGCGCGGGCGAGGAAATCCACAGCCAGTATCTGCTGAGCTTTGTGCCGGCGGCGTCCGCCAACACCGGGTATCATCGCGTGGAGGTGAAAGTACCGACCCGTCCCGAGGCGGTGGTGCGGGCTCGCCCGGGATATTGGTCGGAGAAATAGGCCCCTACTTAGTCACGGACCGTGTGAAGACACTCTATTGACCCAAGCGCAGAAGCTGCTGGAACCAATCTTTTCAGAGCCGCCATGCGTGAGCATGCGGCAGTATACACTTCGCCGCCTTGATGCAACCGCATGCTCACGCATGGCGGCTCTGTTCCAGAAGCGCTACGAGAACAGGTACAGCGGCGTCACCGACGCCGGGGCTTCGTCGCCTGGCGCGCCGACCGGTTGCTCCTGGAGCTGGCGGCAGTAGATGCCGGATTCTCCCAGGTAAACCTCGAATTCGGCCGGCTTCGGTAGCGAGCCTTGAATGAGCGCCTCGCTGAGGGGATCCTCGATGTACTTCTGCAACGCACGCCGCAGCGGGCGAGCCCCGTAGCTGCGATCCGTGCAGGTCTTTTCGAGAATGTACTTGGCGGCGTCATCGTTCAAATGGATCTTGATCTGCTTGGCCACCAAGTTCAGATTGATCTGTTCGGTCAGCAGGTGCATGATCTTGAGCAGATCCTCGTCACTGAGCGAAGTGAACAGGATGATCTCGTCGAGCCTATTCAGGAACTCGGGGTTGAAGGCCTTCTTGACCTCCGACATCACCTGGTCTTCCACCTTTTGGGGAAGTCCGGCTCCCGCGCTGAAGCCCATGGGGCTCTTCTTTTCCAGGAACCTCGCGCCGAGGTTCGAAGTCATGATGATGATGGTGTTCTTGAAGTCGACCGTATTACCCAGTCCGTCCGTTAACTGGCCGTCTTCAAACACCTGCAGCAGGATGTTGTAGACGTCGGGGTGCGCCTTCTCGATTTCGTCGAGCAGAATGATCGAATACGGAGCGCGCTTGACGCGTTCGGTCAATTGGCCGCCTTCTTCGTAACCGACATAGCCGGGAGGCGAGCCGATCAACTTCGACACCGAATGCTTCTCCATGAATTCGGACATGTCGAAGCGGATCAGTGATTTTTCGCTGCCGAACAGAAATTCGGCGAGAGCGCGGGCTACTTCCGTCTTGCCGACACCGGTGGGTCCCAGAAATAGGAACGATCCGGCCGGACGCTTGGGTGATTTCAAACCCGCCCGGGAGCGCCGAATGGCGCGCGAGAGCGCCGAGATCGCCTTTTCCTGGCTGATGATCCGGCGATGAAGCTCTTCTTCGATCCGCAGAAGTTTCGCCACTTCCTCTTCACGAATGGCCGTCATGGGCACGCCGGTCCAGCGCGCCACCACTTCCTCGATATCGTCCTTGGTGACGACGCCGGTGGAGGTGTCGTCCAGATTATATTTCTCGCGCAACTGGCGGAGGTTCTCGCGTTCCTTGCGTTCTTCGTCAGAGTAGAAACGCGCTTTCTCGAATTCGTGATTCGCGATGGCGTTCTCCATGCGGTGCACGATGAACTTGATTCGCTTCTGAATGTCCGACACATCGCCGGGGAGCGTGGTCTGGCGCAGTTTCACGCGCGCGCCCGCTTCGTCGATCAGGTCGATGGCCTTGTCCGGCAGGAAGCGGTCCGGAATGAACCGGGTGGACGTGTAGACGGCGTTTTCGATGGACTCGTCGGTGTACGCCACGGCATGGAACTTCTCATAGCGTTCCTTGATGCCGAACAGAATGCGGATGGCGTCGGCTTCGTTCGGAGGCGGAACCTTCACGGCCTGGAAGCGGCGCTCGAGCGACCGGTCTTTCTCGATGGACTTCCGATATTCGGACGGCGTGGTGGCGCCGATGCATTGAATCTCGCCGCGCGACAGGGCCGGCTTCAGGATATTGGCGGCGTCGAGCGAGCCTTCCGCCGAACCGGCGCCCACCAGCGTGTGCAGCTCGTCGATGAAGATGATGGCGTTCTGGTTCTCCATCAACTCCTTCATGATGGTCTTCAGCCGTTCCTCGAACTGCCCGCGATACTTGGTGCCGGCGACGATCAGCGACAGATCGAGCGCCAGGATTCGTTTGTCGGCGAGAAACGACGGAACGTCCCCGTCGGCGATCCGCTGTGCAAGTCCTTCGACGATGGCAGTCTTGCCGACACCCGGCTCTCCGATCAGGACCGGGTTGTTCTTGGTGCGGCGGCACAGGATCTGCACCACGCGCTCGGTTTCATAATCGCGGCCGATCAGCGGATCGAGCAGACCGTCCATCGCGGCTTGCGTCAGATCGCGGCTGAACTCGCTCAACAGAGAGCTTTCCTTCGGGCGGTTGGAAGACATCTTTTCCGAGCTCGACCGGGCGATCTCCTCGCGCACCTGGGACAGGCGCAAGCCGCGCTCATGCAGGATATCCGCGGCGAAACACTTCTCCTCGCGCAGCAGGCCCAGAAGAAGATGCTCGGTTCCGATGTGCTTGTGATTCAACCGTTCGGCCTCCTCCGCTCCATACGCGAGCACGCGCTTGCATTCATGGCTCAAAGGAAGGTCGACGGAGGTCGAGACTTTTTCCCGCAAAGTGGTGTGCGCCTCAATCTGCTTCCGGATCGATTCGACCGAAGCGCTGGAGCGAAGGAAACGGTTCGCGAGAGCCTTATCCTCCCTCAGCAGACCCAGCAGAAGATGTTCGGTTTCAATGCACGGACTCCCGAACTGGCTGGCTTCATAGCGGGCGAAAAAGATCACCCGGCGGGCCTTCTCGGTATAACGTTCAAACATAATTGCTGCCCTCGTGTAAGTCGGAAGGGTCTCTATCGGAATAATTGGACGCGGCTGGAACCAGTTTACCGCGTTCGAGCGCGACCACACGGTCCGCGCGCCGGGCGAAATTTAAATTGTGTGTAACGTGGATCGAGGTAAGATTTCGCGAGCGCTGCAGATCCTCGATCAATTCCATGATCATCTCGCCCGTGCGATAGTCGAGGCTGCCGGTGGGTTCGTCGGCAAGTAGAACGCTCGGGTTCCCCACCAACGCTCGCGCCAGGACCACCCTCTGCTGCTCGCCGCCCGAGAGTTCTCCGGCGCGGTGCGAGGCCCGGCTCTTCAAGCCCACCTCTTCCAACCGTGCGAGCGATACCGGCTCCGCTTCTTCCCTGCGGCGGCCTCGTATCAGCAGCGGCATCATTACGTTCTCAAGCGCCGTGAATTCAGCGAGCAAGGAGTGAATCTGCCAGACAAACCCCAGCTCCCGGTTACGGAACTCCGCCAGTTCCCCCGCCTGGAGCTTACAAATGTCATGTTGCCCGAAGTATATCGCACCCTCTGTTGGCCTGTCCAGACCGCCCAGCAAATGCAGGAGCGTGCTCTTACCCGCGCCAGACTCGCCTACCAACGCCAGCCGCTCACCCCGGGCGACCTCCAGATCGAGGTTATCGAACACGACCAGATTACCGCCGCCAGAGCGATAGGTCTTGTTGACGCCGACGGCCCGAATTGCCAAATCCCCTGAAGCGGACATGTGAAGTGGACATCGCTCCTCTTCCATCATATCGGCATTGTCCAAGCCGCCCATGGACCCCCACGCCTATATCGATGGATTCCGGTACCACGTAGGTTCTATTTACTACCTAGCCCGCAAAGGGTGCGGCGGCACGCTCAGTGCGAACAAGTAAACAATGCCACCGCGCTCCGTTTTGCGGGCTGTTACTCAGAAGGCGGGGGAATCGACCTAGGAGAGGACTTCGTCGAGCGGTACTTCGAGCGCAGGGTTCTGGGTCCGGAGCACGCCCCCCTTCACTTCTTGAAGACCAGTTTCGCCGGTCGCGATGTAGGCCCGTCGCGTGGCCGGATCGATCAGCCATACGTAAGGCACTCCCATGGCGAGATAGTCGTCCATGCGAGCTTGCATCTGGCTGAGGCGATCGTCCTTCGAGAGGATCTCCACGCACAGAAACGGCGGGCGCGTGAGGATCTGCTCATTGGGCTCGCCCAACACGACGCAAACGTCCGGAATCCGAAATCGTTTCGGCTTCACTTGCACCCGTTGTTCGACGACAACGGAAATACCCAATTCCTTACGACGATTGAATAGGTATGCACTTAGGGTTGTTTGTAACTTGGCGTGATCCCACTCGCCCACATTGCGCTCCACAACGTACCCATCTACGTAGTCGCAGTCCGGCCTATAGCTCGTGGAAAGATACTCTTCGAGCGGAATCTGCGTTCCGATCCTCGATTCGAGGGAGGCCATGTCTTCACCGTAACACTTAGCGGCCTTCATGAGTAACAGCCCGCAAAACGGAGCGCGGCGGCAACGTTACTTGGCTTGTAATGGGGATGCCGCCGCACCCTTTGCGGGCTACTGAGTAACAGCCCTTAATACGGATCGCGCCGGCTGCTTACTTGGATGCAATGAGTGCGCCGGCGCGCCTTTTGTGGGCTAGCTGGCCGGACGCCTGGCAGCCGGCGGTGTTTAGCGTACCCGAACGCTATCGATTGCCTCCGCCCACAGGCTCCTCGCGTGATATTCTATATTTCTTGGCCCCTTCACCCCAATCGACGCCCTCGACGCTGGTGATCCGCAATATTGACGGAAAGACCGTCGTCCTGCCGCTCGATCACGATCTCATCACGCTGGGGCGTTCGAGCGCCAACGAGCTGTGCTATCCCGACGACGTCGGCCTCTCTCGTCAGCACTTGACACTGACCCGCACCAATGGCGAATGGGTGGTAGAGGATCTCGGCAGCAAGAACGGCACCGTGCTCAACGGGATCCGGATCGAGAAGGCCGTGAAGTTCATCGTGGGCGACCGCATCTCGGCCGGTCACCTGACCATCGAGTTCGGCGATATCGCCCCGGCGGCCGACACGGTGGTTTTCGTCGACCACACCGAAAGCTTCTCGACCACCGCTTCGACCGTAGTGGCGAGCCTGGACGGCGTCCTCGGCCCGCAAATGGACGACCTGAACAAGACCTACGTCATGCAGGGCAGTCCGCAGATGCGGGCGCTGATCCGCGCCGGACGCGAGCTCGCGGGCCACCGGCCGCTCGATGAATTGTTCCAGGTGATCATGGACCTGTCGGTGGAGGCGGTCATGGCCGGCCGCGGCGTCCTGATGACGCTCGAAAACGATCAACTCCAGGTGCGCGCCGCGCGCGGCGATGGCTTCAAGATTTCAAGCACGGTGCGCGACCGTGTGCTGAAGGAAAAGGCATCCCTGCTGGTGCGCGACGCCCAAATGGATCAGGCCTTGCGCGAGCAGATGAGCATCGTGGAGCAGAAGGTGCGGAGCATGATCGCCGTTCCTTTGCAGACCAACGACCGCGTCATCGGACTGATCTATCTGGATTCGCCGCACCTGATTCGCGAATTTTCGCGCGAGGATCTGAACCTGCTGACGGTGATGGCGAACGTCGCGGCCATCCGCATCGAACACGCCCGGTTGAACGAGATCGAAGCGGTGGAGCGCGCCATGGCGAGCGAGATGCAGCAGGCGGCTCTGATCCAGCAGGGCCTCCTGCCGGCCGCGCCCCCTCCAGTCGCCGGCTTCGACGTGGCCGGTAGAACCGCCGCTTGCCGGACGGTGGGCGGCGACTACTACGATTTCCTGAGCTTCCCTGATGGGCGGCTGGGAATGCTGGTGGGCGATGTGGCCGGTAAGGGTATGCCCGCATCGCTGCTGATGACCAGCCTGCAGGCGAGAGTCCAGGTGCTGTTTGAGGAGCCCGGCGATCTGGCAAACAAGATCGGCCGCTTGAACAAGCACACGTGCGCGAACTGTCCCGAGGGGCGTTTCATCACTTTCTTCATGACGGTGGCCGACCCGATCACGGGCGAATTGGTATATACGAATGCAGGCCACAATCCGCCGTTGGTCGTGCGTAAGGCGGGCGGCTTTGAGGAGCTGACAGGCGGCGGCCTCATTCTCGGAATCCTGCCCATGGCGTCCTACACCGAATCGCGCGGTCAGATGGCGGAGGGCGACGTGCTGGTGATGTACAGCGATGGCGTAACCGAAGCGGTGAGTCCGCGAGACGAAGACTTCGGCGAGGAGCGGCTGGCGGAATTGGTCGCCTCCATGCGCGACCGCCCGGCCAGTGAAATCGTCGAAGCCATCCACACCGCCGTCGCCGCGTTCACCGAAGGCGCACCGGCGGCCGACGATATCACGGTGGTCGTGGCGCGAAAATTGCGCGCCTGAAATCGACCCGCGATCCGTCCTGTACTTTATTAGGCTCTCTCGTTTCGCCATGACTTTCGACGCCGCGCGACAATCGCCGTTGCTCTATCTGGCTGTCGTCGCTTACTGTCTGGGGCTCGCCTGGCGGGCCGCCCATGCCCACTTCGCACCCGACGATCCCATGAATATGTACTGGTATTGGCACGACGGCTTCTGGCGGGTGCTGTGGCACAACCTCACCTTCTGGAGCACCGCCTACCGGCCGCTGGGGGGTCTGTACTATCTGCCGATTTATGCGGCCTTTGGACTCAATCCCGTCCCTTACCGGATCATGATCCTAGGAATCGTTCTGGCCAACGCCTATCTGAGCTGCCGAACCGCGGAGCTGTTGACGGGATCGCGCGCGGTCGCCCTGCTCACCGGAGTTCTGGCCGGCGCCCACGCGTCGCTGCTGGTGATCTATTACTCCAATTCCTCCGTTTTTGACATCCTGGCTTATTTCTTGTCGATGTTGATTTTGATCCGTTACATCACGATCCGCCAGCGGAACCTGATCCCGAGCGCCGGTCAAGCGGCCATCATCATCGTGCTGTTTGTTCTGGCCCTGGACGCGAAGGAAATGAGCGTAGTGACGGCGGGCTTCGTGCTGGCCTACGAGATTCTATTTCACGGCGCTCCGTGGAATGCTCCCAGGATGATGGGGTGGTTGAAGCGGGAGGGCCGGCTCCCGATGATCCTGATCGTTCTGGTAGTGATCTACACGGCCGGGAAGCTGCTGGGTCCCCATCCGATCACCGACGCGGCCGACTATAAGATTCATTTGTCGGGAAAACTTTACGTCTCGGACAACCTCCATTATCTGAATGACTTGTTTTATACGAGGGTTTTCGACAGCGGGATCAAACTTCTGATCGTCAATTCGATTCTAATTCTCGCTCTCGCGCTGCTCCGAAAAACCGCCGCACTCCGCTGGGCCTGCTTCTATGTTCTGACCGCTACGTTGCCCATTTCCATCATTTCCATACACGGGAACAACTGCCTGTACATTCCGTTGTTCGGATGGGCCCTTTTGGTGAGCATTGTTTCGGTCAAAATCATCGACACCATCTCGCCCACGGTGACCTGGCCGCGTTTCGAGCTTCCCCGCAGCGCGGTACGTAACGGGCTGGTGGCGGTAGCCGTGTGCGCTTTCGCTCTCGGGACGGTGATTAAGTGGCGCCACAGGCCGGCGTTTTTCATGAGGAGCCAGCAGCCGACCTGGTCCATGATCCAACAGTTAGAGGCGCTTCCTTTTAGACCTGGAGCAAACCGCAGCGTCCTCATTCTGAAGGACCCCTTGGATTCCTACGAATCCCTTGAACTTTCGGACTTGATCTGGAACGATCATTCGGTGGAAGTCCACATGGCGCGAGACTATGCCGCCGGACCCACCGCGGAACAAATCGCAGCTTACGATTCCGTGCTTACCTATGAGAACGGCGAATTCAAGGTAGTTCGCGATGGGCGCGCCCGGTGATCCTCGAGAGGGCGCGCGGTCTCGACTCGTCTGAGTAACGGCCCCCAAAACGGAGCGCGGCCGCATCGTGACTCGCTTGCACTGAGGGTGCCGCCGCACCCTTTGCGGGCTAACTTAACAACTAGAGTGCCGTGAGCGTGTAGATCAGGGCAATCGTCAGACCCACCATGATGATGGCCGTACCCCACGCGATCCAGTTCTGCCACCAGGTGTTGGTGAATTCCTGCATGATGCGCTTCCGGTTGATCAGCCTCAGCATGTAGAACAGAACAAACGGTAGAAGAATGCCATTGGCGACTTGGGAGTACAGAATCACTTTCAGCAGAGGAAGCCGCGGGATCAGAACGAATCCCGCTCCGCAGACAATCAGCAGCGTATAGAGCCAATAGAAGATAGGGGCTTCCGAGAAACGCTTCTCGACGCCCGACTCGAATCCCAGCCCTTCACAAACGTTATACGCGGTGGCGAGCGGCAGGATCGCGGCGGAGAGCAGTGAGGCGTTCACCAGGCCGACGGCGAACAGCATGGTCGCGAACTGCCCCGCGAACGGGCGCAGCGCCATGGCCGCATCGGCGGCGTCCTGGATGTCGCCGGGATGGTTCTTGAAGATCGTCGCCGCGCAGGCCACCACGATGAAGAAGGCGATGACGTCGGTCACGATGCAGCCTAGAATGACGTCCCACCGCGTCAGCCCGTAATGGCGGCGGTCGACCCCCTTCTCCACCACCGACGCTTGAAGGTAGAACTGCATCCAGGGCGTGATAGTGGTCCCGATCAGACCTATGATCATGACGATGTAGCCGGGCTGATGGCTGAGTTGGGGAATCAGAGTGTCGTGCAGCGCCAGTTTCCAATCGGGCTTCGCCAAAAAGGCGGAAACCGGGTAGGCGAAGTAGATGAACGAGAACACAATCAGAATTCTCTCCACCATTTTGTAGCGGCCGCGGACAATCACGGTCCACACCAGCAGCGCGCCCACGGGAACCGAGAAGTACTTGACGACTCCGAACACACCCATGCCCGAGGCGATTCCGGCAAACTCAGAGGCGATGTTGCCGAAGTCGGCGATCCCCAGAATCGCCATGGTGATGAAAGTCGCGCGCAGGCCGAATTCCTCGCGGATCAAGTCGGACAGTCCCTTGCCGGTCACCGCACCCATGCGCGCCGCCATTTCCTGTACCACGATCAGGGCGATGGTGGTGGGAATCAGCGTCCACAGCAGCGTGTACCCGAACTTGGCTCCCGCGTTCGAATACGTGAGGATGCCGCCCGGATCGTTGTCGACGTTGGCCGTGATAAATCCGGGCCCCAGGACCGACAGGAATGCCAGGATCCGATACTTCGCCACCGATAGATTCGCAGTGCGCCGGACCAGCGGCCGCGGGTTTTGATGATCGCCTCGCATGGGGTCTCTCATAGAGGCTACGCTGTCGAGGGAAGCCGAGGCAAGTTTTTAACGTCGATTCTTGGTTTCGAGAGTTACGGCGGGGTTACGATGGGCCACGAAAGGTTCGATGAGCGGCCGATCGCGGGAATCGAGCCCGACCCGGACTTGAAAGCCGGTCGGGTACCCGTCTCTCCGCACATGCGCCTTTTAAGGAACTCGCCCGCACAACGGAGCGCGGCGGCAGCCTTACTTGGCTTGTGTTTGTAATGAGGGGGGTGCGCCGCACCCTTTGCGGGCTAGAATGGAGGTACCCACTATAGATGCCCGCCCAACCCGATCTTTCCCGACTGAGCGTCCGGCAGTTTGCCGAGCGCTTCCGTGGCGACATGATTCCGCTCAGCAACACTTTTTCGTACTTTTGCGCATCGGTTCCCATGTCGGAAGAGGATCTGAAGGAGTATCTTCAGGAGCCGGTTGCCGCGCTCCCGCCGGCCATCGTCGCGGCGCTCCCCAAGATTTCCATTCTTCTGGTCCCCTATCTCGAACGCGCCAATGGCCGCGAAAGGGCGAAAGCGAAGGCGGAGAGCCCGGGGGAGTTCGTTTCCATCGAACGGCCCCCGGAGGGGCGTCTGTCGAACTTCACGCAACTTCGATTGGGCGAGGAAACGGTCTTAGCGTTTGCGCTAAAGGATCAGGAAGTCGCCGAATATCACTATCGCTTCTACCATCAGCTGGCCGAACTGATGGGCAACCACTGGCCCGAGCCCGTGGAGACGGCGTACTGCCGCGTGTTGCGCGAAGAGTTGAGCGCCGATGTCCATGGGGAAGTGGATGAGCCGAGCTGGCGTCTGAAGCAGGCCTTGAAGCGCTCGCAACGCGCCCGCGGCGGTAAAGCTTTTCGAGACTACACGCGGCAATCCTTTATCGATACGCTCACGCTGTATCTCCACGGCATCTGCTGCGACATCGACGTCGACACCGGACCCCGGCAAGTGCCCAGCCGCTATCTCCGGAAGCGCCTTCTCGCACTCGAAGAACTATTCCCGCCGCCACCGGGAGTTGCCTTGTTTCCGGACCAGCTGGAGCCTTGAGCGGAGACCTCGTTCCTTGTGTGGAATCGCCGGGTTTACCCACTCTAACTACCGCGCGGAGCCAAAGCGCATCCGGGACATCACCGGGTCTCTGAGGCACCGCGGCCCGGATCAGCAAGGCGTCTGGGAGTCCGCATCCGTGTCTCTCGGCGCGGTGCGCCTGAAGATCCTCGATCTCCAACACGGCGACCAGCCCATGATCAGCCCCGACGGCGATACGGTCCTGGTCTTCAACGGCGAGATTTATAATCACGAAGAATTGCGGAGGGAGCTGGAAGCGACCGGGCATCGTTTCGAATCGCACTGCGATACGGAGACGGTCCTCCATGCCTTTCTAGAGTGGGGCACGAATGCATTCGAACGCATGCGCGGGATGTTCGCCGCCGCCTTCTGGACCGAATCCCTCCAGCGTCTGATTCTGGTGCGCGACCGGGTCGGGATGAAACCCCTTTACTATAGCCGCCGCGGCACGGACATCTGTTTTGGATCGGAGTTGAAAGCGATCCTGCTCCACCCCGAAATGGAACGTCGCCTCGACAGCGTGGGGCTCGACCACTATCTTTCGCTCAACTACGTACCGGGTCCGCGTACGCTGGTCGAGGGAGTGGTCAAACTGCAGCCGGGGCATTGGCTTGAATGGCGTGACGGCCAGATGACGACCCAGGCTTATTGGACGCTCCAGTTCCGGCCGGACTCGCGCATCGATCTCGAATCCGCCAAGACGGAGCTCGATCGACTGCTGCGGTCATCGGTGAAGGAGCACCTCCTTTCCGACGCGCCCCTGGGGGTCTGGTCGAGTGGAGGACTGGACTCGTCGACCATCCTGCACTACGCGGCCGAGGCTTCCGCTACTCGCCTGAAGACATTCTCGGTTTCGTTTCGCGGCCGGCGATTTGACGAAAGCGTGTACTTTCGCGAGGTCGCGGAACGCTACCGGACCGACCATCATGAATTCGATTTGAACGCCGACACCGGCCTTCGAGACGCCATCGAGGAGTTCGCTTACTACTCCGACGAGCCAAGCGCCGACGCAGGCGCCGTGCCGGTCTGGTTCCTTTCGAAGATGTGCCGGAGCGAGGTCACGGTGGCGCTGTCCGGTGACGGCGCGGATGAGTTGTTCGGCGGCTACAATACCTATCTGGCGGATCGCTATGCCCGAACGCTCCGCAGGGTTCCGCGGCCCGCACGCCGCCTGGCGGCCCGTCTGGCCCATCTTCTGCCGGTGTCGGACGAAAAGATCGGACTCGAGTACAAGATCACTCGGATGCTCGATGGGTCGCTGCTCGATCCAGTGCCGGCGCACTTGTTCTGGAACGGCACTTTCATCGGCGGTGAAAAGGACCGGTTGCTTCTCGCCGGACGCGATGCCGTCGCGCACGCCGAGCCGCTCCAGCTGCCCGGCTCCGGCGCCGGATATCTGAACGGGTTTCTGTGGCTGGACCAGCTCAACTACCTGCCCGACGATATCCTTTACAAATGTGACCGAATGAGCATGGCGCATTCCCTCGAAGTGCGTCCGCCGTTCCTCGACCATCGGATCGTCGAATTCGCGGCCACGCTGCCGGAGAACCTGAAAATCCACGGTAGACGCCTGAAATTTGTGCTCCGGGAACTGATGAAGGATCGTTTGCCGCGCGCGGTAGTGTCGCGCCCCAAGGAGGGTTTCGATATTCCGGTGCACCATTGGCTGCGCACCGTGCTTCGGCCCCTGCTTCAGGAAACGTTGAGTGAACGGAACGTGAGAGAAAGCGGGATCTTTTCGTGGCCGGCCATCGACGCGGTGGTGCGCGCCCATCTCGACCGGCGTGCTAACCTCGGATATCATTTATGGGGACTTCTTGTTCTGTTCCTTTGGATGAGACGATGGAACATCGCACCGCCCTCGCCGTCCGGGGGGATGCGGGGGATTCCCGCCAGCGCGGCCGTGATACGCTGAGCGCAGACCCTGCACTTCGAAAGCGGAGTCTCCGCGATCAAAATTCCGGTGACTAAGCCGTCGGCGGCATCCTCGCAATTACGCGTCACCATCGATGCCACCCCCGCCCTTCTACGCAGCGCCGGCATCAAAAACTACACCTATCACTGGATTCACCATCTCTGGCGCGCCGCGCAGGACGAGGACATTCGGGCATTTCCCTACCTCCACGACTTCGGACGCCTTGACCACGAGCGGTCCGCGCTGAGCGCGTGGCAAACCCTGCCACGAATCGCGATGGTTCAACTGCTGAAAGCCGCCGGCAGTCCTCTGCTCGATTGGACGATCCAGGGTTCGGATTTATTCCATGCTTCGAACCAGGTGCGCTGTGCGCCCCGCCACGCCAAGCTTACCGCGACGGTTCACGACCTCACCTGTTGGCTGATGCCGCAGTTTCATACCGGCGGCAACATCCGCGCCGATCGCGAGTTCGCGGACCGGATTTTACGCTGCGCCGACGGCCTGATCGCCGTGTCCGAGAATACACGCCAGGATGCGATTCGCCTGCTGGGGATATCGCCGGAGCGGATCACAACGATTTACTCGGGGGTCACCGAGGAATACTTCATGGCGAAGCCGGTCCGTCGCGACCGGCCTTATGCGCTGTACGTCGGTACCATCGAACCGCGCAAGAATCTGGATATGCTGCTGAACGCTTGGAGATCGCTGAGCCCGGATCTTCGCCGGGAGTTCGATCTAGTAGTTGCCGGCCCGAAAGGCTGGGGTTCAGAGGCGACCTTCGAACGCGTGCGGGCGGAGTCCACTTATTTGGGATATGTGCCGGAGGCGGATCTGCCCGGCCTGGTGGCAGGAGCGGCGCTGTTCGTCTATCCGTCGCTCTACGAAGGATTCGGGTTCCCGGTGGTCCAGGCGATGGCGGCGGGTGTGCCCGTGCTCACGTCGAACAATTCATGCCTGCCCGAGATCGCCGGGGATGCCGCTCTTCTGATCGATCCCCACAGCGAGGCCGAGATCGCGGGCGGCGTGACCCGTTTGCTCCAATCCGAATCGCTGCGATTGGAGCTCGCCGCACGAGGCCGTGTGCGCGCCCAAGAGTACAACTGGAAAACCTGCGCCGTGCAATCGCTGGCGTTCTTTCATCGCGTCGCGGGGAGATGAAGGCGTTCGCGAAAGCCGGGTACCCGCAGCGGTTCGGCAAAAACACGCGCTTTCCGCGCGCCGCGAATGCCTGTTCCGTAAAGTGTCACGTAGACGGTGTCCGTAGCGGCTGCCAGCGAAATCGGAGTCGAGAGGCAACTAAGGGCGACGCCCAAAATAGGCGATCTTGACCAAACGGAAATCCGACATCTCCTCGATGCCGGATGCTCCTTCTCCGACGAAGGTAATCCCCGAGTCAAGACGATTCGCCCCTCAGATAGCGTCCCTAAAGTGCTTTGACCGGAACGATTCATTTCGTGACAGGTTTCAGTGCAGCGATAGCGTCTTCGGTGTACTCGATTTCGCCGTCCCAATACTTGATAATCACTTCCTGATTCACTTCAATCCACTTTTTGAGAAGGGCTAGATCGTGTGCGCTTAAGCTCCCGCCGCCCTCGACATGAACGTTAGGCCGGATTGCCACCGATATCAATTCCTCTGGATGAACCTTCGGACCTTTTGAGACCTTCACTCGAACGTCATGCGGAGCACCGGCTCTTGGGGAAATCCAGACTACAAAAGGCAGTCCTGTGCGCTTGGGGGAGAGATTCGCCATCTCAAAGAGACCTTCGCTTTCCGGCGCGGGTACAAACGTGTTGACTGTCTTCATTTCAATTCCTCAAACACTTTAGCATCTTGGCTGCAACGCCCTAGTTCGCAGGTCCGACGCCGAAATCCCAGATCTGGAGGTTCAGTTTTTCTTCGGTGTACTCCATTAGCGCGTACTCCCCCGGCTCCAGCGGCTTCTCCGGCCAGATCTTGAAGAGCATATCTCCCACTTGCTTCTTGAAGGTCGCCACTTCCTTCCGGTCTTCCCCAACCCCTGGAACTCCCTTGATCTGTTCCACGGTCTCGACCACGCGCGAGGTCTTCTTCGGCGTCAGTTTCACCAGGGCGAAGCTTTCTTCCGCCGAGAAGCGAAAGTAAAACTCCGGCCGGTCATTGGAGACGCGCAACGCCGCTGCCGCGCCATCCAGCTCCACGGTGTTCTTGCTCGGAACAATCGGGATCGGCGACAGCACCCGCAGCGCGGTGCGTTTCTTGTCGTTCACCAGCTTGGACTCGGCCTGTTTCATGGTTTCGAGCTTGTCGCCGTGAATGAAGTAACCGCCGGGTTCCGCCGGAATCCGCTCGATTTCCTCGCGCGCGGCTCGCTCCGCCGCATCCTCTTCCGCCTGTGCCTTTACATCGGCCTGAACTGTCTCCTCATGCCCGGCGACCTCTTTCTTGGTACGGTCCAAATCCACGAGTTCGAGCGGGATTTCCTCCCAATCGCTGCGCTCCGTGCTGTAGTACCGGACCCGATCCTGCAGCACCTGGTATTCGCGCGCCATCTGGTAGGTGCCATCTTTCAAATACAGACGCACCGTGGCGCCAAAAGCCACGGCTACAAACGCGAGGAAGATAGCAGCGCGCTGGAACACTCTGCTCTTATTATGGAGGAACCCCGTGCGCATCGGACTGCATACCTCCATTGCCGGATCGCTCGAACGGTCCGCGCTCAAAGCGGCGGAACTGGGCGCCAATACGTTCCAGATTTTTTCGTCGAGCCCGAGGCAGTGGAAGGCGTCCATTCCGAGTCCCGTGTCGATCCGGCTCCTGAACCGGGCGCGCGAGCGTTACGATCTGACGCCGCTGGTGATTCACGATAATTACCTGATCAATCTCGCGTCAGGGAACGAAATCAATCGTGCCCGATCGATCGAGGCGTTTCGAGGCGAGCTGCAACGCGCCATCGCGATCGGCGCCGAGTATCTGGTGGCGCATCCCGGGAACTACAAGGGGCAATCGCTCGAACAAGGCATCCTGCATTTCCTCGAAGGGGTTGCCGAGGCGGCGGCCGGATTGAAGTTCGGGAAACTCATGCTGCTTGCGGAATGCACGGTGGGCGCGGGCGGGCAGATCGGAAGCCGTTTCGAGGAGTTACACGTGATCCGCGAATACGCCGCTAAGATGACCGATCTTCCGGTCGGATTCTGCCTGGATACCTGTCATCTGCTCGCGTCGGGCTACAACGTCGCGACCGAAGCCGGGTTGAAGAAGACCATCGCCGATGCGGAGCGGATTCTCGGGCTTGCCAACGTGCACGTGGTTCACGCGAACGACTCGAAGGGACAGCTGGGTTCGCATATTGACCGGCATGCGAATATTGGAGAAGGCTATATTGGGTTAGACGGTTTTCGCCGCATTCTGGCCCATCCGGGACTTCGTTCCAAAGCATTTATCCTCGAGACGCCGGTGGATAAAGACGGCGATGACCGGAAGAATCTCGACACGCTGAAAAGTCTATGCCCGAAACCCCGTACGACCACGACCAAATCGAACTGAAGTGGCAGCAGCGCTGGCGGAACGACGCTTCGCTTTATCGTGCCGATCCGAACTCCAACGCTCCGAAATACTACGTGGTCGAGATGCTCCCGTATCCCAGCGGCCGGCTGCATATGGGCCACGTGCGCAATTATTCGATCGGCGACGCGCTGGCGCGATATATGTGGATGCGCGGATACAACGTGCAGCATCCGATGGGCTGGGATGCGTTCGGACTACCCGCCGAAAACGCGGCGATTGCCCGCGGGCGTCATCCGCGCGAATGGACCGTCACCAACATCGCCGAGATGAAGCGGCAGATGTACCGCATGGGCTTCGCCTATGACTGGGATCTCGAAATCTCAACTTGTGAGCCGGAATACTACCGCTGGAATCAGTGGTTCTTCCTCAAAATGTTCGAGCGCGGCCTGGCGTATCGCAAGAATGCGATGGTCAACTGGTGTCCGGACTGCGCCACTGTGCTCGCGAATGAGCAGGTGGTGGACGGTTGCTGCTGGCGTCATGAAACCACACAGGTCGAGCAACGGGCACTCGAACAGTGGTTCTGGAAGATCACCGACTACGCGGACGAACTCCTGCGCGATATCGATGAAAAATTGCGGGGCGGGTGGCCGGACCGCGTGCTGTCCATGCAGCGCAACTGGATCGGGCGCTCGGAAGGATCCGAGATCGATTTCACCCTTGAGGAAAGCGGCGAGCGCATCCGCGTTTTCACCACGCGCGTCGACACGATCTACGGAGCCACCTGCGTAATCTTGGCGCCCGAGCATCCCATCGCGCAGAAGTTGCTTGACGCACCAGGACGCGCGCGGGCCAGGCAGATGATCGACGCCCGGGCGCAGAAAGGCCCGGGGGATCTCGAAAAGGACGGGGCCTTCACCGGATACTATGCGGTGAATCCGTACAGCCGGGAAAAAGTGCCGGTGTGGATCGGCAACTTCGTGCTGATGGATTACGGCACCGGCGCG
>Ga0209415_10004733_pt1 | contig 24834 bp, 22 predicted proteins | sample PeaSoiSIISIP2007_FD_187696 | JGI IMG/M metagenome (GOLD analysis project Ga0209415, IMG submission 187696) | Peat soil microbial communities from Weissenstadt, Germany - SII-SIP-2007 (SPAdes) (version 2) | ecosystem: Environmental > Terrestrial > Soil > Wetlands > Peat | place: Germany... | reverse complement strand
CTGTTCCGGCGCCGCGGCGAGGTGGACCGGGCGATCCGCATCCACCAGAACCTGATGACGCGCACCGAGCTCGATCCCGTCCACCGCGAGCAGGCGAGCTATGCGCTCGCGCAGGACTACCTGCGCGCCGGGGTGTACGACCGTGCCGAGAAGCTGCTGCTGACGCTATCGGAGGCCGGCGCGTACCGGATCGCGGCATTGCGCGACCTCAGCAAGGTCTACGAGACCGAGCGCGACTGGGAGCGGGCGATCGAGATTCACCGCGAGCTCGCGCGTGTCGCCAATCCGCCGCAGCCGGCGGCGATCGCGCACTACTGGTGCGAGCTCGCGACGCTCGCGATGCAGCAGCAGGACTACGCGACCGCGACGCGCCACCTGCGGGCGGCGCGCGCCGAGCAGCGCCGCTTTCCGCGCGGTGCGCTGCTGCAGGCGGATCTCGCGATCGCGCTCGACGACCCGGGGCGGGCGCTGCGGCTGCTGAAGCCTGTCGCCGTGCGCCAGCCGGCGCTCGCCGCGGAAGTGCTGCCGCGCCTCGTCAACGCACTGCGCGCCGCCGGACGCGAGCGCGAGCTCGCCGCGACGCTTGCCGAGCTCGCGCGCGCGGGGCGGGAGGTGGCCGACGCGCTCGCCTATGCGGCCATCCTTGCCGGCCAGCTCGATACCCCGGAGCTGCTGGCGCTCGCGCGCGACTACGTCAGCCGCGAGCCGACGGTAGCCGAGATGGTCGAGGCGCTGCTGCCGCCCGGGACCGCGCCCGACGATGCCGTGCTGCGGCGGCTGTGCGCGGCGCTCAAGCGCCAGGCGCTGCGCGCGCCGCGGTTCCGCTGCGGCGAATGCGGGTTCTCGAGCACGGGATTCTTCTGGCAGTGCCCGGGCTGCAAGAGCTGGGACACGCTCAAGCCGCTGTCGCCGACCGAACTCGTCGCGCCGCTCGCGACCAGACGCGCCCGCTAACGGCGCCGCGGCGCGGCGCGCGCCTGCCGGAGAGGCCGCTCGGGTATGATCGGCGCAGCGTCTGGAAGGTTTCGCCATGCCGTCGAAGACAACGCCCGTCCGCACCGTCGTATTCCCGGTCGCCGGCCGCGGCACGCGCTTCCTGCCCGCGACCAAGGCGAGTCCGAAGGAGATGCTGCCGATCGTCGACAAGCCGCTGATCCAGTACGCTGCGGAGGAGGCGCTCGCCGCCGGCGCCACCCAGCTCGTGTTCGTCACCGGCAGCAGCAAGCGGGCGATCGAGGATCACTTCGACTCCGCCCCGGAACTCGAGGCGGCGCTCGAGGCGCAGGGCAAGGGCGAGCTGCTCGAGTCGCTGCGCAGCATCGTGCCGTCCTCGGCGACCTGCATCTACATCCGCCAGCCCGCGCCGCTCGGACTCGGCCACGCGGTGCTCTGTGCGCGTCCGGTCGTCGGCCAAGAGCCATTTTTCGTCCACCTCGCTGACGACCTGATCGACGCCAAGGTGCCGTGCCTCAAGCAGATGGCGGCGGTCTACGCCGAGTACGGCGGCAGCGTGCTCGGCGTGCAGACGGTGGAGCGGCGCGAGACCGATCGCTACGGTATCGTCGCGACCGAGCCGATCAGCGCGCGCGTGTCACGGGTCCGGCAGATCATCGAGAAGCCCTCGCCGGCGCAGGCGCCGTCGACCCTCGCCGTCGTCGGTCGCTATCTGCTGAGCCCGACGGTGTTCGACAAGCTCGAGAAGGTGGGCCGCGGCGCCGGCGGTGAGATCCAGCTGACCGACGGCATCGCCGCGCTGCTGCTCGAGGAAAATGTCTACGCCTACGCCTTCGAGGGCAAGCGGTACGACTGTGGCAGCAAACTCGGTTACCTCGAAGCGACCGTCGAGTACGGCCTCAAGCACCCCCAGCTCGGCGAGGAGTTCGCGAACATTCTCGCGCGGCTGCTGGGCGATCGGCTGCGCCGCCACTGACCGGCCGGCCGGCGGATCACGCCAACAGCTCGGCGGCCTTTTCCGCGATCATGATGATCGGCGCATTGGTGTTGCCGCTGACGAGCCGCGGCATCACCGAGGCATCGACCACCGACAGTCCTGCGAGTCCCCGGACCCGCAGCGTCGGGTCGACGACGGCGCCGGCGTCGGTGCCCATCCGGCAGGTGCCGGAAGGGTGATAGATGGTCTCGGCCTTGGCGCGGATCGCCGCCAACAGGTCGGCGTCCGACTGCGCTGCGGATCCCGGATACACCTCGACGCCGCGGTGCGGCGTGAACGGTGCCGCCGCGAGGATCTGTCGCGACACGCGGATGCCCTCGATCAGCGTCGCCGCATCGCCGGGTGCTGACAGGTAGTTCGCGTGGATGCGCGGCGGCGCGGCCGGGTCGGTCGAGGCGAGGCGAATCGTGCCGCGGCTCGCCGGCCTGAGCACGCAGGCGTGCAGCGTGAAGCCGTGCCCCGGCATCCGGTTGCGGCCATGATCGTCGAGCTGCGCCGGCACGAAATGCAGCTGCACGTCGGCGCGATCGTCCGTTGCGAGGCGGGTCCGGACGAAACCGCCCGCCTCGGCGACGTTGGAGCTGCCCGGGCCGTTGTGCGTCAGGTAGTAGCGCAGCCCGACCAGCGCCTCCTCGAGCAGCGAGAAGTCATAGCTGATTGGCCGCAGCGCCTTGTACAGCGTGCAGAAGTCGAGGTGGTCCTGCAGGTTCGCGCCGACCCCGGGCAGGTCGAGCCGCACGCTGATCCCCAGGCGCTCGAGCTCGGCCGCCGGCCCGACGCCGGACAGCAGCAGCAGCTGGGGTGAGTTGATCGCACCGCCCGCGAGCGTGACTGCGCCGGCGTGGACGGTGTGGCGGGCGCCGCGGTGCGAGTACTCCGCGCCCGTGACCCGCGTGCCGTCGAACAGCAGGCGCGTTGCGAGCGCGCGCGTCTTGAGAGTGAAATTCGGTCGGCCGAGCGCCGGATGCAGATAGGCGGCCGCCGCGCTGCAGCGCCGGCCCTGCCGCTGCGTGACCTGGTACCAGCCAACGCCTGTCTGCTGCGCGCCATTGAAGTCGGGGTTGTCGGGGTAGCCAGCCGCGCGCGCGGCGTCCAGGAACACCTGCGACAGCGGATTCTTGTATCTGAGGTCCGCGACGCTCAGCGGCCCGCCGACCCCGTGGAACGAGTCGGCGCCGCGCGCCTGGTCCTCGGCGCGGCGGAAGAACGGCAGGACCTGCTCCCAGCCCCAGCCGCTCGCGCCGAGCGCCACCCAGCCGTCGTAGTCCTCGCGCTGGCCGCGCGTGTAGCACATCGCGTTGATCGAGCTCGACCCACCGAGCACCCGGCCGCGGGGCCACCACAGCCGCCGGCCGTTCAGCTCGGGCTCGGGCTCGGTGTAGTAGTCCCAGTTGAGCGACAGGATCGACACCAGCCTGGCGATCCCGGCCGGCATGTGGATGAACGGATGCCAGTCGCGGCCACCCGCCTCGAGCAGCACGACTCGTCGGGCCGGATCGGCCGACAGCCGGTGGGCGAGCACCGAGCCCGCCGAGCCCGCGCCGATGATCAGATGGTCGACGGTCATCATCAGGGTCCTCCCCGGAACGGGTCCGGTTCGCCGGCGTACAGCCGCTCGAGCAACTCGGTCTCTCGCGCCTTGACCGTTGCCATGAATTCTCCCGCACCGCCGAGCTGGCGGAAAGCGTGGTAGCCGCACTCGAGGAAATCCTGAAGCGCGCCGAATCCCGCCGCCCGGGCCGGCGCACGTGACAGCGTGAGCAGCGCGCCGACGGCTCGTCGGGCGAGCCAGCGGTCGAGCGCCTCGCCGATGTCGACGATCATCTCGATCTGGCGCACTCGCTCCGGGCGCCGGCCGAGAGCCCGGTAGGCACGCCCGTAACTGTCGGCGGTGATCGGCTCGGCCTGCGCAAGCAACCGCGCGAGCCCGGCGTCGAGCGTCTGCGTCAGGAGCTCGAGTGCCACCGCCTGCTCGAGCACCGCGAGCGCCGCTGCCGGCAGGGCCCGCTCAAACGCCCCCGCGGCCCGCGCGAGCTGCTTATCGCGCGGCCCGGGATCGAGATTGCCGTAAAGCTCGCTGAGGAAGAACTCGGCCGCCGCGCGGTAGCGCTCGCTGGCCACGAGATCCCGGTAGGTCGCGGCGAGACGTGCGCGCTGGAAGTCCCGCAGGCGTGGCAGTGCGGTGCGTAGCACCGGATCCGCGGCCTCGGCGGACCGCTGTGCGCGATTGTCCGCGAGCAGCTCGGCGAGGCGCGGCACGGTCGGTGCTGCCCGCTAGAGCAGCGCTTCGAGCTCGTCGAGGCTCGCCGCCAGCCGGCCCGTCATCAATCCGAAGCGGCGCTGCCGCTCGTGCACCGCGCCGCGGAAGGTGCGCGTGCCGTCCGCGAGAACCGCCGGTCGCAGCCGCAACCCGTGACGGGCGAGCAGCGGCGCGAGCTGGCGCGCGTGTCGCGCGAGGTCGCGGCGCGTCCGCTGGTAGCTGTGCTCGACGAGCCGGCGCCGGTCGGAGTACTTGAACACGTTGACGAAAAACATCTCCTCGTCGGAGCGGTCCGGCTGGAACAGCAGCATGTCGCTCCTCGGGAAACGGCCGCGGTAGGCGGCGACTCCGACCTGCATGCGCGAGGAAATGAGCGCGCGAAACGTCTGGTTGAGCACATGCGGCAGCCCGAAACGGGCGAGGTCGGTGCTGCGGTGGCCGCTCGCGTAGCCGTCGAAGGCCACGAGCGGGTTCACGCAGATGACGAGGCTGGCGCCTTTCTCGAGCGCGACCGAGGCGTGCATGGTCCGCAGCAGCGCACCGTCGACGTAGGTATGACCCTCGATGTCAACCGGTGGGTACAGGCCGGGCAGCGCCGTGCTCGCGCGGATCGCGAGCGAGATCGGCACGTGGTCGAGGGGTGGCGCGCCGAACCGGGCCTCGGTACCGCCGTCGAGATCGGTAGCGATCACGTACAGCGGATGCGGGAGCTTGCGGAAGTCATTGGTCCGTCCATGCTGCGACAGCAACCGCGCCAGGAAGTCGGTGAACGGGCGGTTGTCGAGGATCCCGGTCGGCAGCAGGCGTCCGAGCGGCTCGAGCGCTGCGGCCCACGCCCCGTCGCGCGGGGCATTGAGGTACTGGCGTAACACCGCAGTGATCAGCCCCGGCGCGCCGCGCACGCGCTCGAAGTACTCGCGGAACGCTGGCTGCAGGAACAGCCCCGGGGACACCGGATACTCGAGGGCCGCGTTCTCGATGAACACGACCCCCATGTCGGCGGTGTCGAAGCCATTGACGAGCCCTGCGGCGATCATGGCGCCGGAGCTGACGCCGACGTAAGTGTCGAGGTTCGTGAGGTCCAGCCCCTCGCACGCCTCGCCAAGCGCGTGCAGGACCCCGAGCTCGTAGAACGCGCCCAGTGGACCCCCGCCGGCGAGCGCGAGGCCAAGACGCGGCGTCGCGTAGCGCCGGGGCCGCGGCGCCGGCTGCAGCGTCAGCACCGGAACTCGTTAGGCCGCGGCTCGCGCCGGCGCGACCCGCTTCGTTGCCGGCCGACGGCGCGCGACCTTCTGCCGCGCCTTGGCGAGGGAGGCGACGTTGCTGTTGAGCGTGTCGATCCGCTTCGTCAGGGCCTTGACCTCCGCGGCGGTTGGCACGCCGACCTGGTGCAACACGCGCTGGACGCGACCCTGGAACAGCTTCTCGAGGTTGTCCCAGGTCTCGGTCGCCTGGTCGCGAGTGCCCTGCATCCGCTCCGCCACGGCGCTCTGCACCGTCGCGATCGCCTCGCGCAGCGACTTCTCGGCATGCGTACGGCTGCGGTCGATGAACTCGGCGCCGTCGACGATCAGCGTCTCGAACGCGCGCGGGCCGTCCTTCTGCGCCTGCGCCAGCGCTCCCATGCCGGCGAGCCAGATCTGGTGGACGGCATCGACGAGCGTGACGTCGGTCTTGCGTGTGATGCGGCGCGGCTTTCTGCCACGAGTGCTCTTGCGGGTCTTTCTTACTGCCATTGCCATCTCCTTGCGCGGCATGCGGTCTGCCGCAGCGCCTCAGATCCACCTCTGTCCATCGGCATTATCGTCGCGCAGCCGCGAAAACCGATTCCGTAGTTGCCGTAGCGAGGCGCAGGGCCTCCCGCCGCGAGTCCAACGTGATCTCAGCCGCTTCCCGTGCGCAGCGGCCGTGGCCGGGCACACCGGCGGCAATCACGCCGCAGGAGTTGGCGCAGCGCCTTAGGTCGGCTCCGGCGATGATCGAGCCCGAGGAAACCGGGGCGCGCGCATGTGGGCGATTCCGAGCACCGTGAGCAGCAGCAGGCGCTCGAACTCCTCGGCAAAGCCGTCGGCGATTGCGTGCGGCGAGGGCACGAGGCCACGGTCGGCGATGACGCCGAATTGCAGTTCGCCGGCATAGCTGAACAGGCTGATGCCGAGCCCGATCGTGCCGCTCTGTGGCACGCAGAAGTGCATCTCGCTGATCAGGCGGTCGCACAGATAGATGGGCCGCGGCGGCCCGGGAACGTTGGTGATCACCGCCGAGGCCTTGCCGCTCAGCATGTCGATGACCAGGGTTTCCACGGCCGCTGGCAGGTGGCCGAGCGCAGTGAGCGTCACGAACGCGGCAGCCGCCTGAGGCGAGCCCTTCAGTGTCCGCATCGCCTCGCGCACGGCATACAATCGCTTGAGCGGATGGGCAATGCCGATCGGCAGCGGCAGCACGACGAGGCCGAAACGGTTGCCGAGCGAGGCCGGCTCGTCGGCGAGCCTGAGGTTGACCGGCAGTGTCGCCCGCAACGTGCGTCCCTTGGTGTCGCAGCCGCGGCGGCGAAGGTAGCTGCCGAGGGCGCCGGCAATCACCGCCATCAGCACGTCATTCAGCGTGCAGCCGAGCGCATGGGCGACGGTGCGCAGCTCGTGCACCGGCAACGGCTTGCTCCACGCAACGGACTTCAGGGCACCGAGCGGGCCCTTGATCGGGCTAGGCGGATCGTCCGGCAGGGCGGCGACGCTGGCAAGTTCCGCGGCCATGCCGGCTAGGTGGCGCGCATCGCCGATGGCCTCGCGCGGATGCAGCACCTGCTTCAATCCCGCCTCGACGAGTGAGCTGCCACCGGCGATCGCCCCGCCGAGCCAGGTGGCGGCTGGCGCAATCAGCGATGACAGCCACGGCGCGAGGGCGGCGTCCGCCTGGTGCGGATCCTCGGCCGTCGGCTCTGGAGGCGCGAGCGGCGCACCGGGCTCGGCGGTCGTCAAGCCGAGGATCAGCTGCACAAGCGCGATGCCGTCCGCGTAGCAGTGGTGAATGCGCTCGATGATGGCGCTCCCCTTGCCATAGCGGGGAACGAGATCGAAGCGCCACATCGGTCGGCGCGGATCCAATCCCTGACTCGCGAGTTCCGAGACCAGCTGCTCGAGGGCGGCCTGGGAGCCGTCGCCGGGCAGGGACAGCGTCCCGACGTGAGCATCGAGTTCGAAATACGGATCCTCGACCCAGGTTCCGCCGACCGCTTCCTCGACCGGGACCGCCCGGAAGCGCTCGTGGATCAGCCAGCGCTCGGCGACCAGGCGCTTCAGTTCGCCGAGCGTCAGGCGCCCGGCGAGCACAATGACCCCGACGATCACCATTGAATTGGTGCGCCGTTCCATCCTCAGGTAGGCGGCGTCGGCCCCGGCCATCCGCCGGCGCGCGGGGATCACGACCCTGCTCCCCGGCCGGGCCGGTGGCAAGCGCAGGTCGGCGCGCCCCGATAGAGGCTTGCCACGAGCCCAGGAGCCTCCGGGTGCGCTAACCTGTGAAAATTGTGGGCGGGGGGAGCGGGGCCATGCGCTATTTCGTGACCGGCGGCACCGGCTTCATCGGCAGGCGCCTGATCGCGGCGCTTGGGCAGCGAGGCACGGTCCATGTGCTCGTGCGGCCCGGTTCGCAGGGCCGCTTCGAGGCGCTCAGGCAAAGCGCGGGTGTTGATCCGTCCCACCTTGTGGCCGTCGAGGGCGACCTCGCACGCGAAGGTCTCGGAATCCCGGCGGCGACGGTCGCGGCACTGAAAGGGCAGATCGACCATGTCTTTCACCTCGGCGCTGTCTACGACCTGACGGCGAGCGATGCCGTGACTAGCGCTGCCAACGTCGCCGGCACGCGGCACGTGCTCGATTTTGCCGCGGCGGTACAGGGCCGATGCTTCCATCACATGAGTTCGATCGTGGCGGCCGGACTGTACCCGGGCACGTTCACCGAGGCCATGTTCGAGGAGGCGACCGGGCTTGAGCATCCGTATTTTCGTACCAAACACGAGGCCGAGCGCCTGGTCCGCGCCGATACGCGCGTTCCGTGGCGCATCTACCGGCCGGCGATGGTCGTCGGCGATTCGACGACCGGCGTGATCGACAAGATCGACGGCCCGTACTACCTGTTCAAGCTGCTGCAGAAGCTGCGCACCGGCTGGCCGAGCTGGCTGCCGGTCATCGGCTTCGAGGGCGGCTGGATCAACTTGGTGCCGGTGGATTTCGTGGTGCACGCGCTCGTCCACCTCGCGCACCTGCCCGGCCACGACGGTGAGTGCTTCCACCTGACCGATCCGCGCCCGCGGCGGCTCGGTGAGACGCTCAACGTGTTCGCCAGGGCGGCGCACGCGCCGCAGGCATCGATTCGGCTCGAGCCGCACCTGCTCGAGCAGCTGCCACCGGCCGTGACGTCCGCGGCGATCGGGTCGGAGCCGCTGATGCGCATTCTCGATGAGCTGCTCGCCGGCCTCAGGGTGCCGCGCGAGGTGCTCGAGTTCCTCAACTACCCGACGCGCTTCGATTGCAAGGCGACGGAGGCCCTGCTGGCGCCGGCCGGCATTCGCGTGCCGCCGCTCGAGGACTACGCATGGCGGTTGTGGGACTACTGGGAGCGGCACCTCGATCCCGACCTGTCGCTCGACCGGAGCCTCGGCGGGGCGGTGCGCGGCAAGATCGTGCTGATCACGGGCAGCTCCTCCGGCATCGGCCGGGCGACCGCGCTGCGGATCGCGGACTCGGGCGGGACGGTGCTGCTCGTCGCCCGCAACGTCGAGCGGCTCGCCGAGGTGCGCGAGGCGGTCGTGGCGCAGGGCGGGATCGCGCACAGCTATCCCTGCGATCTGACGGACCCGGCCGCATGCGCGGCGCTGGTCACGCGGATCCTCGCCGAGCACGGCCGGGTCGACGTGCTGATCAACAATGCCGGTCGGTCGATCCGCCGCGGCGTCGCGCTCTCCTATGACCGCTTCCACGACTATGAGCGCACGATGCAGCTCAACTACTTCGCCGCCGTGCGCCTGACGCTCGCGCTGCTGCCGAGCATGGTGGCCCGCGGCCAGGGCCACATCATCAGCATCTCCTCGATCGGCGTGCTGGTCAACGCGCCGCGGTTCTCGGCCTACGTCGCCTCCAAAGCCGCGCTCGAGGGGTTCACCCGCTGCGCGGCCGCGGAGTTCGCCGACCAGGGCGTGGCATTCACGGTCATCAACATGCCATTGGTCCGGACCCCGATGATCGCGCCGACGCGGATGTACGAGAAGATGCCGACGATCGGGGCCGACGACGCGGCGGATCTGATCGCCGAGGCGATTATCCGGCGCCCGCAGCGGCTCGCGACGCGCCTCGGGCTGTTCGCCCAGTGGGTGTCCCTGCTGGCGCCGAAGCTCGGTGCGCTGACGATGAGCACCGCCTACCGCATGTTCCCGGAGTCGGCGAAACCCGACAGCCCCGAGGCACGGCCGACGCGGGAGGCCCTAGCGTTCGCACGGCTGCTACGCGGCGTGCACTGGTAGCCGGCGCGCTCTCCGGGGGCGGCGCCGACGCGGCCGGTCAGCCGCCGGCGCCGAAACTCTCGGTCGTGTACCGGTAGGCGCGAATCCGCGACGACCAGAAGCCCGGCGACCAGCCCGCTTTCTGTTTCAGATGTCCCACGAACAGCTGCGGCTCCGGCAACTGCTCCCAGACGGCGGGCAGGAAGGTCGCGCGGGTGGCGTCGAGTTCGAGCACGAGGCCATCGGTGTGTGGGCGCAGCGTCGCGAGCAGCTCCCGCTCGCTGTCGACCGGCACGGGCTCGAGCGGACTGAGGACCGAGATCTGCAGATCGACACCCGGGTACTCGGCACGCGCCAGCGGCGGAAAGCGCGGATCCGAGAATGCCGAGGCCCAGGCATTGTGCCAGACGTCCGCGGCGACCGACCGCGTCGCATACAGCGTTCCGCAGCAGCCGCGCAGCATTCCCTGAATCTTCAGAGTCGTAAAACTCGCGCGCTCGACGCTGAGCGCAGGATCGATCCCGGGGTCGGACCAGGGCGCCAACCGCCGCTCCGCGAGTCCACGCTCGATCGACTCGCGGCCGAGTTCGAGGAGCCTCTGCCGTTGTCCGCTGTCAAGCGTCATGGAGAGCAAATGCGCCGTAGCCGACGACGCGGGCGCGGTCGCCGGAGGTGTCACCGGAATTCAAGTGGGCGATCTCATCGACCGCGAGGCCAAGCTCGCGGGCCCGGGCCATCAGTCCGTTGATCGCGACCGCGCCGCACGCTTGCTCTCCCGACAGGCGACTGTGGCGGGCGACGATCGCCGCCGCCGTCTGCGCATCGAGCTGCTGGGCTGAACCGTACGGGTGATAGTGGCTGAGGTCGGAACTCGCCAGCACCAGTGTTTCGGGACCGCCCCAGACGTCGGTCAGCACCGACGCAACATACTGCGGGGAGGCGACCCCTGCCAGCAGCGGGATCAGGGTGAACTCGTCCAGCACCGTTTGCAGGAACGGCAACTGCACCTCGATGCAGTGCTCCAGTTCATGCGGCGCATCCGACACGAGAACATCGCCCCGGGCCGCGAGCCTCGCCTTGCCGGCAACATCGATGCGGATCTCCCCGAGCGGTGTCGCGAACGCGTCCGCCTCGGGCAACGCTATGCCTTGGAAATACGCCCGGTGGCTGGGACCGATGATCACGACCTTCGAGATTTCGCTGCGTCTGGTCACGAGCCGCACATAGGCAGCGGCTGCGACGCTCCCGGAGTAGACATAGCCGGCGTGCGGCACGATCAGCGCCTTCGCCGGCGGGGCCGGATGTGCATCGGCCGAGGCGTGCCCAAGCAGTGCGGCCAGCGCTGCCCGCAGGTCGGAGGCCGCGGCCGGGTAAAATGCGCCGGCGACTGCCGGTTCCCGTACTCTTGCATTCGGCGGATGTCGACCCATCATTGTCCTTATATAGAGCCACCTCAGCCGATGTTCAACCCCAGCCACCCGACCCGCTACTGGCACCGCCTCGATGACGGGCGCGTGCAATGCGATGTCTGCCCGCGCGCCTGCAAGATGCACGACGGGCAGCGGGGGCTGTGCTTCGTTCGCGGCGTCGAGGCTGGCGAGGTGCGCCTGTACACCTACGGGCGCTCGAGCGGCTTCTGTGTCGATCCGATCGAGAAAAAGCCGCTGAACCACTTCCTGCCTGGGACGCCAGTGCTGTCATTCGGCACGGCAGGCTGCAACCTCGCATGCAAGTTCTGTCAGAACTGGGACATGAGCAAGTCGCGGGAGATGGACACGCTCGCCGATCGGGCAACGCCCGAGATGCTGGCCGAGGCGGCCGAACGCCTCGGCTGCGCCAGCGTCGCCTACACCTACAACGATCCGACGATCTTCATGGAGTATGCGGACGATGTCGCGGACGCCTGTCATGCGCGCGGCATCAAGAGCGTCGCGGTCACCGCCGGATACATGTGCCCGGCGCCGCGCGCTGAGTTCTATACGCACATGGATGCCGCGAACGTCGACCTGAAGGCGTTCACGGAGCGCTTCTATCGCAAGGTCTGTGGCGGGGAACTGGGCGCCGTGCTCAACACGCTCGAGTACCTCAGGCACGAAACCAAGGTCTGGTTCGAGATCACGACGCTCGTAATCCCCGGCGAGAACGACTCGGATGCCGAGCTGGATGCGATGACGCAGTGGATCATGACCAAACTCGGTCCCGACGTGCCGCTGCACTTCTCGGCCTTTCACCCCGACTGGAAGATGCTCGACACGCCACCCACGCCGCCCGCCACACTCACGCGGGCACGCGCGATCGCGATGCGTAACGGCCTGCGCTTCGTGTACACGGGCAACGTGCACGACCGGCAGGGCGCGAGCACCTACTGTCAGGGGTGCGGCGCGCGCGTGATCGAGCGCGACTGGTACGAGCTGGGCGAGTGGCAGCTCGATGCGTCCGGCGCGTGCTTGCTCTGCGGCACGGCTCTGCCGGGAGTGTTCAGCGGTCCGCCGGGGAACTGGGGCGGCAAGCGTCTGCCCGTGCGTTTGACGCGCGAGCCGAGCCTGGCGGTCGGCCACTGACCATCAGCGCGACGCGCCGCGCGCAGGCGTTGCGTCATAGCCGAACTACCTATCGAGATGACCTTCGATATAGTTCGCAACTCATTGAATCGATTGGCTCCCCGGGTAGGACTCGAACCTACGACCCAGCGATTAACAGTCGCTTGCTCTACCGACTGAGCTACCGGGGAACGGCAGAACGGATGCCATCGTCCGAAGGCGGCGCATTGTCCGGACCGACCTCGGCGAAGTCAAGGCAAGCGACCGGATTTGCTGGAAAATCCGCGTAGTGGGTGGGTCACGCGAGAGCCTTGCACAGCCGCTCGAGCGCCGTTTCGAGCGTGCGCATCGAGCAGGCGAACGACAGCCGCACGTGGCCTGGGGCGCCGAATCCCGAGCCCGGCACGACCGCGACGAGCGCCTCGGTGATCAGGCGTTCGGCGAACGCGTTGTCGTCGGCAACGCCCATCCGTGCCATCGCCTGCTTGACGTTGGCGAACGCATAGAACGTCCCGAATCCCGGCAGGCACGATACGCCGCGCAGCTCGTTGAGCCCTTTGACGATGAAGTCGTGTCGCTGCTTGAACGCAGCGTTCATCTCGGTGACGCAGGACTGGTCGCCGTTCAGCGCGGCGGTCGCGGCCTTCTGGCTGATCGAGCTCGGGTTCGAGGTCGACTGGCCCTGGATCGTGCTCATCGCCGCAATCACTTCCGGCGGTCCGCCGCAGTACCCGATGCGCCAGCCGGTCATCGCGTAGCTCTTCGACACGCCATTGATCGTGACCGTGCGACCGTAGAGGTCCGGGCAGGCGGTCACGAGGCTGCAGAACGGCTCCGGACCCCACCAGATGTGCTCGTACATGTCGTCGGTGCCGATGACGATCACCGGGTGCCGGGCGAGCACCGCTCCGAGCCCCTGGAGCTCCGCCTTGGTGTAGGCGGCGCCAGTCGGGTTCGAAGGGCTGTTCAGGATCACGAGCCGCGTCCTCGCGGTGATCGCGGCCTCGAGCTGGGCGGGCGTGATCTTGTAACCCTGGTTCGCGCCCGCATCAATGATGACCGGTACGCCATCGGCGAGCAGCACGATGTCCGGGTACGAGACCCAGTATGGGGCCGGGATCACGACCTCATCGCCCGGATCGACGATCGCAAAGACCAGGTTGAAGATCGTGTGTTTGGCGCCGGCCGAGACCAGCACCTGCGGCCGGGTGTAGTTGAGGCCATTGTCGCGCTTGAACTTGGCGATAATGGCGTCCTTGAGTTCGGGCGTGCCGTCGACGTTGGTGTAGCGGGTGAAGCCGCCCCTGATCGCCGCGATCCCGGCCTCGGCGATGTGCGTGGGCGTGTCGAAATCGGGCTCGCCGGCGCCGAGGCTGATGACGTCCCTGCCCTCGGACCTGAGCTTCGCGGCCCGGGCGGTGACGGCCATGGTGAGTGAGGGCTTGACGCGCTGGACGCGTTTCGAGACGGCGATGGGCACGGTGGTTCCGTTGCAGTGCAAAAGTCGGCGAATTCTCTAGGAAATTGGAACGGGTATCAATGCACATAGCGACTCCGATGAGCCTGCTTCCGGAACCGGACGCCCGGCAGTTCATCCTGGAGGCCGACTACGCGCCGGCCGGTGATCAGCAGCAGGCGATCGAACAGCTGCTTGGTAACCTGAGTGCGGGTCTGCGCTATCAGACCCTGCTCGGCGTCACGGGCTCGGGCAAGACCTTCACGATCGCCAATGTCATCGAGCGGCTGCAGCGCCCGACGATCGTGCTGGCGCACAACAAGACACTGGCGGCGCAGCTGTACGGCGAGTTCAAGGAGTTCTTCCCCGGCAACGCGGTCGAGTACTTCGTCTCCTACTACGACTACTACCAGCCGGAGGCCTACGTTCCGTCCTCGGACACCTACATCGAGAAGGACGCGTCGATCAACGCCCACATCGAGCAGATGCGGCTCTCCGCCACCAAGGCACTGCTCGAGCGCCGCGACTCGATCATTGTGGCAACGGTCTCGGCGATCTACGGCCTCGGCGACCCGCAGGCATATCTGTCGATGGTGCTGCACCTGTCGCGGGGTGACCGTATCGACCAGCGCAAGCTGCTGCACCGCCTCACGGACATGCAGTACACGCGCAACGAGGTCGACCTGGTGCCGGGCACCTACCGGGTCCGTGGCGATGTGATCGACATCTTTCCCGCCGAGTCCGAGCGCGAGGCGGTCCGGGTGCAGCTGTTCGACGATGAGATCGACGCTCTGCTGTTTTTCGATCCGCTGACCGGCGAGGTACTGCGAAAAGTGCCCCGCCTGACGGTGTTCCCATCGAGCCACTACGTGACGCCCAAGGAGCGCCTGGTCGGTGCACTCGACGACATCAAGGAGGAACTGCACGGCAGGCTCCTTGCGCTGCGTGCCGCATCGAAGCTTGTCGAGGCCCAGCGGCTCGAACAACGCACGCTGTTCGACCTCGAGATGATGAACGAGGTCGGATATTGCGCCGGCATCGAGAACTACTCCCGCTACCTGTCCGGGCGCAGCGCCGGCGAGCCACCGCCGTGCCTGTTCGACTATCTGCCGGACGGTGCGCTGCTCGTGGTCGACGAGAGCCACGTGACGGTGCCGCAGCTCGGCGCCATGTACCGCGGCGACCGTTCGCGCAAGGAGACGCTGGTCGAGTACGGCTTTCGGCTGCCGTCGGCGCTCGACAACCGGCCGCTTAGATTCGACGAATGGGAGACGCTCGCGCCGCAGATGATCTTCGTATCGGCGACGCCGGGGCCGTACGAGCTCAAGCACTCGCCGGGCGCCGTCGTCGAACAGGTCGTGCGGCCGACCGGCCTCGTCGACCCGGAGGTCGAGGTGCGGCCCGTCCGCACGCAGGTCGACGACGTGCTGTCCGAGATCCATGCGGTCGTCAGGCGAGGCGAGCGCGTGCTGATCACGACGCTGACGAAGCGCATGGCGGAGGATCTAACCGACTATCTTCACGAGCACGGCGTCAAGGTGCGTTACCTGCACTCCGACATCGAGACGGTCGAGCGGGTGGAGATCATCCGTGATCTGCGGCTCGGCAAGTTCGACGTCGTGGTCGGGATCAACCTGCTGCGCGAGGGGCTCGATCTTCCGGAGGTGTCGCTGATCGCGATCCTGGATGCCGACAAGGAAGGGTTCCTGAGGTCGGAGGGATCGCTGATCCAGACGATCGGCCGCGCCGCCCGCAACGTCAACGGTCGCGCGATTCTCTACGCGGACGTGGTCACCGGCTCGATGCGGCGGGCGATGGACGAGACCGGCCGGCGGCGCGCGCGACAGGTCGCCTACAACGCCGCCCACGGCATCACGCCCGTCGGCATCAAGAAGGCCGTGCAGGACGTGATGGAAGGAGCGCGGTCGGGGGAGGAGCGCGGCCGGCGCCTCGACGGCGGCGCGCTTGCCGAGCTCAGCCCCGAGCAGGTCATCAAGCGGATCAGGAAGCTCGAGGTCGAGATGTACAAGCACGCCCGCAATCTCGAGTTCGAGGCCGCGGCCCAGGTGCGGGACCAGATCGCCGAGCTGCGCCAGGCGGAGCTCGGTCTCAGCGGTCGCGGCGCCCGCTAAAGAGGCTGGCCCGGCCCGGACGCCCAATGTGCGCGGCGTAAGCCGCTGCGCCGATATCAGGCCGCTGGCAGTTCCGGGGACTGCGGCGCCGCCGGAAAAGCCGCGCTCGCTCCCCGCACGACCGGCGGATCGATCCCCTCGCCTCACCAGTTGTTCACACGCGGCGGAGCGCGGCCTCATGCTAGGATCCGCTCCCCCGGATCGCACCACGGTGCATCCGGCGGATAACGCAAACACTTACACAATCTTTCGAGGGGATCTCATGAAGTCAAAATGGATTATCAGCGGCCTGTTGTCGGCCGCCGTGTGGACATTCGCCGGTCCGGTGCTCGCGGATGACCTGCCGTTCAAGGAAGGTCCGGTGACTGACGTGACTTCCGTACGGACCAAGCCCGGCAAGTTCTTCGAATACTGGGCATTCCTCGCCAAGGACTTCAAGGCCGACATGGACGAGGCCAAGAAGCAGGGGCTCGTCGTGTCATACAGTGTGCAGGCAGCGATTCCGCGCAGCCCGCACGATCCCGACCTCTATCTGGTCGTAACCTATCCGAACATGGCGGCGTTCGACACACTCAACGAGAAGATGAACGCCATCGCAAAGAAACTGCGCGCCACGAGCCCGCAGCAAGAGGACAAGGCGTCGGGGGATCGCGAGTCGCTGCGCGAGATCCTTGGCGACCAGATTATCCGCGAGTTGCAGTTCAAGTAGCAGCGCGGCCGTTTGGCCGGCGCCCGGGCGCGCGTGCGTCAGGGCGCCGGCATCTCGGCGGCGAGCGCCTGGCCCGCGACCGTGCCGTCGAGTCGCGCGCGGGCATCCGCGACGCCGTCCGGCCAGCGCGCCGTCAACCGTCCCGCCATTCCGCGCGCGGTCCTGAAGCGAATGCGCGCCAGTGCCTCGCCGTGATCCGGCGTCCACGCTACCGTCCCTGACACCCACAAGTCCTCGGCCCAGCGGAGCTTGGCGAGCCGTGCGGTGCGCCGGCCGCCGGCACCGGTCGTCACGGTGAATTTCCCGCCGCGCAGCCCGACGCCGCGACCGCTCGAGTTGGCCGCGAGCCGCGGCAACAGATCGCCCACCGTATGGACGGCCGCGGCCGCGGCCACGAGTCCGTCGCGCGCGGCGCGGTTTCCCGGGCGGGCCCTGGCGGCCGTCGCGCGCGCAAAGCCGCGGACAAACGGGGGCGCGAGGCGCACCGCCGGAACCTCGGCGGCGCAGCGCGCGTCGGGACCGTTTGCCGCGTCGGGGTTCGCGATGAACGCCTGCACCAGCTGTGCGCCGCAGTCGCTGCGGGCGCCCCACAGCGCACCCACGTGGAACCCGTTGGCAATCACGATCTGGCGGGCGCGTGGAAACTGCGCGGCGGCGGCGGCACCGTCCGCGACGGTCGTCATGTTGTCGATCTCGCCCGACAGCACGAGGACGGGCACGGGGGGAAACACCGCGTCATCGGCCACGACGTGGGAGGCGGGGTGCGCCTGATCTGCGACCGGCCAGTCAACGCACTCGTCGAGGAAGGCGTAGTCGAGAGGCATCGCCCGGAACTCGTCGATCGAGAACGGCGCGTACGTGTCGGGAGCCGTCGCCCGTCGCGCGGCGAGCGCGCGATCGCGGTCGGCGCGGCGCGCGTCCGGAGCCAGGCGCATGTCGAAGATCTGCGGCCCATCCTGGCACCAGAGTGCCGCCGCAAGCCCCTCGCTGAACTTCTGCGGGTCGCGGGTCGGGTCGCGCGAGTCGACGTTGGCGATGGTCTCGGCCATCAGCCGCAGCAACGGCAGACGATCACCGGATGCAAACGCACGGGCCGCCGCATCCGTCTCGCGGAGCGTCGCCTCGGGCGGTGCTGCGCCGAACATCACGATCGCCAGGACACCCGCGTTGGCGGTGAAGCGCTGAAGGTTGCCGTCGTAGTCGGTGGCGCTCGCGCGAAACGGGCGGGCGCGCAGTTCCCGCAGCGCCGGGGCGATGTGGTCGATCGACGTGCCCGGTACCGCGCGGCACCAGGCGGAGCGCTCGCAGGCGCGATTGAACTTGTCGCGCATGGCCGGGGCATAGCTGGGGTACCACGGGATATCGGTCCCTGCGAGCGGGTAGGCCCCGTCCAGAACCAGCGAACGCAGCCGTGCGCCGTGGCGGACCGCGAACACCTGGGCGAAGAACGTGCCCTCCGAGTCGCCGTACAGGTCGATCGTCGCGATCCCGAGCGCATCGAGGATCGCGACCAGATCATCGCCCGCGTACGCGGTGCTGTAGAGGGGAGCGGTCGGTCCGAGGTCCGCACCGCACGTGCCGATGGCCTCGACCGTCAGGACGGGGTCGCGCTGCAGTCCCGGGCAATCGATCGCGCCCGAGCGGCCGGTGCCCCGGTTGTCCACCAGCAAGACGTCGCGGTCCCCGCGCAGCGGTGCGAACAGCGTCAGATACGCTTCGCGCGAGTCCGTCGTGGAGTAACCGGGCCCGCCCACGCTCCCGACGAGTGTGCCGATGGCAGGTCCGGTTAGGCGGTGCGCGTAATACTCGAAGTAGACGGACACCGTGCCCGGTACCAGACCGAGCGGGTCGAGCGGGCGCTCGAGCGCGCCGCAATAGGCGCCGGCGGGCTCGCACGCGTGCAGCTCAAGCGTGCCCACCCGTAGCGCCGCCGGCGTCCCCAAAGCGGCACCCATGGCCGCGCCCGCCGTCGCGAGGGTCGCGACCACGAGCCATCGCATCATGCTGTCAGCCCGCAGCGCCGGCGCTCCCCGGCGGACCGGTACGCTGATCGTCTGTGGCGCCCCGCGCGGCCCGACGCCCGCAGCGGCGGTCCGCAGACGCAGGCTGACCGGGCGCGGTTCACGGGTCCCGTCTCGCAGCACGCCCGGGCCGCGTCGGGGCGGCCAGCAATTGCGCGCAGCCGGCCCGAGTCGGCGCCGTCGCCACGCTGCGAGCCCATTGCATGCGGATTTCCCCTCGCCGTCGCGAAGCACTATTCTGCTGCGAATCGCTGGCCGATGCCAGACGCCTACCGACGGGGAGATCGCATGCCGAGGATCCAGAGACTGCTGATCGCCGCCTGCCTCGCGCTGCTCGTGTGCCCGGGCGCGTTCGCCGGCAAGACGCGGAACGTGATCCTGGTCATCACCGACGGCGTGCGCTGGCAGGAGGTGTTCACCGGCGCCGACCCGACGCTGCTCAATGACAAGGAGGGCGGCAGCTGGACGCCGGTGGCGGAGCTCAAGCAGAAGTACTGGGACGACGATCCCACGGTGCGCCGCAAGCTCCTGTTCCCCTTCTTGTGGGGCACGGTCGCGACCCACGGGCAGCTGTTCGGCAACCAGGACGCAGGCAGCGTCGCGCACGTCACCAACGCGATGTGGTTCTCGTATCCCGGCTACAACGAGATGGCGAGCGGCGTCGACGATCCGCGCATCGATTCGAACGAATTCGGGCCCAACCCGAACGTCACGGTCTTCGAGTGGCTCAACACGATTCCGGAGTTCGCCGGCAAGGTGGAGATCTTTGGTACCTGGAGCGCGTTCGCCGACATCTTCAACGTCACGCGCAGCAAGCTGCCGATCCGTGCGGGTGCGACGCTGGTCGATGCCTCGGACCTGAGCCCGCGCGGCAGGCTGATGACCGAGCTCTACCAGACGACGACCCGGCTCGAGGGCACCGATCCGTTCGATTCGTTTCTCCATGTTGCGCTGCGCGATCACTTGAAGACGCACCGGCCGCGCGTACTGTTCGTCGGCTACGGCGATACCGACACGTGGGGCCACGTTGGTCGCTACGACGCGTTGCTCGAGACGGTGCACTCGTTCGACGGGTTCGTCGCGGACCTCTGGAAGCAGCTGCAGTCGATCCCCGCGTACAAGGACAAGACCACACTGATCATCTCCACCGATCACGGGCGGGGCAGCGGACCTGTCGAGTGGAAGGACCACGGCGTCGAGGAAAAAGGTTCGGAGAACATCTGGATCGCGGTCATGGGACCCGACACGCCGCCGCTCGGCGAGCGGCACAACGTGGCGCCGGTGACGCAGTCGCAGATTGCCGCCACGATCGCCGCTGTCGTCGGCCAGGACTTCAGGGCGTTCAAGCCGGCGGCGGCACCATCGCTGCTCGAGGCGCTGAGCGGGCGCTGACAGCGCCGCGGCTCAGTGGGGTGGGGGCTCGACGCGCGCGTCCGGCGCCGCGCCGGGGGCGCCCGGCGCGTCGCGATGGTACGGCAGCCACGCGTAGATCTGGGGCGATGTCTGCGGATAGGTCAGGAACTCCTCGCGCTCCTCGACGATACGATCGAGGCGTCGGCGGGACAGCCGCCAGAGCGCGAACAGCGTGAACGCGAGGCTCAGCACGACCGCATAGATGAAGAAGGCGCTCGGCGTCGTGAGCTGTATCGCGAGCGTCCCGGTCGTGGGTCCGATCGCCGCGCCGAGCGCCCACACGAACAGCAGTGTCGAGGATAGCGCGACGTAGTCGGCCATGGCCGATCGGTCATTGGCGTGCGCAACACCTACGGCGTACAGGCTCTCGGCGAAACCGCCGAACGCTGCGAACAGCACAGCGAGCAGCAGAAACGGCGTCTGGCGGTCGACGGTCGCGAGCGCGGCGGCGACCGCGAGTGTGCCCGCGCCGAGGCCGATCAGGGCGTACAGCCGATCAATCTTGTCCGAGATGTAGCCGATCGGCCACTGCAGGAAAAGCCCGCCGAGGGAGACGCACGCCATGAGCATGATGATATGGCCCTGGTCGAACCCGATCCGCTCGCCGAACAAAGGACCCACGGTCGTGAACGCTGTCAGGATCAGGCCGTTTAATAGACAGGCCAGCACGCTGACCGGCGAAGTGCGTAGTGCCTTCAGGATTTGCAGACGGACGCGGTGGGGCAAGACAGGCGCGCGCACGTCGATGCCGGCCATCGGCACCAGCGCGAGCGTGGTCGCGATCGCCGCGATGAACAGCATCTCGGGACCCTTGACGTCGAGGTTCTTGCCCAGCAGCTGGCCGATGCCGAAGAACAGGCCGTACACAAGCACGTAAAGCGTCAGCAGGCGGCCGCGCTGCTCGTTCGGCACGAGTGCATTCAGCCAGCTCTCGACGATGACGGACAGGCCCGCGGCGTTGGCACCGAGGAGAAAGCGTAAAACCGCGAGCGTCGCGACACCGTCGGCGAAATGCATGCCGAGGATCGCGACGGCCTTCATGCCGGCGAAAGCAGCGTAGGCGCGCTCGAGGCCGACCGGCGCGATGATCCGGTGCGCGTGCAGGCAGCCCACCAGGAATCCGAGCGCTTCGGCCGTCGCGATCAGACCGATGACTCCGGGAGAGAGACCCATCGCCGAAAAGCGCAGGGGCAGCAGCGTGCCGAGGACGCCTGCTCCGAGCATGATGAGCGCGGTGCTGATCAATGGCGGCGCGACCCGCCACGGGAGCGCGGTGGCGGGGCTGGGGGACGCTGCGGGCGCAACGATCGTCATGGGGCTCTTTTTATCGCAGATCCGCAACGGTCGCGACAGAAAAAAGGCGCCGCCCGCGACGCCGACGTCATCTGCGAGGCCCCGTTCGACCGTGGTGCTGCCTTTCGAGGAACAGCGCCTGCTGCAGGCCCGCGCTGGCGACGGCGGCAGGACGCCGACGATCCTGCCAGCGATGAACGGCCCGTGACCGGGCGGCCGGGTGCGGCGCGGCGCAGTGTCGGCCAATCAAGTACGATGGCGTGCCGAACCAACCGCAGCGGACCGAGGCGATGGGCAAAGGACGGCTCGAAGCGTTCAGCGATGGCGTCATCGCGATCATCATTACGATCATGGTGCTCGAGCTCAAGGTGCCGCACGGCACCGAACTCGCGGACCTGAGACCGCTCGGGCCCGTACTGCTCAGTTACGTGCTCAGCTTTGTGTTCGTCGGCATTTACTGGAACAACCACCACCACATGCTGCACGCGGTGCACCAGGTCAGCGGCGCAGTGCTGTGGGCCAACCTGCACCTGCTGTTCTGGCTGTCACTGGTTCCGTTCGTGACTCGCTGGCTCGGCGAGGACGGGCTCGCGGCCACACCTGTCGCGCTCTACGGTGTCGTTCTGCTGATGGCGGGCATTGCCTACACAATCCTGCAGAAGACGCTCGTGACGCGCCACGGCGGCGACTCGCTGCTGGCGCGGGCAGTGGGGCGCGACCTGAAGGGCAAGGCATCGATCGCCCTGTACGCGATAGCGATCGTCGCCGCCTTGGCGAAGCCCGTTGTGGCCGTCGTACTGTACGTGGCGGTCGCGATCATGTGGCTCGTGCCCGACCGGCGGATCGAAGCGGCTATCGCCGATTGATCCGGAGTCGGCCAGGCCCCGGGTGCTTGCCCTCAGGTGCAGTTCGGCGGCGGTCAGGAGAGGCCCAATGCCAGCAGCAACGCGGATCGCGCGCCCCGACTTGTCGTCCAGGCCATTGCAGATGGTCGCTGAGCGGCTGATGGGCGCGAGCCAGCGGGCGCTGTTCCGGGCCTGGACCGAGCAGTTTGGTCTGTGGTTTGCGGCTCCGGACACCGTGCTGATGGTGCCGCAGATTGATACTGCATTTTTCTTCGAGACTCACTACAACGGGCAGCGCCATGCGCATTACGGCCGATTCATCACGCTCAGCCCAGATCAGCTCGTCGAACTGACCTGGGTCACCGCAGCCGGAACCCAAGGCGCCGAGACGTTGGTGACGGTTGAACTCGCTCCGCGCGGGCAAGGTACGCTGTTGCGCCTGACCCACGCCGGTTTCCCGGATGCGCAGACGCTGCGGCGACACGAGGACGCGTGGCCGCGGGTGCTTGAGAATCTTGACCGGGTACTCGGCGGCCACGGCCGCTAGGCCCTGCGGGCCGTCGGGCAGCGCAAGGCGACGGATTGCGGCGCTGCACCGGACCTTTCAGTAAGGAGATTGTCGTGCCAGATACTTTTCGGGCTTCGCGCGACGTCATCATCCGGACGGATGCATTCCACGAAGCCATCCGATTTTATGAGTCGGTGCTTGGCCTGCCGATCGTGAATCGCAGCGACTCGCTCGTCGGCTTCGACGCGGGGGCATTCCGGCTGTACGTTGAAAAAGGGTCGCGGCACGGAGCCGTATTCGACTTTCTGGTTCCGGACCTTCGGCGCGCCAAGCATTCGCTGACATCAGCCGGTTGCACGGTCCTGGAAGAGGACGCGTCTGTCCCGCGCTGCTACATTCGCGACCCTTTCGGCCTGGTATTCAACATCGAGCAGAGCGGCTCAGCGAAGTAAGCATGGAGCGGGAGCCAGGGCCGTGTCGGGCTGGCACCCGCCCCACTTGTCGCGCGCTAAGGTTGCTTCTCGAAGACGAATGTAACGGTCGTCCCGTGCACCGGATCAGTGTCGACGTTCTTGATCGTCTTACCGTCAGCAGCAACCGTCCACATTACGACGTCGAAGATCTTGCCCCGACGACGGTCGGTTTCCTCAATCTGGGTGTCGTTGATCTTCTTCAGCGTGATCATCGTATTGCCGGGATCGCCAACGGCGGGGTACTCCTTGCCGTCGAACTTCGCGTCGGTCGTCTGCCCGTTCCACATCATCTTGAGACCATTGGGCGTCGACTGCAGCACGACGATCCGCGCGACGTCCGACATGTCGGAGATGCTGTCCGGCTGCCAGGATCCCGAGATCGCGTGCGCCCCGGCAGCACTCTTCGCCACCCGCTTCTCGGTGAAAGTGCCGCTAAACGGCTTCTCGCCAACGTAGCTCGTGAACTTGCCGGCGAGCTTGGAGCCGTCCGCCGATACCGTCAGCGTCGCCGTCGACATGACTTTGCCGGCCTTCTTGTCGGTCAGCTCAATCGATGACGCACTTAATACTTTCACTGACTGGTGATCCAGGTAGTCGTGCTCGGGCACCGGCTGATCCGTGCCGTCGGCCTTGATTTTGTAGGGCGGTGCGCAGCTTCTGCAGTCATAGGTGCCGTTGCTTAACTCGTAAACGTCCGGCTTGCCCGAAAACTGCATCGAATCGAGCCGCTGCTTCCAGGTTCCGTCGAACGGGCTCTTGGCGACCGCAAGCGCCGGTAAGAGTAGCGCCAGGGCGATGAGTCTTTTCATTGCTGTCTCCTGCGTTGCTTTTTTGTGAATCGCACGCCCGGTGATCTCATGTTTTTCGAGGGCATCGGGTTGCGTCGCACGAGTCTACACCGGTCCCGCGAAATGCCGCGGGGTGAGCCCCATGACGCACCGCGCCATCCGCGCTGCCGGCGGATCGGCCCTAAAAGACTGGCACGTGCGGTCAATTCCAGCCAGCGTCCCGCGACCGACCCTTGAGCCTCACTAGTCCGGCAGCGTGACTCCTGAGCCTCCCATTTCCTTCGGCATATCCTTCATTTTTGGCTTGCCATCGCGGATGCGCAGCACGGTTTCCTGGTAGTGCACGTGCACGCCCGGCTCAAAGGTCAGCTTCGGAATCATCGCGGCGTACACATCCACTAGACCCATGGTCGGATGATCCGTGAACAGATGTCCGCCGCACCGCTTGCACCACTTGCGATAGCTGATCGGCGTCTTGTTGTACGTGCCAATGCTCGCGGCACCGTGCGTGACCTTCAACGCGGCCGGTTTCCATAGCGTGAAAGCGTTGACCGGTCCTGCTGACCAATGGCGGCACGATTCGCAATGACAGTACCCCATTGCGGCCGGCTGGCCTGACACCTCGAACTGCACCTCGCCGCAAAAGCAGCTGCCCTTGTAGGTTCCTTCGTTGCCCATGGCTCCCCCTAATAGATGTTGATGAGTACGGATGCTGCGCTAGATCGCACCGTTACACACGTTTGTCCCGCGGGGCTTCGAGTGTCAATTCCGGTCCATGATCCCGCCGTGCGTGCGACCGGCTGCGCGGGATCCATTCTCATTTTATATGGAATACCGTCTCCGAATCGACCCTGAGAATGCGCGTGCCGGATAGTCTTACAGTGTCATTAATATCATGGCATTATTCATGTATCTTCGTCCAGAGGGTGAAGGTACATGGAGCTGCAA
>Ga0209415_10004732_pt1 | contig 24834 bp, 25 predicted proteins | sample PeaSoiSIISIP2007_FD_187696 | JGI IMG/M metagenome (GOLD analysis project Ga0209415, IMG submission 187696) | Peat soil microbial communities from Weissenstadt, Germany - SII-SIP-2007 (SPAdes) (version 2) | ecosystem: Environmental > Terrestrial > Soil > Wetlands > Peat | place: Germany... | reverse complement strand
CCTAGAGCGCGTTCAGCAAAAGTGGAATCGCTTTTGCGGTTCGAACGCGCTCCAGATTCAAAGTGTTAGAGCACGATAGGTTCAGGTTGGTTCAACCTGAACCCATCGTGCTCTAGGCGTCCAGCAGGCCGCGTTCGCGCGCCAGGTCGATGACGACATCGGCGGCCGCCCCGAACGGATCATTATGCCCGAGGCCCAGCTTCGTCAGCGCCGCGGTCTGAGCCGCGGCCTGCGCCGCCCTGCGGGCTGGATCGGCGAGCAGGGCCGCGACGGCGGCGGCGAGTTCGGGGCCGTTGCAGCGCTCCTGCAGGAACTCCGGCGCGATCTCCTCGTCGGCGGCGATGTTGAACAAGGTGAAGTACCGTGTCCGGATGATTGCGCGGGCGACTAGCGCCGTAGCCGGATGACCGCGGTAGCCGACGACCATCGGACAGCCCGCAACCGCCAGTTCGGTGGTCACCGTGCCGCTGCAGGCGAGCGCCACGGTGGCGGCGCGCATGGCGTCCAGCTTGTCGCGCTCGCCCTCGACGACATGGGCGCTGCGCCGCCAGCCCGCGACTCGCGCTTTGACCTCCGCGGCGACCGTGTCCGCGGCCGGCACGACGATCCGCAAGTCGGGGTCGGCGTCCGCCAGCCGCAGCGCCGCGTCCTCGAACGCCGGCAGCACGCGCTTGATCTCACTGCGCCGGCTGCCGGGCAGCACCAGCAGGATCGGATCGTCCGGTCCGGCGCCGATCGCGGCGCGAAGCCGGGACGGATCGGCGCCGGAGAGGTCGCGGCGCAGCGCGGGGTTGCCGACGCTGGTGGTGGGAATGCCCTCGGCCTCGAAGTAGCGGGTCTCGAAGTCGAACAGGGTCATCAGACGATCGAAGATGCGCGCGACCACCCGCGCGCGCCCCGGCCGCGTCGCCCAGACCTGCGGGGCGACGTACTTGATCAGGCCGACGTCCGGCGTGCGGATGCGCAGGCGCCGGCCCACCCGCCACATGAACTCCCAGGAATCGATCAGCACGGCCACGTCCGGCTTCTCGGCCTCGGCCAGGCGCACCGTCTCCTCCAACCGGCGCAGCGCCAGCGGCACGGCGCCGGCGATCTCGAACAGGCCAACCAGGGACAGGTCGGCAATGTCATAGGGGCTCGAGATACCCTCCGCGGCCATCCTGGCCCCGCCGACGCCGACGAACTCGACGGCGCCGTCGCCTAGCTTGCCTCTCAGCGCCCTGGCGAGGCCCGCGCCAAGGGTATCAGCGGAGGCCTCGGTGGCGACCAGCATCACCCTCAGTGGCCGGCTCACCCCCCAGCTCGCTCTGGCGGGTCGGGCACGCCCACGACGAACAGGCCGGCGGCGTCGGCCGCCGCCGCGACGGCCGCGCGATCGACCACCAGCATCTTGCCGGCGACGCCGACCACGCCGGCCAGGCCGGCCCGGTCCGCGCCCTCGATGGTGGCCACGCCGATGGTCGGCAGGTCGACCCGCGCCTCCTGGATCGGCTTGGCGACCTTGGCCAGCACGCCTTTGCGGCGCCCCGGCGCGCCGCGCAGGTCGGCGGGCAGTTCGGCCACGCGCCGCAGCAGGGCGTCGGTGCCTTCCTGCGCCTCCACCGCCAGCACCAGCCCGTCGCACACGACGGCGGCCTGGCCGATATCGAGGGCGCCGATGGCGCGGGCGATGCGCAGCGCCGCCGCGATGTCGCCGCCATGGTCGTCCTGCGGCGCCAGCGCGCCGAGCGGTCCCGGCGCCAGGGCGAGGTCGCCGCGCACCTCGTGCGCGCCCTCGATGGCGAAGCCTTCCTTCTCGAACTCGCTCATCAAGAACCGCAGCAGCGCCTCGTCGCCCTTGCGCGCCGCCACTATGGCGCCCGGCAGCCAGGTGAGGCCGCGCAGGTCAGGCTTTAAGGCGGAAAAGTCCGGGCGGCGTACGACGCCGGCGAAACACAGCGCCTCGCAGCCGGCGTCCCGGGCCAGTTTGACGATGCGGCCGATCTCGGCGATGCCGGCGATCTCGCCCGGATAGGCCTCCATCGCCGCGTCGGCGAACCCGCGCAGCCGGATCACGAAGTACGGCCGGCCGGCCTGGCGGCAGTGCTCGGCGAGCGCGAGGGGCAGACCGCCGCCGCCCGCGATCAGGCCGAGCTTCTTCATCCGCCCGACCTCATCCTCCGGCCGCGTCTCGCTCCGGGAGCACCAGTGGCCGCAGCGGCTCGGCGCGGATGAAGTCGACGATCTCCAACACCTCCGGCGAATTGGCGAACGCGCCGGCTGCGTCCTCGACCCGCTCGCGGAACGTTCGGTCGCTGCGGCTGAACAGGGCGCGGAAGCCGGCCCGCAGGGTGTTGATCTGCACGCGCGAGAAACCGCGGCGCTTCAGGCCGATCAGGTTCAGCCCTTCCAGTGTCGCGTGGTTGCCCCAGACCATCCCATAGGGGATCACGTCCGAGTTCACCGCCGCCAGACCGCCGACGAAGGCATAGCGGCCCACGCGCGAACGCTGCTGGATCGCCGAAAGCCCGCCCATGATCACGAAGTCGCCTAGGATCACGTGGCCGCCGAGCGTCGCGTTGTTGGTCAAGGTGACATTGTCGCCGACGGTGCAGTCGTGGCCGACGTGGGCGCCCATGTAGAAGGTGCAGTCATCGCCGATGCGGGTGACGCCGCGCCCGACGCTGGAGCCGCCGTTGATGGTTACGTGCTCGCGGATCAGGTTGCGGGCGCCGATGACCAGGCGGACCGGGTCGGTCGGCTTGTAGGCCGCGTGCTGCGGCGGCGCGCCCAGCATCACGAACGGGAAGATCTCGCAGCCCTCGCCGATCTCGGTCTCGCCCTCGATCACCACATGGGAATGCAGGCGCACGCCGGCGCCCAGCTTCACCGTCTCGCCGATCGTGCAGTAGGGGCCGATCTCGACGTCGCTCGCCAGCTCGGCGCCCGGCGCAACCAGCGCCGTCGCGTGGATCTTCATAGGTCTTACGTCTCGACCAGCATGGCGGCGAACTCGCACTCGGCGGCGACCTTGTCGCCGACCATTCCCTGCCCCCGGAACTTGAACACATCGCCGCGCGCGCGCAGCACCTCGACCGGCATCCGCAGCACGTCGCCGGGCCGCACCGGATGGCGGAAGCGGCAATTGTCGACCGAGATGAACATGATGCCCTTGTTCTCGACGTCGACATTCATCGACTTGCTCATCAAGACGCCGCCGGTCTGGGCGATCGCCTCGATGATCAGCACGCCTGGCATCACCGGCCGGCCGGGAAAGTGGCCGACGAAAAACGGCTCGTTGATCGTCACCAGCTTGATGCCGACCATCGACTGGTTTTCGCGGTACTCCTCGGCGCGGTCGATCAGCAGGAAGGGCGGCCGATGGGGGATGCGCCGCATCACCTCGTCGATGCCGATGTCGGTCGGGGAGAGTACCTCGGCGGGCGCCTTCCTCATGCCTCGTCCTTGCTGGCCAAGTCCTTGCCCTTTCGCGCCGCGGCCTTGGTGAGCCAGGCGACCTCGCGGAAGAACTGTCTCACGGGCCGGGCAGGTATGCCGCACCAGCTCTCGCCGGCCGGAACGTTGTGCATTACGCCGGCCGCCGCCGCCAGCCGGGCGCCCGCGCCGACGACGACATGATCTGCGAGGCCGACGCGTCCGCCCATCTGGACGCCGTCCCCGACAACGGAGCTGCCCGATAGCCCGCAGTGTCCGGCGATCGCGCAGTTGCGACCGACCACGACGTTGTGGGCGATTTGCACGAGGTTGTCGATCTTGGTGTTCTCGCCGATCACGGTGTCGTCGAAGGCGCCCCGGTCGACGCAGGTGTGGGCCCCGATCGAGACGTTGTCCTGGATGATCACCCGACCAAGCTGCGGGACATCGATCAGGCCACGCGGCCCGACCGCCACGCCGAAGCCCGCCTCGCCGATCACCGCGCTGGCCGAGATCTGCACGCCGTTGCCGATCAGGGCGAAGCCGATCGTGGCGGCGGGGCCGATCAGGCATCGCCGGCCGATCGCCACGCCCGGGCCGATCACGGCGTGAGCCCCGATCTGGGTCCCGGCGCCGATCTGCGCGCCGGCGCCGATCACCGCGCCATGGCCGACCCCGACCCCCTCCTCCAACATCGCGTCCGGGTGGACGAACGGGGCGCTGGGGTCGATGCGCCGAGGCCGGTGCAGCCGCTGCGCCGCGATCGCCCAGGCTGCGTGCGGCGCGGCGGTGACGATCGGACGGCAACCCGCCGGCAGCAGCGGCGCATCCTTCGCGGAAACGAAGCAGGCGCCCGCCCCCGTTACGCCGGCGGCTTCGGCGAGACGCCGATCGCTGAGGAAGCTGACCGCGTCGCCGCCGGCGCTGGCGAGCACCGCCGCGGTGGTGACTTCGACGTCGTCGAGGCCAGGCTCGCGGGCCGAACCGGTCAGCTCGGCCAGTTCGCCGAGTGTGACCGGTCCGAGGCTTTCGAAGAACCTCGGGTCAGGCTTGTTCAACGGCCAAACCCCCCAGTCCCATTGGCGCCGTCGACGTCAGCGCGCCGCCGCGGGCGCCGCGCCGGGTTGGTCGAGGTGTTCGCGGTCGAATGTCAGGGTCTGGATCTTCGCATCGAGGGCGACGACCGCCTGCGGTGAGAGGTCCATCGCCGGGTTGACCAGGCGCACGCCGCCCTGGTCGCCGTCGACCAGCAGCGAACAGCTGCGCTGCTGGTAGAGGTCGCGCATGATCGGATCGAGTTCCTTCAGCACCACCCCGAACTGCTTCTGCTGGGTCGCCTGCATCTCCTGCTGGCGCTGCTGCTCGCGCTTCTCGAAGTTGGCGACGCGCAGTTCCAGATTGGCGCGCTTGGCCTGCAGCGTGGCGGCGTCGAGGGTCGCCTGCTGGGCTTCCAGCGTCCGCTCGTCGGTGCGGATGCCGTCGGCTTCGGGCTGCAGCTCCGCATTGACCTGGGAGCTGAGCACCTTGAGGCGGGCGACAACGGCCTGGCCGACCTTGGAGGCGCCAAGCACTTCGTTGATCGAGAAGACGCAGTAGCCGGTGATCGGCGGGCCTTGCCGGATCGGCGGAGCGGCGGGCGCCGCGCCAGTGGGAGCCTGCGCGGTGGCGCTGGCGGGGATGAGGGCGGCGGCCGCGAGGCCGGCCATGAGTAGGGAGCGAACGTTCATGGGTGGTGTTCTTTAGAACCTTGTATTGGTTGAGAAGCGGAAGATCTGGGTGATGTCGTAGGGCTCCTTCGCCACCGGCTCGGCGATGTCGAAGCGAAGCGGCCCCAGAGGCGACTTCCAGAATACACTGACGCCGAACGACGCACGAAGACCGAGGTCGTCGCGCACCGTAGTCAGCGGCGCGTTGGTGAGCGGATCGAACTTGTCGTGGCGATCCAACAGCCCCAGCGTGCCGACGTCGGCGATCAGGGCGGTCTTGATGCCGTACTGCGCCGGCAGGCCGTTGGGGAAGGTCTGCTGCGCCTCGCCGATCAGATAGAGCTTGCCGCCGAGCGCGTCGCCGAAATGGGTGTCGCGCGGGCCGATGCCGGCCAGCTGGAAGCCGACGAAGCTGTCGCCGCCGCGATAGAAGCGGTCGCCGATGCGGATGGAATCCCCGTCCCAGCCGTTGATGAAGCCGCCGGTCGTGGTCAGGCTAAGCACGAAGTCCTTGCTGAAGCCGTGGTACCAGCCGCCGTCCCACTCGGTGCGGACGTAGTGCACGGTGCCGCCGAAGCCGGCGACGTCCTGGCTGAGATCGAGATAGTAGCCCCGCGTCGGCAGCTGCGGATCGTTGCGGCGGTCGATCCGCACGCTGTAGCCGAGCGCCGAGGTGATGTAGGAGCCGCGTTCGTCGCAGAGCACGACCGACACCAGTTCCGCGCCCGGCACGCACAGGTTGGAGGCGACGATGGTGTCGTCCTCGCGCAGCGTGTAGCGCAGGCTCATGGTCGAGTTGATGGTCAGCGGGAAGGCGATGTGGACGCTGCCGCCGGCCGACGCGCTCGAATAGGACGCGTACTGGGTGAAGTCGTAGCGGGTGGCGTAGAGGTCGAAGCCCGCGCCCAGGTTGCGGCCGAGGAACCGGGGCTCGGTGAACGAGAAATCGATATCCTGGCTGATCGAGCCGATCTCGACCCGCGCCCGCACATCCTGTCCGCGGCCGCGGAAGTTGGACTGGTTGAACCCGAGGTCCACCACCAGCTGGTCGACCGAGGAATAGCCGGCGCTGGCGGAAAGCTCGCCGGTGGGCTGTTCGGTGACCTTGACCAGCAGGTTGGTGCGGTCGGGCTCGGTCCCCGGTTGGGTGGTGATGTCGACGTCCTTGAAGAAGCCGAGCGACTTGATCTTGTTCTTCGACTGGTCGACCAGCACGCGGTTGTAGGCGTCGCCCTCGGACAGGCTCATCTCGCGGCGGATCACGTAGTCGAGGGTCTGGGTGTTGCCGACGATATCGATGCGGTCGATGTAGACGCGCGGACCTTCCTTCACGTCGAAGGTGACATCGACGGTGTGGGTGGCCGGGTTGGCGCGGTATTGCGGACGCACGTCGACGAAGGCGAAACCGGCCGACCCGGCGGCGAAGGTCAGCGCGTCGGTCGCCTGCTCGATCTTCTCGTCGGCGTAGATCTGACCGCTGCGGATCGGCAGCAGGGCGCGCAGGATGTCGGGGTTGAGCTTCTTCAGCTCGGTCGTGACCTCGAGCTTGCCGAACTTGTATTTCTGACCCTCGTCGACGGTGTAGGTGACCGCGAAGCTGTTCTTGTCTGGCGACAGCTCGGCGATCGAAGAGACGACGTGGAAGTCGTAGTAGCCCTTGTTGCGATAGAACTTACGCAGCTGCTCGCGGTCGTACTCGACCCGGTCCGGGTCGTAGTTGTCATTCGACTCGAAGAATTTGTACCAATGGCTTTCCTTGGTGACGATCACGTCGCGCAGGTCGTTGGCCGAGAACTGCTGGTTGCCCTGGAAGTTGATGCCGAGGATGCCGCTCTTGGGGCCCTCGCTGATCTCGAAGATCAGATCGACGCGGCGCTGCGGCAGGTTGACGATCTTCGGCGTCACCGTCGCCGAGATGCGGCCCGAGCGGCGATAGAGCTCGATGATGCGGCCGACGTCTTCCTGCACCTTGGCCTTGGTGAAGATCCCGCGCGGCCGGACCGTCACCTCGTCCTTGAGTTTGTCTTCCTTGAGGCTCGAGTTCCCCTCGAACAGCACCTGGTTGATGATCGGGTTCTCGACCACCTGCACCAGCAGCGTATCGCCCTGCAGCTGGATGCGCACGTCGGAGAACAGTTCCGTCCGCGTCAGCGTCTTCAGCGCAAGGTCGAGCTTGGCCTGATCGACGGTGTCGCCGATCTGGATCGGCAGATAGGAGAGGATGGTGTCCTGCTCGATGCGCTCGTTGCCCTGCACCACGATGCGCCCGACGATGCCGCTCTGCTGCGCCTGGGCGATCGCGCGCTCGGGCGCCGACACCGCCGCCACGCCCACCAAAAGCGCCACGCCTGAAAACAACGCCGCATAACGCGCGCGAGTTTTGGTCATCGGTTCAGTCATCACTCTCCGGTGACTCTTTGATCTAGGAGAACAGGGCGCCGAAGAAGTGGAACACCTTCTGAAGGTGCAGGTCGTTCACGTTGGCGAACAACATCAAACAGACGAGCAAAGCAAGACCGACGCGGTAGCCGGCCGCCTGTATGCCCGCCGATAGTGGCCGGCGCACCACCCATTCATAGGCGTAGAACAGCAGGTGTCCGCCGTCGAGGATCGGGATCGGCAGCAGGTTGACCAGGCCGACGGAGACCGACAGCGAGGCGCAGAGGAACACCATGTTGATGAGCACGCCCAGGGCCTGAGTCGCCGGATCGCCCGACGCATCGTTGATGGCCTCCTTGGCGAGTTGGCCCGAGACCCCCGCCGTGCCGATCACGCCGTGAAGCGCGTTCGGGTTAATTCCCCCGGCGACGATCCGACCTATGACGAAGACGGTCGTCTCTGCGGTGCGCCAGGTGCGATCAACACCCATGCCGATGGCCGAGATCGGATCGTAGCGGACGATCTTCTGGACCAATGGCTGGATGGTCACGCCAAGCTGGCCGCCCTTCTCGTCGCTGCCGGGCGCGTCGGCGATGACCTGGAGGGTCGGCGTGGCCGTCAGATGAATCAGCGCGCCTGCGCGCCTGAGTGCGAAGTCGATCGGCACGCCGTTGCGCGCGAACACATATTCCTTCAGCTGCTGGATGCTCCCCAGCGGACGCCCGTCAGCTGAAACCAGCTGATCGCCCGGCCTAAGCCCGGCAGCGAAAGCGGCGCTCCCAGGGGAAATCTTCTGGATCGGGCCCCACACCACCTGCTGGCCGATGGCGCAGAACAGGACCGCGAAGAGCGCGATGGACAGCACGAAGTTCGCTGCCGGCCCGGCTATCACCACCAGGGCGCGCTGCCAGAGCGGCTTGAACGCGAAGTATCGCTTCTCGGCGCCGGGGCCCTCGCGCTGGACGATGCGGGCGCGCAGACTATCCAGGTCGTCGTCGTCCGGAACGCTGGCCGCGTTCTCGTCGCCGGCGAAGCGCACATAGCCGCCGAGCGGCAGCCAGGCGATGCGCCACTCGACACCCCAGCGGTCCTTGAAGGCGACGACGGTCTTGCCGAAGCCGATCGAGAATCGGTCGACCGCGATGCCGCAGGCACGCGCCACCAGGAAGTGACCCAGCTCGTGTATCGTCACGATAAAGGTGATGATCACCAGGAACGGGACGACGTAGAGCGCCGCGTTCGCGAGAAAGGCCAACATTGTCAGGGCGTTCCTTCTAGAGCCTTTCAGCCTCTGCCTTCAAAACGAGACAGCACTTGGGCGGCCGTGCGGCGGGCGCCCATATCGATCGACATCGCCCATTCGAGCGGATCGGCGTTGCTATCTTGTGTCAGGTCTCCGCCCCCGGTGAGCTCTTCGAGCGTTTCGGCGACCAGCGCGGCAATATCGAGAAAGCCGATCCGGCGGTCAAGGAAGGCGGCGACGCCGACCTCATTGGCCGCATTCATCGCCGCCGGGGCGCCGCCGCCGGCGTTGAGCGCCTCGCGCGCGATCGCCAGCGCCGGAAACCGGATCTCGTCCGGCGCCTCGAAGGTGAGCTGGCCGACGACGGCGAGGTCGAGCCGGGGCGCGGGCCAGGCGATGCGGTCCGGCCACGACCAGGCGCAGGCGATCGGCGTGCGCATGTCCGGCTCGCCCAGCTGGGCCAGCGTCGAGCCGTCGGCGTATTCGACCAGGCTGTGAACGACCGACTGCGGATGGATCAGCACGTCGATCTGGTTCGACGGCATGTCGAACAGGTACGAGGCCTCGATCATCTCCAGGCCCTTGTTCATCATCTGGGCCGAGTCGACCGAGATCTTGCGGCCCATGCTCCATTTCGGGTGCGCGACCGCCTGCTCGACGCTGGCGCCGCGCATCTCGTCGAGCGACCAGCCGCGGAACGGACCGCCGGACGCGGTGAGGATCAGCCGCGACACGCGATCGCGGCACGCCGGCTGCAGCACCTGGAAGATCGCCGAGTGCTCGGAGTCGACCGGAATCACGCCGCCGCCGGCCTCCCTGGCCGTGGCCAGCAGCGCCGGGCCGGCGCAGATCAGGCTCTCCTTGTTGGCGAGCGCGATCACCGAACCGGCGCGCGCGGCCGCCAAGGTCGGGGCCAGGCCCGCCGAGCCGACGATCGACGACATTACCCACTCGGCGCCGATCGCCGCGGCTTCGCAGATCGCGGCCGCGCCGGCCGAGGCGCCGATGTTGGAGCCGTTGAGCCGCTCGCGCAGCTCCGGCAGCAGACTCTCGTCCTCGATCACCACCTGGCGCGGGCGCCAGCGCTTGGCCTGTTCGGCGAGGCGCGCGACGTTGCGCCCGCCGGTCAGGGCGATCATCTCGACGTCCGCCCCGGCCTGTTCCAGCAGATCGAGGGTGGATTCGCCCACCGAGCCGGTCGAGCCAAGAATGGAGACGGTGCGCGCGGCCATCAGTGCGCCCACCCAAAGTGGACGATCAGCCGCGCGGCGGCGAACACCAGCGTCGCGAACATCAGCCCATCCACCCGATCAAGCAGTCCCCCATGGCCGGGAATGAGGTCGCCCGAATCCTTAACACCGAACCTGCGCTTCAACATCGATTCCCAAAGATCGCCCATCATAGTGGCAACGCCGGCGGTAAGCCCGATCAATCCGGCGCCGGCCAGCGACAAGTGCATAAGGAAGGCCGCGACGCCCACCGCCGCGGCTGCGGCCCCGACCAGACCGCCGAAGAATCCCGACCACGTCTTGTTGGGCGAGAACCGAGGCCAAAGTCGCGGCCCTTTCAAGGCGTTGCCGACCGCGAAGGCGCAAATGTCGGCCGCCCAGGTGGTCGCAAACAGCATGACGGTCCAGCCGGCGCCCTGGGCGGTGTGCCGCAGCCAGATCAGCGCCAGGCAGGCCGGCGCGACATAGAGCACGCCGTAAGCGGCGTCCGCACGGCGCTCCGTCACCCCGCGTGAAGCGGCGGCCGCGGCGAAACTGCCGAACACGACCATCGCCGCGGCCGCCCAGAGCTCGCCGATATAGGTCAGGAACACCACGCCCAGCACCGCGCCGGTCATGGTGACGGCGACCTGCGCCACCGCCGCCCGCGCCGCCATCACCGCCCACTCGTAGGAGAGCAGCGATACGGCGATGGAGATCAGGATCAGGAAGCTGACGTGGAAGGGATCGAACCACACGATCGCCAGCGCCGCCGGCGCCAGGATGGCGCCCGAGACGATGCGCAGAGCAAGATTGTCCCAATCGAAGCGCCTAGCGCGCGCCATGCCCCACCTGGGCGTACGCCACGCTAGCCGGCGGCCAGGACGTCATCCACCGCGACCTGGCCGAAGCGGCGTTCGCGCGATTGGAATTCCAGGATCGCATCGCGCAGGTGTTCGGGTCCGTAGTCGGGCCAGTAGACGTCCTGGAAGATCAGTTCGGCGTAGGCGCATTCCCAGAGCAGGAAGTTCGACAGCCGCCGCTCGTAGCCGGTGCGGATGACCAGATCCGGCGCCGCCGCCGGCGAGGTGGAAAGCTGGGTCTCGAACAGCTGCTCGTCCAGGTCGTCGGCGCAGGCCTTGCCCTCGGCGACCAGCTTGGCGAACTTGCGCGCGGCGTCGGCGATGTCGGCGCGGCCGCCGTAGTTGAAGGCGACCTGCAGGTGAAAGCGGCTGTTGCCGGCCGTGCGCGTCTCGGCCTCTTCGACGATAGCCAGGATGTCGGGCTCGAGGCCTTCGCGGCGGCCGACGATGCGCACCTTGACCCCATTGCGCTCCAGCCGGGTGAGGTCGCTGGCGAAATAGGCCTTCATCAGGCCGAGGATCTCGGAGACCTCCGCGTGCGGGCGGCTCCAGTTCTCGGTGGAGAAGCCGAACACCGTCAGTCGCTCGACGCCCAGGTCCTCCGCGCCCTCGACGGTGCGGCGCAAAGCGGCGACGCCGGCGCGGTGGCCGAGCGCGCGCGGCAGGCCGCGCTGCTTGGCCCAGCGGCCGTTGCCGTCCATGATGATCGCCACGTGCAGGGGCGCCCCCGCGCCTTGACCCACCGGCCGCAGCACGCGCTCGCTAGGGCCGTCGGGGCGGGACATGGCGCGTGCCTCTCCTCGGACGCCCGGCATCGCGGCGCGGACGCTCATACCTGCATGATCTCATGCTCTTTGGTTTTCAAGGCCTCGTCCACGCGGCGTACGGCCTCATCGGTGATCTTCTGGACGTCGGCTTCCATGCGCTTCAACTCGTCCTGGCTTATCACCCCATCCTTCTCCGACTTCTTAAGCTCGTCGTTCGCCTCGCGGCGCACATTGCGCACGGCGATGCGTTGCTGCTCGGCGTACTTGCCGGCGAGCTTGGCCAGATCCTTGCGCCGTTCCTCGGTCAGCGGCGGGATCGGCACGCGCAGGTTCTGCCCCTCGACCACGGGATTGAGGCCGAGGCCCGCGTTGCGGATCGCCTTCTCGACCGAGACCACCAGGCCCTTGTCCCAGACGCTGACCGTGATCGAGCGCGGCTCGGGCACGCTGACGGCGCCGACCTGGTTGATCGGCATCTTCGAGCCGTAGGCTTCGACCACCACCTGATCCAGCAGGCTGACGCTGGCGCGGCCGGTGCGAAGCGAGCCGAACTCTTCCTTCAGCGCCGCGACCGCCCGGTCCATCCGGTCGCGGTATTTCGCCACATTGGGCTTGTCGGCCTCGGCCATGGACGGCTCCTTGTCGTGAGATCTCAGCTCTGGCGATCAGAGGCGATGGTGGTGAAGACCCCCTCGCCGCGCAAGACGCGCATCAGCGCGCCGCGCTCCCGGATCGAGAACACCACGATCGGGATGTCGTTGTCGCGCATCAGCGCGATAGCGGAGGCGTCCATCACCCGCAGGTCCTGCGCCAGCACCTCGAGGTAGCTCAAGGCGTCGTAGCGCTCGGCGCCCGGCTCCTTCTTGGGGTCGGCGGTGTAGACGCCATCGACGCTGGTGCCCTTCAGCAGCGCGTCGCAGCCCATCTCGGCCGCCCGCAACGCAGCGCCCGAGTCGGTGGTGAAGAAGGGGGCGCCGACGCCGGCGGCGAAGATCACCACCCTGCCCTTTTCCAGGTGCCGCAGCGCGCGGCGTCGGATGTAAGGCTCGCAGACCGCGTCCATCGGGATCGCGGATTGGACGCGGGTGTGGACGCCGATCTTCTCCAGCGCGCTTTGCAAAGCGAGCGCGTTCATGATCGTCGCCAGCATGCCCATGTAGTCGGCGCTGGCGCGCTCCATCCCCTTGCCGGCCATACTCAGCCCGCGGAAGATGTTGCCGCCGCCGACAACGAGGCACAGCTCGACGCCGCTCTTCATCACCTCGGCGATGTCGGCGGCCACCAGATCGAGCGTCTGCAGGTCGATGCCGAACGGCTGGTCGCCCATCAGCACCTCGCCGGAAACCTTCAGCAGGATCCGGCGGTAGCGCAGCTCGGCCATCGTGCGGTCTTCCTCGTCGCGAGTCGGGGACAGCGCACCATAGCGCTCCCTCCCGTCAATGGGGAGGGAGCGCTAGCGTGCTGGATTTGAAGTTCGCCCCTTCTTGGGGTCGGGCGTCGAGCGAACTTCAAATCCGAATAAGCACGCTAGAAACGTTACCTTGCCAGTGTCCTGATCGTTTCCGAAGTTCGTCGGCGCCCGCCACAAAGCGTTTGCGAACTTCGGAATCGGGACACTGGAGCTTCAGCTTCCGCCGGTCATCGCCGCGACTTCGGCGGCGAAGTCGTCAGTTTTTTTTTCGACCCCCTCACCCAGGGCGAGGCGCGCGAACGCGACCACCTTGATCGGCGAGCCGACGGCCTTGGCGGTCTCGGCCACCAGCTGCTCAATGGTCTGGTCGGGGTTCTTCACATAGGCCTGCTTCAGGAGGACGACTTCCTCCATCCACTTGCGGATGCGTCCCTCGACCATCTTTTCGACCACGTTCGCCGGCTTGCCGGATTCGGCCGCCTGCTCGGTGAGGATGGCCTTTTCCTTCTCGACGTTCGCCGGATCGAGATCGTCCGGCGAGAGCGAGAGCGGATTGGTCGCCGCCGCGTGCAGGGCGATGTTGCGCGCCAGCTCCTTCAGCGTCGCCTGGTCGCCGTCGCCTTCGACCGCCACCATCACGCCGATGCGACCGAGGTCGGGCGCGCCGGCGATGGCGCTGTGGATGTAGCCGGCGACCGCGCCCGGGCTGACGGTGAACCGGGCCAGGCGGCGCAGCATCATGTTCTCGCCGATCGTGGCGACAAGGGCGTTGATCATCTCGGACACGTCGGCGTGGCCCTCGATAGGGGCCGCGCGCAGGGCGTCGGCGTCGCCGTCGATATCCAGCGCGGCGACGGCGATCTTGCGCGCCGCGCCCTGGAAGATCTCGTTGCGGGCGACAAAGTCGGTCTCCGCATTGAGCTCGATCAGGGCCCCGGTCATGCCGGCGCCATCGACGCGGGTCGCCAGCGCAACGGCGCCCTCGGCCGCGACGCGGTCGGCCTTCTTGGCCGCCTTCGCCAGGCCCTTGGTGCGCAGCCAGTCGATCGCGGCCTGGGCGTCGCCGCCGGTCTCCTGCAGCGCCTTCTTACAGTCCATCATTCCCGCGCCGGTCGTCTCGCGCAGGTCCTTCACCATGGAAGCCGTGATGTCGGCCATGGTCTTGCCTCCGGTCAAAGTGTCAGTGTGCGGACCTCAGGTGAGGTCCGCGAAGGGAAAAGCTCAGCCTTCCACCGCGGGCTCGCTCGCAGGCTCTGCCTCGTCCGCCGCCGCGGCGGTGGTATCGGGCTCGGCCTCGGCGACCGTCTCGGGCGCGGCCGCCGCCACGAACTCGCTCTCGGCGACTTCGGGAGCGGCTTCCGCTTCGGGTTCCGGCTCTGGCGCCGGCGCCGGGGCGGCGCGGGCGGACGAACGTCTGAGGGCTGGCTCGACCGGCGCCTCGGCCGCGCCGATGTCCACGCCCAGCGACGCCTGACCTTCGGTCAGGCCGTCCAGCACCGCGTCGGCGACGAGGTCGCAGTAGAGCTGCAGCGCGCGCGCCGCATCGTCATTGCCCGGGATCGGGAAGGTGATGCCCTGCGGGTCGCAATTGGTGTCGAGGATCGCCACCACGGGAATGTTCAGCTTGCGCGCTTCCTGGATCGCGATCGCTTCCTTGTTGGTGTCGATCACGAACATCAGGTCGGGGATGCCGCCCATGTCCTTGATGCCGCCCAGCGACAGCTCGAGCTTGTCGCGCTCGCGCGTCAGCTTGAGCAGTTCCTTCTTCAGACGGCCCGAACCTTCAGGGTTCTCCAGCACCGTTTCCAGCTCGCGCAGCCGCGCGATCGACGCGGAGATGGTGCGCCAGTTGGTCAGCGTGCCGCCCAGCCAGCGGTGATTGACGTAGTACTGCGCGCAGCGCTTGGCCCCGGTCGCCACCGGCTCCGACGCCTGGCGCTTGGTGCCGACGAACAGCACCCGCCCGCCGGACGCGGCCACTTCGCGCACCTTCACCAGCGCCTGATGCAGCAGCGGCATGGTCTGGGACAGGTCGATGATGTGGATGTTGGACCGCGCGCCGAAGATGTAGCGCTCCATCTTCGGGTTCCAGCGGTGAGTCTGGTGGCCGAAGTGGGCGCCAGCTTCGAGCAGCTGTCGCATGGAGAATTCAGGAAGCGCCATTCCAAGGTTCCTTCTTCCGGTGCGCCTCCGCAGGCAAAACCCCCTTGCGGGAGCCCGGAACGGAAACGCGCGGGATTTTTCCCCGCGCGTCGCCGAACGCCTGCGTGTGTGATGGCGGCCACATAGGCGAAGGCGCCGCCAAAAGCAAGGCGGCGCGGTCTGCGTTATTCCTCCGCCCAGCCGGAACCGCGTCAGACGCGAGGCGGTTGCTGTGCCGAGGGGGCCTCATCCGCCTTCGATGCCTGCGGGCGCGGCGCGCCGGCGCATCGTCAACTTTGAGACCGGAGCGCCTGCATGTTCGAACTTCCCGATCTTCCCTACGCCTACGAAGCCCTCGAGCCGGTGATTTCCGGCAAGACCATGCGCTTCCATCACGACAAACATCACAAGGCCTACGTCGAGACCACCAACACGCTGCTCAGGGACGCCAACGCCGCGCCCGAGAGCCTGGAGGCAGCGATCCGCGCGGCGAAGGCGTCGGGCGACAAGAAGCTGTTCAACAACGCCGCCCAGGCCTGGAACCATGGCTTCTTCTGGAACGCGATGGCGCCCGGTGCGGCCAGGCCGGACGGCGAGCTGGCCGCGGGCATAGCGGGCGCATTCGGCGATCTCGCCAAGCTGAAGCAGACCTTTGTCGCCGACGGCGTCGCCCAGTTCGGCTCCGGCTGGGTCTGGCTGACGGCCGACAAGGCCGGCAAGCTGCAGGTCGTCACCACCCACGACGCCGGCGAGCCGCTCGAGGACGGCGGCCAGATCCCGCTGCTGGTCTGCGATGTCTGGGAACACGCCTACTACCTGGACCACCAGAACGACCGCAAAGGCTTCCTCGAAGCCTGGTTCGACGCCCTGCCGAACTGGTCGTTCGCCGCCCGGCAACTGGCCGCGGCCCGCGGCCAGGGCGAGGCGTGGCGCTATCCGCGGCCGAAGTCGACCGAGCAAATGCGGCGGGCCGGCTAGCGCCGCCGCCCTGAAGGAGCCGTATCGAGATGAACGACCTCAGCCCTCAATCCGCCGCCGCCCAGCCCTTCTTGAGCGACGTGAAGACGCTCCGGGAGCGCGCCCGCCAGCACATCGAGAAAGGCGCGCTGACCCAGTCCTATGGCGGCGACGCCAACCAGGCGATCGAGATCCTGCAGGCGGTGCTCGCCACCGAGATCGTCTGCGTCCTGCGCTACACCCAGCACTCGATCGTCGCGACGGGCCTCGCCAGCGAAGGCGTCAAGGCGGAGTTCGCCGAGCACGCCCGCGAGGAGCAGGGCCACGCGATGCAGGTGGCCGAGCGGATCAACCAGCTCGGCGGCGCGCCGGACTTCAATCCCTCGACCCTGACCTCGCGCTCGGCCGCCGAGTACCAGACCAGCGACAAGCTGGTGGCGATGATCCGCGAGAACCTGGTCGCCGAGCGGATCGCCGTCGAGCACTACCGCGAACTGGTGCGCTACTTCGGCGACCACGATCCGGTGACGCGTGTGATGATCGAGGGAATCCTGGCCAAGGAGGAAGAGCACGCCAGCGACATGCTCGACCTGCTGACGCGTCACGGCGGCCTGGAAGGCTAGAAGCTTGGGAGCACGCCTGGCGATGGCCGAGACCTCGCCGGGCGGCGCGCGTCGGAGTGGGCGCCGGCGGAACCTCAAACAGCTAGCCCAACGGCTGCACAGACAAAGAAAAGGCCGCCGGCTCGGATGCCGGCGGCTCCTTCTGTTCAATCAGCGCGCAGCTATTGCGCGGGCGGCGGCATGATCACCGGCGCGGCGGGGGCCGGGGCCATCACGGGCGCTGCCTGAGGCGCTGCCGTCGCCGGCGGCGCCGACGGGGCCACCGTCACGCTCGCGGCCGTATCAGCGCTGTCTTCGCTGGCGGCGCGGGCGGCTGGGGCGCGTTCGGCGTGGCGGACCGCCCTCGCCTGGGCATGCTCGGCGCGGGCCGGGCGGATCGGCTGCTCGGGCGTATCCGCCGAAGCCACGACGGGCGCCGATGCCGGCGGGGTCGCCATCACCGGCGCCGGCGTCGCCGCGGCCTGTTCCTGCGCGGGCGGCGCCGACGCGGCGTTGGTCATCAGGGTGCTCTGCTGGTGCGAGCCTGACGCCACCAGATAGGCGCCGCCGGCCAGGATGGCGACGAGCGCGACCGCGGCGCCGGCATAAAGCGCGGTGTTGGAGCCGCCTCGGCGCGGCGCGTCGCGGCGCATCAGCACCGGGTTGCCCATCAGCGGCGCTTCACTCTGCTGCAACGGCGGATCGATGGCGATGGTTTGGCCCGTAGTCGGGTCGGTCGCGTATTGGTGAGCGATTTCGGTCATGGCGTTTCTCCGATGGCGGGTGTCTTCCCCGGACGAACTCCCACAACGGAACCAAAGACGTTCAGTTCCGCTTTCAGGCCATTGCAGAGACGAAAGCCATTTGCGGCAAAGATTTAATTTCATAGGAGCCGCCGGATAAGGAACTGATGGCCCCCAGCAGCATTTTACTCGCGTAGAGCGGCGATTTACTCGGTCTTCTAGGCCGTCGGCTTGGAGCACTTAAGCTGTACGATGCTTTCAGACCGTTGCAATTGTTCCTCGCCAACTTGTCGATCCGCCCCAGCCAACCTTCGCTTGGCCAGGGCGAAACGAGGGAGCGCACGCACATGAACTTCTTTCAACGACACTTCGGGCGAACTCCGGTGGACGAAACCACCCAGGCGGAGCACGACGCCGCCTACGAGCGCGGCCGCAACGAAGGCCGTACCGGCGTCGACGAGCGTGGTCTCATCAATGATCACGATGTCGCCGTGCGTCGGGCCTACGAGCGCGGCCGGCGCGATGAGCGCTCGCGCGGCCCGCGCCATCGCGGATCGCCGTTCCTGACGACGGTGCTGTTGCTCGCCGCCTGCGCCGGCGCCTTCGTGATCTATCTTGGCGTCAGCCAAGGCTCCTTCACTGGCGGTGGCCAGACCATCGACCAGAACCTCGCCAACGCGAAAGAGCAGGCCGCGCAAGCCGGCCGCAATGTGGCCAACCGGGCTGGCGATGCGTTGCAGAACGCCGGCCAGAAGCTGAAGCAACCGGGCGGCAACAGCTGACCTCACTTCAAAGCGGCCGGTGCGATGAACAAACCCTGTCCCGTCACCCCGGGCGGAGCACGCAGACCCGAGGCCGGACCAGCGGCCGCCAAACGGGAGATCTTCCAGGAAACCGGCGCGTCCGGCCCCGGCTCGGCGCGGCTGACGCCGCTGGGCCGGGTCGGGCGCCTAGAGCCAAACGCGCTCTAGGTCAGGGCAAGGCAAGTTACGGGAAAAGAGCAAGCCGAGACGGCATCACTGTCTATCCCACGGTTGGAACCGAAAAGCCAAGCAAGCGTTTGAATAACAACGCGCCCACCCAGCGCAAGTCAAAGAAGGTAGAAGGCCGATGCTTGGCACAATACTCCTAATCATCCTGGTCCTTGCGGTGCTGGGATCGTTGCCGACGTGGGGCTACAGCCGCGGTTGGGGCTACTACCCCAGCGGCGGACTCGGCCTGATCCTCGTCATCGTGGTCGTCTTGGTCCTGATCGGCAGGTTCTAGGCGCGCGAAACGACTTCACTCAACTCGGGAGACAGACATGAACAAGAATCGTGTGGACGGCGCGGCCAAGGAAGTCACCGGCGCCGCAAAGGAAGCCGCCGGCAAGGTGACCGGTAACGTCGGCCTGCAGGCCAAAGGCGCCGCCGAAAAGATCGTCGGCAAGGCCCAGAACGCCGCCGGCAAGGTTGCGGACAAGCTGGACAAGCGGCCCTAGGCTCGCAAAGCCAGTTGGTTCGAGGCGCAGGCCCCGGACCCTTCTGTCGAGCCCCGGCCAACGCCGGGGCTCGTGCTGTTTGGGCACTGAAAAACGACATGACGCCGCGGATTCTGGTCGCCGGCGCGCCGATCTGCCCGACATCGAGCTTCATCAAGCTGGCCGCTGGTGGTCTCGAACCTGATCAGCCTGGGGCTCTCGGCCGCCATCCTGCTGCTGACGCTGCGGTTTCGCGCCCGAGACGCGGCTCGAGACGCGCCTGGCCCTCGATGACGCCGGCGACGAACGGCGTCGGCGCGCGCCGCGGCCGCTCAGCCTCGGGCGCCTGACGCGCCGCCTGCAGCGCCGCCAGGAAGCCGTCCCGCCAGGCCACGACATCGTCCTGGACGACGCCGTGCATCAGCGCTTCCCAGCGACGCAGCCGCTCGGCCCGCGGCATGGCGATGGCGATGCCGATCGCATCGGCCAGCTCCTCGCGGCAGTAGGGATTGACGATCAGGGCCTCGCGCATCTGCTGCGCCGCGCCGGCGAAACGCGAGAGGATCAATACGCCCGGATCCGCGCGATCCTGCGCCGCCACGTATTCCTTGGCGACGAGGTTCATGCCGTCGCGCAGCGGCGTCACCAGCCCAACCTTGGCCGCCCGATAGATGCCGGCGAGCTCGGCGCGGGAATAGTTGCGGTTCACGAACATCATCGGCGCGTGGTCCATCTCGGCCCAGGTCGCGTTGATGCGGCCCGCGAGCGCCAGCACGTCGGCGCGCAGCGCCTGGTAGGCCTCGACCTCGGCCCGCGACGACGGCGCCACCTGCAGGTAGAGCACTTTGCGAACCAGATCGGGATGGTCGGCCAGATATTGCTCGAAGCCCTCCAGCCGCTCGGGAATGCCCTTGGAATAGTCGAGCCGGTCGACGCCGACGATCAGCGTGCGGAACGCCCCGTGCGCGGCCATGCGGTCGAAGGAGTTCAACGCTGCGGGCGAGTGGCTGAGCTCGAGGAAGTTCTCGGTATCGAGCCCGATCGGAAACGCCTCGACGCGCACGGCGCCGCCGAACGCGTGCAGCCGCCCGCCCTGGCTCACGCCGCCGGCCTCATGCAGCGCATAGGACTCGAACGCCTCGACGCAGTCCGCCGTCTGCATCCCGACCAGGTCGTAGGCGAACATCGCCGCGGCGAGATCGCGGTGGTGCGGCAGGGTGGCGAACAGCTGCCGGGCCGGCCAGGGGATGTGCAGGAAGAAGCCGATCGGGCTCGTCACGCCCAGCCGGCGCAGCTCGCGTCCGAGCGGGATCAGGTGGTAGTCGTGCACCCAGATGGTGTCGTCGGGCCGCAGCAGCGGCGCCAGGGCCTCCGCGAAGCGGCGGTTGACCCTGGCGTAACCCTCGGCGCAGGCCCGGTCATAGCTGACGAGGTCGGTGCGGGAGTGGAACAGCGGCCACAGCGCCGCATTGGCGTAGCCGTTGTAGTAGGCCTCGTAGTCGGCTTCCTCGAGATCGAGGGTGACAACGTCGATCTCGCCGACGCGGCGGGCGGTGAGCTCGCCGGTGTGGCGCCAGACGCGTTCGCCGCTCCAGCCGAACCACAGCGCCGGTTCGCCGCGCAGGCCGGAGCCCAGGGCGACCGCCAGGCCGCCGGCGGCGGCGGCCGGCGTGGTCGCAACCCGGTTCGAAACGACAACTAAGCGGCTCATCGGTGACTGAACTCCGGCGCACGGCGCCACGTCCCGCGCCCGTGGCGCAAGTCGTGCTACCCAAGCGGGCGGCGAGGGCGTTGGTTCCGTGGCGGTAGGATCACAGCCGCGTTTGCGCCGTGCGTCTCAACGTTCGAGCAGAACCGAGATCGAGCGGTCGGAGCCGTGCCCGGGGCTGACGACGGTGGCGCCCTCTAGGCGCTGAAAGATCAGGTTCACCTCCGCGCCGGCGATGTCCAAGCGCTCGATGGTGAGATTGTCGATCCCATACGGGAGGGTCGGGCGCACCACCCGCACCTCGCGTTTAGCCGCGTCGATGGATAGGCCCAGGCAGGCCTGCAGCATCAGGAACACCGACCCGGCGGCCCAGGCCTGCGGCATGCAGGTGACCGGATAGGCGATGGGCGGCTCGCCGGCGCGCTTGGCGAACCCGCACAGCAGCTCGGGCATGCGCAGACCGAAGCTGCGCGAGGCCTTGTAGAGATCGCCCATCACCCGCGCCGCCCCGCGCCGCTCGCCGTAGCGGGCCATGCCGGCGACGCAGATCGAGGTGTCGTGCGGCCAGACCGAGCCGTTGTGGTAGCTCATCGGGTTGAACCGGCTCGTGCCGGACGCCAGCGTGCGCAGACCCCATCCGCTGTTGAAGCCTTGCGACAGCAATCGGCGGGTGACGCGGGTCGCCCGATCGGTGCTTGGCAGGCCGTTGAACAGCAGGTGGCCGACGTTGGAGGCCTGCGGCGTGCACAGCGCGCCGTCGCCATCGACCGCGATGCCGTAGAACCCAGCGTCCTCCATCCAGAACCGCTCTTCCACCCGCCAGCGGATGGCTTCGGCGCTGGCGCTCCAGCGGTCGGCCCCGGATGCGCCAAGGCGCGCCGCCATCTCGGCCATCGCCTGGAAGGCGGCGAAGACGTAGCCCTGCACCTCCACCAGCGCGATCGGGCCGACCGGGAAGCGACCGTCGGCGTGGAACACCGAGTCTTCGCTGTCCTTCCAGCCCTGGTTGGCGAGGCCGGTGGCGGCGCCGCGCTGGTAGTCGACCAGTCCGTCGCCATTGGAGTCGCCCTGCCCTTCGACCCAGCCGATCGCGCGCTGCAGCGCCGGCCAGAGCGAGGCGATCAGGGCGACGTCGTCGGTGCGGCGCAGATAGGCCCCGGCCAGGGCGACGAACAGCGGGGTGGTGTCGACGCCGCCGTAGTAGAGCCCGAACGGGATCTCCTTCATTGCCGCCATCTCGCCACCGCGGGTCTCGTGCATGATCTTGCCGGGCTGACTGTCCTGGAAGGCGGAGGTCTCGGTGGCCTGGCGCCCGGCGAGGTAACTCAGCACGCCCTTCGCCAGCGACGGGTCCAGCCACAGCACCTGCCAGGCCGTCAGCAGGCCGTCGCGGCCGAACGGGGTCGAGAACCAGGGGATGCCGGCGAAGGGATAGGGTCCTGTCGGCAAGTCGGAGACCAGCAGGCCGAGGTCGGAGCGCGACTGCTCGAACCAGGCGTTGTGGCCATCGTCGGAACTGTGCAGCAGGCCGCCACGCCGTTCCCGTCGCCGGATGGTGCGGCGGGAGTCGGCCACGGCGCGCCGGAACCGTTCCCGCGATGGCGGCTCGCCCTGCCCGGCCCCGGCCTCGACGAACAGGTCAATCCGCTCGCCGGGCGAGAGGGTGAACATGAACTCGGCGCGGCCCTCGTCCATCCGCCACGGCGGCTCGGAGAACGCGACCGTGCTCAGCCGCACGATCTCGTCGAGCCCCTCGTAGGCGAACAGCACATAGCGCCCCTGCAGCTGCGGCGTCAGCAATATGCCGCGCCGGGCGCGGCGCACCCCCCTGACCTCGAACATGTCGCGAAAGTCGGCGGCGTACTCGAACACCAGCGGCAGCATCACCTGGTCGAGTCCGAAGTTGGTGCAGCGCACCCGCTCGTACAGCCGCTCGCCCTGCAGCGTGCGGCGCCGCTCGATGTGGATGGCGCCGCGCGGCGTGCCGCGCCCGTTCACCGGCGGGATAGCGCGGTTGGTGGTGTGGACGGTGAAGACGGCGTTGTCCCGCGAGACCGCGCACGACAGCCTCGACGGGCGCCGCTCGCCGACCAGGAAAACGAACCGCGACAGCACCCGGGTGTCGCGATCGAACATCCCCTGCGCACCGCCTGTGACATCGCCGTTGTGGTCGGCCACCAGGAAGGCGTGCCCGTCCTTCAGCGACACCAGCTCGACGCCGCTGACGACCGTGCCTTCGTCCGTGGACGTCAGGAGCTCACCGCCTTCGTCCATCGCCTCCTCAAGCACTCGCGCTGCCTGCGCCCAGACTCGGTCAGGCTGGCGCCAGTCTAGGCGCTTTGCGCCATCGACGTCAGCGTCGCAGAGGCCTCGCCCAGGTCTTCCTCGTCCATCAGATCGGCGGCGAATGGGGCTTTGGCGAGGCGGTCGGCGTAGACGTCGAGATAGGCCCTGGCCATGGCGGTGGCGGAGAAGCGGCGATCGAAGCGGCGGCGCACCTCGCGGCGGTCGAGCCGATCCAGCGCCTGCACCGCGGCGACAGCCTCGTCGATGTCGCGGACGATGAACCCGGTCACACCCTCGTCGATCACCTCGGGCGCGGAGCCGCAGCCGAAGCCGATCACTGGCGTGCCGCAGGCCATCGCCTCGATCATGACCAGGCCGAACGGCTCGGGCCAGTCGATCGGGAACAGCAGCGCGGCCGCGCCGCCTAGGAACGCCGGCTTCTGCGCATCGCCGATCTCGCCGATGAACTCGATCAGCGGATGGTCCAGCAGCGGCTCGATCACCTGGTGGAAATACTGCGCATCGGCGTGATCGACCTTGGCGGCCATCTTCAGCGGCAGGCCCAGGCGCTTGGCGATCTCGATCGCCCGGTCTGGTCCCTTCTCCGGCGACATGCGGCCGAGGAAGGCGAGGTATCCCTCGCGCGGCCGGGGGGTGAACCACGCGCCGAGGTCCGCTTCCATGCCGTGGTAGACGGTCGAGACCCAGTTGGCGAACGGCAGGTGGACGCGCTGCGCGTCGGAGATCGAGACCAGCGGGAACTTCGCCCAGCGCCGGTAGACCGGCGGCAGATCCTTCAGGTCGAGCCGGCCGTGCAGCGTGGTCACGGTGCGCGCCGCCATGTCCTCGAACATCGTGAAATGCAGCATGTCGGTGTGGAAGTGGATGATGTCGAACTGGTCGCGACGCTCATGCAGATCGGCCAGCATCGAGAGGTGCGCGGCGACATCGGATTTGTACGGCGTCGGGTCCAGCCGGATGGCCTGGTCGCGCGACGGCGCCAGATGGGCCCGGGTGCGGGCCTCGGCGCTGGCGAACAAGGTGACGTCATGGCCCAGATCAACCAACGCCTCGCAGAGGTTGGAGACAACGCGTTCGGTGCCGCCGTAAAGCCGCGGGGGCACGGCCTCGTACAACGGCGCAATCTGGGCGATCTTCATACTGGCGCATCCCTCTGTACTGCCGGCGCGCGGAATTGATGCGCCCCGGACCCGTCCCGTCCTTCTCTAGTCCGCGGGGGCCCGTTTTGTTCCGCGATAACGAAGCTTTGTTGGCGGATGCGAACGCCCAAAGATCGGGCCTCCAGGGAGGATCGCCGCCGGCGTTGCGCCAGCTAATCAATGTGTATAATTTGCGGCCGTATACACATAGACCGACGGCCACGGCGAAATGCGGACCAACATCGAAATCGACGATGACCTCTTGTCCGAGGCCATGACCGCGACGGGTCTGTCGACCAAGCGCGCCACTGTTGAACAGGGTTTGCGGATGCTCGTCAGGGTGCGCAAGCAGGCCGAGGCGCTTGCGGACCTCCGGGGATTGGGCTGGCATGGCGACCTGGGCGAAATGCGTGAGGGCCGTTCTCCGGGGCGGCCGTGATCCTCGTCGACAGCTCCGTCTGGATCGCGCACCTGCGGGGCCATCGAACCGCGGCGGTCGCCAAGCTGGAAGCCGCGGCGGCAAGCGAACCGCTCCTGATCGGCGACCTCATCCTGCTCGAAGTCCTGCAGGGGGCCCGGGACGAGACCCATGCCGGGCGCATCGAACAGGCCTTGCGCCAGTACGCGCTTGTGCCCCTGTTGAGCGCCAGTATGGCCCCCCTCGCCGCCCGCAACTATCGCAAGCTGAGAGACCTGGGCGTCACCATCCGCAAGACCGCCGACATCATCATCGGCACGTACTGCATCGAACATCGCCACACGCTGCTGCACGACGACCGCGACTTC
>Ga0209415_10004731_pt1 | contig 24834 bp, 22 predicted proteins | sample PeaSoiSIISIP2007_FD_187696 | JGI IMG/M metagenome (GOLD analysis project Ga0209415, IMG submission 187696) | Peat soil microbial communities from Weissenstadt, Germany - SII-SIP-2007 (SPAdes) (version 2) | ecosystem: Environmental > Terrestrial > Soil > Wetlands > Peat | place: Germany... | reverse complement strand
GTTTACTGTCTTCGAATCCTTACTTTGCGGGACCGTTGGCACAGCCCAAAGGGTTTTTATAGCGGGAATATTTTGCCATAAAAATTCAGACTATCTCCTGATCATTCCCTATCTTCTTGCCATGTTCCTGCGTGGTGCAAGGCGGGAGAACGACGAGGGAAAAACGTTTCTCGCTGTCGCTGTCTGGACTTTTCTGATCGCCTGTGTAGCGGCCTATCTGGCTGGATGGGTAGAGGACTTGATTAAAAATGCCATCGCAAGATCGAGACTCTGCCGGGTTGTTGAGGGAGTGAGGCTCATCTTACCCTGTCCGGGGTCTTTTTCCATGCCTTCCGGCCATGCCATCAGTTCTTTTGCTTTTGCCCTTCCCCTCTGGCACCTGACACGACGCTATATAGAAACGTTGTGGAGATTCTATCCCCTCTTCCTGGCCGGGATGATTGCTTTTTCCAGAATATACCTCGGTGCACATTATCCGACAGACGTACTGATCGGGGCGTTACTGGGAGGTGCTATTGGACTGGCGCTTTCATTGCTCTATGAAATGATAGGGACGGAAGAAAGAATACCCCATCACAGGAAATGACTGGCTCTCAGACTGAACTGTCATAAATCACCGGCGTGAAACTCAGTCCTTCCACCCGTGATTGCCGATGAGTGGTACGAAAACGCAGGGAATGCTCCGCTCTGTCACCGGTCCCTGCGGCGTTTTCACGATTTTCAGCAGCGTCTGGCCGAACCGCTCACCCACGGGAATGACCATCCTGCCGCCTTCCTTCAACTGCTCAATGAGCGGGGCGGGAATATCGGGCGAGCCCGCCGTCACCAGAATGGCGTCAAACGGCGCCATTTCTTTCCAGCCATAGGTTCCATCGTATACTTTGATAGCCACGCTCCGGTACCCGAGACGGTCAAGGTTCAGTCGCGCCCGGTCCGCAAGCATTTTGATGCGTTCCACGGTATACACTTTATCACACAACTCGGCAAGAATCGCAGCTTGGTAGCCTGACCCGGTTCCGATTTCAAGCACCCTTTCGCTGCCCTTCAGCTCCAGGAGTTCGGTCATCATGCCTACCATGTAAGGCTGGGACATGGTCTGCGCCTCGCCCACGGGGAGCGCACTGTCCTGGTACGCCATGCCACGAATCGCCTCGGGCAGAAATTCGTGTCGCGGCACCTTGCGCATGGCAGCCAGCACCCTTTCGTCCTTTACATCCCGGCCCGCGATCTGCTCCTCCACCATGCGCAGGCGTTCTTTCTCGAAATTAATCATTCGGCGCTCCTGTGCAACGGCGCTGCATAGGACATAGATTCCATGGCCCGCAGCCGGTCGAAGGAGGAATAGTCGGTAAAATCGAGGTGAAGGGGAGTGATGGAAACGAATTTCCGGTCGACTGCATCGAGATCGGTGCCCTCCTCCCGCTCCCAATCCGGTTCACCGCCTCCGATCCAGTAGTATTTTTTCCCGCGCGGGTCCACGCGTTCCACCGTCATCTGGTGGTAGATCCGCTTGCCGAGCCTGGTAATGCGGGTTCCCTGCATTTCAGCCACAGGAAGATTGGGGACATTAATATTGAGGAGCGTGCCCGTCGGAAGCCCCTGCTCCATAATACGTTCTGCCGTGCGGACCGCGATTTCAGCAGCATCGGCAAATCGGAAATCCTCCCGCCCATTGAGTGAAATGGCAAAGGAAGGTATTCCGAGCAGGAGTCCTTCGATGGCGCCTGCCACGGTCCCGGAATAGGTCACATCATCGCCCAGGTTCGGCCCTTTGTTGATGCCCGAAACGACCAGCTTCGGCATCTCCTTCAGCAGGCCCTTGACTGCAATATTCACGCAGTCCGTCGGCGTGCCGTTGACGCTGTACATGGATTCCTTGAGCTCCTCGATCAGCAACGGCCGGTGGAGCGTCATGGAATGGCCGGCGGCGCTTCGTTCGCGGTCCGGCGCCACGATCACAACCGTGTCGAGTTCGCGAAGACGCTTTGCGAGGATCTGAATTCCCGGCGAATAGACGCCGTCGTCATTGGTTACGAGGATCATGCCTGTTCCCTCTGAGATAATCAGGTTGGAAATACATCAGTTTATACAATAAACAGGCGATGCAAGTAAAGAAGAAAAACAGCATATGAGCATGGAGAGGAAATGAATTACTTGAGGAGCCTGTTCAGCATGTCCTGCAGCGCAGTGACAACGTAGTGCTTCTTGAGGCACGCATGGCATTTCCGCTTAGTGGGCGAATATACTTTGAAAAAAGGAGAAGCCCGAAATTCGCGCGAATTGTCGGCTTCTTAAAATGGTAGGGGCTAGCCGATGCAAACGTCTGAGCACTCACACCCCAAAGGCATGATCGATAGCTATATATATAATTTATTTAGTTTACAATGCTTATTTTGCCCCGTCAACACAAATTCTGCAGTTTTTAACCATAAAGCTCGTTGACGACATTGACATACCCGAAGCTCGGGTATATAGTCATCCGTGATAGGATAACATCGGATTTGCAATGTTAGATAGGCATCTAATCAATAAAAAGTCGATTTGCTAAAAAATCTTTTTATTATTAAAGACAGGCGGACCTGAACGGAAAGGGCAAATATGACAGAAACATTCGGTAATGATAGAAGAAGGAGTGGTGGTCGCCAAAAAAAAGAACTTGAAGTCGAAATAAGGGCTTCAGGCGGGAATACGGGCAAAGCTTATTCTCTCGACTTATCTCCCGGAGGATTCAGGGTAGCCGGCGTCGGACTAAGATTGGCGCTCAGTGAACAAATAAATTTTTCCTTTGCGGCGTTAGGCGAAAAATATGGAGGTGAGGGCATAGTATCGAGGAAAGACGGTCTGCAAGGGATCATGAGGATCGGTGGACGACTGGGGAATGCATTTTTTATAAAAGTCAATGAACAGAAATACAGAGAGTTTCTTGAAATGAAATTCAACATTAAACCGGGAACGACGAGTGATTGACTAAAAAATTAAGCGACTGTTAAAGAATTACGAATTGTTGATTTTATACATAATCCTGGTGGCGGGAAGGGCAGATTGGCCGACCTGTTTTTTGCAGATGTGATTTCGCAGCATGAGCATTGGGGAACGGCGATCACTACCCTTTTTTCTAGGTGTGCACAAGCGTCACGACAAGTCTCGACATTCCATAAGATAAAAATCCAGGAAAAGTAAAAAGAAAAAGCCATAACCTATTGAAAGTTATGGCTTTTAAAATGGTCGGGGCGAGCCGATTTGAACGGCCGACCACTCGCACCCCAAGCGAGTACGCTACCAGGCTGCGCCACGCCCCGATGAATTTTCTCTTGTGACCGGATTAGTATCTGCGGGGGTAATAACCTTTTTTTGCGATCCCGGACCAATAACCCTTTATTTCAGCATTTCCAGTATTTCTCTCAGCTCTTTCCTGGCTGACTCAATGACTGAGTTGATATTTTCCTGTTCTCCTTTTCCGTTCAGCCTTTTTCTAGCACCGGCAATCGTGTACCCTTCCTTGTACAGCAGCTGTTTGATCAGGAGAATGTTGTCTAAATCTTTTTTGGTATAGCGTCGCTGGCCCGTTTTACCTTTTTCAGGCCTGATCTGAGGGAATTCCGTCTCCCAATAACGGAGTACATATTGCTCCAGACCCGTAAGATGACTTACTTCACCGATACGGTAAAAGAGTCTACTCGGCGGTATTGGTAGTAGTTGTTGTTGGGGATTCGATGACATGTTCTTTAAAGATCATGCTCGGCCTGAAACTGACAACGCTTCTGGGGGTAATCTCGATTTCCTGGCCCGTCTTGGGATTCCGGCCTTTTCTCGAGTTCTTCTTCCGGACCACGAAGTTGCCGAAGCCAGAAAGCTTTACTGTTTCACTCTCTTTCAAGGTCAGCTTGATTAAATCCAGAATCATCTCTACCAGCTCTTCTGCGTCCTGCTTCGGTAGACCAACCTTGTCAAAAACCTCGGAGATGATGTCTGCTTTGGTCATAGTCCCCTCCTCTACGGAACATACTATAGAGCATAACCGCTTCAAAGTCAAGGCAAAATTCTAATAATGGCCAGCCCCTGGCATCGGAGGTGACATGATGTAAATCATGTGCTTTCAGATGATGAACCGGTAAAATTATTAAAGGCACGGGCCGCGCTCCGTCCATCGGATAGATACCGCAGTTACAATAAAAGGAAAAGGAGGTCGAGAGTATGAAGATGAAACAGTTATTTATCGTAGCAGTATCAGCATTATTCGGTATGGCCTTGGTGTTCCAAGCCGCGCAGGGCCAAGCAGCAAGCGACGCAAAGATGAGAATTTCGAAGGAAGCACAGGTCTGCATGGGCTGTCATGAGGCTCAGTCTCCATCGTTCGTAAAAGAGTGGCGACTAAGCAGGCATGCGGAAAAAGGGGTTGACTGTTACTCCTGCCACAAGGCGGAGAAATCCGCTCCTGATGCCATGGACCATAACGGATTTACCATCAGGATCATCGTCACACCCAAAAATTGCGGTAAATGCCATGCCAAGGAAGAAAAGGAGATGACTGAGAGCCACCATGCGAAAGCACAGGACGTTCTGAATTCCCTGGACAATTATCTCGGTGAAGTCGTCGGCGGCCCCGAGGCGGTCACCGTGGGGTGCCGGCAGTGTCACGGTGGAGTAGTGAAGGTCCTCGCCAACGGGAAAATCGATCCCAACACCTGGCCAAACACTGGGATCGGCAGGATTAATCCCGACGGATCCCGCGGCTCCTGCACAGCATGCCATACGAGGCACAACTTCTCGAAGGCCCAAGCCCGTGAGCCCCAGACCTGCGGTAAGTGCCATCTCGGACCCGACCATCCGCAGATGGAGATCTACCAGGAATCTAAGCACGGCATACTGTATATAGCCAACAAGGATCGCATGAACATGCAGAAGGACTCGTGGGTCGTGGGCAAGGACTACACCGCCGCACCAACTTGCGCCACTTGCCACATGAGCGCCACGCCGAACCAGCCCGTGACGCACGATGTAGGCGCCCGAATAAGCTGGACCCTGAGGCCGCCGATCTCGAAGAAACTGGAGAACGCGGACAAGCGGCGTGACAACATGAAGGACGTCTGCAGCAGCTGCCATTCGGGCCCCTTTGTGGACAGCTTCTACATGCAGTTTGACAACTTCGTGTACTTTTACAACACAAAATTCGCCATACCCGCTACGCAGATACGGCAAGAACTCATCGACAAGGGAAAACTCAAGCCGAATGATTTCTCGAATAAACTTGAATGGACCTATTTTGAATTATGGCACCATGAGGGCAGGCGTGCGCGTCACGGCGCGGCCATGATGGGACCGGATTACGCCTGGTGGCACGGCATCTACGAGGTCGCCAAGAACTTCTACACGGAGTTCCTGCCCGAGGTGAAAGAAGCGGCGGGGCCGGAGCTGTACAACGAGCTGTCAAAAAAATATATCGAGTCCAATGAGCGGCACGACTGGTACATCAAGGGCATTAGCAAAGATGAGCTTCAGAAAATCCAGAAGTTCTACAACGAGCGGTATGGCGGAGCTGCCGCGAAATAAGACGTCAGCACGAAGGGACCCACGGGTCCCTTCGTGCTGTTGCATAAACAAGCCACGCGTGCAGATGGACTGCATGTGTGTAATTACCGCAAGAATAAGGCTGTCTATTCCCCTTTTTGCATACGGATCATTTTCCATTCCTTTCCCGCCGCTTGCTTGACTTTCGCTTACCCTGTGATATTCTATGCTTATGGCCGAATCGCCGACTGTTTCGAATCTCTGGCCCCTGATCGTGTACTTCCTTTCCGTGGTAGGGCTCGTGGCAACGATGATAGCGCTTTCCTATGTGTTGGGAGAACGTCATCGGGAGAAGCAGACAAACGAGCCCTATGAATCGGGCATTGCGTCAACCGGCACCGCGCGGGTGCGCTTCGATGTCAAATTCTACCTCATTGCGATGTTTTTCGTGATTTTCGATCTTGAGGCTGTCTTCGTCTTCGCCTGGGCCGTATCGATCCGTGAGACTGGCTGGACCGGCTATGCAGAAATGCTTGTCTTTATCGGCATCCTGGTTGCCGCGTTAGTCTATGTCTGGAAACTTGGCGCGCTGGAGTGGGGAGCGTTTACAAAAACAAGTTCACAATTCAAGGTGCAAAGTTCAAAGTGATAAATGCCTACAGCGAACTCTGCACCGTGAACTCAAAACGGTAAACTCTGAACTATGAACTATTCTTTAAACAAAGCCGGCTACGATTCCGTCGAGGACGCCGTGCGCAAAAGCCTCTTCCTTACCCGGCTCCAGGACATGCTTGCCTGGGGCAGGAAAAATTCGATCTGGCCGTTTAACTTCGGCCTCTCCTGCTGTTATGTCGAAATGGCGGCGAGCCTCACGAGCAAATACGATATCGCACGCTTCGGCGCAGAAGTAATGCGCGGCACGCCCCGTGAGGCCGACATGATGATCATCGCCGGCACGGTTTTCATCAAGATGGCTCCCGTCATCAAGCGGCTCTACGAACAAATGATGGAGCCGCGCTGGGTCATTTCCATGGGCTCCTGCGCCAACTCCGGTGGCATGTATGACATTTACAGCGTGGTGCAGGGCGTTGACAAATTTCTGCCCGTTGATGTGTATGTGCCGGGCTGCCCGCCCCGGCCCGACGCCTTCATGGAAGGGCTGCTCATGCTCCGCGAAAAAGTAGGGCAGGAGCGGCGCCCCCTGAGTTGGGTCGCAGGCCCTCAGGATGTTGTGCGGCCTGAAATGCCATCCATGCGTGACCTGAAGCGCGAGGCACGCAAGAAGGCGACGATACTGCGACCGCCCGATGAAATATAAACGATGGTTCAACGTTCAAAGTACGACTGTGTCGTGCCGGTCTAACTTTGCCTTAACTCTGAACTCTGAACTTGAAACTCTGCACTATTCTTCTATTTATGCCCCCTATCATCGACGAACTAAAATCTGTCTTCGGCGACGCCATCCTGGCTGCTCAGGCCACGCGCGACGAAATCCCTACGCTCTGGGTCAAGAAGGACAGGGTGCGCCATGTTCTGCGCCATCTCAAAACCACGGTATTGCAGCCCTATAAAACGCTCTACGACCTTACCTCAATCGATGAACGTGTCCGGTCTCATCGGCAGGACCAGCCGGCGAGCGATTTCACCGTCGTATATCATCTTCTTTCCTATGAACGGAACGACGACATCCGGATCAAGGTCCCGCTGCGGAGCGACTCCTTGTCCCTGCCCTCAATAACGACGCTCTGGCCGTCAGCGGATTGGTACGAACGCGAGGTCTGGGATATGTTCGGCGTAAAATTCGACGGGCATCCCCACCTCAGAAGAATTCTGATGCCGCCCACCTGGCACGGCCACCCCCTGCGCAAGGACCATCCCGCACGAGCGACTGAGATGGGCCCGTTCCGTCTGCCTGACGAAAAAGAGCTGCTTGAACAGGAGGCGCTCCAGTTTCGCCCCGAGGACTGGGGCATGCAGCGCGCAGGAGAAGATACCGACTTCATGTTTCTGAACCTCGGACCGCAGCACCCAGGCACTCATGGACTTATCCGGTTCATCCTCCAGCTTGATGGTGAAACGATCAGGGACGCCGTGCTCGATATCGGCTATCACCATCGCGGCGCAGAAAAGATGGCCGAACGCCAAACGTGGCATACCTATATCCCCTACACAGACCGCGTCGACTATCTGGGCGGTGTCATGAACAATCTCGCCTATGTTCTCGCCGTAGAGAAGCTTGCAGGGATCAAAGTTCCCGACCGGGTCAAAACGATCCGGGTTATGCTGGCCGAGCTCTTTCGTATCGCGAGCCATCTCGTATGGTACGGCACTTTTGCACAGGATGTGGGCTCACTCTCTCCCGTATTTTACATGTTCACCGACCGGGAACGGGTATTCGATATTATTGAAGCGGTTTGCGGCGGCCGCATGCATCCCGAATGGTTCCGGATCGGCGGTGTTGCCCAGGACCTGCCGAAGGGGTGGGACGGGCTTATCAGGAACTTCCTCAAGTATCTCCCCCCGAGGCTCAAAGAATACGATTCCATCGTGATGCGGAATGGAATATTCAAGGCACGAACCGTCGGCATCGGCAAATACACACTCGACGAGGCCATCGACTGGGGCGTGACGGGCCCGGGCCTCAGGGCCTGCGGGTTCGAGTGGGACTTCCGCAAGAAGCGGCCCTACTCTGGCTACGAGAACTTTGAATTCGACATTCCCACGGCGGTTCATGGCGATTGCTATGACCGTGGCGTTGTCCGCGTCGAAGAAATCCGACAGAGCCTCCGCATCATCGGGCAGTGTGTGGACAACATGCCCGAGGGGCCCTATAAATCCGACCACCCACTCGCCACGCCTCCGCGCAAGGAGCGTACGATGCATGATATCGAGACGCTTATCACCCATTTCCTGAGCGTGAGCTGGGGACCGGTCATTCCCGCCGGTGAAGCATTCATGGGAATAGAAGCAACCAAGGGAAATAACGGCTACTACCTGATCAGCGACGGAAACACCGTTTCGTACCGCACACGCATCCGGACTCCTTCGTTTCCCCATCTGCAGATGGTGCCAAAAATTAGCAGGGGGCTGATGATCGCCGACCTGCTGGCGATTCTGGGGAGTATCGATTTTATCCTGGCGGATTTGGACCGATAAAAATAAGTCCAGAGAAACGTATGTTGTCGGAAAAAGAAAAAAACGAAATAGCCGCCGAGCTAGCTCATGCGGACTCAAAGTCCTCCGTATCCGTCGATGCGCTGAATATTGTCCAGCGCCACCGCGGCTGGGTATCGGATGAAACGCTTAGGGACGTTGCCAATCTGCTCGAGATGACATCCGACGAGCTTGATGCGGTGGCCACATTCTACAGTTTCATTTTCAGGAGGCCCGTGGGGAGGCACGTGATCCTTGTGTGCGACAGCATCAGTTGCTGGGTCATGGGATACAATCCTCTCCTCGACCTCTTAAAGAACCGGATGAATATATCCTTCGGCCAGACGACGGAGGACAAACGATTCACGCTGCTTCCCATCTCTTGCCTCGGCGCCTGCGACCGGGCCCCGGCAATGATGGTGGATGACGATCTGTATGGACCGGTGACACCGGGGATGATGGATGAGGTTCTCGGCAAATATACATGAGTAGCATCCCCGGATCAATGCGATAATAACAAAACGATACGACAATCTATGTTCATCCATGGTTAAAATATGACGATGGAACGACCGCTCACAAAAAACATCCATCCTGGCCGGCAGCCCCTCTCTCTTCAAGAATACGAGGAAGCAGGCGGTTACCAGTCCGTGCGCAAAGCGCTTGGGATGTCGCCCCGGGACGTTCAGAACATCGTGAAGGCGTCGAACCTGCGCGGCCGGGGCGGGGCGGGCTTTCCGACAGGCGTGAAGTGGAGTTTTGTTCCCATGGGACCGCAGGCCCGGCGTCCCAAGTACCTTGTCGTGAACGCGGACGAGATGGAACCGGGCACCTTCAAGGACCGGTTGCTGCTCGAAGGAGACCCGCACCAGATCATTGAAGGCGTGATCGCGAGTGCTTACGCCATCGAGGCGGAGCAGGCATTTATTTTCATGCGCTGGGCATACAAGCTTGCAACAAAACGGCTCGAAACGGCAATCGCGGAAGCTTATGCGCATAACTATCTGGGCAGGAACATCCTCGGTTCGGGATTCAACCTTGAGCTTCGCATCCACGGCAGCGCGGGAAGATATATCTGCGGGGAAGAAACCGCGCTCTTGAACGCGCTGGAAGGAAAACGGGCAACACCGCGCTCCAAGCCTCCGTTTCCCCAGGTTTGCGGCCTTTACGGAAGACCGACGATCGTCAACAATGCGGAGACGATAGCGAACATCCCGCATATCGTGAACAACGGGGCTGAGTGGTTCAAGGGCCTCAGCAAAAGTCCCGACGCCGGCACCAAACTCTACGGCGTAAGCGGCAGGGTCAGGAAACCGGGTATCTGGGAATTGCCCATGGGTGTAACGGTCCGCGAACTTCTGGAAGAACATGCCGGAGGCATGCAGGATGGGTATCGATTCCGAGGCGTCATCCCCGGAGGCGCTTCCACGGATTTTATCGTCTCCGATCATCTTGATGTAAAAATGGAGTTCGACGCGGTCATGAAGGCAGGCAGCAGGCTCGGCACCGGCACCATGATCGTGCTCGATGACAGGACCTGTCCCGTGGGATTCGTTCACAACCTGGAAGTGTTCTTTGCCCGGGAGTCCTGCGGTTGGTGCACGCCCTGCAGAGAGGGGCTGCCGTGGATCGAAAAGATGCTCGGGGCAATCGAAAGCGGCGAGGGCGAGCCAGGCGATATTGATATCCTGGCCCAGCAGTGCAACCTCCTGGGGCCGGGCAACACCTACTGCGCGCTAGCCCCGGGCGCGGTCGAACCACTGCAGAGTGCGATCAAATATTTTCGCGAGGATTTTGAGAGGCATATCCGGGAGAAGAAATGCAGTTACAAAAAGACAATTTAATTAATGCAAAAAGCAGGCTTGTTTTTCCCTTGATGTCAAAAGCATAGAACCCGACTTTTTATGAACGCATTTTTATTTGGAATTTTGGCAATCATCACCTATGCTCACCATCTATATCGACAATAAACCGTATCAGGTCAACGACGGCCAGAATCTTCTGCAAGCCTGCCTCTCCCTCGGCTTTGACCTTCCCTATTTCTGCTGGCACCCAGCCATGCATTCCGTGGGGTCATGCAGGCAGTGTGCGGTGAAGCTGTTCAAGGACGAGAAGGACATCCGCGGCAGGATCGTGATGTCCTGCATGACGCCGGTGGGCGAAGGTTTGCGCCTCTCCGTTGATGATCCCGACGCGCGGGCGTTCCGGTCGAGCGTTATCGAGTGGCTGATGCTGAACCATCCCCACGACTGTCCTGTCTGCGATGAGGGCGGCGAATGCCACTTGCAGGACATGACGGTTATGACGGGACATGCATATCGACGGACCCGGTTCAAAAAGCGCACTTATCGGAACCAGAATCTCGGCCCTTTTATCAACCACGAGATGAACCGCTGTATCCAGTGCTACCGTTGCGTCAGATTTTACCGCGATTATGCGGACGGCAGCGATCTCCAGGTTCTTTCGTCCCACGATCATGTCTACTTCGGCCGCCATGAGGACGGCGCCCTGGAAAACGAATTCAGCGGAAACCTAGTCGAGGTCTGCCCCACCGGCGTATTCACGGACAAAACGCTCAAGCAGCACTACACGCGCAAATGGGACCTCCAGACCGCGCCTTCAGTCTGTGTGCATTGCGGCCTCGGGTGCAACACCATTCCCGGGGCGCGCTATGGTTCGCTAAGAAGGATACTCAACCGGTACAATCACGAGGTGAACGGCTATTTCCTCTGCGACCGCGGTAGGTTCGGCTACGAATTCGTCAACAGCGGACGAAGAATCAGGAAGGCTCTTCTGAAAGGACCCGGGCAGCAAGCCCCTAAGCCGGTGGACAAGGCCATCGCGCTGGGACAGGTGACCAACATACTTGCCGGGAGCAAAGGCATAATCGGCATAGGATCCCCCCGCGCTTCGATTGAGTCCAATTTCGCACTCCGCACGCTCGTTGGACCGGACAACTTCTATTCAGGGATACCAGAAACAGAGCAGCGGCTGCAAGCCATGATCATCGATAACCTTGCGAAGGGCCCGGCCCAATCGCCGTCCCTGCACGACGCAGCCATGGCCGACGCCGTGTTTATCCTGGGCGAAGACGTGACCAATACCGCGCCCCTGCTCGCACTGGCGCTCCGGCAATCCGTTCGACGAAAGGGCTTGGACACGGCAGCCGGGATCAGGGTCCCTGAATGGGATGATGCGGCGGTTCGTAATATTGCCCAAGATGAGCGGAGCCCGCTTTTTTCCGCGTCGCTCTGCAGCACGAAACTCGATGACATCGCGGCAAAAACATATCATGCGGCGCCTGATGATATCGCCCGGCTCGGTTTTGCCGTTGTTCACTGTTTGAACCCCGCTGCTCCTCCTGTTAAGGATCTTTCCAGGCCGGTACTCGAAACAGCACAGGAAATCGCAGAAGCGCTAAAAAATGCAAAGCGGCCACTCATTGTGTCGGGAGCAAGCCTGGGCAGCGACGCCATCGTACAGGCGGCCGCGAACATTGCGTGGGCATTATGCGGCAACGGAAAAACAGCATGGCTTTGTTACACTGCGAAGGAATGCAACAGCTTTGGCCTCGCCCTTCTTCAAGTCAAATCGCTGGAAGATGCCTGCAAAGCCGTTCTCAGCAGAAGCGCCGATACGGTCGTTGTCCTTGAAAACGATCTTTACCAAAGAACCGAAGCAACCAGGGTAAATGAGTTGCTTAATGCGGCAAAACACGTTGTCGTCATCGATCATTTGGTGACTCCGATGTCATCAAAAGCGGAACTCGCACTGCCGGCCGGCACGTTTGCCGAGTCACAGGGAACGATCGTGAACAGCGAAGGACGGGCTCAGCGGTTCTTCCAGGTCATCAAACCCGGCCATGACATCCAGGAAAGCTGGAAATGGATTCGCGACATCATCACGGCTTCGGGACGCAGCGAGACGCCCTGGAAGAATTTTGCTGATATCACCGCCGGAATCGCGGCTGCATTCCCCCTTTTCAAGCCGCTTCAGAACCTGGCGCCGGATGCCGACTTTCGGATTGCCGGCCAGAAAATACCGCGCCAGCCTCACCGGTACAGCGGTCGCACCTCCATGCTGGCAAATATCAGCCTCCACGAGCCGAAGCCTCCGGAGGACGCGGACTCACCACTTTCCTTTTCTATGGAGGGATACGAGGGCGAACCGCCGTCATCTCTCATATCCCGATACTGGTCTCCAGGGTGGAACTCCGTCCAAGCCTTGAATAAATTCCAGCAGGAAGTCGGCGGCCTGCTGCGCGGAGGAGATCCGGGCAAAAGGCTGCTGGAGAGTTCAAGCAGCGGCAGAACGGAATTCTTCCAGCGCGTACCGGATGCATTCAACTATAAAAACAACGAATGGCTGGTCGTGCCGCTCTATCATATTTTCGGTTCCGAAGAGTTGAGCTTCCTCTCTCCGGGTATTGCCCAGCGGGCGCCCAAGCCCTACATTGCGCTCAATCCCGAAGATGCATTGCGAATAAATGCGAGCCGGGGAGAGATGGCAGAGATATCAACTGATCAGGGGACCTACTTGCTGGAGTTGATGATCTTTCCAGATTTACCGAAGGGCATTGCAGGCCTGCACTCAACCATGGCTGCTGTACTGAGCATCGTTCCATCGCGGTATTATAAAATAAAGAAGGCTTCCTGATTATGGCGGACACTATCAGACAACTCATAATACTCTACGGCATTTTAATCGTCGTGCTGACCATCGGCGGATTGTTGATCTGGCTCGAACGCCGGCTGCTCGGTCTGTGGCAGGACCGCTACGGTCCGAACAGGGTGGGGCCGTTCGGCCTCCTGCAAGTGCTGGCGGACATGATCAAGGTCTTCACAAAGGAAGACTGGGTTCCGCCCTTTGCGGACAAAGCCGTGTTCATCATCGCGCCGGCTGTCATTGTCGTGGTCGTCCTCATGTCCTATGCGGTCATTCCCTTTGCGCCCGGCATCCAGATCGCAGATCTGAATATCGGGCTCCTGTTCTTTCTGGCCATGTCGTCCCTCGGCGTGTACAGCGTAGCTTTGGCCGGATGGGCATCGGCCAGCAAATATTCGCTCTTGGGCGGGCTACGGGCCTCCGCGCAGATGCTCTCTTATGAAGTATTCATGGGCCTGTCGGTCATGGGCGTCGTTATGCTCGCGGGATCGTTCAACCTGCGGGAAATTGTGGAAGCGCAGCGCCGCGTATGGTTCGTGGTGCCCCAGTTTATCGGATTCGTCGTCTTTTTTATCGCAGGTATCGCGGAAACGCATCGTCTGCCTTTCGATCTTCCCGAGGCGGAAAGCGAGCTCGTTGCAGGCTACCATTCGGAATACTCGGGGATGAAATTCGGCATGTTCTTCGTAGGAGAATATCTCGGCATCACCCTGATTTCAGCGCTTACCGTTGCTTTGTTCTTCGGCGGATGGATGGGGCCTCTGCTTCCACCCCTGGCCTGGTTCCTGATCAAGACGTTCCTGTTCATCTGTTTCTTCATCCTGTTGCGCGCGGCGCTCCCCCGGCCGCGCTATGATCAGCTTATGTCGTTCGGGTGGAAGGTGATGCTGCCGCTGTCATTGCTGAACCTCGTAGTGACGGGAGCGGCAATTTTGTTGTTGAAGGGATAGTTACAAATGATGCGCTGGTAAGTCAAAAACCTATGATCAGTTTGCTGAAATCAATCTGGACAGTCTTCATGACCATGTTCCGAAAGCGGGCCACGATCCAGTATCCCGAGGAGCGGCCCTATATCCCTCCCCGGTGGCGCGGCAGGATTATCCTTTCCCGCGACCCTGACGGCGAGGAGCGCTGTGTTGCGTGCTATCTCTGCGCCGTGGCGTGTCCCGTTGACTGCATCGCGCTTCAGGCTACGCAGGACCAGTACGGAAGACGGTATCCCGAGTTCTTCCGCATCAATTTTTCCCGATGCATCTTCTGCGGATATTGTGAAGAAGCATGCCCGACCTATGCCATCCAGCTCACGACCGATTTCGAGATGAGTGAGTACAAGCGGAAAAACCTGGTTTACGAAAAAGAGGATCTGCTTATCAGCGGACCAGGAAAGTATCCTGATTATAATTTTTACCGCGTTGCCGGACTCTCGATCAAGAATAAGGACAAGGGCGAGGCGGAGAATGAAGAGAAGCCCCTTGATGTGAAAGACTTGATGCCATAAGGCAGGAGAGAAAAACCGAAGCTCAAATTTAAAAGGAAGTAACTGCTGTCATGAACCTTCTTTTTTACCTATCAGCCGTCGTAGCCATCCTCTCGACGCTCATGGTCATTACCCGGACCCGCGCCGTACACGCGCTTTTGTATCTTATTGTGTCGCTGCTCGCGGTGTCGATCATTTTCTTCGCTCTCGGCGCGCCCTTCGTTGCCGCGCTCGAGGTGATCATCTATGCTGGAGCCATCATGGTCCTCTTTGTTTTTGTGATCATGATGCTGAACCTCGGAGCGGATGCTGCCAGGCAGGAGTCTCAATGGCTGCAACCGGGGATTTGGACAGGGCCTGCTCTCCTGTGCCTGATACTCGCATTCGAACTGATTTATCTGTTCATTGAAGGGCGAGAGCGGCTTGTTTCCGTCACCGAAGTAACTCCAAAGCAGGTCGGGATAGCCCTCTTCGGCCCCTACGTGATCGGTGTAGAGCTGGCTTCAATACTGCTTCTGGCGGGACTGATCGGAGCGTATCACCTCGGCAGGCCGCATAAGCATTAAAGAGTTTAAATGGCAAACATACCTATGGAACATTGCCTCATTTTAGCTGCTATCTTGTTTGCGTTGGGTTTGACCGGCGTGCTCGTTCGTCGGAACATCGTATTCATGCTCATGAGCGTTGAGGTGATGCTGAACGCGGTGGGCCTGGCTTTTGTGGTCGCAGGAGCGCGATGGGGCCAGGTTGACGGCCAGGTCATGTTCATTTTTATCCTGACCATGGCGGCAGCGGAAGTCTCCGTAGGATTGGCCCTCGTTCTTCAGTTGCATCACAATTTCAAAACACTGGACGCCGATGCGGCAAGCCGTATGAAAGGATAGCAATTGTCACTCTGAACGCTGAACAATGAACGGATTATTATTCCTCATACCTGCACTTCCCTTTGCCGGATTCCTCATCCTGGCGATGATGGGTCGCCGTCTGTCTAAAAGTATGGTTGCTCTTGTCGGTGCGGGCTCAGTCGGACTCGCGGCCCTGCTCGCCGTGTTCATCGCCGCCGCCTTTGTGATCGCACCTCCGCAAGGCAAAGCCTTAACCCAAACGCTCTGGACCTGGATGCGGTTCGACGGTTATTCGGTGTCAATCGCCTTTACCCTTGACCCGCTCTCCCTGATTATGGTCCTCGTCATCACCATTGTTGGCTTTTTGATTCACCTCTACTCCGCTGAATTCATGCAGAGTGATGCGGGGTACAGCCGATTCTTTGCGTATATGAACCTCTTCGTTGGAGCCATGCTCACTCTCGTGCTCGCCGACAACCTTGCCCTTCTCTACCTTGGGTGGGAAGGCGTGGGCCTCTGCAGCTATCTCCTGATCGGATTCCGGTATGCCGACCCTGCGAACGGCCGCGCAGCCCGCAAAGCCTTTATCGTGACACGGGTCGGCGACACGGCCATGGCGATCGGACTATTTCTCCTGTTCACAAATCTGGGCACCCTCAATATACAGAGCTTGATGCAGGCAGCTCATGCCCAATGGCCCGTTGGTCATGGCACAGCCATGCTCGCTGCAGCGCTGCTTCTGGGCGGTGCGCTCGGCAAGTCGGCCCAGCTGCCCCTCCAGGTCTGGCTGCCGGACGCAATGGCCGGCCCCACGCCCGTTAGTGCCCTGATCCATGCAGCGACCATGGTGACTGCGGGTGTGTATCTCATTGCACGAACCCATGTGCTTTTTGAGCTGGCGCCTGTTGTTCAAACAGCCGTGGCGACAATCGGAGCCGTGACCCTGCTCGTAGCCGGGTTCAGCGCCCTTGCGCAGCGCGACATCAAACGCGTCCTGGCATATTCTACGATCAGCCAGATCGGTTACATGTTCCTTGCCCTCGGGGTCGGAGCATGGTCTGCGGCCATGTTCCATTTCATGACCCATGCATTCTTCAAGGCCCTTTTGTTTCTTGGCGCGGGCGTCGTGATTCTTGCCCAGCACGAGGAGCATGACATGTTCAAGATGGGCGGCCTGCGCGACAAGCTTCCGTCCACGTTCTGGACTTTTCTCATCGGATCGGCTTCACTGTCAGCGCTCCCGCTCGTGACCGCAGGGTTCTACAGCAAGGACTTGATCCTGTGGCAGGCTTGGTCTTCGCCGTCGGGGGGTGCCGTACTGTGGGCCGCGGGGCTCCTCGGCGCGTTCGTTACTTCGATCTACACCTTTCGCATGGTTTTCGTGACGTTTTTCGGTGAATCAAAAAGAGAGGTAGGGTATCGCCCCGGTGCGCGAATGACATTACCACTCATTATACTCGCCCTCTTCTCGATAGCCGGCGGTTTCGTAGAGCTTCCTGATACGCTCGGGAACCTGCCCCTGTTCTCCGGCTTTCTCCAGTCGGTATTCCCTGATATCGCAACAAACCATGCCGATACGAAGACTGAATTGATATTCCAGGTCATTGCCTCGATTGTTTCGCTATCGGGCATTCTTGTCGCCTATGTATTCTATATCCGCCGTCCACACTATGTGGAGAAATTGGCGAGCATCCGTAGCGTTGATTCGTTTAAAAAATTCTGTTTGGCAGGGTGGGATTTTGACGCATTGTACGATCGGATGATCATTCGGCCGTTCCTCTGGCTCGCGGAGATCAACAAACGGGATATCATCGATTACGGATACACCGGAGTAGCGGACTTGAATCGTGCGGGGTATCGTCTGCTGAGCAAAACACAGACAGGCAATATCCGGTGGTATGCAATGGGGATAGCATTGGGTGCTGTTGTTTTTTTTGCGATCGTTATTCTCTTTCCATAGGAGGTCCTGTCTCTAGTCTTAGCCCCCTCCCCTCGTGGGAGGTGCTGCAGCGAGACGAAATAATTAATCATGACCCTTCTCTGGCTCATCATCATACCGCTTCTTGGCGGACTGGCTGCATGGATTCTGGGCCGCGACAATAACACGGCTGCACGATGGATTTCGCTCGTTGCGTTGACGCTGGATTGTGTTCTCCTTGCGATCTTGTGGCTGGGTTTTTCCTTCCAGCCGGAGATCGGCCAGGGACGATGGCTGATCGAATGGAACCAGGCATGGATCCCGCAGCTGGGCATAAGCTTTCACCTCGCCATGGATGGGTTGAGCTTTATACTCGTTGCGCTTACACTGTTCCTCGGCATCATTTCCGTGATTTGTTCGTGGACGGAGATCCGCGAACGTGTGGGATTTTTCCATATGAACCTGCTCTGGATACTTGCGGGGATTCTCGGTGTGTTCCTCGCCCTCGATCTTTTTCTGTTCTACTTCTTCTGGGAGCTTATGCTTGTGCCCATGTACTTCCTCATCTATATCTGGGGCCACGAGAACCGTGTTTACGCGTCGCTCAAATTCTTCATCTTTACCCAGGCAGGCGGACTGTTCATGCTCCTGTCTATCCTCGCGCTCTATTTCATCCACGGCGGTAATACAGGCATCTATACCTTTGACTATAATTTGCTTCTCGGCACGTCCCTCACCCCATCAACAGCCTTCTGGATCATGGCCGGCTTCCTCATTGCTTTTATCGTGAAACTGCCGGTTGTTCCGTTCCATCCATGGCTACCTGATGCCCATACCGAAGCGCCGACCGCAGGGAGCGTGATTCTTGCGGGACTTTTGCTTAAAACCGGGGCGTATGGACTCCTGCGTTTTGTCATGCCGCTGTTCCCCAGCGCCGCTGCAGCGATTGCCCCGACAATGCTCGGCCTTGCCGTAATCGGGATTATCTACGGCGCCATACTGGCCTTCGGCCAGAGCGATCTCAAACGACTCGTTGCCTATACCAGCGTGAGCCACATGGGCTTCGTGCTTCTCGGCATTTTCGCCGGGTCGGCCACTGCGCTTTCCGGGTCAGTCATGCAAATGGTTGCACATGGAGTCAGTACAGGCGCTCTGTTCATCGTTGTCGGCATGATCCAGAAACGCACCCACACGCGGGAGATGGGCCAAATGGGAGGGTTTTGGGACATGGCGCCGCGCTTGAGCGGAGTAGGGCTTGTATTTGCGCTGGCATCGCTCGGTCTGCCCGGCTTCGGTAATTTCATCGCGGAATTCCTGGTCCTTATCGGTTCATTCCGGATGCACGCCGTCGTAACCGTCTTCGCCGCAAGCGGGTTCGTCCTTGCCGCAATTTATTCGCTTTGGATCGTGCAGCGCGTCTTTCAGGGAGAAAAAAGGGACGATGTGCATATCGCGGACCTTACAGGCCGTGAAACAGGGATGATGGCGGCATTGATCATCGTGATTATTTGGATCGGATTCTTCCCACGGATGGTATTAAAACCCGTTGAGCCTGTTATCCAAGCCGCGGGCAGCAGCGCTTTTCAGGAAAATCCGGTCCAAATAGAGGGAGGCGGAGAATGAACATTGCCGATTTTACCGCGCTCTCACCCTATCTTGCCCTGTCGGCATCAACAGTGATTACCATGCTTGTACTTGGTTTTTACCGCAATCATAAAATCACCGTAATCCTTACACTTGCAGGATTGACGCTTTCAGGGATATGTATTTCAGGCTCGTTGTCCGTACTCCCGCGGGATGTTACGCCCCTTCTCACCGTCGATCCATATGCCTACTTTTTCCTGGTTCTTCTTTTGCTTGCGGGCTTCGCTGTAACAGCCATGTCCTACTCATACCTCGAAAAGCACGAGGGCCATCGCGAGGAGTTCTATCTCCTTTTGATGCTCGCCCTGCTGGGTTGTGCTGTTTTAACTGCAGCGACGCACTTTGCATCGTTTTTTCTCGGCATTGAGCTCCTGAGTGTATCGCTTTACGCCCTGGCTGCCTACTTCAGGCACAGCGACCGCAGCGTGGAGGCGGGCGTCAAGTACCTTATTCTGGCTGCTGTTTCATCCGCCTTTATTCTTTTCGGCATGGCCCTCATCTATGCAGAAACTGGCAGCCTGGCATTCGCGGAAATCGCTTCCCGCGTCGCGGGAGCACAGGTTCGACATCTTCCGTACCTGTCGGGGGTCACCATGATCATCGTCGGGCTCGGATTCAAACTCGCGGTTGTTCCTTTTCACCTCTGGACACCGGACGTTTATGAAGGTGCGCCTGCGCCGGTTACGGCTTTTATTGCCACAGCTTCAAAAGGAGCGGTATTCGCTCTCCTGCTGCGCTATTTTACCAGGATAGACCTTCACGCACAGGAAGCGCTTGTCGTAATTATTACGATCATTGCAGTCGCTTCCATGTTCATCGGCAACCTCCTGGCATTGCTCCAGACAAATGTAAAACGAATTTTAGCATACTCGTCCATCTCCCACCTCGGCTACCTGCTCGTTACCATTCTCGCGAGCGGTCCGGTAGCCCGCATAGCCGCTGCCTTTTATCTGAGTGCATATTTTATCACGACATTAGGCGCGTTCGGCGTAGTCACGGTCCTTTCAGGCCCTGACCGTGATGCGGATCAGATGGACGATTACCGGGGACTTGTGTGGAGACGGCCCCTTCTTGCCAGCGTGTTCACGGCGATGCTTTTTTCGCTTGCAGGCATCCCGCTCACCGCCGGGTTTATAGGAAAATTTTATATTGTCGCAGCGGGTGTCGGTTCTGCGCTCTGGCTGGTCGTGATCGTGCTTGCGATCAACAGCGTTATAGGCCTTTATTACTACCTGCGAATCATCATCGTATTGTTTGCGCCCGTGGAGCAGAAGCTGCAAAGGGAACCCGGGCTATCCAGGAGTAGCAGCATTGCTTTGGTATCTCTCACCGTTCTGCTGGTATGGCTCGGTGTATATCCTGGTCCGGCTATAGAATTGATAAAAGTAACGATGCAAAGCATCCTGTAACGTTCTATAGTTATAATAAAGACGCAGAATTGTTGGCTAAGTCTGGATCGGGGAGACTGTTTGCATCATTTGAGCGCTCACGGGGCCGAATCCCCGTAGTAATCTATGAAATTTATTTCGAGGTGAACCATGAACAACCTAGAAGACATCGCAAAACTCATTCGTTACTACAGTCTCGTCATGCCCACCGAAGCCGGTTCCGGACATCCCACGTCCTCGCTGTCCGCAGCAGACCTTATGACGGGACTCCTTTTCGGCGGAACATTTAAATACGACCTTGATAATCCCCAGCACCCGAATAATGATCGCCTGATCTTTTCCAAAGGTCACGCATCACCTCTTTTCTACTCCCTTTGGGCGGCAGCGGGGAAAGTGTCGGAGCAGGAACTCATGACTTATAGAAAATTCACCAGCAATCTGGAGGGACACCCGACGCGCGAATTCAGATTTACTGAAGCAGCCACAGGCTCCCTCGGGCAGGGTCTCTCCATCGGCGTGGGCATGGCGCTGAACGCCAAGTACATCGATAAACTGCCCTACCGGACCTATGTGCTGCTCGGCGACAGCGAAATGGCTGAAGGCTCCCAGTGGGAAGCCATGGAGCTCGCCGCATTCTACAAACTCGACAACCTCACCGGTATCATGGACGTGAACCGACTCGGTCAGCGCGGGGAAACCATGTACGGCCATAATCTCTCCGTGTACAGAGACCGGGTATCGGCCTTTGGCTGGGAACCGATTGTTATTGACGGCCATCACATGCCGCAGATCCTGACAGCGTACAAACAGGCGCTGTCCAGCCGGGACAAGCCTGTCATGATCATTGCCAGGACCATAAAAGGCAAAGGAGTATCGTTCATAGAGGACAAAAACGGTTGGCACGGAAGGCCGCTTAAAAAGGATGAACTTGTTCGGGCTCTCGAAGAACTCGGCCCAATCGATAAAGCAACTACGGGAAAAATCGAAAAACCTGATAACCTGAGGCCTGCAGAAACGTCCCCGTCGAGCGCGGAGCCTGTTTCCTATTCGACCGAAAAACCCGTGGCTACACGCCATGCCTATGGAACAGCGCTTGAGCGATTGTTCCCGGAGTTTCCCAACATAGTTGTGCTCGATGCGGAGGTGAGCAATTCGACCTATTCCGAACTGTTTAAAGCCAGGTATCCGGAGCGGTTCTTTGAAATGTTCATAGCCGAGCAAAATATGGTCGGCACGGCACTCGGCCTGTCGCTCCGTGGTAAGTCGCCTTTTGTCTCCACCTTTGCCGCTTTTCTGTCACGGGCCTTTGACCAGATCCGGATGAGCCAGTATTCGAAAGCCGACATAAAATTTTGCGGCTCCCATGCTGGCGTTTCTATCGGCGAGGACGGATCGTCCCAGATGGGCCTTGAGGATATCGCCCTGTTCAGAACGCTGCTGCACAGCGTCATCCTCTATCCTTCCGACGCGGTATCGACGGAAAAGCTTGTTGCCGAAATGGCCAAGCACAAAGGCATTTCCTATCTTCGTACTACGAGGAAGGAAACTCCCATCATTTACCGCAACGACGAAGCGTTCCGCATTGGCGGAAGCAAGCTCCTGAAATCCAACAGGGCTGATGTTGCGGTCATCGTGGCGGCGGGTATAACAGTGCATGAAGCGCTTCAGGCCTACGAGGAGTTGAAAAAGGAAAACATCCTGGTTCGTGTAATCGACCTCTACAGCATCAAACCTCTGGACGTAGCCGCACTCGTTATTGCAGCGCACGAAACCGGTGCGGTCATAACTGTGGAGGACCACTTTGCGGAAGGCGGATTGGGAGAGGCGGTCATGAGCGCTCTTGCAGGAATAAACGTTCCCGTTTACCCGCTCGCCGTAAGAAAAATGCCGCGCAGCGGAAAACCTGCAGAACTTCTGGAGTATGAGGAAATATCCGCTTCCGCAATTGTCAAGCGGACGAGAGAGATTGCAAAAAGAAGGCAAAATAGCTGATAAAGTGGCAACATCGGTGCTCAAACGTTTGTTTTGATGCTTTCCTCCTGGATACCCAGGACTTTGTCTACAATATCAGCAAGTTCCTTGTCATGATCGTGATTCAGGGTAAAAACCCTGCATTGAACGACCCGGGCAGGGATGTAATCGAAGAAATCTTTAAGAGGCTCTTTTTCTACCTTGCGTGTTGAGGGGTTGAATACATAAACCTGGCGTTCGCCCATCATAAGCGGGTTGACCGGACGGGGGTCCTGACTTGCCATGTCCACGCAGAACCTCAAGTCCTTCAGCTTCTGCGGCAGGTTCCTTTTAATTCTTTTCGCCAGTTCGCTTTCATCGATGATTGTCTTCCCCTTTTCGAAAACACGCATCGAAAGCGTGACGTCGTAAGCCATCTTCCATTTTACCTCCCGGGCAAGGATGGCGGCCCATTCCCTGCCGAGTGCGGCGGTATCGGCGTTCTTACTGCCTTCCCACCTTCTCACCCCTTCGAGCAGCGACCAGTCAGTCAAGGAAAGATATTCCCTCAGGTTTTTTACGGGGTTATCATAGGGGAATATTCTAGCCATGGTCTCCGTGAACAGTTCCTTCAGGTGTTCGTCAATGGCACGAGTGGTCCGGTGGTAATACACATTCGTGTACATATAGAGCCGGGCGTTCAGAAACATGTTCAGGGCAGTCAGGCCGGATTTGTGAAGTGTCAGCCCCTTGTCGGTGAAAAATGTGTAATACATGAGCCGGTCTATGTCCACGGCGCCGATGGCAACACCGCACATATAGGCGTCGCGCATGACATAATCGAGATTGTCCACCGTATAGATACCGGACAAGAGCGGTTGTAAAAAGACTGTCCAGCGTGGTTGTTTTGACGAGGTCGAGCCCGGTCCTTTACCGATGAGGAACGCAACCTGGTCCGGGTTAAGCTTTTCCCCCTTTCCGAATTCGCCGGTCGGGCTTCTGCGAATGGTCTTGATAATGTCGGCGAGTTCGGTCCTGATAATGTGCTGTCCCAATTTCTCGTGGGTAAGATCGTACTTCGCCAGATAGTTGTCATCGAAAAAGTGGCCGAAAGGACCGTGCCCGATGTCATGGAGCAGCGCCGCAATCCGGAGAAACTCCTCGACATAATTTGCCGACGGGCAGTCAGGCACTGCCGCTTTGAGCGAGGGGTAGAGATGACGGGCGAACCTTCCGGCCAGGTGCATGGCGCCGAGCACGTGCTGAAATCTGCTGTGCTCAGCTGACGGATAAACCCAGCGAGCGCTCTGGAGCTGGTAAATCTGCCTCAAGCGCTGCATCCAGGGCGTATCAATAAGGTCTTTTTCTGTCTTTTCGCTTGAACCGCGTGGAGTAGTAAACGTGATATAACCATGCACGGCATCGCCGAGCAGGGCCGTTCCATCGTAAAATTCTTCGCCTTGAGCCAGTTCTCGCATGAAACGATTATACCGTGAATTGTGCATGAGTCAACCTGAAACTGCCGGGGAGGCGCGAGCAAGGAAGTGGAAAGGAGCTATTTCAAGACAAGGCTTATCATCTTTCGCAGAAGACGTACGATTCCAGACGATCCCTCCTCGCCGGGCTCAAAACAAAAAAAGCCCATCATCGTAAGATGACGGGCTTTGAAAAAATATTCCGGCAGCGTCCTACTTTCCCATGACCTCTCGGTCATAGTATCATCGGCCCTGGAGAGCTTAACTTCCGTGTTCGGGATGGGAACGGGTGTGACCCCTCCGGTATAGCCACCGAAAATCGTATGACGATAATCAATGACACTGAATAAGCAAGAATACTTCGAAAAGCCGAATCTGTCAAAAGCAGATTCATTAAATAATAATAGTGGTTAAGCCGCACGGCCTATTAGTACTGGTTAGCTTAGGATGTTACCACCCTTACACGCCCAGCCTATCAACCCGGTGGTCTACCGGAGGCCTTCAGGGGTATTGCTACCCGGGAGATCTAGTCTTGAGGTGGGTTTCCCACTTAGATGCTTTCAGCGGTTATCCCGACCGAACATAGCTACCCAGCACTGCCCCTGGCGGGACAACTGGCACACTAGAGGTTCGTCCATCCCGGTCCTCTCGTACTAGGGACAGATCCTCTCAAATCTCCTACGCCCACAACAGATAGGGACCAAACTGTCTCACGACGTTTTGAACCCAGCTCTCGTACCGCTTTAATTGGCGAACAGCCAAACCCTTGGGACCTACTTCAGCCCCAGGATGCGATGAGCCGACATCGAGG
>Ga0209415_10004730_pt1 | contig 24835 bp, 26 predicted proteins | sample PeaSoiSIISIP2007_FD_187696 | JGI IMG/M metagenome (GOLD analysis project Ga0209415, IMG submission 187696) | Peat soil microbial communities from Weissenstadt, Germany - SII-SIP-2007 (SPAdes) (version 2) | ecosystem: Environmental > Terrestrial > Soil > Wetlands > Peat | place: Germany... | reverse complement strand
TAGCGAAGTTTCTTCTCTCTACGGTTTGAAATCGGAGCCGACTCTGGTATCAGAGGCTTCGGACCACATTCAGGACGCCCAAGTTAGTTCTTCCCTCGATCGGCTTTATGCCCTGAAAGACACAGCTCTAAGCGGCGCCGCCGCGACTGGAATCTCTCTCGGCCTGACGCGCAATGTGACGACAGCGGACTGGCTGCGTGCCAATTCAGCTCCCAACCTTTGGCCGGTGGAAGGTCCGGTCACGGGATCTTTCGGAGAGCGAACCGATCCGTTCAACGGCGAGGGTGCGTTCCATAGTGGAATCGACATCTCGGCTTCCTACGGCCAGCCGGTCGTCGCCCCAGCGGATGGCGTGGTGACTTTCGCCGATTTCATGGGTGGGTATGGACGGGCGATCGCGCTTGACCATGGCCACGGAATCACCACCCGCTACGGCCACCTTGCGAGCTATGCGGTCGTTCCCGGACAGTTTGTGCGCCGGGGCGACACAATTGGCTATGTAGGGCTGAGCGGTCGCAGCACCGGTCCACACCTGCACTACGAAGTCCGCATTAATGACACTCCAGTCAATCCCCATAAGTTCCTGCGGCTCACTTTGGCCCATAGTGGCGGATTCGCGGCGGGAAGCTAGAAGCGTCGTTTGTCTTTGGTCGTTGGCAAGTACGAGAACCGCAGGAATCCCACTCAGCTTGCATTTGGTTTTTGGCTAACGACCAGGGACCAACGACGAACGACCTCTCTATTGCCTCAACCCCATCCAGCGCTCGGATACCACAATGGAGTTCCCTGGATTTTGGGGATCGTAACGCACCGATGTTGGCAGGCCCAGCCTGCAGGAGTGCAGGTTGATCAGTTGCCGCAAGTAGGTAACGTCCTGCGAAGCTTCGTAGGATACGCCGGCCACGTCGTACTGAAAGATCAGGAACGTGGCAGGCTTGCGCCCCTCGGGCTGCATTTCCTGAACGTCGATGACGGTGCCGTCAGTGATGCGGCCCACGCGATCAAGCCACACCCTGCGCTCCCGTTCCACTTCATCCGGGCCCTTGGGCTTGCGACGCAGGAGGAGATACGCGGCCAGCAAGGCGCCCGCGCCACCCAAGATCATGGTATAGAGACGAATTGAAATCATGACTTCTGGAAAGAAACTGCGCGGTCAACGCCTACGATGTCCTAAACAGCATAAAGCTAGATGATGAATCACGAAAGAGCATTCGTGATTCTTTCGATTCCAGGCACCGCGATTCAAAGTTACCTCTTACGCGCGGCCCTTTTTCGCGGCGGCGGCCATGGCTCCGGCCTTTTCCCAGGGACGCTTCGGCCGGTCGGCGGCCGGCTTGTCGCGATTCTCGATGCGGTCGTAGTGATACGATTCGCTGACCGTGCCGAGCGATTCGTTGTATAGGGTAGGCAGGCCCAAGCCTTCCTTTAATTCTTCCGTGAATTGTTGCAAGGCTTTTAGATGGTCGGCGGTTGCCGGGACTTCGGTCTTGGCGGTCTTGAGAAACTGTTGGTATCCCTTGTTGACCAGCTTGGAAATCTCGCTGCCTATCAGGTAGCCGGGATAGGCAAATATCTTTACGCCGTCGTCGCCGTTCTTCTGTATAGCGGCGGATACGTTGTACTTCTTCAGGAAAACGCGCGCTTGCGTCCCCGGGGCTTCGAGCAGATCAAAGCCGTGGTCCCGGAGCCACGCCAGCGCCTCTTCATAAGTCCGTTGTTCTACCTTCGATGCCATTTCATCCTTCGTTCTTGCTTAGGTTAGATGCGGATGCTTGAAAAAGGTACGGTGCCCGCATCTTCGGTGGAACCGATCAGTCTCTCTTATAATCTAAACAGTCGTTCCTCACGCTTAATTTTGCCTTTAAGGAGCATTACGTAGGTCACGGCCCTCGAGTTTGAAATTTATGCGGCGCCTGTCTCCAAATATCGCGGAAGTGTCTGGTTCTTCGACACATGCAGACGGAGGCGACGCGTTCGCCAACCTCACTTTGGGCCAGCATACGATCGATCGCATCGGCAATACTCCTTTGCTCCGGCTCGCACGTATCGGCAGCGAGTTGCCCGGAGTCGAGATTCTCGGCAAAGCTGAGTGGCTCAATCCCGGGGGCTCGATCAAGGACCGAGCCGCTTCCAACATCGTGGCGCAAGCCCGGGCTAGTGGCAAGTTAACATCCGGTAAAATTCTGTTGGATTCGACCAGCGGCAACACTGGCATTGCATATGCCATGATTGGTGCTGCGCAGGGTTTTCCGGTGACGCTGTGCATGCCGGAGAATGTATCGGTCGAACGCAAGCGCATTCTGCACGCGTACGGCGCCAACATTCTTTATACCGACCCTGCCGACGGTTCCGACGGCGCCATCCGCATGGCGCGCGAACTCGCCGCCAAACATCCCGATCTGTATTACTACGCCGACCAGTACTCCAACGATGCCAACTGGCAAGCTCATTACCATGGCACAGCCAATGAAATCTGGCAACAGACCGAAGGACGGATCACCCACTTCGTGGCGATGCTCGGGACGAGCGGAACTTTCGTTGGGACGACGCGGCGGCTGAAGGAATTGAATCCACGGGTTCGCTGTATTTCTTTGCAGCCAGATTCGGCGTTCCACGGAATCGAAGGCACCAAACACATGGCCAGCGCGATCGTTCCGAAGATTTACGATGCTTCGCTGGCCGACGCGGACCTTGGCATTTCTACCGAAGATGCTTACGCCATGGCCAAGCGTCTAGCCCGCGAAGAAGGTTTGCTGGTGGGAATATCGGCGGCTGCGGCAGTAGTCGGCTGCCTGCAACTGGCGCGGCAGCTGAAGAAAAACGAGAGGGCGGTTTTCGTGACGATTCTGTGCGACTCGGGCGATAAGTATTTAAGCGAAAGATTCTGGCAGGAATAGCAGTCGTTCCACCACAGAGACACAGAGTCACAGAGAAGGCATGAAACGAATTGCTTTTGAACTTCTCTGCGACTCTGTGTCTCCGTGGTAAATGGTTTGATTTGTGTTGAAGATCAATCGCGGGAATTACGACGCTTTAAGACAGCATGGCGAGGAGACGTATCCCCACGAGTGCTGTGGGATTTTGCTTGGACAGATGGACGGAGAAGTGCGCACCGTGACATCCGTTGCCCGTTGCGGCAACACGCGTACAGACTCGCCCCAGAACCGCTATCACATCGACCCACGCGAACTCGTACGCGTCCAGCGGGAAGGCCGGGAACGCGGCGAGGACATTGTCGGGTTCTATCATTCGCACCCCGATCATCCGGCACGGTGGTCGCCGACTGATCATGCCGAAGCGCACTGGTTGGGTTGCTCTTACGTGATTACCAGCGTAGAGAAAGGTAAAGCAGCGCTGACGAATTCGTTCGAACTGACGGGCAGCGACGAGAGCGACAAGAAACTGGTGGACGAGAAGATCGAAGTGGAACAAGCAGAAACGTAGCGAGCATCGTTTCTACAGGATTGCGTCAAATATATCTGTACAGACATTGCTTGCAACGTCTCGGACGAACTGAATCCCGAGGCTCCGTTCCCGCATCACTTATCAGGATGACGAAAATCCACATACCCACTCCTCTGCGTCAATACGCCGGCAAGCAACCGACGGTCGAGGTTAAGGCCGGCACCGTTGCCGAAGCCTTGTCCGGACTGGTTTCAAAACATCCTGACCTGCGCCGTCATCTTTACACCGACGACGGCAAACTCCGCTCTTTTGTGAATGTTTACCTGAACGACGAGGACGTCCGCTACCTGCAAAAAGAAGCCACTGCAATCAAAGACAGTGATAGTATTTCGATTGTGCCTTCGATTGCCGGAGGCCGGTGAACTGTGATTTCGAGACTTATGAATTGCGGATGGACCACTTTCCGAATGCCCCGCCACAGCGCCTGCTGTTGTCGTCCGTTCTGTTGTTGTTTCTAGTCGTCCATTTCGCAATCATTAAAATCAACGTTTCTGAACCGAGGTTTTATGGCCACCATTACCGAAGTCAAACCGACGGAAGCGAAGCCCGAAGCCGCCGCTCTTACCAATGACGAAATCCTGCGCTACTCGCGCCACCTGATCATGCCCGAGGTGGGCATGGAGGGTCAGCAGAAGCTCAAGGCTGCGCGCGTGCTGTGTATTGGAGCCGGGGGGCTGGGTTCGCCACTCGCGCTTTACCTGGGCGCGGCCGGCGTGGGCACGCTTGGAATCGTGGACTTCGATGTGGTGGATTACACCAACCTGCAGCGGCAGATCATCCACACTACAGCCGACGTGGGGCGCAAGAAACTCGATTCTGCCGCTGAGAAGCTGAAGGCGATCAATCCGTTTCTAAATATTCGCAAGTTTGAAACCAAGCTGAGCAGCGAGAATGCGCTCGAACTGTTTCGCGACTTCGACATCATTGCCGATGGCACCGATAACTTCCCCACCCGCTATCTGGTGAACGATGCCTGCGTGCTCACCGGCAAGCCAAACGTTTACGGGTCAATTTTCCGGTTTGAGGGACAAGCCAGCGTTTTCGCTACGAAGGATGGCCCATGCTACCGGTGCTTGTATTCCGAGCCGCCGCCGCCGGGGCTGGTTCCCTCCTGCGCCGAAGGTGGGGTCCTGGGTATTCTGCCGGGACTGGTCGGTGTGATTCAAGCGACTGAAGTCATCAAGCTGATTCTTGGCAAGGGTGACCCACTCATCGGGCGGCTGCTGCTCGTCGATGCGCTGGGCATGAAGTTCCGCGAGCTCAAATTGCGTAAAAATCCCGACTGCCCGGCCTGCGGCTCGCACCGCACCATCACAAAACTGATAGACTACAACGAGTTTTGTGGAATCCGGGGTGAAGAAAGAAGCCAGGAGAAACCAGTGGAAGCAGGCGTTCCCGAAATACAAGTAGAAGAGCTCAAGCGGCGTCTGGATGCGGGCGAGGATCTTTTCGTGCTCGACGTGCGTGAGCCTCATGAGTATCAAATCTGCCACATCAACGGGCACTTGATCCCGCTGGGCGATCTGCCGAAGCGCGTGCACGAACTCGATTCCAGCCGCGAGATCGTGGCCCACTGCCGCTCCGGCGTGCGTAGCGCCAAAGCAGTGGCCTTCCTCCAACAGGCAGGCTTCAAGAAGGTGCACAATCTGGCTGGCGGGATACTGGCCTGGGCAGATCGCGTCGATCCCAGAATGCCCAAGTACTGAAAACCCCGTAGGGGCGGACTCCCTCGTCCGCCTGGGCGGCGCAAAGCGCCGCAGCCTGCCAGGACTCGGCCTACCTAAGACACCCTTTTCGGACACCGACGACCGTAACTATCCCGTGCCTCCCGGCGATGCAAGAATAGACGCTTCTCCCCGAGATCATGGTTTGATTTGGAGGCCGGTCATGAAAGTTAGAATCGCGTCACGCTTCGCCGTCATTGCTACCATCGCTTTGCTGCCGATCTTTGCGCACGCGGAGCCTAAAAAGAAGGTCTACAACAACCCTGCAGACCAGGTGTTTAATGCCGCGCTGCGTACCGCCCGCGAACGGCACGTCGTGACCTATGTCGACGAGAAGACCCTCATGTTCACCTTCGAAACCGGCCGCTCAGTTACCTCCGAAGGATTCGTGGCGAATGCAGCCGTCGAACCGGAGGGAGACAACAAGGCCACGCTCATCATCAACGTTCAAACCAAGAAGGGTTTCTCTTGGGGTGCCGGCAGCCGCATGACGGACAAATTTTACGAGCAAGTGGCGGACGAACTGGCGGGCGACCCCAAGCAAAGATCGGCAGTCAAGTCCGCCGAGAAAGCAATCGCCGTTCCTGATCCAAAAGCGGTTCCCGCAGAACCGTCGATGACCACCGGGCCATCAATAGTACCGGTTAGCGCCGTCTCATCTTCAGTAAAAGGTTCTGTCACTGTGAGTTCGACACCCGATGGAGCCGACGTTTATGTGGACGACAACTTCGTGGGCAATACCCCGGCCGTGCTAAAGCTTTCCCCGGGTAAGCACACGGTGAAAGTCGCGCAGGATGGTTACAAGGCTTGAACCAAAGACATCTCGGTATTCGCCGACTCGGAAGTGAATTTGAAGGCAGCCCTCGGAAAGAACTAAGGGTACGTGAGGGCGATTGTACCTACTTCCCTAAGTTCTTGCTTTTTTCCTGATTCCGTAGATAATTGCGCGTTCCTCCTTCCCCCAAAAAGGAGGCTTCATGCCGTCTTCGTCACGGCTTGTGAATTTCGGTGCACTGGTGTGTGTGCTCGTCGTCTCGGCTGTCCTCGCAGCTGAGAACATCGCTATGCCCACTCCCAATTCCAATTCCAATTTCGAATATCAGCAGTTGCGCAACATCGGATTGAGCAGCGAGGCGGTCGCGGTCAAAGACCTCACTCTGAAGCGCGATGCCGCAACGTTTCATCTTCACTCCGGCACGGTCTGCTTTGTAACACCGGTGCAGGGCAAAGTAACCGGAGCTGTGTTCGTGGGCGACGGGAACCTGATTCTCGATCCGCCTTTGCCCATTGAGCGGAGCAGTCTCAGGTTGCTTACGAAAGAAGACGAGTTCAGCGAGATCTTCAGTCATCTGGTTCTACGTTTCACCGACGCAACCTACGATGAGATCAAGAAGGCAGGGAGCGCTGCTTCCGGGGGATGCGATGCCAGCTTGCTCCCCGACAGTCAGAAAGCAACGCGCAAGAAGGTACACTTCAATCTCGATGCCCGCATTCTCCAGGACGTGCTTGGCTCCTGGCCGGGCGGATTATTCGTGGCGTTCATCCATGGCAAGAAGTACGACGGCGACGAAATCTTCTCCATCGATCCCGAAGGCGGCTCACCGCTGATCATGCCGGTTGCTCCCGAAGAAGAGCAGTTCGTTACCTATGACGACACCAAGTTCGGCGTATGGGCCAGCTTTCACTTGTCTTCCGAGTACAAGAACGGCACCGCCACAGGCGCACAGAAGAACTCGCCTATTCACATCGAGCATCAGCAACTCGACACCACCATCGATAAGAACGCGAACTTGACCGGCAAGGCTACGACAACGCTCGTTTCCCAGGTCAATGGTCTTCGCGTCGCCCCATTCAACCTGTTCCCCAGTCTTCGAGTGCAGAGCGTCATCGCAGAAGGCGGGCAGGCTCTGACTTTCATCCAGGAAGACAGGAAAGACGATCCCGACTTCGCCGTCATTCTTCCCAAGGCGCTTGCCTTGGGCGAGAAGTTCACCATCACCACCAATTACGGCGGTAAGGATGCGGTCCGCAACGAAGGCAATGGCAACTACTTTCCCATCGCTCGTGACAACTGGTATCCGAACAACCCGACGTTCTCCCTTGGCGAGTACTCAGCCTACGACATGACTTTCCGCATTCCGAAGGGAATGAAGATTGCCGCAACCGGAGTTCTGTTGAGCGAGAGCAACGATCATGATCAAAATGTCACGGTCTGGAAAAGCGAAGTTCCCCAGACTGTAGCTGGCTTCAACTTCGGCAAGTTCAAAATGCTGGAGGTCAAGATGACGAAGCCGGAGTACCTGGTGCAATCGTACGCGAACGAAGAACCGCCTGAATGGGTCAAAGGCCTGCAGCATGCCGCGGAGGGCAATGGATTAGATACTAGAGTGGGCACCGGCGCACCGCTGCGATCTGAGGTTGCTCTCGGCCTCATGGGAACCACGGGGATGGAGAAAAAGGCTCTGGCGGACGGCGAGATCTCCATCGAACTATACACCGACTTCTTTGGTCCCATTCCTTTCAAGCGCCTCGCCATGACGCAACAGACCGCGTGCAATTTCGGACAATCATGGCCCAGTCTGGTTTGGCTGCCGCTTTGTGCATTCTTTGATACCACGGTGCGCCATGAACTTGGTTTGGACTTTGGTGATCGTGGTTACTGGAAGACTGTCGCCCCGCACGAAGTCGCCCACCAATGGTGGGGACACGAGGTCGGATTCAATTCGTATCGTGACCAATGGATGAGCGAAGGCTTTGCCGACATGTCCGCCTCACTCTTCATCCAGTCGGTCGAGAAGAATCCGAAGAAGTTCATCGAATTCTGGGATGACGAGCGCTACCTCCTAACGCAGCGCGATAAAGAAGGGTTTCGCGCCATTGATGCGGGTCCCGTCACCATGGGTTACCGGATGAGTAATTCGCGTACCGGCACCCATCTCACCCGCGATCTCATCTATCCAAAAGGCGCTTACATTCTGCACATGGTCCGGATGATGATGTGGGACCGCAAAACTGGCGACCAGAATTTCAAGGCGACCATGCAGGATTTCGTGCGGACTTACGCTGGCTCTGCCGCCACGACCGAAGATTTCAAAGCCATGGTCGAAAAGCATATGACGCCGGAAATGGCTGCGTTCGGCGGAGGAACCATGGACTGGTTTTTCGATGAATACGTCTATGGGACGGCGCTGCCGAGCTACAGCATCCAATCTACTTTCGATAGCGATGCCAGCGGCGATGTGGTGTTCGGTCTCCAGTTGACCCAATCCAACGTCAACGAACACTTCCGCATGCTGGTACCGATCTATCTCGAATTGGCGGACGGGCGCACTATCTTTCTGGGACGGGCTCGCTTAACCGGAAATACGACGCTGGAACAAAAGATTGCGCTGAAAGGCACAAAGGAAAAACCGCGGCGCGCCCTGGTCAACTACTTCGATGATGTGTTGGCTTCAGCAAAATAGCGCTGAGCAAGGCAACCGCGATTCGCGATTACCAGAACAAACGGGGAGCCTTGAAGCTCCCCGTTTCGCGCGCTAGATCAGCAGCTCTACTTGCTGCTGCCGCTACCGTCCATGCTGGCTGACTCGGTACCAATTGCCAGGCCATACGCCTTCCCACCAAAGTGAATTTCAGCCAGGGACCTGCTGCCATCGTCGTTATTCTTCACCACGGCAGCGTCTCTGGCTGGTTTTTGACTCAGGTCAATCAGCCGTGCCGGGGTTGTGGCCACGACCTTCTTTCCCTTCATAATGTTCACCTCAACATTCGGACCGCTGCCATCCCACTGCACCGAGTACTCACCTGCGGGCAATTGCTTTCCGCTCACCGTAGCCGGATCCAGAAGCTGCATCGATCCCTTGTTGGCAGCCGCGAATGCGGTTGTCGCCAGCAACAGAGCCAGTCCCACCAGCAAACTCTTGGAGATAGTTTGGAATTTCATGACACTCCTTTTTCTTTCCCGATAAACGTCGGGAATCGTTTCTGGGCGGCCTGGACTCGTCTTGCACGAAAAACTTGCGTTTTGCCGCGAAAGACTTACAATGCTGCCGCGGGGTTAAGAAGAAAGCGCGTGGCCGCAAGACCGCGGGCTCTCTGCTGCAGGGATTGCGTTCACCTGGGCCGCCAAACCGAGAGTGAACCAGTCCCTTAACCCCTGAAATTGTTTCCTGAAAGTCGGCTCGGCTGGTTGGTCGTCCGACTTCCACCCTCACTGTGTCTAATACGTCATTAGATGCCCGTTAGTTCCCTTGCGCTGCGAACCGCAACTATTCACTTGGACGCTTCATCAGCAGCGTCGTTAGCAATTGAGCTAGCTTGTGACTTGCACAACATTTGTTGTCTATCACTACGCGCATCTTGTTACGAAAGTTCACAAAATTTCACAAGCTCGACATCTGAAATGACCGTTGCACGCGGCTTTCCAACAGACTCAACAAGAATGTGCTGATTACAAGTGAGACGTACACGCTGCGATGACGTGAGGTGTCCGCTAATGGATTTGTCGCGTTCGGAAGCGAACAGCGGATCTGTGTTCGGCGGTGTGAGCCTACGTGATCCCGAGAATCACTTTCCCGAAGTTTTTTCCCTCGCCCAGTAATCGGTATGCCTCGGTGGCACGCTCCATCGGCAACACGTGCCCGATCACGGGATGCAGGTGGCCTTGCGACGTCCACTCAGAGAGTTGTTGCCAAGCTTGATTCATCAACTCCCGCTTAGCCGATAGATATGTCAACCAGAGTCCGTGCACGCTTGCGCCCTTCGCATAAAGCAGCCGCGTATCCAGGTTCGGTTTTTGACCGGTTGCAGTTCCATATACGATCACGCGGCCGAAGTCTCCAAGGCATCGCACGCTTTTGGTGGTGTGTTCGCCGCCCAACATTTCAAACACTGCGTCTACACCGTCGCCGCGAGTCAGACCTTTGATCACCTCTTCGTAATCGTGCTGTTTGTAATTGATGCCGTGCTGCAAGCCGAGTCCCTTCACCCGCGCGAGCTTCTCATCCGAAGAAGATGTCCCATACATTTCCACGCCCAGCAGCTTTCCGATCTGCACCGCCGCCGTTCCCACGCCGCCTGCGACTGCGTGAATCAGAACTCGGGGAACGGCGCCAGCATCTGGTTTCGCCGGGTCGATGAGTCCCGCCTTCCAGTAGGCAAAGTACGCCGTGAAGTAGTTCACCGGGAAAGCCGCTCCCTCCTCTGCGGTCCAGTTCGCCGGGACCGGCCACAACAACTCGGCCCGGGCCGCGACGCGCTCGGCAAACGCTGCCCACTGTGTGTAGCCCATCACCAGTCGCCCATCGCTCTCCCTTGCGCCACAAAATTCGCGGCCGGCAATCAAGGGAGGTTTCGGCGTTCCCGGATATCCGCCTTGCGCGGTCATGAAGTCAGCGAAGTTCAACCCGCCAGCCTGCACCCGGACCAGTGCTTGCTCCGGACCCGCCACGGGATCAGGAACATCTCGTACCTCGAGTACTTCCGGCCCACCTAACCGACTGATGACAATAGCTTTCATATCCCAAAAGTCTATCAGCAGCCCGCCCCAACCGTTCCCATCAGTTTGCTTATCACCTTGGGCCGTGACCTGCGTAATCTCGCAGACTTCCCAGCGGGTATATACTTCCACAGGAATATTTGTAACATTGCCTCTGTCCGATTTCTGGACAGGTTTGAGGCACAGAAAGCGGAGCGCAGTTTCATAGCCGTTTCATTCATAGGCTCCGCATATAGATCACTGGCCGCAATACATTCGGCGGTTGGGCGGCCGGTGCGGAACTCCACTTGGAGTTTAGGCACGTGGGTTCCGAGGAGGTCCATCCGTGGACTTAATAGCGGTTCGTCTACTATTTGTTATTTTTGTTGCTCTTACTTGTTACAAGCTTCAGCCGTTTGACCTGCCTTCCAACATGGATGCCGGGGTCGGAGCGCTGCTCGGCATTGCCATCGTCACCTTCGAGTGGCGGCTTCGTCTGGTCAGTCTGAAACGTCTGATCGGAGCTGCGATCGGCAGCGTGTTAGGAATTTTCGGTGCCTACTTGTTCGCCCTCGTGATTCGCAACAGTATTCCTCCGGGGCACACCCAGAGCTTCCTGCAAATTCTGGTTATGTTTGTGATGGCCTACGTCGGCCTGATTGTCGGCGCCAATAAAGGCGATCTGCTCAATCTGGCAGCGCTGGGCGGTATTTTCGGAGGCGAGAAGCAATCCCGGAAGAGTTACAAAATTCTGGATACCAGCGTCATTATTGATGGCCGCATCGCCGACATCGCCGAGACCGGCTTCCTCGACGGAGTCATCGTAACCCCACAGTTTGTGCTGCGCGAACTGCAACTGGTAGCCGATTCGGCTGATTCTCTGAAGCGTAATCGTGGACGCCGCGGCCTCGACATTCTTCAGCGTCTGCAGAAGATGGCATCCGTGCAAATTCAAATTGTTGAGGACGACTTTCCCGCGGTCCGCGAAGTCGATCTGAAACTGATTGAGCTGGCCAAGCTCTACGAAGGCAAAATCATCACCAACGATTTCAATCTTAATAAGGTGGCGCAACTACAAGGCGTGGCGGTGCTGAATATCAATGAGCTGGCAAACTCCCTGAAGCCGATCGTGCTGCCGGGCGAGACCATGAAGGTCTTCATCCTGAAAGAAGGCAAGGAATACAACCAGGGAGTCGCTTACCTGGACGATGGCACGATGGTGGTCGTGGACAATGCCCGCAAGATGATTGGCAAGACCATCGACATTTCCGTTACCTCCGTATTGCAAACCACGGCAGGAAAGATGATCTTCGGCAAATGGGACGAACGAACCATGGCCCGCACCGAGCCCCGCCCGGCCGTGGTGGTGACGACATCGGCAGCGATCCCGAACGGAGACCTCAAGAAAGCCGCGCCAGTCGTCGTGGAACGGCCAGGGGACTAAGGCAATTGATCCCAAGCGACCTATTGATTGCCGGTCGCTTCCGCCGATTCGTCCAATTATTGTGCCGAGGTTGTCGAAACTATTTTGATGGTGTGTCCCGTAAGAGCGCCAACTATGGTCGCTCGCTGACCGGCTAGCCCCTCGAGTTTACTCTCGTCTCCCGCCAAGGCGTATGTCTTGCTGCCCTTGACCAGCACGTACCTTGAACCGTTCCGCACGCACATCTTTGTGCACTCCGCCGGATTCATGCCCGAATCCATTTCATGCCTCGCGCCGCAGTGATCGTCAGTAATCAGGCCAGCAAATGCTCGTCCCCCGGGATTGTTCGTTTCGCGGGTTGCAAACTCGACTGCCTTTCCACCATCGGCAGCTGCGAATGCGACGGCAGCGCTAACAAAAAGGAGAGCGCACGACAAAGCCACTGCCAGGGCCGGAGTGGCACAGCATGTCACGAGCTCAAACCAGGAACGAGTTCTGTTCACGTATCCTCCCTCTTTCCTCTTTCACGCAACCACTTCTTGGATGTGCAAGTTGATTGCCAGGTTTGTCACGGCTTCGCTCAATGTAAGTGATTGAGCGTACTTAACTTGGGACGAAGCATCCGATACTGACCCGATCCTTCACGGTCGCGGTGGGAAAGAGAGTTCCCGACGTAAGCAAAATACGCCTAGGGTAAATCCTGTATCTCGTCAGGCTTTGAAGCCGATTTGAACTCGCGCACGCACCCTCGTATACTTGCAGCCCGCCATGAAGGTGATTGCAATTATTCCGGCTGCGGGCTTGGGGACGCGCATGGCCTCGGCTCCGAGCGCCAAGGGCAAAAAGCCCGGGGCGACCAAGCAGTTCACGGAGCTTGGCGGTGTGCCCATCCTCATTCACACTCTGCGCAAGTTCGTAGCGAGTCCGGAGGTGTCAGAGATCTACGTTGCGTTGCGTGCTAACGAGATTGAGGGATTCCGCGCCCGCCTAGAAAAAGATGCCAAGGACATTCTGCAGAAGAAGGTTCATTTGGTGGAAGGCGGAGAGCACCGCCAGCACTCCGTCGCGAACGCGATGAGTTCCGTTTCCGCGACGAACGACGACATTGTACTGGTCCACGATGCCGTGCGTCCGTTCGTCACTGAGGAAATCATCCGTGACGTTATCAACGCGGCGCACAAATTCGGCGCGGCGATTGCTGGCGTGCCAGCGGTCGACACAGTGAAGCAAGTCGAGCGCACATCCGATGGAGCCTTGGTCACGGCCACGCTTCCGCGGGAGCGCGTAGTCATGGCGCAGACCCCGCAAGGTTTCCGCTACGATGTGCTCAAGAAGGCGTTCGACGAGGCAGCAGCCGACGGATTTGTGGGAACGGATGAGGCGTCGCTGGTCGAACGCTCGGGACATGCAGTGGCGGTGGTGATGGGATCGGCGAAAAATATAAAGATCACTGCGCCGGCAGACATGGAGTTGGCAGAGTTCTTCCTGAAACGGTAAAGGCGGCCACGGATTTGCACGGATTCCCACGGATTAATTCCGAGAGAGAGGTACACTCCGCTTATATGGGCGCCGAGGCAGCACTCAAACATGCGGAGGTTACCGAGAAAATCATCGGCGTCTTCTACGATGTTTATAACGAACTCGGCTATGGATTTCTGGAATGTGTGTACGAGGAATCGCTGGTGATTGCCTCCACGAAGCAGGGCTTACTGCGAATCGGCAGATACCCTTGCCGGTCTGGTTTCGCGGCCACAAAGTCGGTGAATTCCGAGCGGACGTGCTGGTCGAAAATTGCGTGTTGCTCGAACTGAAGAGTGCTCGATCATTAGATCCCGCTCACGAGGCTCAGTTGCTCCACTATTTGAAATCCACGGAAATTGAAATCGGCATGCTTCTCAATTTTGGAGCGCGACCACAGTTTCGCAGACTGCTGTTCGACAATGAGAGAAAAAGGATCCGTGACAATCCGTGGAGATCTGTGGCCGGGGCTTCGGCATGAGGATTGGCTATGGTTGGGACTCTCACGAATTCACGGCTGGCATTCCCCTAAAAATTGGGGGAGTCACTCTGGCTCATCCGAAAGGCCTGGGTGGCCACTCCGATGGCGACGTGCTTTTGCATGCGGTGACCGATGCTTTGCTCGGGGCCATCGCTGCGCCCGATATTGGCTCGCTGTTTCCCCCGTCCGATCCGAAGTGGAAGGGCGCGGACTCCGCCGTTTTTTTGCGTGAGGCTTTGACCCGGGTGCGGGCTGCGGGTTATGCCGTCGTCAATGTGGACTCGACGCTTATTCTTGCCGCGCCCAAGATTGGCCCGCATGCCGCTGCTATCCGCGAGCATGTAGCGGATTTATTGGGCATACCCGCCGACTGTGTCGGCCTCAAGGCCAAGACGCCTGAAGGCCTGGACACTGACAACGCGGCAATCGCGAACGTTGTCGTGCTGTTGGAGAAGAAAAACTAGCCACGGATTTGCACGGATTCTCACGGATAATCCAAGTTCATTTTTCTCGCATTGATCCGCGCGAATCCGTGGCAGTTTTTTCTTCAGACGGACTCGAATTCTCCTTTCAGTTTTTCGTGCCGGACTCGGGCGGCGTCGACCAGGGCACGGAAGATTGCTCGCGAGGGCTCGTCCTCGTCGACGGATCGCTCGGGATGCCACTGCACCGCCAGGACGAAGTGATCAGGGGATGTGCCCTCGAGCGCTTCAATGATCCCGTCTTGCGGAGAGCGGGCGACTGCGCGCAATCCGTCGCCGACAACGTCCGCGGCCTGGTGATGACTCGAATTCACCCGCACAACTAGCGGCGTTCCTTCGGCGGCAGTGTGACCACTCTTCTTTCGCTCCTCCGGCACTCGATCATTTTCGGCTTCCCACCCACGGCTTATGCCGTGGGTTGCATTCTGGCGCCGCTCTGCGGCTAGCTCCCGGGAGGCTTCCACATTCGCCTGCAGGATTTTCTGCAGCTTCGATTCCGGTGCTACTTCTACGGTGTGCGCTATGGCCACTTTTCGTCCCGCGGCGTGATTCACGGGAGACTCGATGTGTTGGATCAGGGTGCCGGTGCGGTATACGTTCAGAATCTGGAGGCCGTAGCAGATGCCCAGGACCGGCTTGCGCATGTTGTAGGCGTCCTGCAGCAGCAACTCGTCGACCGTGTCGCGGCCGGCGTCAGCGGCGGCGGTCTGCGGATCACGGGGCGCGTCGTACTTGGCGGGATCGACGTCGGCTTTGCTTCCCGGCAGCAATACCGCGTCGCAGCGCTCGATCAGCTTCATCACTTCCGCGGGCGGCTGATCCAGCGGGATGCGAACCGGCTCTCCTCCGGCCATTTCGATCGCCCGTTCATATTGCGGCAGGGAACGCTCGGCATACTCGGGATCGGTGGAATGCGGAACAGGGATGGCGATGCGTGGCGGCACAGATTGATTGTAGCGCGTTGCGCGGTATGCTCTTCTTCAGGAAGCTTCACGACTCGTGCGGTGATCGGAAGGCGAGCGTTGCACGCGGATATTTACTTTTGAGTAACGATAGGTATACCCCCCTCCCCCCTGATCTTTTGGAATCATGGGGTTGCGGTCGGACTACCACCAAAATCTTTGAGGAATAAGGACTTAGGCGTTTCAAAGCGGTGGTTGCGTTCCCGTTTTGGGAACGGAAGCGGGTTCCGAGGGCCAGCGGTCTGGGGTTGTCAAAGAGCGAGCGTCTTGCAGCCATTCTCAAATAGCTAACTGAACTTTTCGTTATCATATCTGCGTTGAAGTGGGGGATCAAGGAAAAAACGGCTTCGTCACGGATAACGGGAAGGACCTTATGACCGCGATTGCTTCAACCGTTGCCTCGACCGCCAGCTCGAAACGCTCGCCAAACGCTGGGCGTATGTTGTCATACCAAGCCCGTGCAGTCAGTAAATCCTCATTCGCTTCTGGTATCCAGACGATGGGGAGCGTCACGGCTTCTTAAACAGGCCCGCCCTGACTTGTTCCCAGGATATGACGTCGGAGGGGTGTTGCTCATGCCGAGCGATGCGGTAGTCTAACTCGGCACGTTGCGAGTCCGTCAACGACAGCGCGTCGGCTTCCAGGCTTTCCCAGACTGTATCGAGGAGTTCTGCCTTCTCCGCGGGGGATAGACTATTTATCTGGCTTCGCAGATCGCTCATATGCCTACAACCCTAGCGCGGCTTCTTCGCTCTGGCAAGCACGATGAATCCACCAACTATGAAACGCAAGACGAGCATATCTCACGATGAGGCCTACAGGTAGTACATTAAGCTGTGCATCACAGACTCGTACATCTCTTTGAACTCTTTCAAATGCTCGTGAGTGAAGGTCCGAGGATCGTACGATTCCTTTAGAGCGCGAGCAGGATGAATCAAGTTCCGGAACCTCCTGATCTTCTCAACTACGTCTTTCGCGACGTATTTTGGGGGTTCTTCATCTTCGCGAACGTGAGACGGAATATTGATGGGAGCGTTTAAGACGTCAATCTCGTTAGCTCTCTCGATTAGCCTGGACATGTTAACCGAATCGGGTATTTCGAGTTCCCCGCCGTTTTCCTCACCGAACTCGACTAGTAGGTAGGTCAGAACCGCGGTCTCAAGCGCAAACCCTAAAGCGACCGCTGCCATGAAGTATTGACCGGACTTTTCCAGTTCGTTGAGCTTGTCCGTGTAAAACACCAGAAGTTCATTCGCGGCGTCACCGTGCCGAGTTCCCGTGAGCTTTCCCATTTGGGCCCATAATATACCGTCATGCGCGGAACCCACGGGCCTGGTCATTCATACCCAAGGGACCACAGGAGTTGCTAGCTAACGTGCGAACGCGCGGTGCGTCGATTAGGATTGGCAAGACGATGGTCGATCTCGGTCCAGCTACGGAACATGAGATGGTGCTGGCGTTTCTCCGGGCGGAGGTCGACTCATCCCGATTTGGGAAATACTACCAAGGCGCTGTCGACGGACTGACGGAATCTGGGTTGGGGCGAGGGACGCTTCTTGACAGCGCCGACCTTCGATCCGATCAACATAACGCCATCAGGAAGGCTATCTTAAGCGGAGTGAGAGGGTATGGTGTAGGTCAGCGTTTGTTTGTGAATTTTCCCTCTGATGTGACTTGGCGACGAGTTACGCTGGGGCCAGAGGACTTTGGGAAGCTGATGTATGCGAACTGGGATGGCTGGATCAAGCTCTCAGGAGGCACTCGCCGGGTGATTGACGGTGCGGCAAACATTTACTCAGTTGACCTCGGGGACGGTACTAATGACCTGATTCTAGCCATGGCCGCCGATCTCAAGGCTGGGAGAACGTTCCCCCAGTTGATAGCGGCCGCAGGCGAAAACGGAAATGTGATTCTGATCGAAGGTCACGCACGCGCAACGGCATACGTGTTGGCGAACTCGCCGGAACGGATCGAATGCATTCTCGGAGCCTCCCCGACCATGCGGAACTGGGCAGTTTATTAGCAGATGTGCGATGTGACACAGCGTTATCGGCAAACTTGGTGCCAGTCAAAGACGGTAAAGAGTGGGCTGCCAACACTCACGTTTGATGTAACGGGTTTGACGCTTTTCCCAAGCGCACGTTAGAATGGTTGAGTTTGCCTGTACTTGCGGTTCCGTTCTGGGGCCGTCCGCTGTGGTTGCTGAGAGCGCCGACGCGGAAAGCAGCAAGCATAGAAAATCATCAGGTTCCGTAGATCGCGCCGGTGTGCGACGGGATGGATTTTACGTTTATCCCATCGCGCTGAAAGCGGACGCGCCGGACTTAGGAGACATGAGCATGTACGCGGTCATCCGCACTGGTGGGAAGCAGTACCGGGTTGCGCCCGGCGATGTGATCCGCGTGGAGAGCGTGGGTACGGAAAACCGTGGCACCGGCACCGACGGTCACGTCGAGTTCAGCGATGTGCTGGCGGTTTCGGCCAGTGATGGCCAGATTGGCAAGCCGCAGCCCGGAGCGCTGGTGACTGGCGACGTAGTTGAACAAGGCCGCGAGAAGAAGATTCTGGTTTTCCATTACAAACGCAAGAAGCAGTATAAGAAGCTGCGCGGACATCGTCAGGGATATACGGCGGTGCGGATTACGGAGATTGCTTTTGATGGGCAGAAGTTTACCGCTCCGGATCTTCCTACGAAAGTAGCCAAGCCCAAGAAGTTGGCTCCGATAGAGGCAGGTGAGGTTAAAGCCGAGGCGAAGGCTCATAAGGCTCCGGCGAAGAAGAAGGCTGCGGCTAAGAAGTCGGTGGCGAAGAAGGCTGCGCCGAAGAAAAAGAAGTAGCTGAGAGGCTGAAAGCTCAAACATAGGAACTTGGAAACTAAGTCATGGCACATAAAAAAGGGCAGGGCACATCTCGAAACGGGCGCGACTCGAATGCGCAACGGTTAGGCTTCAAGGCTTTTGGCGGACAACTGGTTCCTGGCGGCACGATTATTGTGCGGCAGCGGGGGACGCGGGTGAAGCCGGGGCTGAACGTTGGCCGCGGCAAGGACGATACCTTGTTTGCCAAGATCACGGGCCGGATCGTGTTCAAGGATCGGGGCCAGCTGGGGAAGTACGTGATGATCGAGCCCATCGCTGTGGAGTAAAGTTTGACATCGTCACGCGGGCGAGGGCGCCCGCGCCACGCGGTTTGAAGAGCCTCGCCTTCGGGTGGGGCTTTTTTGTTTTCGGACCAACGACCAACGGCGCACGGCCAACGACTCATGTTTATTGATGAAGCCACAATTCGAGTGAAGGCGGGGGATGGCGGGAATGGCTGTCTGGCCTTCCGGCGGGAGAAGTATGTTCCGAGGGGTGGGCCATCCGGGGGCGACGGCGGTGATGGCGGGGACGTCATTATGGAATCTAGCGAGCGCCACAACACTTTGGTTCACTTCCGATTCAATCCGGAGTACAAGGCGCAACGCGGACGTCACGGCGAGGGTTCGAACTGCAAGGGGCGTGAAGGCGAAGACGTTTTGTTGAAAGTGCCGGTGGGAACGATTGTGTATGACGCGGAAACGGGCGAGAAGGTCCACGATTTTTCCCGCCCGGACGAGCGCGTCGTGATTGCCTGCGGCGGGCGCGGTGGGCGGGGGAATGCGCGCTTTGCTACGTCTACGCACCAGGCGCCTCGTGAGCACGAAGAGGGACGGCCCGGCGAAGAGCGCGTCTTTCGGCTGGAACTCAAGCTGCTAGCTGATGTGGGGCTGGTCGGTTTTCCCAATGTCGGCAAGTCCACGCTGATTTCGCGTATCTCGGCGGCGCGGCCGAAGATTGCTGATTATCCGTTCACGACTCTGCAACCGAACCTTGGCGTCGTGGCGGTCGGCGAAGCGAAAGAAGAGCGCAGCTTTGTGGTGGCGGATATTCCTGGGCTGATTGAAGGGGCTCATACGGGATCGGGTTTAGGCATACAGTTTCTGCGGCACATTGAGCGCACGCGGTTGCTGGTGCATATGGTGGATGTGTCGGATGCGAGCGGCCGTCCCGACCCGGCGAAGGACATCGAAGTGATCGAAGGCGAACTGAAAAGTTTTGGCGCGGGACTCGACCAGAAGCCGGTAATTATGGTGGCTTCGAAGATCGATGTCGCGAATAAAGACAAGCTGGCGAAGTTGAAGCGTTATTGCAAGAAACAGGGGCTTGAGTTGTTTCCGATCTCAGCGGTGACTGGGAAAGGCATTGAGGAATTGAAGTACGCGATGGCGGACAAGGTGGAAGAGATCAGGCTCCAGGCTTCGGGCGACCGGCTTCAGGAAGAGCCTTTGAACGCAGAGAGCGCAGAGGTCCCGCAGAGAGCGCGGAGGGGCGCTCATTAGCTACGAGACATTCAGTTAGCTAGCGAATGGCGGCTAATCCTACGCCTCCGCCATGTGGGAGCCGTGCTGGAAGTGGTATTGCAGGATCTTGGCGGCTAAGGCTGGGTTCATCGAAGGGGTCTCGGCTTCGATGGTGCGAACGACTTCGCCACGGCATACGACTTCCGCCGCCGACAGCCCTGCGATTTCTGCGGGCAATACCAGATTGATCTCCAGTTGGACATTGGCTGGAATCAATTCCTCCGCCCTAAACAGTAGGCCCGAGCGACTGATGTTTTCAGTAGTGCCGGCGCGCCAGGCTTCTTCTCCGATTGGCCTGTACTTCAGCGGCAACTGGAGTTTAAAGCGTTGCGCACGGAACGGCGAAAGCTTCGTGTTTGGAACACCGGCTTCAACTTGCATGGCTAAACGGGCGGACATGGAGACCTCCTTGGGGAGTGGGGTATCGAGCACCTCGCGCACTTTTGCTTTGAGCGTGAGGAGAGTGAAGGGCTTCTGGAGCAGGGTGATACCGGCGTCCAGCGTGCCGTTTTGGCCAATCGCATTCTCGGTATAGCCCGACATATAAAGCACCCGCATTTCGGGCCGACGCGGACAAAGTTGATTGGCCAGTTCGCGCCCAGTCATTCCCGGCATGACCACGTCGGTCAGCAGCAGGTGAATGGGGCCGGAGTGAGCGTTGGAAATCAGGATCGCGGTCGCGGGATCGCCGGCGTCGATCACCGTGTATCCCTGGCGCTCAAGGTATTCGCGAGCGAGACGCAGGACCGTGACTTCATCTTCGACCAGCAAGACAGTTTCGCGTCCTTGCTGAACCGCTTTGGCCGCGGCCGCAGGTTGTAACACAGCCGCTTCGCCAGTCTCCGTTACCCGAGGCAAGTAGACTTTGAAGGATGTTCCCTTGCCCGGCTCGCTATAGGCCCAGATGTAGCCTCCACTTTGCTTGACGATGCCGTAGACCATGGAAAGGCCGAGGCCGGTACCCTTTGCTCCTTTTGTGCTGAAGAATGGCTCGAAGATGCGGCTCTGAGTCTCGGAGTCCATTCCTACGCCGGTGTCGCTCATGGCGAGCATCACGTATTCGCCCGGTTCCACCGGGGGATGGAGACGAGCATAGCTTTCGTCCAGCGAAACATTTGCGGTCTCAATGGTGAGCTTGCCCCCGCGGGGCATGGCGTCACGGGCGTTGACCGCGAGGTTCATGATCACTTGCTCAATCTGCCCAGGATCGGCCTTGGTCGGGCCCAGGTCGCTTCCCGGAACCATGACCAGCTCGATGTCTTCACCGATTAGCCGAGTCAACATTTTGAAGTTTTCTGTGACCACCGCATTCAGGTCCAAGACCTTGGGGGTTAGCATTTGCTTGCGGCTGAAGGCGAGGAGTTGGCGAGTAAGGGCGGTGGCACGGTTAGCGGCGTTGGCGATTTCCTGAGCGGGGCCACGGACAGCGGGGTCGGAACCGATTCGCTCGAGCAGAAACTCGCAGTATCCCGAGATCACCATCAGCAGGTTGTTGAAGTCATGCGCAATGCCACCGGCCAGGCGGCCGACCGCCTCCATCTTCTGGGCCTGGCGGAGTTGTTGCTCCAAGGCTCGGTGTTCGGTTACGTCCTCCGCGAACAGTTCGAAGAAGGTTGAGTTGTGTTCGTCGCGAATGGTGCGACCGGAAAGACGCACGGTGATGGGAATGCTGTCCTTACGGACCCAATCGGCAATCAGCCCGTTGAAGCGATGCGAGGAGCGAAAATGATCGGCGACGACAAACCATTGTTGGGTGTCGGCATACAGGTTCGCCAAGTTGCCGTCCACCAACTCGGAGGGCGAAGCGTAGCTCAGCATGCTCACGAGCGCCGGGTTGGCGCTCAGCAGAATGCCGTCCGAATCGCAGCGGCAAATCCCGTAGGGAGCATTGGTCACAAGCGAGCGAAAATTGATTTCCGAACGCCGCAAACCCTCCTGAGCCGAACGCAGGGCCGCGTTAAACGAACAAATCAGCAGGGCAACAAACACAAATAGGGTCAGATGTATGATAGCTTTGCGATATTCGGCGGGGGAATGTTCTCCGGCTAAAGAGAAATAGGCGCTGACGGTGAGTGCAAAAGAGGTCGCGACCAGGCCCGGCTTCCATCCGCCATACCAGGCACTGACCATAATAGCGACGGCAAACACGACCAGGCGGCTTTCGACGACGTCCGCCAGCATCAATGCCGGGATCAGGGCGAGGGTAATGCTGAGGACGGCGACGCCGTATCGGAGGATAGGCGCCCGAGCCGGGGGAATGTAGCGTGCGCGAAGAAGGGGGAGCTTCAGTCGCATACCTAACCAACTTTAGTTCCAAAACGGGAACTCCGCGAGTTACGGGAGTTCAGGTGGTTGCTGACGGGTGGGCGCTGACCATGAGTACATCCACAGCCACAACTGTTAGCCTGAATTTACAACGAGTTCGGCCTGTGAATGTCACTTATGTCCCAAAATTCCGGATTTCGTGAATCAAGAGATACACGGGGGAGGAAAACAACACAGCGTCTGGCTGTTGGACACCTATGAACATCGGACTGCTTGGCGGAACCTTTGATCCCATTCATCACGGACACTTGGCGTTGGCGCGAGGAGCGCAAGAACACTTCAAGCTGGGATGCATCTACTTCGCCCCAGCCAACATTCCCCCTCACAAGCAACGGCATCCTCTGGCCTCTTATCCTCATCGCTACGCTATGGTGGCGTTGGCTACGATGAACGAGAAGGCATTCGTGCCATCCCTGCTGGAGGCTCCGGAAGAGGCGCCTGCGGCTGCGCTCAACAGCAAGAAGCGGCAGGCTGAACACGCCACACCCGGCGCGAACTACACCATCGATACGGTTCGACGATTGAAACAGACACTCAAGAAGAGTGATCGGCTTTTTTTTCTGATCGGGATCGATGCGTTCAAAGATATTGCGACCTGGCACGAGGCGGCGGCGCTTTTCCGCGAATGTGAATTCATTGTGGCGAGCCGTCCGGGATATTCCCTGGCGGATGTCGCCAATGCGTTGCCGGAAGCGCTGCGCCCGAAATCGTCGGTGACCAAGCCGTTTGCCAAGCAACCAGCAAAGGGCGATCTCGTCCTGGCGGGTGCGACGGTGCATCTGCTCGAAGGCTTGCATCAAAACGTCTCGTCTACGACGATTCGAGACGCAGTGGCAGCCAAGAAGCCTCTGACGAAATTCGTCGATTCTGCGGTAGCTGAATACATCAAGAAGGAGGGATTGTATCGGAGCCGGTAGCCGTTGGTCGATCGTCCTAGGTCGTTGGCGACCTTCCTTCGTGCGGCAAAATGCAGAAAACGGCGATGCAACGTAAAGTAACGTCGTCAGTTAGAATGAAGAATCCACGAGACCGACGACGACCGACCAACGACTAACGACTAACGACTAAATGAAAAAGAATGATCTGAAGCGACAAGTATCCGAAGCCATTACCGCTTGCCAGGAAAAACAGGCGGGAGAAATTACGATTTTAGAACTGGACCAGGGATCGGGAGCATTTACTGACTATTTCGTAGTATGCAGCGGGACCAACCCTCGACAGATCCAGGCGATCTCGGACGAAGTCGAGGAACGGCTGGAGAAGGCAGGGCAGCGTCCGACTCACATCGAGGGTTACAAGCAAGCCGAATGGGTTTTGCTCGACTACGTCAACTTCGTGGTGCACGTGTTCTCCGAGAAGGCGCGCAAGTTCTACGATTTGGAACGCTTGTGGAAGTCCGCCAAGCGATTGGAGCCGTCGGAACCGGGAAAGACAAAACGGACGGCGGCACGAAGCATCGTGAAAAAGCGAGCTTAGAAAACGCGGGTCGCGGATTTCACCGATTCCTACGAATTTTAGGAGAGGAACCTGATCCGTCTCGATCCGTGCAAATCTGTGGCTTCGGTCTTTATGGCCTCTTTTTCCAATTCAAATCCGCAGTGGGGTAGTTCGTACCGCCTGATCGCCTCCGAGAAATGGAAAGCGAAATCGGCTGCGATGGGACGCGACGTCACCGACGCGCTCGTCGAGTACGCACGACCAAAATCTGGCATGAACGTCCTGGATCTGGCTAGCGGTACGGGCGAGCCTGCCATCAGCCTGGCGTCCCGCGTCGGCTTTGAGGGTCATGTCACGGCTCTCGACCTCAGCAGCGACCTGCTCGCAATCGCGGCTGAACGGGCTCAGCAGCGCGGATTGAAGAATTTCTCGACACAGCAAGCGGATGCTCACCAGCTACCGTTTCCAGATCAAAGCTTCGATTTGGTCACCAGCCGCTTCGGTGTAATGTTCTTTCAGGATTGTGAAAGGGCGCTTCGCGAAGTGAATCGCGTACTAAAACCGGGGGCGCGAGCTTGTTTCCTGGCGTGGGGACCGTTCGAGCAACCGTACTGGTCGAGCACAATGGGCGTGGTGGTCGATCACGTTGGAGGGCCAGCCATCGCACCCGGCGGACCGGATCCGTTCCGGTTTTGCAACTCCGGAAGTTTGTCGTCGGTGATGCGGAAGGCGGGTTTTGGCGACGTTAAGGAAGAAACCAGAACTGTGCCCTGGACCTGGCCTGGGACAGCAGAAGAAGTTTGGGAGCAGGCGCAGGCGGTTGCCACCCCGTTTCTTCCCCTGCTGCAGCGCATCCCAGCAGGCAAGAGAGACGCAATCGACCAAAACGCGATAACCGCGATTCAGCAACACGCCGATGGCGACAGCATAAAATTTGGCGCCATGGTAGTTCTCGCCTCGGGAACCAATATCTAAACACCAGAGACCCCGATTGAAGAATCCGCTTATCCAACTCACCTTCGTCCAGGCCCGCCGAATCTGGCTGCATGCCCAGCGCCTGGACACCACCGAACCCTTCGGCTCCGGCCCGAAGGCCACGCCGGCAGCGGTGGCGCACCTGGGCTACTTGCAGATTGACACCATCTACGTCATCGAGCGCAG